>WNFV01034890.1_pt1 | contig 10553 bp, 11 predicted proteins | sample 5400101 | NCBI WGS metagenome assembly WNFV01 (sample SAMN13153361, study PRJNA577476) | soil metagenome | isolation source: 115 cm soil or saprolite under grassland replicate 1 | place: USA:California | collected 2016-06-15 | reverse complement strand
CGCGCACCGCATCCTCGACCGCGACATCCGTGGCCGTCACCACGTCACGCCCACCCTTCGAGGTGATCTCTTCCGCGCCCACGCGACGTCGAGCGAGCTCGAGGGCTTGCCTCACCGCGTCCACCGCCACCAGCGTCTCGGAGCGGAATGCGCCCGTCATTCCCCACCCTCTGTGCCGGCGCGAGTCAGCGCTTCACTTTCGCCCAGGCGGCGGCTCCCCACGGACGGCTCGGGTACTGGACGGAGAGAATCTCCACCTCTTGCCCGCGCGAGAGGACCGAGAGCACCCGGCCCTCGTTGTGCTGGCCGGTCGCCGAGTCGCCACGCAGGTAGACGTCGTCACGGGCCCGCACGCGTGCTCCGGGCTTGAGCGCGCTGGTGGGGACGGTCTCGATCGTCTCCGGACTTCCCGTCAGCCACTTTCCGTCCGGGCCATCCGTCTTGCCGAGATACATCCACCCCGCCGCCTCCGTGGACGAGGCCGGCGCCACCTGGGCGATCAGCTGCTGCTGGGTGAGCAGGCTGCTCTTGGCCGCACGGTCGGCTTTGGCCGTCTCCTGGAGGGAGGCCTGGACATCTCGGGAGATCGAGGCGATGGCGGACTTCACGTTCACGTCGGTGGTCTTCTTGTCCAGGGCCTCGAGCTGCGCGACGAAATCCTTCAGCCTCCCCTCGACCTGAGAAATCGCGTCGCCCGCTCCCTTGGCCTGGTCGGACGATGCCTTGATCGCCTTCTCCCACTCGAAGCCCAGGAGTGACCCCTTGGTGGCGAGGCAATCTTTGGCCATGGCCACGTACCGTGGATTCGTCGACGGGGCGGGCTCGGACATGGGCGCCTCCCTCAGCGCGTGTGAAGCGTGGGACCCCAGCGCGCGTCAGCGACCCATGCCCTCGATGGCGAGCTCTTCCCGGAGAGCCTGGGCCAGCCGCGCATACTGCTCGGGGCTGTTGTAGAGCTGCGCGGAGATCCGGAGCAGGCGCTTCGGCGGGGCGGGCCAGCGCATGATGGGTACCTCGATGCGCCAGCCGTCGAAGAGACGCCCCTGTATCGGATCGCGGACGCGCCATCCCGTCTCCACGGCCGGGCTGTCGGGCAGCATGATGCTGGCCAGCGAGCCGATCATGGCATCCGGGCACGGGGGCGTGCTGCCTGCGGCCACGCACAGGAGCTCGCGGGCGGCCAGGGCGAGGGCGCGATTTCGCTCCATGAGAGCCGGCCAGCCCCCGGACACCAGCTTGCCCAGGTAGTCGATGGCCTTGGGCACGGTGAGCCACGCCGTCGGGTCCTGTGTCCCCATCCAGTCGAACTCGAGGCGGAAGCGCGAGCGGCCCGGCCGCACCCCGGTGGCGCCGTGACTGATGGTCAGAGGATGGATATCGGCCTGCCGATCGCGACGCACCCAGAGAAAGGCCGAGCCCTTCGGCGCGCACATCCACTTGTGGCAGTTGGCACTGTAGTAGGTGGCCCCGAGCGTGCGGAGATCGAGCGGGATCATGCCCGGCACGTGCGCTCCGTCCACCAGCGTCTCCACGCCGCGGCGGGCGAGCTCGGCGATGAGGCGCTCCGCGGGCAGGATGAAGCCCGTGGGGCTCGTGATGTGGTCGAGCAGGGCCAGGCGCGTCCGCGGCGTCACCTTGGCCATCACGGTGTCGACGATGGCATCCGACGAGGGCACGGGAAACGGGATGACAGCGACGATGACGCGGGCGCCCGTCCGCTCCGCCACGAAGTCCAGGGTATTGCGGCAGGCGGCATAGGCGTGATCGGTGGTGAGGAGCTCGTCGCCCGGCGAGAAGGCGAGCGATCGCAGCACGGCGTTGACGCCACCCGTGGCATTGCTGATGAAGGCGAGATCATCCGCATCGGCACCCACGAAAGCGCCGAGGGCCTCGCGCGCCGTGTCCAGGCGGCCGTCCAGGTCGCGGCCGAGGAAGCGCACCGGCTCGGCCTCCATCTCCTCGCGCAGCGCCGCCTGATGGTCGAGGACCTCGCGCGGGCAGGCCCCGTACGAGCCGTGATTCAGAAACGCGATGCCGCGCTCGAGCGGCCACAGCGCGGCCAGCCCCGCGGGCGCCGTCACGCCGGCCGGCCCGTGAACTCCGGCATCACTTCCTTGCCGAGCCGCGCCAGCTGCTCGAGCATGGCGGCCTGCGGCGTGCCCATGCTGTTGCTCAGGTGCACGTGCTCGAGGCCGGGGAATCGCTCCTCGAGCGAGTGCAGGTACGCGATCAGCTCCTCAGGCGGCCCCGCGAACCACGCGCCCACTTTCATGTAGTCCTCGACGCTGGGGACGCCCGCCGCGCCCCAGCCCCCGCGCTTCGTCGACGCTTCGAGTTGGACCGGCGTGATGCCCGGCACGAAGCCGAGTGGCCCGAACATCTTCACGTGCTCCTCGTACCAGGGGGTGACCTCGCGCACCCCGCGCTCACGCGAGTCGGCGAGGTGATAGAAGATGCCGAGGCTCAGCCCCTCGCCGAGTTGGTAGTCGAGGCCCGCGCGCTCCGCCGCGTCCCGGAAGGCGTAGATCGACTTCTCCGCCATGGTGGCCGCCCCGCCCCCGATCAGCCCCTTGATCCGGTGCTTCATCATGAAGTCGAGGCCGCGGACCCCCGCGCTCACCACGGGCTGCCAGCATTCGACCGGGCGACGGAGGGGCCGCGGCACCAGGGTGATCTCCTTGAGCTCGTAGCCGCGATAGGGCACGGCGGGCGGGAGGGTGTAGTGCTTGCCCTGATGGGAGAAGGACTCCTGATTGAAGGCCTTCATGACGATGTCGACCTGCTCCTCGAAGAGCTCGCGATTGGCGTCGGCGTCGAGCATGGGCGCGCCGAAGGTCTCGACCTCGCGGGTGTGGTAGCCGCGGCCCACTCCGAAGACGACCCGCCCCTTGCTGAGGATCTCCGCGGTGGCGAAATCCTCGGCCAGCCTCAGGGGGTGCCACATGGGGGCGATGTTGAATCCGCATCCGATGCGCAGGCGGGAGGTGAGGTGCGCGAGATGCACGCCGACCATCATGATGTTGGGAATGCACTCGTAGCCCTCGTGCTGGAAGTGGTGCTCGGCCAGCCACAGGGTGTAATACCCGTGCTCGTCCATGACGCGGGCGATCGCCTCGCTCTTCGCGAACACCGTGGCCAGATGCTCGTTCGGGTAGCGCCGCTCGTTGGCGGGGGTGGCGAGCTGCCCCATGTCGCCCAGATCGACGTGCCCCGCGTAGACGTTGGAGAACTTGGTGATCATGTCGAATCCTTTCCCTAGGGCCCTTCGGTGGCCGGGGTGGACAGCCCGCGCGGAGGAAATTGCCGGGCGGGAAAGTTCCGGAGCGCGTCCTCGTCGAGCTCGAGGCCGAGGCCGGGCCGCTCGGGAACCGCGATGTAGCCGTGGCGGACCTCGAAGGCCGGCCGCGCGATCTCCCGCCCCCGCGCCTCGAAGTTCACGAAATACTCCGTGATGAGGAAGTTCGGAATGGCTGCGGAGACCTGCAGGGTGGCCGCCAACCCCACGGTGGTGCTGTTGTAGTTGTGGGGCGACACGGTCACCAACGAGGGCTCGGCCATCTGGGCGATGGCGCGCAGCTCCATGATGCCGCCGCAGTTGCACACGTCGGGATTGACGATGTCGGCCGCGCGCAGCTCGAAAGCACGGCGGAACTCCGCGCGCGTGTAGAGCTCTTCGCCCGTCACGATGGGGATGCCGATCTGCCGGCGGCACTCCGCGAGGGCCTCCAGATTCGTCGAGGACACCGGCTCCTCGTACCAGAAGGGTCGGTACGGCTCCAGGGCGCGGGCGATGCGCACGGCGTGCATGGGGGCGAGGCGCCGGTGCACCTCGATGAGGAGATCGATCCGGGGACCGACGGCCTCGCGCACCGCGGCCACCGTGGCCACCGCCTGCTCCTCCGCCTCGAGCGGGATATGCGTACGCCACGGCCCGGGAAACGGGTCGAACTTGAGCGCGGTGAAGCCGCGGCCCACCGTCTCCCGCGCCCGCGCCGCGTACTCGGCGGGGGCCCCGTGGCCGTACCAGCCATTGGCATAGACGCGGATGCGCTCCCGGCAGGCCCCGCCCAGGAGCTCGTGCACGGGGACTCCATGGCGCTTGCCCGCGATGTCCCACAGCGCCTGCTCGAGACCACTGACCGCACTCCAGAAATCCATGGCCCCGCGCTTGGCCGCGAAGTCGTGGTACGCCATGTGGACGAAGTGGGTGATGTGCGCGGCGTCCCGCCCGATGAGATAGCGGGCGAGCGCCTCCACGTGGGCCACGATGCTCGCGTCGCGATCGGCCTGGGTATAGCACTCGCCCCATCCGTGCGGCCCGCCCTCCGTCTCCACCTTGACGAAGAGCAGGTTCTTGCCGCCACCGAGATCGACGAGAAAGGGCGTGATCCCTTTGACACGCATGCCCGCGACTCTACCAGAATCCGGCCGTCATGATACGATTCGGCGCGGTTCGACACTCCGCATTCGAAGAGAGAGAGGCCTCCATGACCGAGCGCGCGCTCGCGGGCATCCGCATCCTGGACCTGACGCAGTTCGAGGCGGGCACGTCGTGCACCCAGCTCCTCGGCTGGCTCGGCGCGGACATCATCAAGATCGAGCCCATCGGCGGCGAGCAGTCACGGCGGAACCGGCCGGAGGTACCCGGGCTCGACGCGATGTTCTTTCTCCTCTTCAACGCGAACAAGCGGAGCGTCACCATCGACCTGAAGCATCCCGACGGCCGCGCCCTCTTCCTCCAGATGGCCGAGCGCGCCGACGTGGTGGTGGAGAACTTCGCCCCCGGCCTCATGGAGCGACTGGGGCTCGGCTGGGAGGCCCTGCGCGCCGTCAACCCCCGCCTCATCTTCGCGCGCCTCAAAGGCTTCGGCCTCTCCGGGCCCTATCACGAGTACAAGAGCTTCGACATGATCGCCCAGGCCACGGGCGGCGTGATGAGCGTCACGGGCTTTCCGGATCGCGAGCCCGTGCTCTGCGGCGCCAATATCGGCGACAGCGGGGCGGGGGTGCACATGGCGGCGGGCATCATGGCCGCGTTAAAGCCCACGGCGCGCCGGGGCAACAACGCGCCGCCCGGCGCCGTCCCCGACGGCCTCTACCCGTGCGCGCCGGGCGGGCCGAACGACTACGTGTACATCTACGTGCAGCCGATGAACCAGGGCATGTGGTGTGACTTTGCCCGCGCCATCGGCCGCGAGGATCTGCTGAGCGACCCGCGCTGCGTGGACGCGCCCACGCGCTGGAAGCACGTGGACGCCCTCAACGAGATCACGCGGGCGTGGACGGGCGCGCGCTCCAAGCAGGAGGTGATGGCCACCCTCGCCAAGGCGGGCGTGCCGTGCGGGGCCGTGCTGGACACGGGCGAAGTGCTGGACGATCCGCACCTGAACGCCCGCGACGCCATCGCCACCATCGACCATCCGACGCGCGGACGGTTCCGTGTCCCCGCCTGCCCCATACGGCTCTCCGGCTCCGAGCCCGTGACCACCCCGCCGCCGCTGGCCGGGCAGCACACCGAGGAAGTGCTGACCGAGGTGCTTGGGATCTCGGCGGCTCGGGTGGCCGAGCTGAGGGCGAGGAAGATCGTGTAGTCCACTTCTTCCACGAACGCCCCCTCACCTTGCCCTCTCCCCCTCCGGGGGCGAGGAGATCGCGTGGTGTATCATCCGGCCGATGGCCATTCTGACAACGGCGTCGGTCTCCGCATCGCGTCTGGGATCGGTTCGCACCAAGTTGATGGCCACGCTGTTCGTGGCGCAGGTCTGCGGCAGCGCGGGGCAGTCCATCGTCCTTGCCGTGGGCAGCATCCTCGCCGCCCGCATCACGGGGACGAATACGTGGTCGGGTCTGCCCGGGGCCGTCGGCGCGCTCGGCACCGCCCTGGCGAGCTGGCCGCTCGCCCGTCTCATGGCGCGCTCGGGCCGCCGGCCGGGCCTCGCCCTGGGCTATGGCCTCGCCATCGTCGGCGCCCTCCTCGGCATGGCGGGAGTGGCCGTGCGCAGCTTCCCCCTGATGCTGGCCGGCATGGCGCTCTTCGGTATCGCGAGCACCTCGAATCTCCTCGCGCGCTATGCCGCGGCCGACGTGAGCACGGGCGCGCAGCGGGGCCGGGCCATGGGGCTGATCGTCTGGGGCTCCACGGTCGGATCGATGATCGGCCCGAACCTGATGGGCCCGGCCCTGCACCTGGGCGCGCTCCTCGGTGTCGAGTCGACGGCGAGCGCATTCCTCGTCTCGGTGGCCGGCTATGCGCTGGGGGCGCTCCTCATCCAGATCTTCCTGCGCCCCGACCCGCTGACCCTGGCGCGACAGGCGCAAGAAGTCGCCGACGCGGGTGCGCCCGCCGTCACCGCTCGGAGCCTCGGCGTCATCCTCAACGACGTGCGCGTCCAGATCGCCCTGGCCACCCTCACGGTCAGCCAGTTCGTCATGATCAGCACGACCTCCACATCGCCTCTCTACCTGCACGACCAGGGTCACACCGTGCAGACCATCGGCCTCGCCGTGTCGCTGCACCTCGCCGGGATGTACGTGACCTCGCCGCTCGCGGGATGGCTCAGCGATCGCTTCGGCCGCCTGCTCATCATCGGTGCCGGCGCGGTGATCCTGATTGTCGCCGTGATGCTGGCGGGGCTGGGCCCGGGCAGCGATCGCCTCCTCGTCATCCTCGCCCTCTTTCTGAACGGCGTGGGCTGGAACATGGCCTTCGTGGCGGGGAGCGCGCTCCTCACCGATGCCCTCGCCCCCAACGAGCGGGCGTCGGTCCAGGGACTCGCCGATCTCTTCATGGGCCTGATGGGCGCCCTCGGCTCGGCCACCGGCGGTATGATCCTCGGCATCTGGGGCTTCGCCATTCTGAATGCCGTGGGCGCCGTGCTGGTGCTGGGCCCGCTCGCCGTCACCTTGCTGCGGCGCCAGGCACTCGCTCCCCGGGAGGGCTGATCCATGACGGAGCTGATGGCGAAGCACGGCTACGCTCCCCTCACTCGCCCGGTGAAGGAGCAGATCTTCGGGCTGAACGCGGCCCGGCTCTTCAACGTGGACGTGAGCGCCAAGCGCCACGAGATCCCCCAGGATTACCTGAGCCGGATGAAGATGAGCTACCTCGAGGAGGGCCCCGCGCCCAGTCACCGCTGGTACGGCTGGGTCACGGGATAGCCGGGCTCCGCTCGTTCACCGCATCATGCCCGGCAGCCAGAGGGAGATGATGGGGAAGGCGACGAGGATGGCGAGCCGGATGACGTCGGCCCACATGAAGGGCAGGACGCCGCTGAACACGGTGCCCGTGCTCACCTCGGGCAGGAGGGTCTTGAGCACGAACATGTTCATGCCCACAGGAGGGCTGATGAGACCGATCTCGACCACGCACACGATGATGATGCCGAACCAGATCGGATCGAAGCCCAGGTGCACGATCACCGGGAAGAACACGGGGATGGTGAGGAGGATCATGGAGAGCTCCTCCATGGCCGTGCCCAGCACCACGTAGACCGCGCAGATGGCCCCCACCACCATGGTCGGGCTCAGGTTGAAGCGCGTGACCCAGTGCTTGAGATCGTTGGGCATGGTCGTGATGTTGACGAATTCGGCAAAGATCAGCGCGCCGATCAAGATCATGAAGAGCATGGACGTGGTGCGCGCGCTCTCGAGGAGGGCCGCGTAGAGCGTTTTCCAGGTGAGGGCGCGGCGCCACAGCGCGAAGACCATGGCCCCGAAGGCACCCATGGCCGCGCCCTCGGTGGCGGTGAAGAAGCCGATGTAGATACCGCCCATCACGAAGAAAAACAGCGCGGCCACCGCCCACACGTCCTCGAGGGCGAGCAGGCGCTCACCCCAGGTCGATCGCTCGCCCGGCGGGCCCGAGGCCGGATCGCGCCAGGTCATGTATTGCACAGCGCCGCAGAGCAGGATGGCGCCGAGGATCCCGGGGAGGATGCCCGCTGCGAACAGCTTGCCGATATTGGTCTCGGTGNNNCGTAGATCACCATGATGGTCGACGGGGGGATCATGATGCCGAGGGTGCCCCCGCCCGCCACCACGCCGGCGGCGAGCCGGTCGGAGTAGCCGAAGCGCTTCATCGAGGGATAGGCCACCTTGGCGAAGGTGGCGGCGGTGGCGATCGACGAGCCGCAGATGCCCCCGAAACCCGCCGAGGCCCACACGGTGGCCATGGCCAGTCCACCCCGCAGGTGACCGATGAAGGCGTAGGCGGCGCGGAAGAGCTCCTGCGACATGCCCGCGCGGGTGACGAAGTTGCCCATGAGGATGAAGAGCGGCACCACGGAGAGGGTGTAGCTGCGTCCCGTCTCGTACAGCTTGGTCTGGATGGTCGCGGCGGCCACCATCCAGTTCCAGTCGCGCATGTAGGCGTAGCCCACGAACCCCACCATGGCCATGGCGAACGAGATGGGCACCCGCAGGCAGCACAGCGCCATCATCGCGGTGAGCCCGACGAGGCCCTCGATCATCGGCGCTCGAACGCCTTGTAGAGGTGGATGAGGGCCGCGAGGGCGAGGCTGGCGGCCATGAAGTACACGAACGGCCCGTACACGATGCGGAGCACGTCGGTGGTGTCGCGGTAGCCCCAGATGCGATCGGCCTTGAGCCATACCAGCCAGGCGAGGAGGAACATGAAGGCCGCGTTCACGAGCTGGACGAGGCGCCCGAGCCGGCGCTGCGCGCGCGGCCCGAGGACGCGATCGATGAAATCCATCACGGCGTGCTCGTCGGAGAACGAGACGAGGGGCAGCCCCGCGAAGATCAGCACGAGCAGCATCAGCTCGGTCACTTCGAAGGCCCCGCGCAGGGGCCGGTTGAAGGCGTAGCGCGCCACCACGTCCACCACGGTGAGCAGCATCATGGCGAAGAGGATGGCGGAGGCGACCACGCCGAGCATGGCATCGGCACGCCGCTCCCACCGCGGCTCGACCGCGCCGCTCACTTGCCGGCGGCGACCTTCTTCAGCTCTTCACGGAACTCCGCGAGGATCTTTGCCGCGTCCACGCCCTTGGCGTTGGCCTTCTTGATCCACTCGTCGACGATGGGAGCCGAGCGCTTCTGGACCTCGGCCACGAAAGCCGGGTTGGCGTTGACGATCTTGACCCCGGACTTCTTCAGCGCCTCCATGCCCTTCTTGTCCGCCTCGTCCCACGAGGCGCCGGCCAGCCGCGCGATGTGCTCTCCGGACAGCTTCTCGATGGCGGCCTGATCCTCTTTGGGAATCTTGTTCCACTTGTCCTCGTTCATGAAGAAGCCGAAGGCCGAGCTGTACATGCCGCCCGGGAAGAGGGTGGCCTGCTCGAGCACGGTGTCGAGCTTGAAGGAGACGACGGATTCGAGCGGGAAGAAGACGCCGTCGGCCACCCCGGACTGCAGGAGCTCGTACGACTCGGGGGCCGGCTTGACGAAGGCCGAGGTGCCGAGGGCCTTCGCCACCGCCTCCGCGATGCCGCCGCCCGTGCGGATCTTCAAGCCCTGGATGTCGTTGATGCCGGAGACGGGTCGCTTGGTGAACATCTGCCCCGGGCCGTGGGTGAACACGCCGAGCTGCTTCACGCCCTTGTACTCGCCCACCTTGTCGAAGTACTTCCAGTAGATGCGCGAATAGGCGACGGAGTTGATGAGCGCCGTCTCCCCTGCCCCGGGCAGCTCCGCCATGAGAGGCAGAACGTGGCGGGCCGGCGTGTAGCTCGCGGTCACGAACGAGAGATCCACGAGGCCGTCCCGGACCGCGTCGAAGGTGCCCGGAGGGGCCGACGGATGCTTGGGCAGCATGGTGAACTTGACGCGGCCGCCGGTCGCCTTCTCCACCTCGGTCGCCCAGCCCTGGACCACCACGCTCGTCAGGTGATGCTGGGGCGACACCCACGACGACATGGTGAGGGTGGTCTGGGCGACGGCGGGCTGGGCGGCGGCCACGAGGCCGGCGGTCAACAGAGTGAGCAGGACGCTGCTCGAGTATGGCATCTTGTCCTCCCGGCTTGGGGTCGACGGCGGTGTGCCGTCGCGTAGTGTATCAGGCCGCACGGACGAAAGGACACTGCTACCATGCCAGCTCGCAACGGACAGGCGTACGTCGAATCACTCAAGAAGAACGCGCCGTGCGTCTACCTCGGCGGTCGCCGCATCCGCGACGTGACGGCGGAACCGATCTTTCAGGAGCCCATCCGCGCCATCGCGGAGCAGTACGATATGCAGCTCGATCCCGCCTACGGGGACATCATGACCTATCCGTCGCCCACCACCGGCGAACGGGTGTCCACGTCCTTTCTCGTGCCGCGCACGCGCGAGGAGCTGGTGAAGAAACGGAAGCACTTCAAGCTGCGCGCCGATCACAACTTCGGCTTCATGGGGCGGGCCCCCGACTTCATGAACCAGTTCGTGACGGGCTGGCACCTCATGGCCGATCGCTTCGCGCGCGCGGGGACCCGCTTCGGGGAGAACTCCACCCGCTACTACGAGCACGTGCGGGAGCGCGATCTCTTCCTCACCCACATGCTGATCAACCCGCAGATCGACCGGTCCAAGACCTCGGCGCAGCAGGAGGATCCGTT
>WNFV01009778.1_pt1 | contig 10553 bp, 7 predicted proteins | sample 5400101 | NCBI WGS metagenome assembly WNFV01 (sample SAMN13153361, study PRJNA577476) | soil metagenome | isolation source: 115 cm soil or saprolite under grassland replicate 1 | place: USA:California | collected 2016-06-15 | reverse complement strand
AGCCCGACCAGGTCGGCGCACTCGGTGGCGGTCAGCACGCTGCCGCCGTACAGCTCGTCGATCAGGCGCTGCCGGGCCGGGTGCGCGAGCGCCCTGATCGCCCTGGCGTCGGTGAGTACGACGGCCTTCTTCTTCCGTGCCACGAGACCAAGCGTAGCGGGATGTTGACGGTTTTCGGTATGAAGCACTACTTTCACAAATATGAAGCAACCACTTCACGAATCCCGCCGTTCGCTGTGGTCCTTCCCCGACATGCGGCTGGTCCTCACCGGCCGGACGGTGTCCTTCGCCGTGACGCGGTCGCCGCCTGGTAGCGCTCACACTGCGGGTCTCCGCCGACGACAACCCGGGCGCGGTGACCGCGCTGCTGCTCGCGTTCGCGGTGCCGGCGGTGCTGATGATCCCGGTCACCGGCCGGATCGTGGACCGGTACGACTCGCGCCGGCCGGAACCCGGCGAGCACGAGGAGAGCGGCGGTATGCTCGAGGGCTTCCGGGTGGTCTTCACGGACGGCCTGCTGCGGGTCCTGGTGCCAGGCTTGTGGGTGTTCATCATTGCCGCCGAGGTGTCGCGGACCAGGGCGACGCCAGCCGCATTCGCCGTGATCGGCCTGGCCTCCGCGGCGATGGGCGAGGCGCGGAACGTCGTACGACTGTTCGTGTCGGGGGTGGCCGGTGGCCGGTGGCATGGCGGGCGGGTTGCTCAACGCGGCGGCCGGCGCGTTGTTGATGACCCGGACGGTGGACGCCGTCCGGGGCCGGGTGCTGGCGGCGCTGACCGGGAGCGGTCGCGCGTTCAGCATCGTGGCGCTGGTGCTCGGCGGGCTCGCCGGCAGCGCACTGGGAGCGCGTACGACGTTCGTGGTGACCGGCGGCTCGTCCGTGCTGGCCGCGGTGGTGCTCGCCGCCGCGCTGCGAAGCCGCCTGCGACGCGTCGTACCGGATGTCTCACCCGCGGCAAAGGATTCGGTCCAAGCGGTGCCCACGCACTAGCGTTGGTTCCCATGAGTGAGCAGCAGAGCCCGCAGACCGCGACGGACGACGGGCAGGCCGACCTGCCCGAGCAGATCCGGGTCCGCCGGGACAAGCGGGACCGGCTGCTCGCCGAAGGCGTCCAGCCGTATCCGGTGACCGTGCCACGATCGCACACGCTGGCCGAGATCCGGAAGACGTACGACACCCAGGAACTCGAGCCGGACACGAAGACCGGTGAGACGGTCTCGGTCACCGGCCGGGTGATCTTCCTGCGCAACACCGGGAAGCTGTGCTTCGTCCGGCTCCGCGAGGGCGACGGCACCGAGCTGCAGGTGATGCTGTCGCTCGCCGACGTCGGCGAGGCGTCCCTGGCCGAGTTCAAGAGCGCCGTGGACCTCGGTGACCTGCTGGCCGTCACCGGCGAGGTGGTGACCAGCCGCCGCGGCGAGCTGTCCGTGCAGGCGACGTCCTGGGGCCTGGCCGCGAAGACGCTGCGGCCGTTGCCGAACGAGCACAACCCGCTCAGCGAGGAGACCCGGGCCCGGCTGCGGTACGTCGACCTGATCGTGCGCCCCGAGGCGCGCGGCATGGTCCGTACCAAGGCCGCCGTGCTGAAGTCGCTGCGCGCCACGCTCGACGGGCAGGGCTACACCGAGGTCGAGACGCCGGTGCTGCAGCTGACCAACGGCGGCGCCGCGGCGCGGCCGTTCCGGACCCACCTGAACGCGTTCGACCAGCCGATGCTGCTCCGGATCGCGCTCGAGCTCGACCTGAAGCGCGCCATGATCGGCGGCGTCGACCGGGTGTACGAGATCGGCCGCACGTTCCGTAACGAGGGCCTGGACTCCACGCACGCCGCGGAGTTCTCGATGCTCGAGGCGTACCAGGCGTACGGCGACTACAACACGATGGCCGAGCTGGCCCGCACACTGGTGCTGGACGCCGCTCGCGCCGTCGGGCGGACCGTCGTACCGGCGCGGGACGGGAGCGAGATCGACCTCGAGGAGGAATGGCGCCGGCTGCCCGTTCTGGAGGCCGTGTCGACCGCTGTCGGGGAAGAGATCACGACCTCGACGAGTGCCGAGGAACTGATCAAGATCGCCGCTGCTCACGACGTCGAGCTGGTGCCGTCGTGGGGTTACGGCGAGATCGTGCTGGAGCTGTTCGAAAAGCTCGTCGAGCACACCTTGATGCAGCCGACGTACGTCATCGACTATCCCGCTTCGGTGCGTCCGCTGGCGAAGCCGCACCGTGAGATCGAGGGCCTCGTGGAGGCGTTCGACCTGATCATCAACGGCGTCGAGCTGGCCCCCGCCTATTCGGAGCTGAATGACCCGGTCATCCAGCGTGAACGGCTGGTCGAGCAGTCGTTGCTTGCGGCAGCAGGTGACCCCGAGGCGATGGAGCTCGACGAGGACTTCCTGCGTGCGATGGAATACGGCATGCCGCCCGCCGGGGGTATCGGGATGGGCGTGGACCGGCTGGTGATGTTGCTCACTGGCAAGGGAATCCGGGAGACCATCCTCTTCCCGCTGCTCCGTCCGGAGTGAGCTGACAATTCCCGCGGAATGCGTCCGTGACGCGCCGCGTACAGGGCGTCGCCGTACGGCGCGTTGGCGCGTGAATTCCGAAACGCCAGGCTGCAATTCGGCTGAGTTCGATGACAAACCTGCCTTCATGAGGTACAAATCAGTTAACCAACGACGGCAGGGGGATTTCGCCGGTCAAACGGCTCTGGAAAGGACAGGTCAGGGATGGCGCAGAGGGTTCAGGTCGTGCTCGAGGACGACCTCGATGGCGGTAAGGCTGATGAGACCGTGACCTTCGGTCTGGATGGTACGTCGTACGAGATCGACCTCTCCAAGAAGAATGCGGCCAAACTGCGCGACGCGCTCGCCCAGTATGTCGGCTCTGGCCGGCGGATCGCGGGACGGCGCGCCGGAGGCGGTCGTGGCCGCGGCCGTGGCCGGGCCGGCAGCGACTCGGCCGACATCCGCGCCTGGGCCAAGGACCAGGGGTACGAGGTCAGCGAGCGCGGCCGGATCTCCGCCGAGATCCGCGCGGCGTACAACGACGCCAAGTAACCAACTCCGAACGGTCCCGGACACCGCCGCACTGAACGGCGGTGTCCGGGACCGTCCGTATTCCGGGCATCGGGCGGGCTTCGCTCTGGGCGAACAGCCGCGCCGAGCGGGAACATCCTGCCTGTCCAGCGGGGTTGTGTACCTATGAGTGCCGGCGGGCGGTCGATCCGACGCCCTCCCGATCTTCACTCAAGGCGAGTCTGTGGGTGCCGGGGACTAGCATGCAGGTACGGGGCCCGACAGTCACCAGGCATCATTGTCACCCACCGCTCGTCCGGGTCCCCAGAGGCAGTACTGAGGCAAGGAGCGCTTTGGCGATGTTTGAGAGATTTACGGACCGCGCCCGTCGGGTTGTCGTCCTGGCTCAGGAAGAGGCCAGGATGCTGAGTCACAACTACATCGGGACCGAGCACATCCTGCTCGGCCTGATCCACGAGGGTGAGGGTGTCGCCGCCAAGGCTCTCGAGAGCCTGGGTATCTCGCTGGAGGCTGTCCGGGCCCAGGTCGAGGAGATCATCGGCCAGGGCCAGCAGGCACCCAGCGGGCACATCCCGTTCACCCCGCGTGCCAAGAAGGTGCTGGAGCTCTCGCTGCGCGAGGCGCTCCAGCTCGGACACAACTACATCGGCACCGAGCACATCCTGCTCGGGCTGATCCGCGAGGGCGAAGGCGTCGCGGCCCAGGTGCTGGTCAAGCTCGGCGCCGACCTGAACCGGGTCCGCCAGCAGGTGATCCAGCTGCTGAGCGGGTACCAGGGCAAGGAGACCGCGACCGCCGGCGCGCCGCAGGAGGGCGCACCGTCGAGCTCGCTGGTGCTGGACCAGTTCGGCCGGAACTACACCCAGGCCGCCCGCGAGGGCAAGCTCGACCCGGTGATCGGTCGCCAGAAGGAGATCGAGCGGGTCATGCAGGTGCTGTCCCGCCGGACCAAGAACAACCCCGTGCTGATCGGGGAGCCGGGTGTCGGCAAGACCGCGATCGTGGAGGGTCTGGCTCAGCAGATCGTCCGCGGCGACGTGCCGGAGACGCTCAAGGACAAGCAGATCTACAGCCTCGACCTCGGCGCCCTGGTGGCCGGGTCCCGCTACCGCGGTGACTTCGAGGAGCGGCTGAAGAAGGTCCTGAAGGAGATCCGCACCCGCGGTGACATCGTGCTGTTCATCGACGAGCTGCACACTCTGGTGGGTGCGGGTGCGGCCGAGGGCGCGATCGACGCGGCGAGCATCCTGAAGCCGATGCTGGCTCGCGGTGAGCTGCAGACGGTGGGTGCGACCACGCTCGACGAGTACCGCAAGTACCTGGAGAAGGACGCCGCGCTGGAGCGCCGGTTCCAGCCGATCCAGGTCGCCGAGCCGACGATCGCGCACACGATCGAGATCCTCAAGGGCCTGCGCGACCGCTACGAGGCGCACCACCGGGTCACCATCACCGACGCGGCCCTGGTCGCCTCGGCCCAGCTGGCCGACCGGTACATCTCGGACCGGTTCCTGCCCGACAAGGCGATCGACCTGATCGACGAGGCCGGTTCGCGGCTGCGGATCCGCCGGATGACGGCGCCGCCGGACCTGCGCGAGTTCGACGAGAAGATCGCGAACGTGCGCCGGGAGAAGGAGTCCGCGATCGACGCGCAGGACTTCGAGCGCGCGGCCAGCCTCCGCGACGACGAGAAGAAGCTCATCAACGCGAAGGCCGAGCGCGAGAAGCAGTGGAAGGCCGGCGACATGGACGTGGTCGCCGAGGTCGACGAGGAGCTGATCGCGGAGGTGCTCAGCACCGCCACCGGCATCCCCGTCTTCAAGCTGACCGAGGAGGAGTCCTCGCGACTGCTGAAGATGGAGGAGGAGCTGCACAAGCGCTACATCGGCCAGAACGACGCCGTGAAGGCGCTGTCCCGCTCGATCCGGCGCACCCGGGCCGGCCTGAAGGACCCGAAGCGCCCGAGCGGCTCGTTCATCTTCGCCGGCCCGTCCGGCGTCGGTAAGACCGAGCTGTCCAAGGCGCTGACCGAGTTCCTGTTCGGGGACGAGGCGGCCCTGATCAGCCTGGACATGTCCGAGTACTCCGAGAAGCACACCGCTTCGCGGCTGTTCGGTTCACCGCCCGGGTATGTCGGTTACGAGGAGGGCGGCCAGCTCACCGAGAAGGTGCGCCGCAAGCCGTTCAGCGTGGTGCTGTTCGACGAGGTGGAGAAGGCCCACCCGGACATCTTCAACTCGTTGCTGCAGATCCTGGACGAGGGTCGCCTGACCGACGCCCAGGGCCGCGTGGTCGACTTCAAGAACACCGTGATCATCATGACCACGAACCTGGGCACCAGGGATATCTCGAAGGCGGTCCAGCTCGGCTTCAGCCAGGCCGGCGACGCGCCCGGCTCGTACGACAAGATGAAGTCGAAGGTCGCCGAGGAGCTCAAGCAGCACTTCCGGCCCGAGTTCCTGAACCGCGTCGACGAGATCATCGTCTTCCACCAGCTCAGCGAGAAGGAGATCGTCCGGATCGTCGACCTGATGGTCGCCCAGATCGAGGAGCGGCTGAAGGACAAGGACATGGGCATCGAGCTCACGACGGACGCCAAGGAGCTGATCGGCGCGCGCGGGTTCGACCCGGTCCTCGGCGCCCGTCCGCTGCGCCGCGCGATACAGCGCGACGTGGAGGACGTGCTGGCCGAGAAGATCCTGTTCGGCGAGGTCAAGCCGGGCGAGATCGTCGTGGTCGACGTCGACGACGACCCGGAGAAGATCGCCGCCGACGGCAAGGTGTTCACCTTCACCGGCAACCGGAAGGCGACCCCCCAGCCCGAGCTCGCGACGGCCGACGCCGCCCCGAAGTCGAGCATCCAGGACGTCTGACCGCAATGCTGTACGACGCAGGGCCCCGCGGACCGCATCCAGGTCCGCGGGGCCTTCGTCGTACTCCGCACGGGCCTGAATCGAGCACTCGGAGGGCCACGAGCGTGTCGTGATGGCGCATTCACGGCCTGTCGTATGGACCTGGGCTGTCCTCAGGCGGTAAGAGATGGAATCATCTCCTCGCATGGACGCACCGCGTCTGCTGCCGCACGCCCCTGAGGCGCCGCAGCCAAATCCGGAACCGGCGCAAGCCGCCGGTTCCTTTGGCGTGCGTGCCGCGGGTGACGTGCTGGCTCGGGCGCAGCGGATCGCGGACACCCTACGGGAGCAGGCCGAGCTCGAGAACGACGACGCGCTCGCCGAGGCCGAGAAGGTCCGCGAGCAGTCCGCGCAGCTCCGCGCCGAGGCCGAGGAGGTGCGGGCCAAGGCCGAGCAGGACGTCGCCGCGGCCCGCCAGACCGCCGAGCAGGAGCTCGCCGCGGCCCGGCAGACGGCCGCGCAGGAGCTCGCCGCGGCCCGGCAGACGGGCGGGCAGGAGCTCGGCGCGGCCCGCAAGCAGGTCGAGCAGGAGCTGGCTGCGGCACGGCAGCAGGCGCAGCAGACGGTCGCCGCCGCCAAGCAGGAAGCCGACCAGGGCCGCGCCGCGGCCCGCCAGGAGACCGAGCGCGAGCTGGCCACCGCCCGGCAGCAGGCCGAGCGGGTCCGTCAGCAGGCCAAGCTGGACGTCGACGCCGCCGTCGCCGAGGCCGAGCGGATCCGCGAGCAGACCCGCCAGCAGGTCGAGGCGGCCGGCGAGGAGGCCAGGCAGCTGGTCGCGGACGCCGGTGAGCAGGCCGCGCTGGTGGTCCAGGCAGCGGGGCGCACGTCGGCCCAGCTGATCTCCCAGGCCGAGCAGGACGCCGGCAAGATCCGCGCCGCCGCCGAGGCGGAGGCGCAGACGATCCGCGACAACGCCGCCCGCGAGGTGGCCGCCGTCCGTGCCGAGGCCGAGCGGACCGCGGCCGAGGGCCGGATGGAGCTGGAGCGCCGGACCGCCGAGCTCGCCGAGACCGAGCGGTCCCGGCTGGCCGCGATCCAGGTCGAGGCGGACCAGTCGCGGGCGAAGGCTGCCGAGGAGCTGAACCGGCGCCGGATCGCCATCGAGCACGAGGTGCAGCAGCTGCTCGGCCAGGCGCAGGAACAGGCCCGCACGATGCTCGCCGCCGCGGAGGCGGAGCGTCGTAACGCGACCGCCGAGGGCGAGAAGGTCCGGATCGACGCGCGGACGGCGGCGAAGGCCGAGCTGGCCGCGGCGGCCGAGCAGACGGCATGGACCCGCAAGACCGTGGACAAGGTGATCGCGACCGCCGAGGCCGAGGCGCAGGTGACCCGCAACCTGGCGCACGCCGAGGCGGCGGAGCTGGTCCGGACCCGGCGCGCGGACCTGCAGCGGTTGATCGGCCGCGCGACGGCCAAGCTGAAGGACTCGCAGGATGCGGCGGCGACCGAGGCCGCGGACCTGCGTGCGGAGGGCCAGGCACTGCTCGAGGCGGCACGTGAGGAGGCTGCCGGTGAACGGGCCAGGGCCGAGGCCGACGCGGCCAGGATCCGCGCCTCGGCCGACGCGGGGGCGAAGGACATCCTGTCCCGCGTCAGCCGCCGCGAGGCCGAGGCCGAGTCCAGTGTCAAGATGCTCCGCGAACGGGCTGCCGATGATCTCGCGCAGGCCCAGCGTGACGCTCACGAGCAGTTGCGCAAGTCTCGTGCCGAGGCGATGGACATCGAGGCTCAGGCACGAGCACACGCCGACGAGCTGCGCGCCCAGGCGCGCAAGCTGGTGACCGATGCCGAGGCCCGGGTGGCGAAGCTCACCCAGCGGCGTGATGAGATCACCCGGGAACTCAGCCAGCTTTCCGGCGTGATCGACGCACTGGCTGTCCCAGCAACCCTTCCACCGGGCAGTATGTCCAGCAACGAAGGAACCACGGGGGCCAGCCAGTGATTTCCAGTCCGACCGACAACAACACCCACACCACCCGAAGTGAGCCCCGAAGATGAGCAGTGAAGCCTCCTCCCTTCCGTTCCGCACTGTCCTGCGCGGGTACGAGCCCGCTCAGGTCGACCAGCACGTTCGTGAGCTGACCACCTCCCTGACCGCGTTGCAGGAGCAGTCGGAGCAGCTGCAGCGCCACACCCAGGACCTGCAGTCCCGGCTCGACAACGCCGAGGCCGCCGTGGTCGCGGCTCAGGACGTCGAGCCGAAGACGCCGACCTTCACCGACTTCGGCGAGCGCGTCGCCAAGATCCTGTCGCTCGCCGACGAGGAGGCCCGTGACCTGGTGCTGCGGGCGCAGACCGACGCGCAGGCGCACCTGACCGAGGCCGAGCAGCACGCCAAGAAGGTGCGCGAGGAGGCGGAGCAGTACTCGGTCGACTGGAAGAGCGAGGTCGACGCCGAGGCCGCCCGGATCCTCGAGGAAGCCCGTTCGCAGGCGGACGACATGCGTGACGAGGCCGAGCGGGACGCCACCGCTCGCCGCAGCGAGGCACAGGCGCTGTACGAGAAGGAGCGCGCCAAGGCGGCCCAGGCCGCGGCCGCGTTCGAGACCACCCTGGCCGAGCGTCGCGGCAAGGTGGAGCAGGAGTTCGCCGCCCGGACCGCGCTCGCCGAGCAGCAGCTGGCGGCCGTCACCGATCGCGCCGCTCAGGTGCAGCGCGAAGCGGACCGGACCCGTTCCGAGGCCGAGCGGCTGGCCCAGCAGCAGATGGCCGACGCCAACCGGCAGGCGCAGGAGATCATCGCGGCCGCCAAGGACAAGGCGGAGCGGATCCGGGCCGAGTCCGAGCGCGAGCTCGCGGCGGCGACCCAGCGCCGGGACAGCATCAACGCGCAGCTGACCAACGTCCGCCAGATGCTGGCGACGCTGTCCGGCAGCCCGGCGATGCCGCTCGACCTGCTGGACGACCAGCCGGCCGACGCCAAGAAGAAGTAGCACCGCGACGTTCGCGCCCGTCGGAAGATAAACGCCGGCGGGCGCGGACGTCAGGCCGGCAGCCGGTAGCGCCCACGGGCGAGCGGTTCGACGAGCCCGTCCGCCACCAGCCCGTCCAGCGCGCGCTCACGCTGTACGGCGTCCGGCCAGGCCTCGTCGAGCAGCCGCTTCGCAACCGGGGCGTGGGCGTCGCGCAGCACCGCCAGCAAGGCACCGCGCGCCTGCCGGTCCGTTCCGTCGTACGTCTGCCCGCGCCGCGCCGGACCGTCGTACGGCGGGCTCCCGGCGAGCCGCCACGCACACCTGCCGCGTACCGGACAGGCCTCGCACCGTGGCGCCCGGGCAGTGCATACGAGCGCCCCGAGCTCCATCGACGCCACCGCCCATCGATGAGCGGTCGACGCATCGTCAGGCAGCACCGACGTCGCCAGCCGGAGGTCGGCGGCCGACGCCGAAGGCGACGGCTGAGCCACACCTGTGACGACGCGCGCCAGGACCCGGCGCACGTTGGTGTCGACGACGGCGTGCCGCTGCCCGAAGGCGAACGACGCCACCGCGGCCGCCGTGTACGTGCCCACCCCCGGCAGCGCGAGCAGCGCCGCAAGGTCATCCGGTACGACGCCGTCGTGGCGGGCCACGATCGCCGTGGCGGCGGCGTGCAGCCGCAGCGCCCGGCGCGGGTACCCGAGCCGGCCCCAGGCCCGGACCGCCTCACCCGCGGGCTCCGCGGCCAGCGCGGCGGGCGCCGGCCAGCGTTCCAGCCAGGCACGATGGGCGGGAAGGACCCGGGCCACCGGGGTCTGCTGCAGCATGAACTCGCTGACTAGGACCGCCCACGGCGTCGCATCCGGCTCGCGCCACGGAAGCACCCGCGCGTTCGCGTCGTACCAGGTCAGCACGGCGCGGTGCAGCGCGGCAGTTGCCTGGGGGAGCGGCGCGTCATGCATGGCAAGCCCGATCCTGCCATCTATCGTGCAGGCATGAGCAGCCTGCTCCATCCGGTCGGGCACCTGCCGGCGAGCGTGTACTGGGTGCGGCGCGCGATCGCGCTGCTCCTGCTGCTCGTGCTCGTCGTGGTGCTGTTCCGGGTGTTCGGCGGCTCCGACCAGAAGCCGACCGCGTCCAGCGGCCCGGCGGCCACGACCCCCAGCGAGACGCCGTCCGCGTTGCTCAGCGCGTCGCCCGGCGCGGTGAGCTCGGCCGGCCGGACCTCGACCAGCAGCGCCGGCCCGACCACGGCCGCCTCCGACGTACCGACCAGCGCGACCACCGGCAAGCCGGCCCGGGACGACGGTAAGTGCACCGGCGCCACGGTCCGCATCGTCGTCGTACCGGCCGCCCGGCGGGTGCTCGCCGGCCGCCCCCTCAACCTCCAGGTCCAGCTGTCCACGACCCGCCGCGACGGCTGCGCCGCGGTGGTGGACGCCAACCGGCTGGTCGTCACGGTGATCTCCGGCAAGGACCGGATCTGGACCACCACGCACTGCGTCGCCGCGGTCGCCAGGGCCACCCTGGCACTCTCGCCCGGCAAGTCCTCGACCACCACCGTCACCTGGACCGGCCGCCGCTCCGCCCCCAAGTGCCCCGGTACGACGACCGCCGCCAAGCCCGGCACCTACGTCGTCCAGGGCGTGTACGACGGCCACGCCTCCACCCCGCAAGCCTTCAACGTGG
>WNFV01010206.1_pt1 | contig 10555 bp, 7 predicted proteins | sample 5400101 | NCBI WGS metagenome assembly WNFV01 (sample SAMN13153361, study PRJNA577476) | soil metagenome | isolation source: 115 cm soil or saprolite under grassland replicate 1 | place: USA:California | collected 2016-06-15 | reverse complement strand
CGCTGTCGCGGCTCGCCATCATTCCCGTGCTCCGTGCGGGCCTTCCGCCGCTACCCGGGAGCCCAGCTGCCGCTTGAGCGCGCGAACCTTCTCGGTGGCCTCCGCGAGTTCCGCGCGAAAGCGTCCTGGCTCCCAGATCTGAAACTTGTGGCCGAGGCCGGCACAGGCGACCTCGTCCTTGATGCCGGCGTGCGTCTTGAGCACCTCGGTGAGGGTGACTCTGCCCTCGCCGTCGATCTTCAACACTTCGCTCGTGCCATAGAGCGCCCCCGAAAGCTGCTCAACCCGTCGCGGGCGAGTACGGCGCGGAACGGTGCCGGGATCGAGACCCGGCCCTTGGCATCGAGCCGCAGTGTGTAGTTCGACACGAAGCGGTCCATGACGTCCCTGGTCCACCCCCGCCAGTCGCTTCGGCGCTGCTGCCGCGCGAGCAGTGGGCGCCCGCGCCTCCCCTGCGGGGGCGGTCTTAGGGGCCGCATCACCGCTTGGGATGCTATGGGTTATCATGGGACGGCTTGGGCGTCAATTGATGCTCGGCCAGCCAGCGCGCGACCTGGCCAGCCGGATTTCCAAGCCTTATTAATGGGATTCACATTTAAGGAAGGGTTGAGGGGGTCGACCCGGGATTGGCGCGGACCTAGTGGCAGTCCCGCAATCAGTGATTGCGGTCATCGGCACTGGACAACCCTCGCAGCTAAAATTCATGGCCCTTTCAACGCCGTTTCGGTGACGGCGCGCGGCGGTTCACCGCCGAGCACTTCGCCCCGCACCATTTGCATTTCCCATCAGCCCACGAGTTCCACAGGCGCGGAACGTCGGCTCTTCTTGGGAGTTGTTCCCGAACAAGGAAGGCTTCCTTTCCTTGACAGAACAAACTCGATTGGAGGCCACGATGCTCAAAACCCTTATGATTTCGGCCGCTGTCAGTGCGCTGATGGTCTCAGGTGCCCTGGCGCAGGCCGACAAACCGGCTGACAGTGCCAAGTTCATCGCCGCGCAGAGCACGGATCAGTGGGTTTTCTCGAAGTTCAAGGGCACGGACGTGCTGGGCCCGGACAACGCGCATATCGGCAATGTGAATGACATGCTGTTCGATAAGCACGGCAAAATTCTCGGGCTAATCGTGGGCGTCGGCGGGTTCCTTGGTATCGGTGAAAAGAACGTCGCCATTGAAATGAGTTCGTTCCAGCCCGTTCCGCCCGACACCGGCAGCAGCAGCGGTGGGACTGCAATGACCCGGAGCGACGATCCCACCATGGTCAGGCTCAAAGTGAGCTGGACCAAGGATCAGCTCAAGGACGCGCCCGACTTCCAGTATTACAAGCCGCCGGCACGCACGACCGGCGCCCCTGGTGGGTCTCCAACCACGGGCATGGGACCGCGACCAATGGCGCCGACAGCGCCGCCGGCGGGCCGTTAAAGTCGGCACGCATGTGGGAAGGACTAAGTAGCGTAGTGTTTAAAGCGTAAGTTACGTAGCGTAGGTACGGGGACAATTTTGATCCCCCGGTCAACGGTCGGGTCGGCGGCGAGCCGGCCCGACCGTCGCGTTTACGGCTGCAGCTTCCGGCGGTCGCTTGTCTAGCATCGCTGTTTCTGCACAATCGCGCCTCCGCGGCGAGCCGTTCGTTCTCGCCCAGAACTCAGACTCGGCTCCCGCAAACACGGTGCGCGTATGGTTGCATCCGAACTGCGTCCCGAATCCTCCGTCGTCGCAGAGGTCAGGCCGTCGCCGAATCACAACGAGCGCGCGGGCAGCGGCACGCCCGACATGATCGTGCTGCACTATACCGGAATGCCCGACGATCAGGACGCGATCAGCCATCTCTGTAATCCGGCCAGCGAGGTATCCGCGCATTACGTCGTGCTACAGGACGGCTATATCATTCAGCTGGTCGCAGAGGCGCGGCGCGCTTGGCATGCCGGCACGTCATCCTGGGCGGGGGAGAGCGACATCAATTCGCGCTCGATCGGCATCGAGATTGCAAATCCTGGACACGACCACGGCTATCCCGCTTTTCCCAAACGTCAGGTCGCGGCAGTCACGGCGCTCTGCCGCAGTATTCTTACCCGCCACCGAATTGCCGCCGATCGCGTGCTCGCCCACTCCGACGTCGCGCCCTCGCGCAAGCGCGACCCGGGCGAGAAGTTTCCGTGGAAGCTGCTAGCCGATTCCGGGATTGGGCTATGGGTCAAGCCCGCGCCGAGCGATGCGGCACAACCGATCTTCACGCTCGGCGACACCGATCCCGCCATCCAGGAAACGCAGACGCTGCTGGCAAACTACGGCTACGAGGTCACCGCCACCGGCTCTCTCGATCGTGCCACCCATGATGTCGTGGCAGCATTCCAGCGCCATTTCCGCCCGCAGCGGGTCGACGGATTCGTTGACGCTTCGACGATCTCGACGTTGAAGGACCTCATCGCCGCGCGAGACGTTCTTCCCGACGCCAACAAGCGGAGTTGAGGTTGCTCGCCGCGCGGTGGAGACACCGTTGAGATCGGCGCTGCCCCGGGCCTTGACGTTGGCCCGCTCACACCCCATCCCTTACGTGTCAGTCGGCTGGACGGCCGCTCGGGCCAAGGCCGAAAGGTGGTCCGAGAGGAAAGTCCGGGCTCCATGGACATACGGTGCCGGATAACGTCCGGCGGGTGTTAAGCCTAGGGAAAGTGCCACAGAGAACAGACCGCCGTTTCCTCGCGCGCCGCCGTGGCGAGCATGGGAGCGGTAAGGGTGAAACGGTGCGGTAAGAGCGCACCGCGCCTGCGGCAACGCAAGCGGCACGGCAAACCCCACCGGGAGCAAGACCGAATAGGGACGGCGCGAGGCGCGTCCGCGCGAGCGGAAGCGATCCTCGGGATCAATGTCCGGATTCAGCTGTCCGGGTAGGTTGCTGAAGGCGCCGGGCAACCGGCGTCGCAGAGGAATGGCCGTCACGCGGGGGCGCATCGCCCTTGCCGACAGAACCCGGCTTACAGGCCGGCTGATGCTGATCGAGGGGGCCCGGCGGAAAATCCGCCGGGCCCCCGCCAATTCTCAGCACAGCGCATACTCGGCAATTGACGTGCGACGCGCCGCTCATGCTTTCGTTCTGCTAACGCTAGGACTATCGTTCTGACGCGATATCCGTATCCGTGCGAGGAGGCGTCGGTGCAGCAGATCATTTGGCGCGTGACCGCGTTCATCGCGACGCTTGCCTTGGTCGTGATGGCGTCCGGCGTCGCGGAGCCGGGTTCGCGCGGTCGACAGACCAGTCGGGCGGCGGGCAGCCCGGCTCGAACCCAACGGCAACCAAGAACCAGCCCAAGCCGAAAATGACGATCAAGATCAGTCCCGAACACACGCGAACGCAAGTTAAAACCGGAAGCTCCCCGAAATAATCGAAGCAGTAGTGTCGGCCGCCGCATCGGCAAATCACCTGCAGGCCGGACACTCCTCCCAACGTGCCGCTGAATTCGAACGGCGCGCAATGGCCGTGGCATACTGCATTCCCTCTCCCCGCTCCTGGAGACGCCGCCATGGAACCGCTACCGAAAGGTGCAAACTTCGTTCGCGCCAAGACGCTTTGGGAGATCGGCCTGCACCTCGCCGGCAATCCGGCAACGCCCTACGGCGGCAATCGCGACATGGTCATCACCATCGGCAGCGGCTCCGGCGCGACCTTCCGTCCATGGCTGCGGCTCGCCACCGGTTCGGCCATTCTCGCCGAGCAGGTCGCAAAGACCGACGGCATCGAATTGGCTTTCGTCAATCCGTCGGCGCTGCTCACGCAAGCCTATCGAGGCGTCGGCTTATTCAGCGCGCCGCTACCCGTGCGCATCGTCGGGGTCTATCCGAGCTGGGACCGTTTCGTGTTCATGGTTCACCCACGAACGGGGATCCGCTCGCTTGCAGACATCAAGGCGAAGCGATACCCGCTGCGCGTGTCGGTTCGCGAGGATCCCACCCACTCCACCCTTGTTTTGATCGACCAGGCGTTCGCGCTGCACGGCTTTGCGCTCAAGGACGTCGAATCATGGGGCGGGCGCCTCGTCATTTGCGGCGGACCCTCGGACGTTCGCCGCCTGGAGCCGCTTGGTCGCGGGGAGATCGACGCGGTGTTCGACGAAGGCATCAAGGTGTGGCTCGACGAGGCGCTAGCGGCGGGTCTGTCGCCGATCGAGCTTGAACCGGCGGAGTTCAACGCCATGGCGCGGCTTGGTTGGCGGAAGGTTTTGCTTCCTAAAGCACGGTTCCCGGGGTTGGCTCGGGACGTGCACACGCTCGATTTCAGCGGCTGGCCGATTTACACCAGCGCATCGCTTCCGGAGCAGGTTGCCTACGACATCTGCGGCGCTCTCGCAGCACGCGAAGCGGAGATTCCTTGGGAGAAGGGAACTGATGGGACCGCTTTGCACATGGGACGCGAGGGCGACAGCACACCGATGGACGTCCCGCTCCACCCAGGGGCGCAGCGTTGGTATCGCGAGCACGGGCGAAAGGATTGATTCGCGAGACGTGAATGCGCGCGCGTTCCTGCGTACCACGCACAGCCGCGGTCACGTGCCCGACTTCTTGTACGCCTCCACCACGGCTTGCCCGTCGGCGCCGGCCTTGGCGAGCCACTCCGCGGTGAGGCGCTCGCCGATCTGCTGTAGCCCGGTCCTCAACGCGCCGCTCGGCGGCAGGACTTTCAAGCCGCGCGCAGCAAGCTGCTCACCGTACCACTGATGTTTATCCTGCGATCTCCACCAGCCGCGCGCTTCCGCGGCGGCCGCAACCTTGAGCAATGCATCCTGGGTCGGCTTGTCGAGCCGATCAAACGCCGCCTTGTTCATCAACGTCACGTTCTTCGGCAGCCATGCCTGCGTGTCGTAGAAATATTTCATGGTCTCCCAGGCCTTGGTGTCGTAGCCGGTGGCGACCGAAGTCACGAAGGCGTTGATCAGGCCGGTGGCGAGCGCCCGCTGCAAGTCGGCTGCCTGGATCGTGACCGGATACGCGCCGACGATCTGCGCGATGCGCTCGGTCCCCGCATTGTACACGCGCCAGGACAGCCCCTGCATATCCGCGATACTGTTGATCTCCTTCTTCGTGTAGATGCCCTGCGGCGGCCACGGCACGGCGAACAGCACCATCAGCCCTTGCGCGGCCAACTTCCGCTCGATGGCAGGCTTCGAGGCCGCCCAAAGCTTGCGCGCTTCGTCGTAACTCGCAGCAAGAAACGGCACCACGTCGATGCCGAACATAGGATCTTCGTTGTCGTGGAGCGAGATCAGGACCTCGCCAACTTGCACCTGCCCGATCCGCACCGCGCTCTTGATGGCGGTCGCCGGAAACAAGGAGGCGTTGGGATAGACCTTGATCGCGAGCCTGCCGGCGGTCACATCGGCTACGTCCTGAGCGAAAGCGCCAAGGTTCTCGCTATGAAAGTTGTCGGCCGGATAGGCGGAGGGCAGACTCCATTGCACCTGCGCGCAGGCCGGCGCGGCCATTAGCGCGACCGCGGCAGCGGCCGCGAACGCGGAGAATCGCACCATCGCCATGACGCATGGCCCCGAGCGCGTAGGGCGCAAACACTCGCCTCCCGGCATCATAGCAGAGATTGCAGCGACATTGGGACTTCGCAGCCCAAAGAGCCGCCGGCGGCGGGCCGCGGCAAGCTTGGCCCGCGAAGTTGCGAGGCACTTCGCGTCGCGCGCCTGCACCCCTATAAAGCAGCGAGTAGGGTATGCGCATGGCGATGCAACCGGACGGCAGCTGGGATTTCTGGATCGATCGCGGGGGTACCTTTACCGACGTGATCGGGCGCCGTCCCGACGGCACGCTCGTTGCCCACAAGCTTCTCTCCGATAATCCGGAAGCCTATGGCGACGCCGCGGTGCAGGGCATCCGCGATCTCGTCGGCGTCAAACCGGGCGAGCCGATTCCTCCCGGCATCATTGGCTCGGTGAAGATGGGCACCACGGTTGCGACCAACGCGCTGCTCGAGCGCAAGGGCGAGCGAACGCTCCTCCTCGTCACCAAGGGATACCGCGACGCGCTTCGGATCGGCTATCAGGCGCGGCCCAAAATTTTTGCTCGCCACATCATCAAGCCGGAAATGGTCTACGAGCGCGTGCTTGAGGTCGACGAACGTGTGCGGGCCGATGGCACGGTGGAGAAGGAGCCGGATCTCGCCGCCGTGCGGGCGGAACTTTCGGCCGCGCTCGCGTCCGGGATCAAAGCAGTCGCGATCGTGTTCATGCACGCCTACCGTTACGTCGAACACGAGCAGCGCGTGGCCGCGCTCGCGCGCGAGATCGGCTTTCCGCAGGTCTCGGTGAGCCACGAGGTCTCGCCGCTGATCAAGCTCGTGGGCCGCGGCGACACCACGGTCGTCGACGCCTACCTTTCTCCGATCCTGCAGCGATACGTGGCGCAGGTGGCGCACGATTTGGGCACCAGTGTTTCGGCACGCTCGGTGTCACCGCCCCCTGGAGGGGGGAGGTCGCCGCGCGTAGCGCGGCGGGTGGGGGTGACATCTGACTCACCCCACCCCGGCCGCTTTGCGGCCGACCCTCCCCCTCCAGGGGAGGGTCACGCCGAGCCCGCGGTAGCTCATGCTGCCCCCCGCCTCATGTTCATGATGTCCTCCGGCGGCCTCACCGCGGCGGAGTTGTTTCAAGGCAAGGACGCGATTCTGTCGGGACCTGCGGCCGGGGTTGTCGGCATGGCAGAGACCGGACGCGAGGCGGGCTTCTCCCACCTGATCGGCTTCGACATGGGAGGCACCTCGACCGACGTGTCGCACTTCGACGGCGAATACGAGCGCGCGTTCGAGACCGAGGTTGCCGGCGTGCGCATGCGCGCCCCGATGATGCTGATCCATACCGTGGCGGCGGGCGGCGGGTCGATCCTGCACTTCGACGGCGCCCGCTTTCGCGTCGGGCCCGACAGCGCCGGTGCCAATCCGGGGCCGAAATGCTATCGCCGCGGCGGGCCGCTCGCGCTCACCGACGCCAATGTGATGGTGGGCAAGCTGATCGCGGACTTCTTTCCGAAAATTTTCGGCGCGCAGCAGAATCTGCCGCTCGACGCCGAAGCCGTGCGCGAGGCGTTTGCGCAGCTCGCCGGCGAGATCGGTGATGGTCGCTCTGCCGAAGACGTCGCCGACGGCTTCATCAAGATCGCGGTCGAGAATATGGCGAACGCGATCAAGAAAATCTCCGTGCAGCGCGGTTACGACGTGACGCGATACGCGCTCAACTGCTTCGGTGGCGCCGGCGGGCAGCACGCCGGCCTCGTCGCCGACGCGCTGGGCATGACCAAGGTGCTGATTCATCCGTTCTCGTCGCTCCTCTCCGCCTATGGCATGGGGCTCGCCAACATCCGCGCCACGCGCCAGCAGGCGATCGAAGAGCCATTCGGAGAGACGGCGCTGGTGTCGTTAGAACGCCTCGGCGGCCGCTTGGCGGAGGAGGCGAGGCGCGAAGTCGTCGATCAGGGCGTGGCCGCGCAAGACGTGAAAGTTTTCGTCCGCGCACACATCCGCTACGCCGGCACCGATACCGCGCTTGTGGTGCCCGCATTTTCGCTTCACCCTCCCCTGGAGGGGGAGGGTCGCTCGCGGAGCGAGCGGGGTGGGGTGGAAGGCGAGGGAGAAGATTCACCCCCACCCGCCGGGCTTCGCCCGGCGACCTCCCCCCTCCAGGGGGAGGTGGGGAGCAAGCCTCGCCTCCTGAGGATGCAATCCGCCTTCGAGGCGGCGCACAAAGCGCGCTTCGGATTCATCGACGAGAGCAAGCAGCTTATGGTGGAGGCGGTCTCGGTCGAGGCGGTCGGCGGCGGCGCCAAGTTCACCGAGCCGGTCCTGACTACGACGAGTGCCCCACTCCCCTCGCCCGCGCGCCGGACCAGATTTTATTCGCGCGGCCAATGGCACCAGGGCGCAGTTTTTACGCGCGCGCAGCTTTCGCCCGGTCACGCCGTGCGCGGTCCGGCCATCATCATCGAACCGCACCAGACCATCGTGGTCGAGGATGGCTGGCAGGCCGACATCACCGCCAAGAACCACCTCTTGCTCGAACGCGTCGTGCCGCTCAAGCGGCAGAGCGCTGTCGGCACCGCAGCCGATCCAGTGATGCTCGAGGTGTTCAACAATCTCTTCATGTCGATCGCCGAGCAAATGGGCGTGTCGCTGCAGAACACGGCTTATTCGGTCAACATCAAGGAGCGGCTCGACTTCTCCTGCGCGGTGTTCGACGCCGACGCCACCCTCGTCGCCAACGCGCCGCACATGCCGGTGCATCTCGGCTCCATGGACCGCGCAGTCGAAACCATCATTCGCGAGAACAAGGGCAAGATCGCGCCGGGCGACGTGTACGTCATCAACGCACCCTACAACGGCGGCACGCATCTGCCCGACATCACTGTGTGCACGCCGGTGTTCGATGCGGCCGGCAGTGAACTCCTGTTCTGGGTCGCCTCGCGCGGGCACCACGCCGATGTCGGCGGCATCTCGCCGGGCTCGATGTCGCCGAATGCGACGACCATCGAGGAGGAAGGCGTCTATATCGACAACTTCAAGCTGGTGGAGCGCGGCCGTTTCCGTGAGCAGGCACTCTACGATCTTCTCACCGGCGCGAAATATCCCGCCCGCAACCCGCTGCAGAACGTCAATGACATCAAGGCGCAGGTCGCGGCCAACGAGAAGGGAGTGCAGGAGCTGCACAAGATGGTCGCGTACTTCACACTGCCGGTGGTGAAGGCTTACATGCAGCACGTGCAGGACAACGCGGCCGAGAGTGTCCGCCGCGTCATCGATCGCATCCACGACGCCTCGTTCGAATACGAGATGGACCAAGGAACATGGATCAAAGTCAAGATCCGCGTCGATAAGGATAAGCGCGAGGCGACTGTGGATTTCACCGGCACGTCGCCGCAGCAGAACACCAATTTCAACGCGCCCGAACCGGTGACGCGCGCCGCCGTCCTTTATGTCTTTCGCGTGATGGTCGACGACGAGATCCCGATGAACGGGGGCTGCCTGCGGCCCATCAACATCATTATTCCCAAGCAGTCGATGCTGTCGCCGACCTATCCCGCCGCGGTCGTGGCCGGCAATGTGGAAACCTCGCAAGCCGTGACCAATTGCCTATTCGGCGCGCTCGGCGCGCTCGCCGCCGCTCAGGGCACCATGAACAATCTCAATTTCGGCAACGAGAAGTACCAGTACTACGAGACGATCTGCTCCGGCTCGCCGGCGGGGCCGGGCTTTCCCGGCACGGACGCCGTGCACACCCATATGACCAACACGCGATTGACCGACCCGGAGGTGCTCGAGTTCCGCTATCCGGTGGTGCTCGAGGATTTCCACATCCGCAAAGGTTCGGGCGGGCGCGGCCGATGGAATGCCGGCGACGGCGTGCGCCGCACCATTCGCTTTCTGGAGAAAATGGAGTGCACGATTTTGTCGGGCCACCGCCGCGTGCGGCCGTTCGGCCTGGCTGGAGGCGAACCCGGCCAGATCGGCGAGAACTCCGTGCGGCGCAACGATGGCCGCGTGGAGAAACTCGAGGGCTGCGACGCCACCGTCATCGATGCTGGCGAGGCGATCATCATCCAGCCGCCGACCGCAGGCGGATATGGCGAGCCCGAGCGGTGATCGCGGCGCAGGGAGAATGTCGCTGCTAGAGCAGTGCTCTGCATCGCCTTCAAACTGGACCGTAGTGCCGGCGCACCTCGCGGAAAGAGACGAGGCGGTTCTGGCCTTCGTCCCACAGCGCTAGTCGCACACACCTGAGGCTCTGAAGCAGGGTTAGCCGGCCGATGCCGTCGAGATGCGGGTAATCGCGTAGCACGAGCGGCAGTCGGTAATAGGGAATTCGGCTGCACAAATGATGGATGTGGTGAATGCCGATGTTGGCGGTGAACCAGCGCAAAAGGCTCGGCAGGGCATAGTGAGAGCTGCCGTGAAGCGCCACCTCTTGCAGATTCCACGCTCGGTCGTGAGCCCATACGGTATTCTCAAATTGGTGCTGAACATAGAACAGCCAGACCCCGGCCGAGGCCGCCAGCAGCATGATTGGCAGATGCACAAGCAGGAATGGACCGATGCCGACGAGCCATATCATGATGGCGACAAGCGCCGCGATGGCGACATTGGTCGCGCTGGTGCTAAGCCAGGGCTGCCAACCACTACGCATCAGGCCGACTGGGAGCCGATGCTGTACGATGAACAAATAGGCCGGGGCCAAGCCGAACATGATGACTGGGTGCCGGTAGACGCGGTAACGCAGCCGACCCCACCGGCATAGCGCGAGGTACTCGTGCACGGTCAGCGTGTCGACGTCCCCGATTCCGCGGCGCTCGAGATTGCCTGACGTGGCGTGGTGAACGGCGTGAGCGCGTCGCCAAAAATCGTATGGCGTGAGCGTCAACACCCCGATTACGCGTCCGACCCAGTCGTTGGCGAAACGGCGATGGAAGAAGGCACCATGACCGCAATCGTGTTGGATCATGAAAAGCCGCACGAGAAAGCCTGCGGCCGGCACCGCGAGCAGCAGGCAGAGCCAGTAGCCTAGATCAAGGGTT
>WNFV01019472.1_pt1 | contig 10559 bp, 14 predicted proteins | sample 5400101 | NCBI WGS metagenome assembly WNFV01 (sample SAMN13153361, study PRJNA577476) | soil metagenome | isolation source: 115 cm soil or saprolite under grassland replicate 1 | place: USA:California | collected 2016-06-15 | reverse complement strand
CTTCAACATCACCTCCATCGCCTTGGCGTCCGGCATCTTCTTGAACTCTTCCGAGCGGAGGTTGCGGACCTTCAGTTCTTTTCCTTTGGCGGTGTTGGCGCTGCCGTCATTCCCGTGGCAGACCGCGCATTTCGAGGCGTAGAGGCTCTTCACGCTCTGAAAAGCGAGCGCAGGGGGCGATGGCATCCTCGCAGCCAAAGGGGCGGAAAGCGAGAATGTCAAAACCGTCGCGGCGAATATCGCGCCTACTGTGATTTTTGCAAATGAAGTCATTTACGTTTTCTCCTTCGATGAACGGGTACAGTACCGCGCGCGTAAGCAAGCGGCTGACCGATGAGACAACCGCTTGCTTACGCGCGCGGTACTGTCTGGCGTCGGATTCATTTTCGACCTGCGGCGTCGGGTTGAGGCGGTCGGTCGAGGTGAACGCCCCGATGAGCGACAGCTTGTCGGTGAGGCGCACTTGCGACCGCGCGCGGAAGCGGGTGAATTCGAGCGGATTGATCCGCACGAAAGCGTTATTGTTCGTCCCGTGCTCCACGTCAAAGATGAAGCTGAACCGGTCGGTCGGGCGGACGCGGAATCCGCCGACGAAGGCGTGCGTGGCGACCGACTCGCTTTCATCGCCGGTCAGCGTCGTGACGGTAGGTGAGTTCGAAACCCGCGAGACATAATTGCCATCGAGCGTTACATCGCGCAGCATCGCACGCCAGCCGATGTTGGCCGAAAACTTCCTGCCGAAGTTCGCGTCCAGCGAGAGCGTGTTCCAGTACGAAGACCACTTCGTCAACCGGTCGCCTGCGGTAGTCGTGATGATGGTTTGAGGCGGCGCCGTCCCGGTCTGCTGTACGCCGGGTTGAAGCGTGGCCACCTGTCCGGCGATCCGGAAAGACGTGTAGCGGAACGAATCGTTGATCGAAAAGTTCCTGTTGATGTCGAATGTGGCCCCGGCGTCGACGACGGCGCCGGGCCTTTTGACGGCTCCGTCGCCGGTCGACACGCGCGAGATGATGTTGGCGTTGGTGCTGGCAGTCCCTCTGACCGTCTCCAGGTAAGGCGTTTTCATCCTTTCATCGTCGTGCAGACCTCGCAGAACGACGTGCAACCTTTCGCCGACCGAGCCATGAACGCTGGCCCTGGTCACCAGCGAGCGGGCGCGCAGCGGAATCTCCCGGTCGAGGAAACTGATTGCGCCCGTCGGCGTGCTCAGGTTGGCTCCGGGATCGCCGCCCGGTCTGGAAGTGATATTCGGGTCGTTGCGGAAATTGCGGTAGAGCTGCTCTACGCCGAAATCCCACTTGTGATAAGTCGCGTCCATTCCGAGCCGGTAATCGTTCGCCTCCCACCGCGTCTCGCCTAGAAGTTGAAACAGGTCGCGTTCGAAGCTGTAGCTCGGATTGTAACGACCTTTGGCCATGCTGCGGCCGTAGCCGGCGTTGATGCGGACGGCGCGCTGCGGGAAGAGCTTCAGGGTGAAGTCCGAGACCTGCTGGCGCAGGTCGTAATTGCGGAATCCGAGCGCGAAGTTCGGCCCCGGAGAGCGGTAGTAATTGAACCGCCGCACATTGCCGTCGAAGCGATACGCCCGCGTCTTGTCCATGCGCAGCGAGAAGGTCTGGCTTTGATCTCCGCCGGCGTTCGACACCTCGGCCTTCAGGAAATCGAAGAGCAATCCGGCGCCGTACTCGTAATAAAGGTCACTTACAACTAAAGCTCAATCTCGATCTCAGGACGGGCGCCCCTTATTATCCGCCCACAGAAACACTACGCCGATCGCTAGCCAGAATGCAGCCTTGAGCCAGTTTTGTGATTGAAGCGCTTCAAGTGAGGCCAGGCCAAAGAAAAGCGCAAAAATAGCGAAATTAGCGCCTAATTTAAGCCTATTCAGAGTCATCTCAACCCTCCTCTACGACTGACAAAATGTTCAGAAAAATACTTTTGCCGATGACCTCCTCGTCCATCGCCGCCGTCACGTCCACGTATTCGGCGCGCGCCACTTTCGGCGCCATCATATTGACCTTCGTCGTGATTACCTGATTACCGAATCGAAATTGATTGACCGGGGATGAGTGTGGGCGCAGTTGTTCAACCTGCGCGCGCGCGCCGAAGAACAAAGCGCCGCTCGGACAGACGGTCGCGCACATCGGCTTCTTTCCGGCCGACGTGCGGTCGTAGCACATATCGCACTTCATCATCAGTTGGAATTCCGTCTTCATCTTCGGCACGCCGAACGGGCAGGCGAGCGCGCAGTTGTTGCAGGCGACGCAGCGCGGCTTGCGCGCCGTCTGTACCACGCCGTCGCCCGTGCGTTTGATCGCGTCCGCCGGACAGACCTCGGCGCACGTCGGCTGGTCGCAGTGCATGCAGACGACCGGCGCGGTCTGTACCGAATGAGCGCGGTCAACATATTCGAGGTGGATCATCGGATGTCCTTTGTGCGTGTCGCACTCGCCGCAGGCCTGGACGCATGATTGGCAGCCGATGCAGCGATTCGGGTCAATGAAAAATTCCATGTGCGAAAGGACTGCCATCTACGCCCTCCCCCCGCCGTTAGCCCAATCAGGAGCGGCTTCGGCCTTCTTCACGCGCACGGCGCAGAGCTTGTATTCGGGAATCTTCGAGATAGGGTCTTGCGCGGCGACGGTCAATTGATTCGCGCTCTTCGCGCCCGCCCAGTGATAGGGGATGAAGATCGTGTCGGGCCGGATCGTCGTCACAACTTGCGCCCGCAGCGTGATCTGCCCGCGCCGCGATTCCACCGCCGTCCAATCACCGTCTTCGATGCCCAGCTTTTCGGCCAGGCGCGGGTGCATCTCGACGCGCGGCTCGGGATACTGATCGACCAGCGGCCCGATGCGCCGAGTCTGCGTGCCCGACAGGAACTGGCTGACCACGCGGCCCGTGGTCAGAATGATCGGGTATTCTTCATCCACGTCTTCAGCCGGCGGCGTATAGGCGGCCACATTGAAACGCGCTTTGCCGTCAGGGAAGTAGAACGGCCCTGCGCCTTTCGCGATCGGGTTCCACGAGCCTTTCTCGAACAACCGTGGGGTACCGGGTGGGCTTCGTTCGGACAGGGCCAGAAGACTCCGCCCTGGCGTTCGATCTTTTCGTAGGTGACGCCGGAGTAATCGGCGACGTAGCCTTTCGACGCCACGCGCTGCTCATCGAGGATTTCACGCGGCTCGTTGAAAGTGAAGCCGCGCTCGCGGTCCATCGCGCGGGCGATATCCTGAATGATGCGCCAATCCTGTTTCGCGTCGCCCGGCGGATCGACCGCCTTGTTGATCTTGATGACTCGGCCTTCGATCTGCGTGACGATTCCTTCATCCTCTTCGTGCAGCGAGCCTGGCAGGACGATATCGGCGTGATGCGCCGATTACGATGAGAAGGGCGACGGTCAGAGTCACGAGCATTCCCCAACCGGTCGCCTTGATTGCTTCTCTGGTCATCACATTCGTCTCCTGAAGCGTTCTGAAGATCAGCCATCACCTCTGCGCCTGAGCAATGACTGTGCCAACTTCAGAATCGCGCTATTACAGGTCTCCGCCGATAAGATCTGCGGATAATTCCCCATGCCGCTGCGAAATTTCACGCGCCTGCTGCGGCGATTTTGGCTCTCAATGGCCGAAGCAGCGATGCTCGTTGAATTCGCCCGCGGATTTGTGGAAGTCGGGCGCGGAGGTCTCCTCCATCTCAACGGCGCGCGGAAAGAGAATGTTATTCTCCAGGTGAATGTGCTGATGCAGGTCGGCCTCGAACGCGGCCAGAGCCTGATTGAGCGTCTGAAAACTGATACAGCCGTCGGGCGGCGTTGTGTACCCTTTGGTTATGCGGCGCAACTGTTTCAATAGATCGCCCGCCGTGTCGTGTTCCGTCATCATCATCCGCACCGGATTTCGCACAGTGCCGAAGAACGGCGGCGGAACGGCGCGGCGCTCGCCGGCGGCCTCCTCCATCCGCGTAATGTGGGGAAAGAGAACCTGCTCCTCTTTAAGCATGTGCGGGACCAGGTCCTGCTTGAGTTGATAAAATGTCTTCTGCGCCTCGAACAGTTCCGGATGGCCCTCGCCGTGGCGCGAGCAGACCTTGTCGAAGAGCTTCTCCAGACGATCGAGCTCCTGTCTGGCGAAGTAGTGATGAGTGTCAACGATGTATTGGGTAAGCGCCGTGAGCGATTCCTGTCGCCAATCGCGCCCGGCGCCGGGCTGTGGCGCGCGACCGGACTCTTCGAGCGAGCGCGTCAAATCTTCGACAGACAAGTTCGCCTCCCGGCAGGCGGCGGCCAGGGTTCGGCTCCCGCCGCAGCAGTAATCAATGCCGAAATTCTCGAAGACGCGCGTCGCGCCCGGGACGCCGGCGGCCAGGTCTCTGACGGTAGATGTAGCGGTGATGTTCATAATTCCTCCGTTGGTAGCAAAGTTTTGATTACGAGCGGAGTGTAAAGTCGTTTCCCGACGCGCGCAGTGACATAAGTCATCGCGGAAAAATAAAGCCGGCGCCAATATTGCTATTGTGAAGGAGGCGCAGTAGCCCAGTAGCCCAGTAGCCCAGTAGCCCAGTAGCCCAGTAGCCCAGTAGCCCAGTAGCCCAGTAGGAGGATGCCTTAATGAGTTTTGCCGAGCTTCTAAATGTCCGCGAGCGTCTGAACGAGCTTTTTCTGCTCCATCAAGAGGCGCTCTTGCGGCTCGACCTCGAACTGGCGGCGGAGCGGCTGCGGATTTACGAGCGCGAACTGCGCGCCCACATGCGGGTCGAAGAAGATCTGCTGATGCCGGTTTACGAACGCGCGGGAAAGATCGCTGGGGGCCCGCCGGAATTTTTCATTGGAGAGCATCGGCGGATGCTCGAATTCCTGGCGCGCTTCGCCGCGACGCTGGGCGAGTTGAAAGAGGAGGGCGGCGACCCGGCGAGGCGGGTGATTCGTCTCTTCGACGAAGAGGCGACGTTCAAGAGCCTGTGCGACCATCATGACATGCGCGAGCGCAACATATTCTTCCCCGCGCTCGACCGCGTGACCGGCGAAGACGAGCGGCGCGAATTGATCGGCCGCTGCTTCGCCGCAAATTCGATTGAAGATTAACGCTGTGGAGTAGTTTTTGTTATGAGCCTTCGATTCGCATTGAAACTTCCCAAAGAGCACGGCGCGTGGGTAATGCTTTACGTGCCTTTCGTTCTGGGAGTGGCCGTGGCCGGGCGCGTTAATTGGCCGGTCTTGTTATTACTGCTTTCGGCGACGGCTGCGTTCATTTCACGCGAATCGCTGCTGGTCTACTGGCGCGCCCGCGCTCGGGGGCGTGAAGCCGTCGAAGCCGGCAAGGCGCTCTTGCTATATCTCGCTATGGCCGCGGCGTTCGGATCGCCGCTGATCTTCGCGTTCAAACTCTTCTGGCTGATTCCGCTGGGGCTGGCCGGCGCGGCGCTGTTACTGATCAACGGCAAGCAGGCCACGCAGATGGAAGAACGCTCAACGTCGGGCGAGATTATGGCCATCAGCGGGTTGACGATGACCGCGCCCGCCGCCCATTACGCAGCGAGCGGACGATGGGACATGACAGCCCTCTGGTTGTGGCTGCTGAGCGCGCTCTACATGGCGAGTAGCGTCTTTTACATCAAGCTGCGAGTTTACCGACTTAACCCGCGCAAGCAGGCCGAGCAGCGGCAGGCTTTGCGGAGTTGCGTTTTCTACCATTCGTTTCTGATCGTCGCGCTGCCTGCCCTGATCTCCGCGGGCAGTTTGAGCCTTTTCGCATTCGTCGCCTTCGCGCCCGCGCTGGTCAGGACCTTCTGGGGAATGTTCACGCCGAAGGCGAAGGTGAACCTTGTGCGCGCCGGAATTCTGGAGATCGCCTACTCGCTGGTCTTTTTGGTCTGCGCCGCGCTCGGATTCCGCGCGACTTGAAAGCGGCGGCGATCAGGCGTGATCATGCCCCGCATGATCAAGGACAAAATCTCCGCGTTGAGGAGAACGCAGCTATTCGGCGAACTCGAAGAGCCTGAGATTCGCGCGCTGGCCGAGCGCGCGGTCGAACGCCGTCTGGCGCGCGACGAAATTCTCTTCGTCGCCGGAGACGAAGCTCGTGGCCTGTATGTCATCGTAAACGGGGCGCTGCGCGCGTTCCGCGAAGGCGTTGACGGGCGCGAGCAGGTAATCCACGTCGAGCGCGAAGGCGCGACAATCGCCGAGCTGCCCGTCTTCGACGACAAACCCTATCCTTCGACCGTCGCGGCCGAAGAAGAGACGGCCGTTCTTTACCTCGACAAAAACGACGTGAAGTCACTCTGCCTGAAACATCCGCAGATCGCGATGGCCGCGTTGAAGATGCTCGCCGGGCGATTGCGGAAATGCGCCGAGCTGGTAGAGGCGTTGTCATTGCGCGAGGTCGATCAACGGATGGCGCGATGGCTGATGGCCGAAGCGCGGGCGCGCGGACGTCGCCGCACGATCTCCACGGAGCAATGCGCATGCGTGGCGACGGCGTGGGAAACAGAGCCGAGCAGGAAGCGGCGCCACCCGCTGTAGCCGTGCGATCCGAGCACGATCAAATCGGCGCCCCATCTTTCGGCTTCGTCCAGGATCACCTCTCTGGCGGAGCCGCCTATGATTTTTGTGATGATCTCAAGTCTGGAAGCCTTTCCGGACTCGATCCGCTCGACCGCGTCTTTGACCGCCGCCTCCGCCTGCTCTCTCGCCACTCTATCCAACTCTGAGTAGTAGCTATCGGGCAACACCCAGGCTTCGGTCGTGGGCGCGTATGGAATCTCCATCGCGGAGATGATCTTCACTTCGCTGCCTTCGGGCCAAGGGCGTTCCGCGACCGAATTGACGGCAGCCTTGCTGTAATCTGAGCCATCAGTAGCCAAAAGGATTTTCATATCACACATCCTCACTTTCGTTGGCTGCAACTCTCCTGCCAGATCGCGCCGTTCTTAACCGCAGTCGCATTGAAAGAAGATCATTATTGGCCTAAGTGGGCATCGGGCCGTCGCTCGATCACGTTGCGCAGCTCTCGCACGTTGCCGGGCCACCCGTAGCGTCGGAAAATCTCCGCCACTTCGGGCGTAATCCCGCGGATGCGCTTCCTGAGCTTTTCGTTGAAGTTTTTGATGTAATGCTCGGTGAGCGGCAGCACGTCATCGCCGCGCTCGCGCAGCGGCGGCAGATCGATCTGGATGACGGAGAGACGGTAGTAAAGGTCCAGCCTGAATTTCCCGGCCTCGCTTTCGCTCTTCAGATCGCGGTTGGAAGCGGCAATTACGCGCACGTCGAGCGGCAAATCCTTCAACCCGCCGACGCGCCGGAACGCGCCTTCTTCGAGCACGCGAAGCAGCTTCGCCTGCAAGCCGATCTCGAGTTCGCCGATCTCGTCCAGAAAAATCGTTCCGCCTTCGGCCTGTTCGAACAACCCCTCCTTGCGCCCCTTCGCGTCGGTGAAGGCGCCCTTCTCATAGCCGAAGAGTTCGCTCTCGATCAGCGTCGAGGGAATCGCCGCGCAGTTGATGGCGACGAACGGCTTATCTGAGCGGCGGGAGCCGTAATGGATCGCTTTGGCGACGAGGTCTTTGCCAGTCCCGCTCTCGCCCTGCAGCAGCACCGATGAGGCCTCACTCTCGGCCACTTTATGGGCAAGCTGAATCATCCTTTTCATCGCCGGCGATTCGCCGACGATCTGGTCGAAGCCGAATTCCCGCGCCAGGTCGCGGCGCATCGAATTAACCTCCTTACGCAGTTTGCCGGCCTCTATGCCGTTGCGGATCGTCACCTGAAGCTCGTTAAGGTTGAGATGACAGTGTTATCCCTGATTCCATATCGTCTCTTCAGGAGAGCAAGGCATGTGCCAACAGAGAAATGGCCTGATTACTGCCCAGACACAGGCTCGCATTGCGCGGCGGTGTGGAAATTCCCTCATCAGCGCTGCTATTCGGGCTGATTTACGCAGTGGTCTTGTTTGTCGTGGCCGCCGCGAAAGAGCGATACGGCGCCCGCGGGTTGTACGCGGTTGCGGCGTTGTCCGGGCTGACTGACGTGGATGCGATAACGCTTTCGACCGCGCAACTTGTCAACGCGGGCAGGCTCAACGCCGAGGACGGCTGGAGGCTCGTCGTCTTGGCGGCGATCTCGAACCTGATCTTCAAAGCCGGCGCCGTCGCGGCCCTCGGGCGCCGGCGATTGTTCATCAGAATTTTGCCCGCGTACGGCGCCATCATTGCGGCAGGCATATTGATGTTGCCCTACCGTTATTTTGCTTTTTGAAACGCGGTCAAACCTGCCTGCTAATTTTGCTTTTCGGCAGGTATTCAATCTCGCCGAATTGATTGAGCCGCCTCTTGCTGCAACTGGCGATAGTAATCGAAGACGTAAGCTTTCAACGGGCCGTGTCCCCAGCGTTTGTAAAAGCCGTACCGCCGCATCTCGGCGTAGGCGCGCTGAGCGTCCCAGCCATCGACCGACATGCGATAAATGGCCGTCATCACGCCGGTCCGATGGCGACCGCCGTGGCAGTAAACATAGACCGGCCAGTTCTCCGGGTCGTTGACCAGCGCGAGGAAGCGCGGGGCCAGGTCGGCCGGCGGGTATCCGCGGACGTTCATTGGCAGGTTGATGTAGCGCATGCCTGCGCGCTCGGCCGATTGCCTGACGCGCTCATCCGGGCGATGGCGCAGGCTGATGACCGTCTTCACGCCCAACGCCACAAGCCCTGCGTAATCAGACTGCTTCGGCAGCGAGCCGCGATAAAAGCGATCATTGACTTTACCGAAGTTCTCAATACGGATCCGCGCGGTCGCCGCGCTCTTTTCATCGGACTGTTCATCGAGGCGAATCGGCGCAGCCGGCGCCACAAGCGATAATGACAGAACCTCTAACGCGAACAGGATTTTTGGTAGACGATTCATATTCATTTGCAGATTAACGATCATCACGGTCACTGAGTTCCTCGCCGGGCGATTACGGAATTCTCCACAGCGAAGCGGAAATTCCCCCACGCAATCACGGATTTTTTCGCCCTTCAATCAAGCCCTCTTAATCTGCGCAAATGATATGCCTTGCCCGATAGGATTTTTGGCGTGAACGGGCGTGGTGGCGGGGGAGTTGCATAGTGAAGAGTAATGACCGGCGCCGATTTTCTGATGACCGAAGTTTTTAGGAGTTGAGTATGGCAAATATTCTCGTGTTGGGCGGCGGCTTTGCCGGCGTGGTCGCGGCGGAAAGTTTGGCGCGGCGATTGGGGCCCGAACACCGGATCACGCTCGTCTCGCGCCATCGTGAATTCACCTTCTTCCCGTCGCTGGTCCGGCTGGCCTTCGGTCGCCTCAAATTGGAGGACGTCTTCTTCGACCTGGTCCACGCGATGCGGTCGCGTCGCGTCGCGTTGACACAGGCGGAGGTCGCCGGCTACGACCCGGATAAGCGTTACGTGGTCGTTCCGCGCGGCCGGTACGAGAGGCGTATCACTTATGACTATCTTGTCTTCGCGCTGGGCCGCAGGCTCGCCGCCGAACGCGTTCCGGGCTTTTTCGAGCACGCGCATCATCTCCTGACGGTAGGCGCGGCCTTGAAGTTCGGCGAGGCGATCAAAGACTTTCACGGAGGCCACGCCGTCATCGGTTACTGTCAAGACGCGAGGCTCGCCGTGCCGGTTTACGAAACGGCGTTCGCGCTTGATCGGCTGTTGCGCGCGCGTGGGGAACGTGATCGCGCGCGGATCACGATCGTCAGCCCGGAGAAGCTCGGCGGATTATTGGGCGGGGACGCGATCGCAACCGCGTTACGAGACGCGCTCGGCGAGCGTGGCATCGAGTTCGCGCCCGACTTCCCCGTGAGCCGCGTGACCGAAAAGGAGGTGTGGGCCGGCGACGGTCAACGTATGGACTACGGCCTGCTAATGCTGATCCCGCCGTTTCAAGGTCCGGCCGAGGCTTGGCATATTGGCATCACCGATCCGAACGACTACATCCGCGTGGATAACCGGATGCGCGTCCATCTCGCCGACCGGATGTACGCCGCAGGCGACTCGGTGAACTTTCCGGGGCCGAAGATGGGGCACATGGCCATGCTGCAAGGCGAGGTCGCCGCGGCCAACCTCGCCGCAGAGATCGAGGGCCGTGAACCGGAAGCCAGTTACGATCACGAATTAATGTTGGTGATTGACGAAGGCGGCGGAGACTCGATCTACCTCCATCACAAGCTTTGGGATGATGAAGGCGCCGATCTGCGTCAGGGCCGCTTCTGGGGCTGGGCGAAGAGGGCGCACACGAGGTATTGGACGCGGCTGCATGCGCTCAGGCCTGTCGGACAGGCCGAGGAGTAAGTAGTGGAACGATTTTCTTCTTCCAGCGTCTTTATTCTGAGGATCTCTATAGCTTTGATCACAGGTTGAGTGGTCAGACTACAAGGCGTACAAATGGGTGATCTAGGAGCTGAAGAGCGCGCCGGTTAACTCTGCCGAAGTGTTGATAGAGGAGAGACAGAAATAAGAGAACAAGTCATAGCAGCGCTAGCCTTATTATGCTTTATCTTGTCGCCTTTTCAGGTTAAAGGACAGAACAAAGATTCGAGT
>WNFV01015528.1_pt1 | contig 10560 bp, 11 predicted proteins | sample 5400101 | NCBI WGS metagenome assembly WNFV01 (sample SAMN13153361, study PRJNA577476) | soil metagenome | isolation source: 115 cm soil or saprolite under grassland replicate 1 | place: USA:California | collected 2016-06-15 | reverse complement strand
TGAGCCCCAACCTGGCGTGGCCATCGGCGAGCATGTCCCGGGCCTCGCGGCCGATGCGGCAGCAGCGGCGCGTCTCCACGGGGGTCATCGAGGCGTTGACCCGCCCGGGCCCGAGCCGCAGTGCCTGAAGCTCACGCGCCCTGAGAACCCGCTCGCGCACCGCTTCCGAGCTCTCCCCCGCCGGCCCGTCCATCGCCTCCGAGCTCGGCTGGTCGACCCGGGCGGTGACGTCGATCCGATCGGCGAGCGCCCCGCTGAGCTTGGCCCGGTAGCCGCGCACCACGGGCGGCGTGCAGCTGCAGCGTGGCGAGTCCTCGCCGCGCCCGCAGGGGCACGGGTTCGCCGCCGCGACGAGCATGAACCGGCACGGCAGCTCGACCGAATGGTTGACTCGCGCCACGCAGACCCGGCCCTCCTCGAGCGGCTGGCGCAGGGCCTCGAGCGCCGAGCGCGAGAACTCGCCGAGCTCGTCGAGAAAGAGGACGCCCCCGTGGGCGAGCGTCACCTCGCCCGGTCGCGGCGGGTTGCCCCCGCCAACGAGTCCGGCGGCTGAGATCGTGTGATGCGGGGCGCGAAACGGCCGCGCCGCGAGGCGGCCCGGCGACGGCGGCTTGCCGCACACGCTCGCGATCCGGGTCACCTCGATCGCCTCCGCCGGGTCGAGCGGCGGGAGCAGCGACGGCAGCCGCCGCGCGGCGAGCGACTTGCCCGCGCCCGGTGGACCCGTGATCAGGATGCTGTGACCCCCCGCAGCGGCGACCTCGAGCAGCCGTCGCAGCGCGGGCTGCCCCCGCAGGTCGGACAGATCGGGGACGGTTTCGGGGGCGGCGCCGTTTCGCGACACGACCTGGCTCGGCTCGAACTCCTCCAGCTCGCCGCGGGCCAGCGGGGGAAGCTCGTCGAGACGGTTCAGGGGAGCCACGGGGAGCCCTTCGATCAGCGCCGCCTCGGCCGCGTTGTCGGCCGCCACGGCCAGCCCGGCCGCGCCTCGACGGCGCGCCTCCTCGGCCATCGCCAGGACGCCAGGCACCGGCCTGATCGCGCCGTCGAGCGCCAGCTCACCGGCCAGGCACCAGCGCTCCAGGCCCTCGGGCGGCAGCTGGCCCGCGGCCGCGATCAGAGCGGCGGCGATCGCCAGGTCGAGCCCCGGGCCGGCCTTGGGCAGGTCCGCCGGCGCGAGATTCGCGGTTATCCGCTGGAGCGGGAACTCGAAGTTCGAGTTCGTGAGCGCGGCGCGAACGCGCTCACGCGTGGCGAGCACGCGTGCGACCGTAGGCTGGCGACGCGCATCCGTGGGGCGCCAGGCGTGGCGAAATAGTCACGCGCGGCGCACGATCCGCGCGCCCGCTCCGCCTACGGTCCGCGGCGTGTCCGCAACCCGCCAGCGGCTCGGTCGCGCCGCCGAGGATCTCGCGGCCCAGCGGCTTTGCGGGGACGGGTGCCGCGTCGTGGAGCGAAACGCGCGCACCCGGCTCGGCGAGCTCGACCTCGTCGCGCTTGACGGTGACGTGCTCGCCTTCGTCGAGGTCAAGGCGCAGACGGCTGGGTCGCGCACCGGGCCCGAGCGTCCAGCGCTCGCGGTCGGGCCGGCCAAGCAGGCGAAGCTGCGCCGGCTGGCGCGCGAGTGGCTTGCCGGCCGCGGCGGCCTAGGCGGCGTCCGCGCGTTCCGCTTCGACGTGATCGGGGTGGTGTTCGACCGCGACGGGCGAGTCGTCGCCTACGACCACATCAGGGACGCCTTCTAGCTCGGCGGCTTCGATCAGCTCCGCGGCGTCGTCCCCCGCGAGCTCGAGCTGGCTGTAGGCGATCGAGTTGAACGAGCGCCGATGCAGGGCCGAGATCCCGAGCTCCGCGATCGCGGCGCGGTGCTCGGGGGTGGAGTAGCCGACGTTGCCGGCGAAGTCCCAGCCCGGGTAGGCGCCGTCGGCGCGGCGCATGTAGCGGTCCCTGGTCACCTTGGCGACCACCGAGGCAGCGGCGATCGCAGCGCTGCGCGCGTCCCCGTCCACCACCGCGCGGTGCTCGACCCCGCAGCCGGGGACGCGGAACCCATCGACCAGACAGGCCGCGCCGTCCACCGCGACGCGCTCGAGGCAGATGCCCAGCGCCGCGAGGTTCGAGACGTGCAGGCCGCGGGAGTCGATCCCGCTGACGCAGAACGACTGCACCGCGACGCGCTGCGCCGCGCGCAGCACCACGGGGTACAGCTCCTCGCGCTCCTCGACGCTCATCTGCTTGGAGTCGTTGAGCAGCCCCAGCGCGATGCGGTCGCGGCGCGGAAGCGTCGCGTGGTCGATCAGGACGGCGGCGGCGACCAGGGGGCCGGCGAGCGATCCGCGGCCCGCCTCGTCGGCGCCGGCGACGAAGCGCGTGCCGAGCGAGCGGTCGAAGCGGAACAACCGGCTCGCGCGGCGGCGACGCGCCTTGCGCGGCCTGCGGAGGCTAGAAGATTCCGATGCGGTCGGGGGGCCAGTAGGTCGCAAACGCCTGCCCGATGATCCAGTCGCGCGGGACGGGTCCCCAGAATCGGCTGTCGTCCGACATCCCACGGTTGTCGCCCATCATGAAGTAATGGTCCGCCGGAATGGTGATCTCATCCGGGAGATTGCACTCGGACTCACTCGACGGACAGGGCTTCGTCTCGTAGTCCTGTTCGATCGGCTGCCCGTTGACGATCGGGACACCGTCCTCCACCCGAAGCCGATCCCCAGGTCCCGCGACGATCCGCTTGATGAAGTTCTGGTCCGACATCTCCGGGGTTGGCTCCGCACACGGCTGCTCGGGGCTGTGCTCGACGCCGCACTCCTGACTTGCCCTCGGGTTGCTCGCCGCTGCGGGGTGTCTCCGACCCCTCGGCCTCCTCCCCGCCCTCGGCCTCGGTCTCCTCCGACCCCTCGGCCTCCTCCTCGCCCTCGGCCTCCTCGAGCTCCTCCGGCTCGACGGTCTCGGCCTCGGCCACCGTCTCACCCTCGGAGTCGACGGGTACGGGTTCCTCCTCTTCGGGAATCACGAGCTCGTCCTCGATCCCCCAGCGCCGCTCGGCGACCCGGGCGCGCTTGCCGACCCGGTACCTCAGGTAGTAGAGCTTCGCCCGCCGCACGTCGCCTCGCGCGACGACCTCGAGGCGCTCGACCTTCGGGGAGTGCACGGGAAACGTCCGCTCCACCCCGACCCCGAACGACTGCTTGCGGACCGTGAAGGTCTCGCGGGCGCCCTTCCCCTGGCGCTTGATGACGACCCCCTCGAAGACCTGGGTGCGACTTCTGGTGCCCTCTATCACCTGGAAATGCACCTTGACGCGATCGCCTGGCGCGAAGTTCGGCACCCGGTTGAGCTGGCGCCGCTCGATGCTCTCGATGATGCTGCTCATGGTGTGATCCGATGCGTCTGGCCGCTGAACTCGCGGCATGATTGCGGCCGGAACATGCGCTGACCCCCGGGGAGGGGGTCAGGTGGCCCGAGCGGGGCGCGAATGGTACCGAACAGTCCTCGGTGGCCTCGCTCAGTCCGCGGCCCGCTCGCGGCTGCGCTCCAGCCGCCAGCTGCGGACGCGCTCGTGGTCTCCCGAAAGCAGGACCTCCGGCACGTCCCAGCCGCGATAGGAGGGCGGGCGCGTGTAGTGCGGGTACTCGGGGTTCCCGCCGAGCGCCGGGCTGAACGACTCCTCGACGATGCTCTCCGCGGCACCGAGGGACCCGGGCAGCTTGCGCAGCACGGCATCGGCGACGACCATCGCCGCCAGCTCGCCGCCCGACAGGACGTAGCGCCCGATCGAAACCGTGTCGGTCGCGAGATGCTCGCCGACCCGCTCGTCGACACCCTCATAGCGCCCGCACAACAGGGTCAGATCGGGCTCGGTGGCGAGCTCCGCGGCCAGCTCCTCGTCGAGGACCCGGCCCGCCGGGGCGAGCAGCACGATGCGGCGACCGGCGAGGTCCTCTCCGTAGGTGGCGCGCAGCGCGGCGTCGACGACGTCGACGCGCAGAACCATCCCCGCGCCGCCCCCGTACGGAGTGTCGTCGACCTGCCCGGCGCCCAGTGGAGTCGTGTCGCGGTAGTTGAGCAGCCGCAGCTCGCTGCCGTGCCGCAGCGCGTTCTGGACGTGGCGCTGGGCGGAGAACCACTCGAACGCCTCCGGAAAGAGGGTGAAAATGTCGAGCCGCACGTGGCGGGTTACTCGAGGATTTCCACGACGACGCGCCGCTCGGCGCGGGTCGCGGAGGCCTTGGCGATGGTGCGAAGCGCGTTGGCGATCCGGCCCCCCCGCCCGATCACTCGACCGAGGTCGTCATCGGCCACCGTGATCTCGAGCACGATGTCGCCGTTCTCCTCGGTCTCCTCGACGCTGACCGCATCGGGGTCCTCGACGAGCGACCGGGCCAGGAACTCGATCAGCTCGCGCATCGCCGCCGGGGGGGCCCCACTAGTCGGAGCCCGTCGCCTCGATGCCCTGGGTGCGCAGCAAAACGGCGACCGTCTTCGAGGGCTTCGCCCCATGGTCGAGCCAGTAGCGCGCCCTCTCCTCGTCGATCGTGATCACCGAGGGATCGGGCTGCGGGTTGTACTGGCCGATCGTCTCGATCGCCCGCCCGTCGCGGGGCGAGCCGCGGTCGGCGACGACCACGCGCCAGATCGGATTCTTGCGCGACCCGACCCTTCTGAGACGGATTCGAACTGCCATGCGGGCCGAGAGGTTACCGACCGCCCATCAGCTGCTCCGGGCTGGGCATCTTGCCCTCGGCGAGCTGCTTCATCATCTTGCGCATCTGACCGAACTGCTTGGTCAGCTGGTTGACCGCCTGCACGGTGGTGCCAGAGCCCTGAGCGATGCGCTTGCGACGTGAGCCGTTGATGATGTCCGGCCGGGCCCGTTCGGCGGGCGTCATCGAGAGGATGATGGCCTCGACGCGGTCGAGCTCGCGCTCGTCGAGGTTGACGTTGCGAAGCTCCTTGAGCGCCCCTCCCATCCCGGGCATCATCCCGAGCAGGTTCGTGAGCGGGCCCATCCGCCGAACCTGACGCATCTGCTGGAGGAAGTCCTCGAGCGTGAACTGCTGCTTGCGGATCTTGCGCTCGAGGTCTGCCGCCTGCTGCTGGTCGACGCTCTGCTCGGCCTTCTCGATCAGCGACAGGACGTCGCCCATCCCGAGGATCCGGCTCGCCATCCGCTCCGGGTGGAAGCGCTCGAGCTGGTCGAGCTTCTCGCCGGTCGAGGCGTAGAGGATCGGCTTGCCGGTCACGGCCTTGACCGACAGCGCAGCGCCGCCGCGCGCGTCCCCGTCGAGCTTCGTCAGGACCACCCCGTCGAACTCGGCGCGATCCGCGAACTGCTCGGCGACGTTGACGGCGTCCTGGCCGGTCATCGCGTCGAGCACCAGCAGGACGTCGTGGGGCTTGGTGCGCTTGCGGATCGCGACGAGCTGGTCCATCAGCTCCTCGTCGATGTGCAGGCGGCCCGCGGTGTCGACGATCAGCGCATCGCGTCCATCGGCCTTCGCCTGGCCGAGCGCCCACTCCGCGACATCCACGGGGTCGCGTTCGGTCCCCTGGCTGTACACGGTCGCCCCGGCGTCCTTGCCGACCGTGACGAGCTGATCTACCGCGGCGGGGCGCTGCAGGTCGCAGGCGGCGAGCGCGACGTCCTTGCCGTCCTTTGCGAGGTGCTTGGCGAGCTTCGCGCAGGCGGTCGTCTTGCCCGAGCCCTGGAGCCCCGCCATCAGGATCACCGTCGGACCCGAGGATGCGAGGGCGAGGTCGCGCGACGCGCCGCCCATCAGGCTCGCCAGCTCCTCGTTGACGATCTTCACGACCTGCTGGCCGGGATCGAGGCTCTCCAGGACCCCGGCGCCGATGCAGCGCTCCTTGACCTGGGTGGTGAACGACTTGACGACCTTGAAGTTGACGTCGGCCTCGAGCAGGGCGAGGCGGATCTCGCGCATCGCCCGGTCGACGTCGGCCTCGTTGAGCTTGCCGCGCGAGCGAACCTCGGACAGCGTCGCCTGGAGGCGGTCGGAGAGCTGGTCGAACATCAGAAGTCAGATTAGTGACGGAGCGGAGGGACGGGGGCTGGGTAGGGCGGCGGCTCCCCTGGAATCACCGGGACTGTCCTGCTTAGGGTCCGCATACCGGATGCAAAGCAGGACGCTTGCCACGAACCCGTCGGGGTATGCCCTGTACTTGCCCAGAACCGCCTCCTACTCGCCGAGCAGGGCTTTGGCGAACTCGCGCGAGTCGAAGGGCCGCAGGTCCTCGAGGGTCTCCCCCGCCCCGATCAGCTTGACCGGGATGCCGAGCTCGGCCGCGATCGCGAGCGCGATCCCGCCCTTCGCCGTCCCGTCGAGCTTCGTCAGCACGACGCCGCTGAGCTCGACCGCGTCCGAGAAGGCCTGCGCCTGGCGCAGCCCGTTCTGACCCGTGGTCGAGTCGATCGTGATCAGGGTCTCGTGCGGCGCGCCGTCGAGGCGCTTGGCGATCACGCGGCGGACCTTGGCGAGCTCTTCCATCAGGTTGCCGTGGGTGTGCAGGCGCCCCGCGGTGTCCGCGATGACGACGTCGATGCCGCGCGCCTCGGCGGCGGAGATCGCGTCGAAGGCGACCGCGCCGGGATCGGTCCCGGGCTTCGCCGTGACGATCTGCGCCCCGGAGCGGTCGGCCCAGGTCTCGAGCTGCCCGACGGCGGCGGCGCGGTACGTGTCGCCGGCAGCGAGGATGACCGAGAGCCCGAGCTCGCGCTCGAGGTGCCAGGCGATCTTGCCGATCGTCGTCGTCTTGCCCGATCCGTTGACCCCCACGATCATCAGGACGGCGGGGCGGGCGGAGACGTCGATTCGCCGCTCGCCGGTCTCGGCGACCTCGGCGAGCAGCTCGACGAGCCGGGCGCGCGCCGCGGCCGGGCCCTCGACCTCGCCGGCCTCGACCTCGCGCTCGAGCCGCTCGACGACGTCGGCGGTGGTCTTCGCACCGACGTCGGCGAGGATCAGCGCCTCCTCGAGCCGCTCCCAGGTTCCCTCATCGAGGGTGTCGCCGAAGCTGGCCGCGAGCTCGGCGCCGAGTGCCTGGCGGCTCTTCGACAGGCTGTCGCGCAGGCGGCGAAACAGACCGCCCTCAGCCGTCGGCACCTCGTCGCCCGCCGGCGTCTCGCGCGGCGCTTCGACCGAGCGGTCGCCGACGTCGAACGCTTCGTGCCAGCCGAGGGCCAACGCCTGTGCTACGCGGCCCGACGCCGGGCCCCGGCGGCAGGCTCGTCCTCGGCCGGCAGCCGCTCGGCATCGCCGTCCTGCGGCAGGCGGCGCGAGACGACCTTGGTGACTCCGCCCTCGCCCATGCTGACGCCGTAGAGGACGTCGGCGGCGTCCATCGTCCGCTTCTGGTGGGTGACGATCACGAACTGGGCGCGGTCCGAGAAGCGGCGCACGAGCTGCAGGAAGCGGTCGATGTTGGCGTCGTCGAGCGCCGCCTCGACCTCGTCGAGGATGTAGAACGGCGACGGTCGCGCGAGGAAGACAGCGAACAGGAAGGCGAGCGCGACGAGCGACTTCTCGCCGCCCGACAGGAGCGAGAGGCGCCGGGTCGCCTTGCCGGCGGGCGTGACCTCGATCTCGACGCCCTTGCCGTCATCGTCGGCGGGCTCGTCGCCGTCTTCGGCCTCCGCCTCCTCCGCGGACGGCTCGGTGCGCGCGCCCGCGAACGGCGGAACGGCGCGTGGCCCCGGAGCATCGATGAGCCGGAGCCGGCCGCGGCCGCCCGGGAAGAGATGCTCGACGAGCTCCTCGAAGTTGCGCCCCGCCGCCTCGAGGGTCTGCTCGAACTCCGAGCGGATCTTGCGATCGGTGTCGCGAATCAGCTTCTCGAGCTCGGCCAGGGCCGACTCGAGGTCCTCGCGCTGTGCCTCGAGCTCCTCGACGTGGGCCCTCGCTTCCTCGTACTCGCGCTCCGCGAGCGGATTGACGGGACCGAGCTGCTCCCGCCTGCGCGCCAGGCGCTCGAGCTTGGCCTCGATCTCCTCGCGCTCGGCATCGACCAGCGGCCCCGGCGCGGGGCCAAGCTCCTCGCCGAGCCGCGATGCGATGCGTTGAAGCTCCGCTGCGACCTCGTCGCGGCGGTCCGAGATGTGGGCGGCGCGCACCTCGGCCTCGGTGACGGCCTCGGCCACCTCGCGCAGCTTCGCCTGGAGCTCGTACTCCTCGCGCGAGCAGGCGCGCAGCTCATCGGTGACGTCGTCGGCCTCGTGGCTGCCGAGCATGCGATCCTCGAGCGCAGCGACCCGGCGGCCGACGGCGTCGCGCGACTGGGCGACCGCCTCGGCGATCGATCGCAGCGGAACGAGCAGCTCCTGCTCAGCGGCGACGCGACGCTCGAGCGAGTCCTGCCGGTTGCGGCCAAGCAGGCCCTCGGCCCGGGACGCGGCGCGAGCGGCGCGCTCGGCGCCCTCCCGTACGCGACCCAGCTCTTCGCCGATCTCTCCCTCTCCTGCCCGAGCGCGCAGCAGCGCCCGGGTGGCAGCACCCAGGGACTGCTCGATCCTGCCGAGCTCGACCTCGATCGGATCGTCCTCACCGGCATCGTCGGCTTCGGCGGCCAGCGCTCCAAGCGCCTCGCGGCGCCGCTCCAGCCCCGAGGCGAGGTCCGCCTGGCGGGCTGCGAGCGACTCCGCCCTGACGCTGAGGCGCTCGTGCGCAGCGCGCAAGGCGGTCAGCCGGCCCCAGAGCCGGGTGCGCTCACGGTCGCGCTGTGCGAAGCGCTCCTCGATCTCGGTGCGGCGGCGGTTGACGTCGGCGAGCTTCGCCTCGAGCTCCTCGCGCTCCCCGCGCGCCTTCTGTGCCGCCCCGGACGCCTTCGCGAGCTCGCGCTCGTGGCCGCCGAGCTCGTCGGCGACGAGCGGCGCCCGCAGCTCCATCGCCTGGCGCTCGAGCCGCGCGTGGGTCTCGGCGGCCTGCGCCTGGCGCTTGAGCGGTCGCAGGTGGCTGCGCGCCTCGCGCTCTACGTCGAGCGCACGGTCGAGGTTGTCGCGCGTTCGATCGAGCTTGAGCTCGGCGCGGCGGCGGCGCTTGCGGTGCTTGCCGAGCCCCGCCGCCTCCTCGACCAGCAGGCGGCGCTCGTGCGGCTTGGAGTGCACGACCTCCTCGACCTTGCCCTGGCTGATCACCGAGTGCATCTCGCCGCCGAGGTTTGCCTCCGAGAGCGTCTCGAGCACGTCGATCAGGCGGCATCGCGCGCCGTTGAGGCGGTACTCGCCCTCGCCGGAGCGATCGAGCCGCCGCCGGATCGAGATCTCCGAGAACTCGGTATCGGCGGCGCCGTCGGTGTTGTCGATCACGACCTCGACCTCGGCGTAGCGGCGCCGGCCCTGACCCTCGCCGCCGGCGAAGATCACGTCCTGCATCGTCTGGCCGCGGACCGCGGTCGGGCTCTGCTCGCCGAGCGCCCACAGCACCGCGTCGGTGATGTTGGACTTCCCGCAGCCGTTGGGCCCGACGATCACGCTGACGCCGGGCGAGAAGGTGAGCCGGGTTCGCTCGGGGAAGGACTTGAAGCCCTTCATCGCGATCGATTTGAGGTGCATTGCGCTCATAGGCTTGCCGGGGGATCGGACGGGACGCCGGGCTTAGTCGGTGACGCGTTCGAGCGCCTGCCGAGCCGCGGCCTGCTCCGCGGACTTCTTGCTGCGCCCCGAGCCGACGCCGAGGACCTCGCCGCGGACCGTGGCCTCGACCTCGAAGCTGCGCTCGTGAGCCGGCCCCGTCTCGTTGACGACCGCGTAGCTTACGGTGGAGCCCGATCGGGCGAGCTCCTCCTGGAGGGCCGACTTGAAGTCGAGCAGGGTCTCCGAGGCCAGCTCGATCTCGGAGTCGAACGCAGCCACCGTCGCGGCGGCCGTGCGCTCGTATCCGTGCTCTAAGTAGCAGGCACCGATCAGGGCCTCGGCGATCGACGCCATCGCGCGCTCGCTGTCGAGCAGCGCCGCGACGTCGATGCCGGCGTCGCCGGCCTGCGGCGCGGCGGCGTCCAGCATCGCCGGGACGCCGAGCTCGTCGGCGATCTCGGCGCAGGCCCGTCCGCTCACCGCCTGTCCGTGGACCTTGGTGAGCCGACCGATGTCGCTGTTGGGAAACCGCCGGTAGAGCTCCTCGGCGACCGCGAGCCCGAGCACGCTGTCGCCCAGGAACGCCAGACGCCCGTAGGACTCGGCGCGTTCCTCGGCCCAGGACGAGTGGGTCAACGCCTGGGTGCGGAGATCGTCGGGCAGGGCCTCGATCATGCCCGCCAGCGAGGTCTCGGCGCCCACCGACCTCAGGCGCTCGGGACGTGCCCCAGGACGAAGTCGACCGCCTGGCCGACGGTCTCGATCCGCGCCGCCTCCTCCTCCGGGACCTTGATGCCGTAGCTGTCCTCGAGCTCCATCACCAGCTCGTAGAGGTCGAGCGAGTCGGCGTCGAGGTCCTCGCGAAAGCGGGTTCCCTCCTCGATCTCGCCGGCGTCGACCTCGAGCTCCGCTGCGAGGTGCTCGCGAACCTTGGCCATCACCTCGTCGCGGGTCATCGGTGCTCTGTCCTATCACGC
>WNFV01012665.1_pt1 | contig 10560 bp, 6 predicted proteins | sample 5400101 | NCBI WGS metagenome assembly WNFV01 (sample SAMN13153361, study PRJNA577476) | soil metagenome | isolation source: 115 cm soil or saprolite under grassland replicate 1 | place: USA:California | collected 2016-06-15 | reverse complement strand
GAACACCGGCAAGGCGCACGGATCCGCGCTCGGCGCCGAGGAGGTCGCCGCCACCAAGAAAGTGCTCGGCTTCGACCCGGACAAGACGTTCGACGTCGCCGCCGACGTGATCGACCACACCCGCCAGGCCGTTGCCCGCGGCAAGGACCTTCAGGCGGAGTGGGACAAGGCGTACGACAGCTGGGCGCAGGCCGCGGGCGATCGCAAGGACCTGTTCGAGCGGCTGCAGAAGCGCGAGCTGCCGAACGGCTGGACCGACGCGCTGCCGTCGTACCAGGCGGACGAGAAGGGCATCGCGACCCGCAAGGCGTCCGGCGAGGTGCTGACCGCGATCGCGCCGCGCCTGCCGGAACTGTGGGGCGGCAGCGCCGACCTGGCGGAGTCGAACCTCACCACCCCGAAGGGCGAGCCGTCGTTCATCCCTGCGGAGCACCAGACAAAGGAGTTCCCCGGCCACCAGTACGGCCGGGTGCTGCACTTCGGCATCCGCGAGCACGCGATGGCCGCGATCCTCAACGGCATCGTGCTGCACGGTGGCACCCGCCCGTACGGCGGCACGTTCCTCGTGTTCAGCGACTACATGCGCCCGTCCGTGCGGCTCGCCGCCCTGATGGAGCTGCCGGTGACCTACGTCTGGACCCACGACTCGATCGGTCTGGGTGAGGACGGCCCGACGCACCAGCCGGTCGAGCACCTGGCCGCGCTGCGCGCGATCCCCGGTCTGGACGTCGTCCGGCCCGCCGACGCGAACGAGACGGTGGTCGCGTGGCGCACGGTGCTCGAGCACAACGACCGGCCGGCCGGCCTGGCGCTGACCCGGCAGAACGTGCCGACGTTCCCCCGCGGCACGGACGGCTTCGCGTCCGCCGAGGGGGTCGCCCGCGGCGCCTACGTCCTGGTCGACACCCCCGAGGAGGGAGCGACCCCCGACGTTGTGCTGATCGGCACCGGCTCGGAGGTGCAGCTCGCCGTCGAGGCCCGCAAGGTCCTTGCCGACAAGGGCGTCCAGGCGCGCGTCGTGTCGATGACGTGCGAGGAGTGGTTCGACGAGCAGGACGCGTCCTACCGCGACTCGGTGATCCCGCCGCAGGTCAAGGCGCGGGTGTCGGTCGAGGCGGGCGTGTCGATGGGCTGGCACGACGTGATCGGGGACGCCGGCCGGCACGTGGGCATCGAGCACTTCGGCGCCTCGGCCGACTACAAGACCCTGTTCACCGAGTTCGGCATCACCGCCGGGGCCGTCGTCGCGGCAGCCGAGGAGAGCATCGAGGCGGCCCGGGATCTGGGCGGCGCCGCGCCGCCGGTGCACCGGCGGCCGTCCGGGCCGGTGACGGTCGGCGACGAGGCGGCCCTCGCGGCCAACCCGCACGCCGAGTGACCGACCCGGACCTAATCTGACAACAGCACACCGGAGGTCTCCGACATGAACGACCGACTCAAAGCACTCGCCGACGCCGGGGTTTCGATCTGGCTCGACGACCTCTCCCGTGAGCGGCTGACCAGCGGCGGCCTGCAGCAGCTGGTGCACGACTACTACGTCAGCGGCGTCACCTCGAACCCGACGATCTTCGCGAAGGCGTTGTCATCAGAGGCGGACGCCGGCGGTGACTACGCCGAGCAGGTCGCCGACCTGGCCAAGCAGGACGTCTCCACCGACGGGGCCGTCCGGGTGATCACCACCGACGACGTCCGCAACGGCTGCGACCTGCTGCAGCCCGTGTACGACGACACCGACGGCGTCGACGGCCGCGTCTCGATCGAGGTCGACCCCCGGCTGGCCCGCAAGACCGAGGCGACCATCGACGAGGCGAAGGACCTGTGGAGCATCGTCGACCGGGAGAACCTGTTCATCAAGATTCCGGCGACGCAGCAGGGACTCCCGGCGATCACCGCCACGCTGTCCGAGGGCATCAGCGTCAACGTCACGCTGATCTTCTCGCTGGAGCGCTACCGGGCCGTGATGGACGCGTTCCTCACCGGTCTGGAGCAGGCGGCGGACAACGGCCACGACCTGACCAGGATCGGCAGTGTGGCGTCGTTCTTCGTCAGCCGGGTCGACACCGAGGTGGACAAGCGACTCGACGCGATCGGCACGGACGAGGCGAAGGCGCTGCGCGGCAAGGCGGCGATCGCCAACGCCCGGCTCGCCTTCGAGGCGTACGAGGAGGTCTTCTCCTCCGACCGCTGGCGCGAGCTGGAGACCGCCGGCGCCAAGCCGCAGCGGCCGCTCTGGGCGTCCACCGGCACCAAGGACCCGTCGTACCCCGACACCCTGTACGTCGACCAGCTGGTCACCTCCGGGATCGTCAACACGATGCCGCAGGCAACGATCGACGCGTTCGCCGACCACGGCGAGGTCACCGGCGACACAGTCCGCGGACGGTACGACGAGGCCCGCGAGGTGCTGGCGGGCCTGGAGCGGCTCGGTATCGCGTACGACGACGTCGTACGGGTGCTGGAGGACGAGGGTGTGTCCAAGTTCGAGGTGTCGTGGAACGAGCTGCTCGACACCGTCACCGGCGCGCTGAAGGGTGCCCAGCAGTGACCGACGTGAGCGTGCGGGTGCACGGGACCGACGTCACCGACCTGGTGGCCGTGCTGGTCGCCGGCCAGGTCGCGTCGAGGCTGGCCGCGCAGGACCACACGCTGTGGGGTCCCGAGGCCGAGTCCGAGGCGTCGATCCGGCTGAGCTGGACCACGCTGCCGACCTCGTCGCGGCCGCTGCTGGCCGAGATCGAGGCGCTGCAGGCGGCGCTGCGGTCCGACGGCGTGGACCAGGTCGTGCTGTGCGGGATGGGCGGCTCGTCGCTGGCGCCGGAGGTGATCACCCGGACGGCCGGCGTCGAGCTGACCGTGCTCGACTCCACCGACCCGGCGGTGATCCGCCGCGCGCTCGACGGCGACCTGGCCCGCACCGTCGTGGTGGTGTCGAGCAAGTCCGGCGGCACCGTCGAGACCGACTCGCAGCGGCGCGCGTTCGTCGAGGCGTTCAACGCAGCCGGGATCGACGCCGCCAGCCGGATCGTCGTGGTCACCGACCCGGGCTCGCCGCTGTCCGAGCTGGCGGAGAAGGAGGGGTACCGCAAGGTGTTCCTCGCCGATCCGAACGTCGGCGGCCGGTACTCGGCCCTCACCGCCTTCGGCCTGGTCCCGTCCGGGCTGGCCGGGGCCGACATCGCCGAGCTGCTGGACGAGGCCGAGGCGGCGATGCCCGCCCTCGCCGCGGACAGCGCGGACAACCCCGCTTTGGTGCTCGCCGCCGCGATGGCCGCTGATCCCGCGCGGAACAAGCTCGCCCTCGCCGACCTCGGCTCCGGGATCACCGGATTCGCCGACTGGGCCGAGCAGCTGATCGCGGAGAGCACCGGCAAGAACGACACCGGCGTCCTCCCGGTCGTCGTCGACACCGAGGCGCCCGAGGTCAAGTGGCCCGCCGCCGACGTCACCGTCGCCGCCCTCCTGGGCAGCGCTGGTACGACGACCGGCGCGGCAGGTTCCGGCGCTGGCGCGGCAGGCGTCGGTGAGCCGTGGATCGGAGTGACCGGAAGCCTGGGCGCGCAGCTGCTGCTCTGGGAGACGGCGACGGCGGTGGCCGGCCGGTTGCTGGGGATCAACCCGTTCGACCAGCCGGACGTGGAGAGCGCGAAGAAGGCGGCCCGCGGGTTGCTGGACGCCCAGCCCGAGCCGGAGCCGGCCGCGTTCACCGACGGCGCCGTCGAGGTGCGTGGCTCCGGAGGCCTGCTGGATGGCGTGGACACGCTCGCCGGCGCCGTGCAGAAGCTCTTCGACCAGCTCGAACCGACCGGCTACGTCGCGGTGATGGCGTACGCCGACCCGGTAGCCGCGAAGGACCTGCCGGCCGTGCGGACGAAGATCGCGCTGCGCACCGAGCGGCCGACCACTTTCGGCTGGGGGCCGCGGTTCCTGCACTCCACCGGGCAGTACCACAAGGGCGGCCCGAAGGTCGGCGTGTTCGTGCAGATCACTGCGGCGTCGCCCGAGGACGTGGCGATCCCGGACCGGCCGTTCAGCTTCGGCACCCTGATCGCCGCGCAGGCCGCGGGTGACGCGAGTGTGCTCGCCGGTCTCGGCCGGCCGGTGCTGCGCCTGCACGTGACCGAGCCGGCCGGCTTCGCGGACGTCGTACGAGCTCTCGCGGGGGCCACCGAGTGACCGCCGAGCTCGACGAGGAGCAGACGACCGGTCCGGCCAACCCGCTGCGCGATCCGCAGGACCGGCGGCTGCCGCGGATCGCGGGGCCGTGCAGCCTGGTGATCTTCGGGGTGACCGGCGACCTGGCGCGCAAGAAGCTGATGCCGGCCGTGTACGACCTGGCGAACCGCGGGCTGCTGCCGCCCGGGTTCGCGCTGGTCGGGTTCGCGCGCCGCGACTACAGCAACCAGGACTTCGCGCAGGTCGTGCACGACTCGATACGCGAGCACGCCCGGACGCCGTTCCGCGAGGAGGTCTGGCAGCAGCTCACCGAGGGGTTCCGGTTCGTGCCGGGCGACCTGACCGACGACGAGGCGTTCAAGCGACTGCGCGAGACCGTGGACGAGCTGGACGTCGCCCGCGGCACCGGCGGCAACCACGCGTTCTACCTGTCGATCCCGCCCGGGTTGTTCCCGCAGGTGGTGCAGCAACTGGCCGAGCACGGGCTGACCGAGGAGCGACCCGGCACCTGGCGGCGGGTCGTGGTGGAGAAGCCGTTCGGCCACGACCTGGCCAGCGCCCGCGAGCTGAACCGGGTGGTCGAGGAGGTGTTCCCGCCGCAGGCGGTGTTCCGGATCGACCACTACCTCGGCAAGGAGACCGTGCAGAACATGCTGGCGCTGCGGTTCGCCAACTCCATGTTCGAGCCGGTCTGGAACAACAACTACGTCGACCACGTGCAGATCACGATGGCCGAGGACATCGGCATCGGCGGCCGCGCCGGGTACTACGACGGCATCGGCGCCGCCCGCGACGTGATCCAGAACCACCTGCTGCAACTGCTCGCGCTGACCGCGATGGAGGAGCCGGTGAGCTTCGACGCGTGGTCGCTGCGGCAGGAGAAGAAGAAGGTCCTGAACGCGGTCAAGCTGCCGAACCGGCTCGACCTGCACACCGCCCGCGGCCAGTACGCCGGCGGCTGGGCCGGCGGCGTCAAGGTGAACGGCTACCTGGAAGAGGACGGCATCCCGAAGACGTCCAGCACGGAGACCTTCGCGGCCCTGCGGCTCGACGTCGACACCCGGCGCTGGGCGGGAGTGCCCTTCTACCTGCGCACCGGCAAGCGGCTCGGCCGGCGAGTGACCGAGGTCGCGGTGATGTTCAAGCGCGCGCCGCACCTGCCGTTCACCGCGACCGAGACAGAGGAGCTCGGCCAGAACGCCCTGGTGATGCGGATCCAGCCCGACGAGGGCATCACGATGCGGTTCGGCGCCAAGGTGCCGGGCACCATGATGGAGATCCGCGACGTGAACATGGACTTCGCGTACGGCGGCTCGTTCACCGAGTCCTCGCCGGAGGCGTACGAGCGGCTGATCCTGGACGTGCTGCTCGGCGACCCGCCGCTGTTCCCGCAGCACACCGAGGTGGAGCTCGGCTGGAAGATCCTCGACCCGGTGATCGACTACTGGGCCTCGAAGGGCCGGCCAGACCAGTACGCGTCGGGCGGCTGGGGGCCTGACTCCGCGCACGAGATGCTGGCCCGCGACGGCCGCACGTGGAGGCGACCGTGATCATCGAGCTGACCGGTACGACGTCGAGCGAGATCGCCGGCGCGCTGGTGAAGGCACGCCGCAACGCCGGCAGTCCCGCGATGGGCATGGTCGGCACGATCGTGGTGGTCGCCGACGAGGCGATCCACGGCGACGCGCTCAAGGCCGCGAACACCGCCGGCCGGGAGCACCCGACCCGGGCGCTGGTGGTGATCCCGCGGCCGGGACGCGGCAAGGGCTCGCTGGACGCCGAGGTGCGGATCGGCGAGGGCGTGCCCGGCGAGACGGTGCTGCTGCGGCTGCACGGCGAGCTCGCGAAACACGCCGCGTCCGTGGTGACACCGCTGCTGCTGCCGGACTCCCCCGTGATGGTCTGGTGGCCGGTCGGCGGGCCGAAGATCCCGGCCGAGGACCCGCTCGGCTTGCTCGGCCAGCGCCGGATCACCGATGCCGCCGCCACCCGGCGGTCGACGACCGACTTCGACAGCCGCGCCGAGGGCTACGCGCCGGGTGACACCGACTTCGCGTGGACGAGGCTGACACCGTGGCGGGCGCTGCTGGCCGCCGCGCTGGACCAGTACCCGACCTCGGTCAGCGGCGCGTCCGTCGCGTCCGCCAAGGGCAACACCAGCGCCGACCTGCTGGCGGCCTGGTTGCAGTGCAAGCTGCGCGTCCCGGTGGAGCTGAAGACGTCGCGCGGTCCCGGCATCACCGCCGTCCGGCTGTTCACGCCGGACGGGGAGATCGCGCTCACCCGGACCGACGGCAAGGTGGCCACATTCTCGATCCCCGGCCAGCCGGACCGCCCGGTCGCGCTCCAGCGGCGCGACCCGGCAGAGCTGCTCAGCGAGGAGCTGCGGCGCCTCGACCCCGACGACGTGTACGCCGAAACGCTGCGCTGCCTCGTCGAACGCCAGCACCAGCCGGCCGTGAAGGTGCCCGCCTCCGCGAAACCGGCCAAGGCGCGCACGGCTGCCACTCGGACGGGTACGAAGGCGGCGGCCCAGCGTCGTACCAAGGATGCGGCAGCGAAGAAGACCGTCACCGCGAGCGCGAACGGCGCGAAGCGGGCGGCCTCGAAGAGCACCGCGAAGGCGAAGGGATGACCGCGCCGGCACTGCTGCTGCACCGCGACGTCGAGGCGCTCACGCACGCCGTCGCGGCCCGGCTGGTGACCCGGCTGGTCGATGCCCAGAGCAACGGCCGGGTAGCGTCGGTGGCGCTCACCGGCGGGCGGGTCGCGGCCGCGGTGTACCGGACGATCGCCGGGTCGCCGGCCCGCAGCGCGGTCGACTGGTCCCGGGTCGACCTGTGGTGGAGCGACGAGCGGTTCCTGCCGCCCGGTGACCCGGAGCGCAACGAGACCCAGGCCCGGGAGGCGCTGCTCAGCACGGTGGCGCTGGACCCGGCGCGGGTGCACGCGATGCCGGCGGACACCGGCCAGGGAGCTGAACCGGCCGCCGCGGCGTACGCCGCGGAATTGGCTCGCGCGGCATCGGTCGGCGACCGGCTGGCGGTGCCGACGTTCGACCTGGTGATGCTCGGGGTCGGGCCGGACGGGCACGTCGCGTCGCTGTTCCCCGAGCAGCCCGCGCTGTACGAACGCGAGCGCACCGTGGTCGCGGTGCACGGCGCGCCGAAGCCGCCGCCGACCCGGATCAGCATGACGATGCCGGTACTGTCCAACGCGGCCGAGGTGTGGTTCGTGGTGTCCGGTGAGGACAAGGCCTCCGCGGTCCGGCTGGCCCTGTCCGGCGCAGGCGAGATGCAGGTCCCCGCCGCGGGCCCCAAGGGCCGCAGCCGCACGCTCTGGCTTCTCGACAACGCCGCCGGCGCCGACGTGCCGAAGAACATCCGCCCGCCGCGGATCTGAGCGCTCACGACCAGGCGGTCCGCACTGCCAGTTGTTCGACCGGACCGAGCGCGACGCCGAGGTCCCCGACCGCCCCGCTCCGTGGATCGATCACGACCAGCCGTCCCTCGGAGATCGCGAACAGCCACCGGCTGTCGGGCGACCATGCCATCGTCGCGTCGAGCGCGCTGTCGGGGGTGACGATCACGGGGAGACGACGATGGGTGCCGGACGCCAGGTCGATCAGGTGCATCGTCATGCCCCCCGAGCCCTGGCTGCTGGTGAAGGTGTAGACGGCGGCGAACGAGCCGTCTGGAGCGATCAGGCCGGCTGGTTGGACCGCCGCCGATGGTGCACCGCCCAGCCGCTGTCGTACTCCTGTGCTGCGGTCGATGACGACTTTCGCGCAGCGCGCGTGCGCGTCGCACTCGACGGCCAGCCACCCGGTGGTGCCGCCGGCGATCACACTTCCTGTGCTGATCCGCTGCAGCCCTTCCGGCCGGGCGACGTAGTCCCCTCCGATCCCGCGCACGACGACGTAGCCGGCGCCGTCGGCCGCTGCCGGCCACCACTGGTCGGACGCGGGTAGCGGGATCGACCGGCCGGCCCGGGCACCGTCCAGCCCGATCAACGACAGCGCCCCGCCGTCCTCGTTCAGCACCCACAGATGGTCGGCATCAGGCCCCGGATACATCGGTCCGCGATGACCGGCGTCCGCGCCAAGCTCCCGTGCCGCCGCACCGTCGCGCACGACATAGCCGGGCACGTTGTTCCACGGACGAACGAGCACGCGGTCCGACGCGGCCACGAAGGCCACGGCCTCGCTACCGTTCAGCGCCGGGACGGGCGTGTGGGTCACGCGGCCGAGCGCGAGCTGGATGCGTACCACTTCGTCGGACCGGCGCGCGAACAGCTCCCACCCCGCGGTCACGCCGAGCAGCCGGTGGCCGAGGTTCTCCACACGCGGTCGTACCGGGCTCGGCGAGGGCTGGACCGGCGGGCTGGTCGGATCGAACGGCACGACCGAGGGTGATGCCGAGGAAGGGGACACCGGCGTCGCCGTCGACGAGCTCTTGCCCTGCTCGAGGCGCGCCAGGCCACCGAGCACGACGAGTACCGCGACGACCAGGAGCCAGCCCGGCCATCATCGGCGATCCGGTCCGAGAGCGACACGCTCCGCGCACCCGGCCGCTGGTGTTGTGGGTTCTCACATCTGCTGGCGGGTTCCCGCAGCCCATGCGGGACGAACACCCGCAGCGATATGGGAGAACCCGCAACTCCGGGCCGGACGGCACGCGTGGGGTCCGCCGGGCGGGGCGGATCAGCCGACGGCGGTACGTCGTACCGGAGGGGCTAGAAGATGACCTCGCCGCGGGCGCGGCGGTCGCGCAGCGTCTGGACGGCCTCGGCCAGGATCTCGGCGGCCTCGACAGCCGCCTGTCCGGCGGGTGATTCTGTCCGAGGAGTGCGGTAGAGTCGCTCACATGTTCGATCGTGATGTCGCGGGGCTGGATGCGGGGGCGGCGCTGGCCGCCGCCGCCGAGCTGCGCGCGATCGCCGATCGCGCCGAGGCGAAGCTGTTGGAGGTGGCCGCGCACTTCGCGGACCTGCATCCCGAGCCCGATCTCGCCGCGGACACCGACTGGCTGCCCGGGATGGAACGCGCGAGGGAGTTCGGTGGCCAGGGCTGCCCGGAGGTGGCCGAGTTCGCGCCGGTCGAGTTCGGCGCCGCGCTGGGCCTGTCGTCGGCCGCGGCCGCCCGGCTGATCGGCGAGGCGCTGGGGCTGCGGCACCGGCTGCCCCGGCTGTGGGCGCGGGTGCGGGCCGGGCAGGTGCCGGCCTGGCGGGCCCGGCAGGTCGCCGCGGCCTGCGCGGCGCGGTCGCAGGCCGTGGCCACCCAGGTGGACCAGCGGGTCGCGCCGATCGCCGAGACCGTCACCTCGTACCGGTTGGAGCGGATCGTCACCGCGGCGATCCTGCGCGCCGACCCGGCCGCGGCCCGGGCCGAGGTCGACAAGGCGGCCCGCGACCGCGGCGTGTGGGTGCAGCCCGCGGACCTGCTCGGCACCAAGACCGTCTACGTCCAGGCCGCCGCCGGCGACGTGGCCCGGTTCGACGGCTCGCTGGACCTGGTCGCGGACTGCCTGGCCCGGCTCGGCGACACCGGCAGCAAGGACCAGCGCCGCGCGCAGGCGATCGGCTGGCTGGCCAGCCCGCAGGCCACCCTGAACCTGTGGGACTACACCAGCACCCTCGACAACACCAGGACCGCCCGGGACACCAGCCCGCTCGGCGACACCGGGACTGCGGGCGACGGCAGCACGCCCGGCGACACCAGGACCGCGGGCGACGGCAGCACGCTCGGCGACACCGGGACCGCCGGGGACGGCAGCCCGCTCGGCGACACCGGGACTGCGGGCGACGGCAGCCCGCCCGGCGACACCGCGACTGCGGGCGAGGGCAGCACCCTCGGCCACACCCGGACCCTGGGACGCGGCGCCACCGTCGGCGACGCCGCGGCCGACGGCGCGCCCGGCGAATTGCTCGCGCGGCTGCGTGACACCGCCGGTCGCTTCGCCCCCTCGCCGTCGCAGCGACCGGGCCGGTCGACGGGATCGGGCCGGGCACCGGCCGCGACGACGGTCTACGTCCATGTCGCGGAGGAGTCGCTGACTGGCGGGGACGGGGTGTTGCGGGTGGACGGCCGCGGCACCGGCGACAGCAACGGGTTGACGCCGATGTGGGTCAGCCAGCTCGCCGAGCTCGTCGGCCACGACCGGTTCGTCGTCAGACCCGTGATCGACCTGCGCGACCGGATCAGCGTGGACTCCTACGAGATCCCCGACCGGATCCGCGACCACGTCCAACTGCGGCACCCGACCTGCGTGTTCCCGTGGTGCCACCGCCCGGCCGTGGTCGCCGACCTCGACCACGTGACCCCCTACGACGACACCGGACCACCGGGCCAGACCGCCACCGACACACTGCTCCCCGGCTGCCGCCTGC
>WNFV01009766.1_pt1 | contig 10560 bp, 11 predicted proteins | sample 5400101 | NCBI WGS metagenome assembly WNFV01 (sample SAMN13153361, study PRJNA577476) | soil metagenome | isolation source: 115 cm soil or saprolite under grassland replicate 1 | place: USA:California | collected 2016-06-15 | reverse complement strand
CGCGGACGAAGTGTGCGGCGTCGTGGGATGCGGCAAAGAATCGAAGCGCTCCCTCTCGACGAAGAAGGTGAAAGAAGCCCTGCCGGAGCTCCAGCTCATCGGCGAACCGAGGCGGGTCCACCTCTGTAAAGACCATTACAAACAGTTCCGCAAGAAGACGAAAGAGGAACGCGAACTCGACCGGGCCACGTGGCAGTGAGCCGCCCGAAAGCGGGCGAGCGTTCACTCGATGACGAGCTCCCTCAGTCCCGTCTTCTCGTTGAACGCGCGGTTCATCTTGATCGCGTCGAAGCGCGCGAGCAGGATCTCGTTGACGACCGCGGCCCTCGCATGGAACAGGTGGCCGCCAAGGACGGCGTGGTCCGGTCGTCCAACCGCAATGTGGAGATGGAGCTTCGGATCTGCGCGCATCGCGATGCTGCCGTGCAAGGCGAGGAGCTCGTGGCGGTCCCGGAACGCGGTCTTCTCGTAGCCGTTCGGCCCGAAGAACCCGATCTCGAAGTCCTGGACCATCCCGATGCCCCAGAGGACGGTCCCGTTCTCCAGTCGGTGCTTCATCGCGGTCGCCTCGATGCTTGGGACGAGGTCCTCGCCGTCGGAGAGTTTCAGCATGATCGTGTTGCCTTCGAGTCGGCTCTCCAGGGAATCACCTCGTGAGGAGCGCCTCGGCCTTGATCTTGAGCCTGCGTTCGACCGCTTTCGCGAGCTCTCGAGCGTTGCTGAACGCCGTGAACACGCGCCGCGGTCCGCACGCAGCGATGAAGTCGATGACGTCCTCGAAGTCCCCGTGATCGCTCAGCGGGAACTGCGCGTCCAGGCCGTAGCGACGCGTGTAGTCGAAGAACGCGCACCACCCGCTCACGTACGCCGACCGAAGGCCGATCGACCCGAGCCACGACACGCTGTCGTCGAGCGGCGGCCGCAGCCATCCCGGCGGGAGGACGTACACGCGCGGATCGTTCCGCTCCGTTTCGGCGAGTTCCGAGATCCGGCGGTACCGCAACGGGATGCCGTACCGTACGTAGATGTCGGCGAGGTCCGCGATCTTGTCGGAGACGGCGACCTCGACCCCGAGGCGGTTCGCGAGGGCGATCAGCTCCTGGCTCTTTCCGAACTCGTACCCGCCCAAGGCGACCGGCCCGTTCGCGAGCTCCATCTCGAGCCAGCTCAGGAGATCCGACTCGACGTCGTGCTTCGGCGGGAAGCTGAACCCCGGCCGCCCGTACGTCCCGTCGACGATTAGTGTCTGCGCGCGCTCCGGCCGGGCGCGGCCGCACGTGGCGCCGCCTTCCGGATTGAAGTCGCCGGTGTACAGGAGGTCGTCCACGCGGATCATCGCGGAGCCGAAGACATGGCCCGCGTCCCGGAGCGTGACGCGGAAGCCGTTCATCTCGATCTCGTTGTCGTAGGGCAACTCGACGCCCGTGCCGGATCCGCGCCGGACCCGGAGGACCTCGAGGGTCTGCGGCGTCATGACCCCGCCCGACGTCAGGTGGTCCATGTGTCCATGGCTCACGATGCTCCCCGGCGTCTTGCGGGCCGGGTCCAGGATCACCTCCTTGAGCGCCTCCTGAACGAGGAAGCCGCCCTCGTAGCGCACGCGCATCAGGCCCGCCTCGTGAACACGTACCTCGTCGGCACGCGCCGCTTCAGGCCCGTCCAGTATTTGCAACGTTCGCATCGATAGCCCAGGGTCACGGTCCCGCCGAAGACGGTCATGTTCCGGACTTTCTTCAGGCGCGCCCCGCAGACCGGGCACTTCACGAGGGACCGCATCTCGTCCGTGTCGCGGCAATTGATCTCCAGGTCGACGAGGCCGGAGTCGATTGCGAGCAGCCGCAGCCGCGGCTCGCCGACCCGATAGCGCTCGTCGCCTTTCATGTCCTTCTCGACGAGCGCCTTGAGCCGTCGCTGGCTGTCGACGATCTGCCGCGTGCTGAACACCCGAACGAGGCTCGCCCTCACGCGGTCGTCGCTCGGGATCCGATACGACGGCATCGACTCGCGGAAAGGGACCTCGCCATACTAAGGTTTCTGGGAGGGCTCGAGGATTCCGCTCCGGTCCGATGAAACATGCGGTCGTCGGACTCTCGAGGTCATCCGAGACGGCGCGATGGCAGCGACGAGGCTTGCGACTGCGATGCCCCCCGCGTAGGGGACGATCGTCGGCACGGCCTCGAGCCGGTAGATCGTGGTCGGCGTGGTGACCCAGAGATATCCGTCCCGGCCCATCTCGACGTCCAAGATGGCCTCTGTCGCCGTCAGGAGGACCGTCTCGTTCACGACCGCCGTCCCGTCGGGCGTAAGCGTCAGCTCCCGGAGCCGATGGTCGTTGTAGGCGCCGAACATCAGGTGGTTCCTCGACTGCGGCAGCAGGGACCCCGTGAAGAACGCCGCGTTCGTGGGGGCGATCGTCGGCGTCCACCAGTCGATCGGCATCACGGGGCTCGGGCCGTCCTGGTTCGTGTTAGCCGGAGGCGGCGGGGGCGACGTGCACGTCTGCGAGGGCCCCCATCCGTAGTTGCTCCCGGCGGTCAGGGCGTTGACCTCGTCGTTGCAGTTCGGGCCGTTCTCCGTGACGTACGCACGGCCCGTCACGGGGTGGAAGGCGAGGCCGAACATGTTCCGGTGGCCGTACGTGTACACGCGGTTCTCCCAGCTCAGGCTCCCGTAGAAGGGATTGTCGGGAGCCGGATTGCCGTCGGAATCCATCCGCAGCACCTTCCCCAGGGGGGTCATCGAATTCTGCGCGAGCGAGGGGTTCGCGTTCTCGCCGACGACGGCCCACAGCCTCCCGTCCGGCCCGAACGCGATCACGCCGCCGTTGTGATTCGTCGCGCCGCTCAGGGGCGGCATCTGCAGGATGACGGACGAGGACACGCCCGTGTTGCCGCTCGCCTGGATCCGGACGATCCGGTTGTACGTCGTGCCGGCCGCCGCATCGTCGTACGTCTGGTACGCATAGACGTACGGGCTCCCGGGAAATCCCGGGTCGAGGGCGAGGCCGAGCAGCCCCCGCTCGCCGGCGGTGTTCGTGTTGGGCAACGTGAAGAACGCCGTCGGCAGGACGGCCCCGTTCTCGATGATGCGGATGGCCCCGGTGTTCCGCTCCGCGTAGAACACCCGTCCGTCCGAGGCGAACGCGAGGGCGATGGGCCAAGCGAGGCCGGTCTGCACGGGGACGAGCCGGACGGCCGGATTGCCGGGGCCCGGACCCGGTCCGGTCTGGGAGATCCACCACCAGACGAGGCCCAGGCCGGCGACCGTCGCGAGCACCGCCGCGAGGACGATCGCGATGACGACTCGGTCCCGCCGCGGCGTCACGGGTCCGGAAGACCGCGCCGGCCTAAGGCCCTTTGCGCCGGGACGATGCTTCCGTCAGAGCGACGAGTCGAATCGGAGAGCCGGACACGCCCTCGAGGCGGAGCGGCAAGGCAAGCAGGAGGAACGTCGACGATCGGAGGGCCGCGAGGTTCGCGACGTTCTCGATGATCGGCACGTCCGCCCGGAGGAGGGCGTGGTGCGCCGGGTATGCCGCGTCGTCCGGGCGATCGATGTTCGCGGTGTCGATCCCGACGATCCCCGCGCCCCAGTCGACGAGGAGCTTCGCGGCAGCTTTCGTCAGCCCGGGATTCGCGAAGAGATAGGCCGGTGTGCCGCGACGTCGCTCCCACCATCCTGTCCGTAGGAGGATCGCGTCTCCGCGCCGAACCGCGTCCGGCTCCGCGCGACGCGCCGCCGTCAGGTGCTTCGGCAGGATCGCCCCTTTCGTCCCGAGCCCGCGGACGTCGAGCACGTGGCCCGGGGCGATGAACGTCTCGAGGGGCACGTCCTCGAGTTTCTTCCCGCCTGGCTCGAAGTGGAACGGCGCATCGACGTGGGTGCCCGTGTGGCTGATGAGGAACAGGGATTCCGCGTAGAACCCATGCGCGTCCCGCGTCGTCCACTGCGTGAAGGTTGGCGGCGGGTACGCAGGGAACATCGAGGTCCGCGGGGTGATCGGCACCGAGAGGTCGACGAGACGCGAGAAGCGAACGGTCCGGGCAACGGAAGGCATGGCTCCCCCCCAAAGGGCCGGAGGGCGTCGCGGGCCTTAGCGGTTTCCGCGACGCGAACCTTTTCCGGCCGGTGCGAATCGGGAGGACGATGGGCGCCGACGGCCTGGAGCGACTGACCTCCGAGATTGTCGCGTGCCGCAAGTGTCCGCGGCTCGTCCGGTACCGCGAAGCTGTCGCCCGCACGAAGCGTGCTTCCTTCCGCGACTGGACGTACTGGGGACGCCCGGTGCCCGGCTTCGGCGATCCGACGGCGCGGGTGCTCGTCATCGGGCTGGCGCCGGCCGCCCACGGCGGGAACCGCACCGGGCGTGCGTTCACGGGAGACCGCAGCGGCGAGTGGCTGTATCGCGCGCTCCACCGGGCCGGGTTCGCGAACCAGCCAACGTCGGTATCGCGGGACGACGGACTCGCCCTCCGCGATTGCTACATTGTCGCGGCCGTCCGATGTGCCCCGCCGCAGAACAAGCCGACCCGGGCGGAATTCGCGCATTGCCAGCCCTATCTGGAATGGGAGATCGAACTCCTGCCTCACGTGCAGGTGGTCATCGCGCTCGGCGCGGTGGCGATGGACGCCTTCCTTCGAGCGTGGCGGGCGCTGGGCCACGATCTCCCCACGCCCCGACCGAAGTTCCGCCACGCCGGCCGTTGGTCACTTCCACCGGTCACGCTGATCGCCTCGTACCATCCGAGCCAGCGGAATACGCAGACGGGCCTGCTCCGGGAGGCGGCGTTCGATGCGGTGTTCGCGGCCGCCCGGGACGTCCTGAAGGGAGGCCATCCGCCGAGCCCGGCGATGTCGTCCCGTTAACCTTGTTTAAGGTTGACTTCGGACGCGTCATCGGCACCCCAAAAAGGCTTTACAGTTCCGCCGGCTCCGGAGTCCGTGGCCGAGCCGAGACGGGTCATCATCCTCGGGGCCGCGGGCCGCGACTTCCACAACTTCAACGTGTACTTCCGTGACAATCCTGCGTACGACGTCGTCGCGTTCACGGCCACCCAGATCCCCGGGATCGCGACCCGCAAGTACCCCGCCTCCCTCGCGGGCGGAAGATACCCGGACGGCGTGCCGATCTTCCCGGAAGAGGACCTGCCCAAACTCATCGAGCGGTTCCACGCGCAGGCGCTCGTCTTCTCGTACTCCGACGTCGACTACGCGTACGTCGGCCACCGGATCGCCCTCGCGAACGCGCACGGCGCGGACTTCATCCTCCTCGGCGCGCAACAGACGATGCTCAAGGCCGCGGTGCCGGTCGTCGCGATCTGCGCCGTCCGCACGGGGAGCGGGAAGAGCCAGACGACTCGGCGGGTGGCCGGCATCTTGCGGGCCCACGGCAAGAAGGTGGTCGTCGTGCGGCACCCGATGCCCTACGGCGACCTGGCGAGCCAGGCGGTCGAGCGCTTCGCGACGTACGAGGACCTCGACAAGTACGAGACGACAATCGAGGAGCGCGAGGAGTACGAGCCGCACATCGACAAGGGCACCGTCGTCTATGCCGGCGTCGATTACGAGAAGATCCTCCGTCAGGCCGAGAAGGAGGCGGAGATCATCCTCTGGGACGGCGGCAACAACGACACGCCGTTCTTCAAGCCGGATTTGCACATCGTCGTCGCGGACCCGCTCCGGCCGGGCCACGAGCTCTCCTACTATCCGGGCGAGACGAACGTGCGGATGGCGGACGTCGTGGTGATCAACAAGGTCGACACCGCCACCCCGGAGAACGTCGAGACGGTGAAGCAGAACGTCCGCTCCCTCAACCCGGACGTCGTGATGGTCGAGGCCGCGTCGCCGATTACGCCAGACGACAGCGTGCAGATCCGCGGGAAGAAGGTCCTCGCGATCGAGGACGGTCCGACCCTGACACACGGCGGCATGGAGTACGGCGCGGCGTACATCGCGGCGCAGCGGTTCGGCGCGGCGGAGGTCGTCAGCGCGGTGAACCACGCGGTCGGCTCGATCAAGGAGACGTACAAGAGGTACCCGAACTCCCGCAAGGTCTTGCCCGCCATGGGTTACGGCCCGAAGCAGATCCGGGAGCTCGAGGAGACGATCGATGCGACGCCGTGCGACCTCGTCCTGAGCGGCACGCCGATCGACCTGAGCCGCGTCCTGAAGACGAAGAAGCCGGTGGTCCACGTGCGATACGAACTCGACGAGATCGGCCACCCGAACCTCGAGGACGTCCTGCGGGACTGGTCGTTTATCTGAGCGATCACACCCGGTTTACCGGGTGCGGCGAACTTATTTCTAGCTACACTCGGTATGATCTCGAACATGTCTGGGACCAATGTCAAGATCTCCGAGGAGACGAGGCGGAAGCTGGAAGCGCTTCAAGCTCACGCCCGTCTTCGTTCCGGCAAGCGGGTCACGAAGCGGTCCATCGTCGAGGAGCTCGTGGAACGCGCCTACGAGAAAGACGAGCCGTTCATCCTTCTCAAGGCGTCAAAATTTCCGCTGGCGGATAAAGTCCGGAAGCTCATTCTTCAGGCCCCGTTCGATTGGGGGGTTGAAACCCACGAGGAAGACATCGACCGGATCCTGTACAGTGGGTCCGAGTGAGTCTGTTCCTCGGGACAGGCATCCACGTCAGGTTTGCGAGTCAAGAGCGGGAGCGAACCCAACGCACCTTGTCCGGGTTCAAGCGGTAGTAGTCGTACAGCACAGCAACCGCCATCGCGATAAGGAAGAGCAGCCAGTCGACCACATTCGTCACGGAGAAGAGGAACCCACTCGCGATCGCGGGTACGAGGATGATCACCAGAAAGGATGCCCACACGATGCCGCGGACGAATCCGCTCCGAGGATTGTAGCCGCCCTTTCGTTCGAGGATTTCTGGGACCACGACGAACGGCACGACGATCGCCGCGACGGTCGCAAGAACGATCCCCGCGGTCTGGAGGAGGTCCGCCATGCCATCGCGGACAAGGAGCCCGCGGATTCAAGGTTTCGCGCTTCACGGGCCACACCTTTAACTCCGCACGGACCATCCTCGGCGGCGGACGCGTCTCGATGAAGATCGCGGTGATCGGCGCGGGGGAGATGGGCCACGGCATCGCGGAGCTCGCCGCCCTCCATGGCCACGACGTCCGCATGCGGGACATCAAGCAAGAATACCTCGACCGCGGGTTGGAACGCATTCGTTGGTCCCTGGGGAAGCTCGTCGAGAAGAATGAGATCCGCCAGGCCGAGGCCGACGCGGCCCTCGCGCGCATCCGGGCGACGCTCGACCTTCGGGACGCCTGCAAGGACGCCGACGTCGCGATCGAGGCGGTGTTCGAGGACGCCGAGCTCAAGAAGAAAGTCTTCCGGGAGCTCGATGAGGCCGCTCCAGAGAAGACAGTCCTCGCGTCGAACACGTCCGCATTGCCGATCACGAACATGGCCCGCGCAACGAAGCGGCCGCAGAAGGTTGTCGGCATGCACTTCTTCAACCCGCCGATGCTCATGCCGCTCATCGAGGTCATCCGCGCCGACACGACGAGCGACGCGACGCTCGCCGCGGCGGTCGATCTGACGAAGTCCCTCGGCAAGACGCCGATCGTCGTGCGGAAGGACGTCCCCGGGTTCATCACGACCCGCGTCCTCGGTCCGTACTTCGAGGAGGCCGCATGGATCCACGAGCAGGAAGGCATCCCGATTGAGACGATCGACGCCGCGATGCGGTTCCGGGCGGGATTCCCGATGGGGCCGTTCGAGCTCGCGGACCAGGTCGGGGTGGACGTCCTCCACCACCTCATCGTGAACGCGAACCGGCCGATGCCGAAGGCCGTGCAGGCCCTGGTCGACGCGAAGAAGGTCGGCCGCAAGGTCGGAGCGGGCTTCTACACGTACGCGGAGGGCCGTCCGAAACTCACGCCCGACATGGGCGCGCCCTTCGAGCCGATCCGGATCCTCGCGCCGATGATCGACGAGGCCGCGGAACTCGTGTCGCTGGACGTCGCGAGCCCGGCCGAGATCGACGAGGCGATGCGCCTTGGCACGGCGTTCCCGAAGGGCCCGCTCGCGACGGCGGACGATCTCGGAATCGACGTCGTCCTGGCGGCGTTGAACGGGCATCCACGGTCCAAGCCCGCGAAGATCCTCGAGGACATGCTCGCCCGCGGGGACCTCGGGGTGAAGTCCGGCAAGGGATTCTACGAGCATCGAGGCGGTGGTGCCGCGACGAAGTACGACACGATCCTCGTGACGAGGGACACAGCGAGCATGGTGGCGACCGTGACGTTGAATCGACCCGACCGGCTGAACACGCTGAGCCCCCAGGTCTTCGACGAACTCGAGCAGTCTCTGATCGAGCTCGACCGCCACGCCGACGTGCGGTGCGTCGTCATCACCGGGGCCGGCGACCGGGCGTTCAGCGCCGGCGCCGACCTGACGTCGTTCAGCGACATCTCGAAAGCGTTCAAAGTCTGGCAGTTCTCCCGCCGCGCCGAGGAAGTCTTCAGCCGCTTGGCGAATTTCCCGAAGCCGACGATCGCCGCGATCAACGGCCATTGCTTCGGCGGTGGCCTGGAGCTCGCCATCGCATGCGACTTCCGGATCGCCGCGAAACGCGCGAAGCTCGGGCAGACCGAGGTGAACATCGGCCTCGTCCCGGGGGCTGGCGGCAGTCAGCGGCTCGTCCGGATCCTCGGACAACCAAAGGCGAAGGAACTGGTCTTCCTCGGTTCGCGACTCAGCGCGCAGGAAGCGGCGGCGATCGGCCTCGTGACGAAGACGGTGGACAACGAGGCGTTCGACTCGGAAGTCCGATCGTTCGCGGGAAAGCTCGCGAAGCAGGCGCCGATCGCGATCCGCCTCGCGAAGGCGCTCCTGAACCGCAGCGGCGACGTCCCGATCGACGCGGCGCTGGAGATGGAGGCGATGGCGTTCGGCCTCGTGGCCTCGACGGAGGACATCTACGAGGGCTTGCAGGCCTTCATGGAGAAGCGGGAGCCGAAGTTCAAGGGCGAGTGAACCCTTCCCAAATCAAGTCGGCAGAATTGCGCGGGTCACTTCGTGATGACGCCCTTCTTTGTGAGATCCGCGATCTGGCGTGTGGTATAGCCGATGGATCGCAAGATCGAATCCGTGTCCTGGCCTTTCTTCGGGACGCGCACAGGATTCCGCGTCGTCGTGGCGGCGTGCTTCGCCGGATGCGCGATCACCTGGAGCTTCCGCAGGCCCGGGATGTCCACCGCGGGCAGTAGGCCTCGTTCCTTCACCTGCGGATCCTGCACGACCTCGGGCACTCGCTTCACGCCCGTGATCGGGAGCCGTTCCCCGGCGAAGAGCCCCTCCCACAATTCGAGCGTCCGCTCGCGGAACTTGGCGGCCAGCGTCTGGGCGACCGCGGCCCGGGCCTCCCCCTCCGCGAATTGCTGATCGGCGAGGTCGGGGGCGCCGACGAGTTCGCACATCCGCGTCCAGAACTTCGGCTCGACCGTCGCGACGGCAAGCCAGCGTCCGTCCTTCGTCTCATACAGATTGTAGAACGGGAACACGCCGGTCAGGAGCGTCTCCCCCGCCACCGGCTCTTCTCCGGTCGCGAGGTACCGCGCGAGGCCGAGCACCATCAACACCACGGCGGTGTCGTAAATCGCGACGTCGATGAACTCGCCCCTCCCGGTCGCGTCGCGCGTGCGGAGCGAGGCGAGGATCGCCAGGGCCGCGTTGAACCCCGCCGCAAGGTCCGCGATCGGCACGCCCGGGATCGCCGGTCGCCGGTCGTCCCGGTTGCCCGTCACCGCGAGGATCCCGGCGAGGGCTTCGAAGTTGATGTCGTGTCCCGGAAAGTCCTTGTACGGCCCCGTCTGCCCGTACCCGGAGAAGGAGCAGTACACGAGGCGCGGATTCATCATCGCGAGTCCGTCGTAGTCCACGCCGAGCCGCGCCATCACCCCGGGTCGGAACTGCTCCACGACGACGTCCGCGCGGCGGGCGAGCCGCCTCAGGATCTCCTGCCCCTCCGGCGTCTTCAGGTCGACCGCCAGGGACCGCTTCCCGCGGTTGACCATGAGGAACGGATAGGAGGTGTCGTCGATCGTCGGCGGGACGGCCCGCATGTAGTCGCCGAGTTGCGGGTCCTCGATCTTGATGACGTCGGCGCCGAGGTTGCACAGCAGCTGCGTGCAGAAGGGGCCGGGCAGGAGGCGCGTGAAATCGAGCACGACGATTCCATCGAGCGCCGCCGGCATCGGGCGTGGAACTCGCGGCGTCGCTATCAATGTTCGGGCCCAGTGGCGAACCTTCTTATTCGACGCGTTCCATGATGTCGATCGAGGCAGGCCATGCCCGAGGCCGTGATCGTTGAGGCCGTGCGGACGCCGATCGGGCGGCGCGGCGGCTCCCTGAAGGACTGGCGGCCCGACGACCTCGCCGCGTTCGCGTTGCGGGCCCTCGCCGACCGCGCCGGCATCGAGCCGAAGATCGTCGAGGACGTCGTCCTCGGATGCGTCACGCAGGTCGACGAGCAGGGGATGAACATCGGACGGCTCGCGCCGCTCATCGCCGGATTCCCGGAGTCCG
>WNFV01013104.1_pt1 | contig 10561 bp, 10 predicted proteins | sample 5400101 | NCBI WGS metagenome assembly WNFV01 (sample SAMN13153361, study PRJNA577476) | soil metagenome | isolation source: 115 cm soil or saprolite under grassland replicate 1 | place: USA:California | collected 2016-06-15 | reverse complement strand
TCGATCTCTCATTGGGTTCCGATGGCCTCAAATCTGAACATACATATGCTGACGCTGTCCTCCGCTGCGTGGACGCCTCTGGCGATCACCACCTCAGGTGGCGCCGTAGGTGATCCGATAGATCACCCCACCGTCGTCGTCGGAGACGAGCAGGGCGCCGTCGGGCGCGACCAGCACATCCACCGGCCGGCCCCAGACGCTGCCGCGATCCCCCGCGCTCGCCATCCAGCCGGTCGCGAAGTCCTCGGCCTGGCCAGGGTTGCCGCCGGCGAACGGGATGCGGATGACCTTGTAGCCGACCGGCACTGAGCGGTTCCACGAGCCGTGCAGGGCGACGAAGAGGTCGCCGCGTACTGCCTCGGGGAAGCTGTTGCCGTCGTAGAAGCGGAGCCCGAGCGGCGCGCTGTGCGCCTGGAAGGTCGCAGCCGGCGCATCGACCGTCTGGCAGACGTCTGGCTGGCCGAACTGCGGGTCGGGCAGCATGCCGCCGGGCGCAGGGTAGCAGTTCGGCCAGCCGGCGTTGCTGCCGTCGCGCACCCTGTAGACCGTCTCGAACGGCACGTCGTCGCCGAGTTGGTCGCGGCCGTTGTTGGTGGCCCACAGCTCGGCGGCGCCGGGGCGCCAGACGAAGCCGACCGCGTTGCGCAGGCCGCGCATGAAGACGCGGCCGCCCGAGCCGTCGGCGTTGTAGACCGAGATGGCGGCGCGGCGCTGGTCGTTCTCCTCACAGACGTTGCAGCTAGAGCCAACCGCAACGAAGAGCTTGCCGTCCGGGTCGAAACCAACGGTGCGGGTGCGGTGGCCGCCCCCGCTCGGGAGCTCGGGGATGACTGGCTCGGGATCGCCCTGGCGTGCGCCGTCCGGGCCGACCCGGAAGCGGACGACGCGGTTGGTCTCGCCGACGTAGAGGTAGTCGTCGTGGAAGGCGAGACCGTGGGGCTGGCGCAGGCCATCGGCCCAGACCTGGATCTCGTCGGCGATGCCGTCACCGTTACGGTCGGGCAGAGCGTAGACCTGGCCGCCGGTCATGCCGGTCACAAAGATCGTGCCGCCGGGGCCGATCGCCATGAAACGCGAACCGCTGAGGCCGGCGGCGAAGACATTCGCCTTGAAGCCAGCCGGCAGGGTCAGCGTGTGGGGCTCGGCCAGCCGGCCGCTTCGGAACTGAGGTGCGACGTCGAGCGTCACCGACGCCCGCGCACCCAGCACTGCCGGCGATGCCGGCGCAGTTGGCGACGCCTGGGCAGCCGCGGCGGGCGTGGCGGGGGGCGCGGTACCAGTTGCCTGCGCCGTTGCCGCGATTGTCGCCGCACCCACGGTCGCGGCCGAGGTGGCTGGCGGCGTCGCAGCCGCTGCCGTGGGTGGTATGGTGGCGGCCGGGCTGACAGCCGACGTGCAGCCGACCAAGGCGACCAGGACGACCGCGACCAGTCCGATGAGGAGCGGAGTTCTCACTGGGGCCGAGCCGTGGGCCGCCCGTCTATCGGGTACGTACCTCACATGGCCGACGTTTACGGTGCGCGTCTCCGCCACGCCAACAACGCTCGCTTGCTTGGTCTCACCCTCCATCTCGTGGATTCCTCCTGACACCGCGGTACCAGGGCCGGTGATGACCGGCGCCTCGATCGCGCTATCCGTTTACCGGAGCCTCCTCCGGTTCGAGGGACATGAGCGGTGCCTACGCTCCGCCCGTAAGTGCGTCGTCGACGGCTCCGTTCTAGCCCGCTGAGCGCCCCGAGTTGTGCAGCAGTGTCATCTCCGCGCCCTAGGCGGGCACGATGCGCAGCAGGCGGTCGTCGTCGGAACCGGGGCGGACAAGGGAGGGGTCGTGGTTGCTGGCCGTGACGTAGAGCACGCCGTCGGATCCCTGCACCACCACCCGCGGCCGGCCGAACTGCCCATCAAACAGCCGCTCGTCGGCGACCACGCGCGCCGGGTCGTCCGGCGCGAACGTCAGGGTGTGCAGGTGGGTGCCGCTGCTGTCGCTACGTATGCGCTTCTGCACTGTGTCTCCCTCCAGGTACGGACGTCCGCCGACAAGCGTCGGGGGCGCTTCATCTCTTGAGCAGGTTGATGCGCCGCAACCACAACTCGACCGCAGCACCGGCAGAGAGCACCTCCTCGCCGCGCACCGCCAGGCCCTCCCCGACGGTTGCGCCCTGGCATGACGCGGCGTAGTCGCGCACCGTTGTTCCCAGTCCGCTCATCGCGTATGTCGTGAACGGGAAGACCGTCTTGCCGGTGAAGTCGAAGCCCTCGACGAAGGTCGACATGATCATGGGTGCTCTGACGTTCCAAATAGGACTTCCCAGCAGCACGGTGTCATAGGGCTCGATCGAGGCCAGCACCTTCGCGATGGCCGGACGGGCATCGGCGTCTTGTTCCCGGACGTTCCGCGCGACGGTCTCGGAGTAGTCGTCGGGATAGGGATCGACGGGTTCGATGTGGTGGACGTCGCACCCGATGAGCCGGCTGATCATGCCCGCCAGTACTTCGGTGTTCCCAACCTCGAGGCGAGTTCGTCCGCCGTAGTAATAGTTCTCTCCAGCCCGCGAGAAGTAGGCCAACAAGACCTTGCTGCCGGTCGAGGTGGGCCGGGCAGGTGCAGGCTCGGGCTCGTCGTCCATGCGGCGTGGTGAAGAGTCGGAGCAGCCACTCATCTGGGCGCCGATAACCACGCCTGCTATCCCCGCAAGGGCGCCCCGCAGGAACGAGCGTCGCCCCAGCGTGGTCGGTTCGCCGAGATCTGCACGGACCGTCTCCTGCTTGGCGCGTCCCTCCCCTTGTTCGCGCTTCTGCATCGTGTTTCTCCTTCAAGGTGCCATCAGGGGTCGCTGAATCGCCGGGGTACTCAGCGCGGCACGAGCCTGAGCGTTGCTGCTCGTGCCATAGGGGCGACCATAGGGTCAAGAAAGCGTGCATCGTAGCGGTGGTACTTAGCGCGGTAGGCGGTGTCGATCTGGTCGTTGACCTCGTCGCCGACGTCCACGAAGGTGACATCCTTCTGGATGCCGCCGGCCCGGATATGGCCCTCGTGGCGCTCCTGGGCGCCACGAAACCAGGCGGCGGTACGCCCGTTCACGGATCGGATGTAGAGGTCGTCGCCATGGCGGACAACCCAGACGATGACGGGCTTTCGCAGCGTGCCGTCGCCTCGCAGTGACGCAATGTGTAGCTCTTCAGCTGTCCCGATCTTGGTCAGTTCATCGCTCGTCCATATGGCCATCGCGGTATCTCCTCCTGATGCGAGTGGTGCAAGTTGATCAGCGGTGGCGTGCGGGCTCGACCTGATGTCGGTCAGCGCCCGTATGCTCAGTCAGGTCGTTCGTTTCGGCGTCGGCGCGGGCGACCTTGAACAGAATCTCCACATTCATTGAGAATGCCTCTGGTCCTCTCCGTTGCGTCGTTTCCCTGTTCCCAGTTTTCCAATCTTTTAACCATCCGCACATGGGGACGTTGATAGAGCAAGGTCTGCTGGGTCACAACATAGTGCAGATGCGCATACAGATCCAATGCCGGTTTGTTCCCTTGAGCGACATGCAGAGCGATTTTGGGATAGTGGTGCTGGCGCGCCTGCCACTCCGCGCTTTGCAGCAGGCAGGTGCCGATGCCCTTGCGGCCCCAATTGCTGAACACTGCCAGCGCATCGAGATACCATTCATCGTCCTGCGCCTCTCGTTCGAGCCAGCTTCCAACCGCGGCGTTCAACCGTGCCTCATCTCGCCCACCAAAGCTCAACACCAACCCGACCACTACTGAGTTCTCCTCAGCGACGTGGCTGTTTTGATAGCTAAAACGATTGTCGTCCTGGCAGAAGCAGTGCTGTAAACGCTCGGTAAGCCTGCGCTCGTGTTCTTCGCGCAGCGGAAAGGTGACCTGTGTATGCATATACGCTGAGTACAGCAGGACCGCCGCGACCTCCGCGTCGACTGGCTGTGCTGGTCTGATCTGTATCAAAGCTCGCATCGTTTCTCAGAGAGATGGTTGCCATAGAGCGTGAATGGCGCTCAGCGCCGACACAAGTCACCGTTCGTTTCTCACGGCTCCGCGTCCTACCAGGCGTAGGCGTTGGGCGCCTCACCGCCCGGGCCGGGCCAGATCTCGTCGAGCCGCTTCAGCGTCTCGTCCGAGAGGCGTATCTCCAAGGCCCGCAGATTACCGCTCAGCTGCTCCACGGTGCGTGGCCCAATGATGGGGGCGGTGACGACCGGGTTGTGCAGCAGCCAGGCCAGTGCGACGTTGGCAGGCTCTTCACCAAGCTCCTGACACAGCGCCTCGTAGGCCGTGAGCTTGGCGCGATGCTTTTCGATGTTCTTCTGGGCATGGTCGCTCGACCGGCGCCCGGCCTCGGCCTTCTGGAGCGCGCCGCCCAGCAGTCCACCCGCCAGTGGGCTCCAGGGGATGAGTCCCAGGCCATAATGCCGGCAGGCCGGGATAACCTCCAGCTCAATCGTGCGGGCGCTCAGGTTATACAGGCTCTGCTCGGACACCAACCCCATGAAGTGACGCGCCGCAGCGGCGCCCTGCGCGGTGGCGATGTCCCAGCCGGCGAAGTTGCTGCTGCCGATGTAGAGGACTTTGCCCTCACGAACCAACTGCTCCATCGCCTGCCAGATCTCCTCCCATGGCGTGCGGCGCTCGATATGGTGCATCTGGTACAGGTCGATGTGGTCGGTCTGCAGGCGGCGGAGACTGTCCTCGCAGGCGCGGCGAATGTGATAGGCCGACAACCCGCGGTCGTTCGGCCCCGAGCCCATCGCCCCGTAGAGCTTCGTCGCCAGGACGATTCGCTCGCGCCGACCGCCCTGGGCTAGCCAGCGGCCGATAATCTGCTCCGTTTGGCCCATTCCCAGGGTGGCGCCGTACCGGTTGGCGGTGTCGAAGAAGTTGATTCCCTGCTCCAGCGCCTGATCCATGATCGCGAAGCTATCGGCCTCGCTGGTCTGTGGGCCAAAGTTCATCGTCCCCAGGCACAACCGGCTGACCTGCAGGCCGGTGCGGCCGAGAGATATATACTGCATGCTGCTCCTCCTCACAGAACACTGGCAACGTGCCGTGTCCGCACTGTTGCCACTGATAGCCAGGCGCACGCCTGGCTCCTTTGAGCCGATACGCTCAGCGACCGGTCAGTCGCTCCAGCTCTTCGGGATAGCGAGCTCCTTGCACCATGATTTTGGAAGCGGCATTTTCGATCTCACGCAGGTCGTCCGACGTCAGTTCAATGTCAGCCGCACCGAGGTTCTCCTCCAGGCGGTGCAGCTTCGTGGTGCCTGGGATGGGAACAATCCAGGGCTTCTGCGCCAGCAGCCACGCCAGCGCGATCTGGGCGGGCGTTGCGTTCTTGCGCTGCGCGATGCTGCCAAGCAGATCGACCAGCGCCTGATTCGCCTTGCGCGCCTCCGGCGTGAAGCGGGGAATCCTGCTGCGGATGTCGGTGCTGGCGAACGACACTGTCTCATCGATTTTGCCCGTCAGGAAGCCCTTGCCCAGCGGACTGTAGGGGACGAGGCCAATCCCAAGTTCTTCACAGGTGGGCAGCACCTCCTCCTCGGGGCGTCGCCACCACAGGGAATACTCGTTTTGCACGGCTGTGACCGGCTGCACCGCATGGGCGCGGCGAATTGTCTGCGCCGCGGCTTCGGACATACCGAAGTGCTTGACCTTGCCTTGCTGGATCAGATCCTTCACAGCCCCCGCCGCCTCTTCGATCGGCACGTTTGGGTCGACTCGGTGCTGGTAGAACAGATCGATAGAGTCGGTCTTGAGCCGCTTGAGCGAGCCCTCGGCGGCCTGCTTGATATGCTCAGGCCGACTGTTCAGGCCTCCCAGCTGCTCCCCGTTGGGGCCAAGGTTGAACCCGAACTTGGTGGCGATCACGACCTGGTTGCGGACGGGGGCAAGCGCCTCGCCGACCAGCTCCTCGTTCTTATGGGGACCATAGACTTCGGCCGTGTCGAAGAAGGTGACACCACGTTCAACGGCTGACTGGATCAGTCCGATCATTTCCTGCCAGTCGCCGGCTGGATTGTACCCCCCACTCATGCCCATGCAGCCAAGCCCAATCGCCGAGACTTCCAAATTGCTGTTTCCCAGTTTGCGCTTTTGCATGTCGCGTCTCCTTCGAGGTAGCGTCCGGAGGCTCACTGCATCGAGCAGGCCAGCTAAGGCGCTACAACTCCCGCCGAGGTATCACCGCACGACACGATCCATCGGCGGACATTCCACGGCTAGTTATAGATGAAACCTGCTTCAGTATAGTTCGTAAATCCTTCAGTGATTTGCCCATTTGTGGAAGATTATTGCCAGATTCTCCAATGGAGGTGCATTCAAGATATGTGTAAAGACGGTGGTAGGGTTAAAAACAGCACTATAGCCAGCCGAGCCTGATCGGTGTCTCGGTTATAATTTTCCCGGCGCGCGTTGCGCTCGTACTGCCAGGAGTTTTTATGCCGATTCTCTCTGATGCACATGGCTGGGTACTAGAAACCCACCGCGCCGCCTACGCCCTTGGTCCAGGCCACGATGGCGTGTTGCTCCATCGCTACTGGGGTCCACGCCTGCCGGCGCGCGACGACTACCCACCTCCACCGCCCTTTGTTCACTGGTCGGCCTTCGAGGGGCCAATGCACATGTCTCCCGCCGAGTACCCGGGCCAAGCCGGGATCGGCTTCGGCGAGCCAGCCCTGGTGGTACGCTTCACCGACGGGGTGCGTGGCGCTGATCTGCGCCTCGTTGATGCGGAAGTCGCCGACGGCTCCGCGCCACAGCTCTCGCTGCGCCTGGCCGACGCCCACTACCCACTGGCGGTGACCCTGTTTTACCGAATCCACCACGAGCACGACCTGATCGAGCGCTGGGCCGAGATCCACAACGCCGGCGATGCGCCGATCACTCTCGACCGCGCCTGGTCGGCCATGTTCCACCTGCCACCCGACCAAACCTATCGGCTCAGCCACCTCACCGGCCGCTGGAACGACGAGACCCAGCTCCGCCGGGAGCCACTCCCCAACGGCCTGACCGTGCTGGAGAGCCGCCGCCTGCACACCAGTCACCGTCACCTGCCCTACTTCGCCCTCGACGCCGGCGCCGACGAAGAGCACGGCGATGTCTGGTTTGGGGCATTGGCCTGGAGCGGCGCCTGGAAGATCAGCGCGGAGGCGACGGAGCACACCACCACCCGCCTTGGCATTGGCCTGAACGACTGGGACTTTGTCTGGGAGCTTGCCCCCGGCGAGACCTTCAGCACGCCACCGGTTCTGGTCGGCTTCAGCGGCGGCGGCTTTGGTGGAGCCAGCCGGCAGCTCCACGACTACATCCGCCCGCGCCTGCCCCATGGCGAGCGCCCGCACCCGGTGCTCTACGACTCCTGGGAAGCGACCTTCTTCGACGTCGACGAGGAGTCGCAGGCGCGCCTGGCCGAGATCGCCGCTGGCCTCGGCGTCGAGCTGTTCGTCGTCGACGATGGGTGGTTCCAGGGCCGGCAGGGTGAGACTGCGGGGCTGGGTGACTGGTGGCCTGACGAGCGGAAGTTCCCGCGCGGCCTCGGCCCGCTGATCGAGCGGGTTAACGCACTAGGGATGGGCTTCGGGCTCTGGATTGAGCCGGAGATGGTCAGCCCCAACAGCGAGCTCTACCGTGCGCACCCTGATTGGGTGATCCACTTCCCGACCCGCCCGCGCACCGAGTCGCGCAACCAGTTGGTACTCAACCTGGCCCGCACGGATGTGCAGGAGCACCTGATTGGGCAGCTCGACTGGCTGCTCAGCGCCCACAACATCGCCTTCATCAAGTGGGACATGAACCGCAGTGTCAGCGAGCCGGGCTGGCCCGAGGCCCCACGCGACCAACGCGAGCTGTGGGTGCGCTACGTCCGGGGGCTGTACCGGGTCTGGGGTGAGCTGCGTGATCGTCACCCGCAGGTCGTCTGGCGGAGCTGTGCCGGCGGCGGCGGCCAGGCCGACCTGGGCATTCTGCATTTCGCCGACCAGATCTGGACCAGCGATAACACCATCCCGACCAGCTGGCTGGAGATCCAGCATGGCTTTAGCCAGCTCTTCCCTGCGATCACAATGGAAGCTTGGGTGACCGAAATGGGGCCGGCGTATGGCGCGAGCGATGTGCCGCTCAGCTTTCGCTTCCACGTGAGTATGTGCGGCGCGCTGGGCATCGGCGCCAACCTGCTTGCGTGGAGCCAGGGCGAGCGCGAGGAGGCCGCACGCTGGGTGGCGCTGTATAAGGAGATCCGACCGATCGTGCAGCTGGGCGATCAGTACCGCTTACGCTCGCCGCTCGACGGTTCATTCTCGGCCATGCAGTATGTCAGCAAAGACCGGCGCGAGGCGGTGCTGTTCGCCTTCCGGACACACCAGGCCCGTGTGGCAAAGCTGCCCGCGCTGCGGCTGCGCGGACTTGCGCCAGAGGCGCGCTACGCGGTGGAAGGTGTGGAGGAGATCAAGTCAGGGGCTGCCTGGATGCGACTTGGCATCGATCTTGTGCTCGGTGATTTCCAGAGCACGATGCGGCGAATCAGGCAAGTCTAGTCGAAGGAGTGCGGCGTCAAGCACACCTCTTTGCGTGGTGCGTTGCTTTCTGAAGGCTCATCAACCATTTGATACCTCTGGCCAAAAATCACGGCACCATCAACTGGAAAGAGCAATGTACTCGCTGAGCTTCATGCGAGGGGAATGCAGCGAGACCAGCCGGAGCTCTGCTAAACGATCATACCGCACATTATGGGTTCACCCTCACTTTCCGTGATCGATGGCGCTCACGTTTCGAGAACGCGCAGCCGGAGCAGATCAAAGCCTGCCCGACCGTAGCCACTGCGCTTGATCAGCTTCAGGCGATTGATGTTCCCTTCGACCGGCCCTGTACTGTATGGTAGCCGCAGTCCAGCTTCGACTGCGGCATAATCCCGTGCCATTCCGGTTGCCAGGCTTTTCAGCTCTGGGAAGTCGCTGGCTTGCACCCGCTCCAGCCAGGGTTGTAACTGCTCCGGCTGGCGGTTGCGCAGCATTTCGGTAAACTGGGTCGTGAGTCGATACAGCTGTCCAAAGGCTGGATTCGCCTGCTCCATGCGCGCTAGCACCGCTTGTCGGTCTGCCGAGAGCCTATCCGGCCGACGCAGCAGCCACCACACGACGCGGCGCGTTCGCAGCGGTGCGAGTGGCTGCTCTTGCTGCTCTTCCCTTCCTAAATGGTTCTGTCCGCGTCTCGTTGAGGCGGGTGGGGGACTGAGCACCTGCTGTCGTTGCGCCCACCGCATCACGGTCATCACCGAACCCGTAAAGCCCTGCGCCTGGAGTTCCTGCCACAATTGGCGGCCATTCGTCTCGCCCGCTGCCCATCGCTCGGTTAGGTACGCATTGTACGGATCCAATTTGCTCTCCAAGCGTGGATACGGCGCCCGTTCCGGAAAGCCAGTAGCCTTGAGATAGCGGCTTACCGTCGCACGGGTGATCTGCAGACGCTCGGCTATCTCCTGCTGCAGTGCCCCAGCCTGATGCAGCGCAAGCACCTGTTCATAGCGGGCCAGACGCTGGGCGCGCCGCTGCTCCTGCACACGGTTGCGATACGGGTCGCGCGCCGGCTGCAGATCCGGCAACGGCAGGGAGGTGTTCGCCAAAACAGTATCACCTGATGTGGCAGTGGCGGCGCGCGGATGGATCTGAGTGGTCTGCTCGGAGAGCGCTTCTGCAGCTGCTTGCCGCACATCGATCATCCGATTCAAGATCTGCTCGATGGCGGTACGCAGGTTTTGCATCAGATGGAAGCGGTCGGCGACTTGAACGGCGTCGGGCGCACCCTGGGTCGCGCCCTCGGCAAACGTACCAGCCCGGTCACGCGCGATGACCTGCACCCCCGGATGGGCCTGGAGCCAGGTCGCAAACGTGGTGGCATCCGCATCCGGCAGCAACTCAAGTGGCCGATTGGTACTGAGATCAACCAAGATGGTCTTGAAATCCCGGCGTTTGCGATACGCCCATTCATCCACACCGAGAAGCGCGGGCGTCGCGCGCTCGGCGACCGGTGTGCGCCGAACCAGGCGCAGGATGGTGGCCGGGCTGACCGGCATACCCTGGCGCTGGGCGATGCGGGCGGCGACCGCGCCACCGACCTGTAGCCCGAGCTGACGTTGTTCGGTCGCCAGGCGCAGCGAACGACGGGCGGAAGGTGCCACGACCTCGGGTAAGGGTTCAGAAAACGTCCGGCGCGGACAGGCAGGATGGGGACACACAAAGCGTCGGACGTGCAGCTGTAATTGGATTGGCACGCCCGCCCAGGGCAGATCGGCGACAGTGCGCTGATACAAGCTGTGGACACGGGACGCCTCAACCGTACAGGTCGGGCACGGGACAGCGATTCGGGTTGCGGTCATATCGAGCGTGATGCGGGTATCGTCAGTCGAGATAGCGGTCAAGCGAAGGCAGGAGGGGCCGGGCAAGATCAAGTCAGCAAAAGACAAGGCGAGCTACCATTCTAGGCACAGTGCAACAAAATATTCACCATACAGTATACTCGAATCGCCCGTTACGTGCTCCACGGAAAGTGAGGGTGAACC
>WNFV01009764.1_pt1 | contig 10561 bp, 10 predicted proteins | sample 5400101 | NCBI WGS metagenome assembly WNFV01 (sample SAMN13153361, study PRJNA577476) | soil metagenome | isolation source: 115 cm soil or saprolite under grassland replicate 1 | place: USA:California | collected 2016-06-15 | reverse complement strand
CCGACCCGACGTGGTGACCGCCGACTACATCAACGGCCTGGTCGTCGTGCCTCGCACCTGACCTGACCCGATGAGGGCCTGGGCCCCTCGGGGCCCGTGCGCTCCCGGGGACCGGCCGCGCCGACCAGCCCCGCAGGATGGGGTCCCGCGTGCCTTGTCATCATCGGGTGATCTGCATGAGCTGCGCGCGCTGGTCATCGGCATGCCGGCTCCGCTCCGCCGGACCGCCCCGCAATGAGTATGAACTGATCGTCTACCTCCGGCTCACTCACGCCTGATCAGAGTGCGAGCAGCAGTCGCAGGCGATCCTCACCGGCGCGCAGGACGGCAGAAGACACACTGCCGAACGGACGTGAGGCGAGCCGGTCAGCGGCCAGCGTGCGGAACTGCTCGCACATGGCATAGCTGACATCGCGCAGCCCGCCGTCCGAACCTCGATGTGGGTCGGAATGCCTCGCTCGCGGCCAGTGAACGGAACTGCTCACGTCCGCGAATAGGGTTCAGGTCGGCGAGCCAGACCTCGCTACGGCGGGTGGCCCTCACATCTCACCGAGGCCGTCCGCCAGCGTGCCGTCCAACTCCGCCCGCTCGACCAGCTCGTCCTGCCAGGCGACCCGATCGCCTGCGAGACGCTTGTAGGCTGCAGAGTTCATACCAGCGTGCGGCAGGGCCGGGAACCGCTCGCGAGCCGCACCGTCACTATCTCGCGCGCTTGTGAACAGGCTGCACGCCGCCCTGCCTCACGATCACTCTCTCGAGGGCGGCGATGTAATCGGCACGCCCGAACGTTCCACCCCAGGACGATTGCGCATTCGCGGCGCCGGCCGCGACACCGCAGCGCAGCGCCCCGACAGGATCGGTACCCTCGACCTGCGCCGCGACGTACGCCGCCAGGAACGCGTCTCCCGACCCAACCGCGCTCACGGTGTCGACGTCGGGAGGTCGCGCGCAGAAAACACCGCCCGAGAGGGCGAGCACGGCGCCCGTGCTGCCGAGCGTGATGACCACCTGCTGGATCCCTGTACTGCCTACTTCGACGGCGGCGCCGGCGGCGTCGTCAAGCGTGACGATCTTCCGTCCGAGCAGGCCCGCGGCTTCCTCCGCATTGATCTTCACGGCCGTGGGGTGTGCAACGACGGCCGAGGCGAGGGCATCGCCGTGAGAGTCGACGAAAACCGGCACTGCTTTGGTCCGAAGGCGGGCGACGAGCGAGCCGTACTGCTCGGCCGGAACCCCGGCAGGGAGTGATCCGCACAGGCAGACGGCACGAGCCCGTCTGCGCTCTTGCAGGACGGCGCGCTCGAAGGCGGACCACTCGTCGGCGCTGACGGCCGGTCCGGCTTCGTTGATGACGGTTGCCGTCCCCGTCTCCCGCGAGACGATGACCACACATGTCCTCGTCTCTCCGCGAATCCCGGTCCATCGCGCGTCGAGCCGCTCCTTGCGGGCGAGCGCCGCGACGTGGCTGCCCGTGTAGCCGCCGATCATCCCTACCGTGAGGGGCTGGTACCCGAGGATCTGGAGGCTCCTGGCGACGTTGAACCCCTTCCCGCCGGCGACGGCGAGGGTGCGATCGGTTCGTAGAACCACGTTCGGCACGAGCCGCGGCACCACGAAGGTGCGGTCGACCGAAACGTTGGGGGTGACACAGACGATCTTCGCGCCACGGTCACCGCCCGCAATCGCCGTCGCCGGCTCAGTAGGCGACAAACCAGCCCTCCGTCAGTCGTGGAACCTCGACGAGGGCCAGCCAGGGCACGGCTTGGCTGTCGACCACCTGCCGGAGGACGCTGAGCCGCTCGTTCACGACGGAGTGAAGAAAGGCACGGCGGTCGGGTTCCGCCATCGCAAGGGCCTCGGCCCACAGGGCGCGGCCGGCAAGGATCCCGCTGGCACCTGCGGCACAGGCTACGGCGGCCTGGCGAAGGAAGCTCTCGAAGGAGACGCCCGCGCTCAGCAATACCCATGGCACGCAGCTCGCCGCGGTGAGCTCATGACACGCCGCGGCCCACACACGCTCGTCGTCCTCGGCGGCCGGATCGATCGGGAGCTCGGCCTTGAGCACGTCGACCCCGAGCGGAGTCAAACGCTTCGCAGTCTCGACCACCAGCTCCTTCTTCTGTGCCGGCGGCAGCTTCGTGCGCTGCGGATCGAGTGAGTACGAGAGGGGCTCCAGGAAGAATGGGAGCTCGTACGTCTGGCAGTCCGCCGCGACGCGAGCGACGAGGTCCTCCTGGGCAGCGGCGCCGGGAGCTTCAGGATGGTAGTAGACGAGCAGCTTGACGCCGTCGGCACCGAGCCGCGCCGCCTTCTCGACGCTCCAGCCCTCCAGCAGCCTCGACGTCCGGTTCGCGGAGGATCCGCTGTAGCCGGTCGCCTCGACGGCAACGACGAGACCGGTCCCGGGGGTGATCGCGCCGCTGGCCAGGCACGGGCCCACGCCGAGCTCCGGATCGAGCAGCACCGCCGAGGCAGCGGGCGATAGCGCCTGCACCAGCGCGCGCTTGATCCCGGCGAGCGTCGCGTAGTCGACGCGGTCAGGAGCATCGGGCATCAATGCCCGGCGGAGGTTGCTGCGGTGGTCGGCAGCGAGGATGACGAAGCGACCGGCAGCCGTCGAGCAGTTCCGCAGCCGATGAAGCTTCCCGGGAGCGATCGCGGCCACAAACACTCCTCCTCAGCTGTCAACCCCAGGTGGCCCGGACGGCGCTTGACTCGCAGCCGGGATGCGTCCGAGCATACAGTGCGCTACCTTGCACGAAACAATGTCGATACATGCAGGATCGAGCAGATGAAGAAGGTCGCCTTCATCGGCGCGGGCAGCGTCGAATTCACCAGGAACGTGGTCAGCGACCTGCTCACCTCCCCCGAGCTTGACCCACTGGCGATCTCGCTGCACGACATCGACGGCGAGCGCCTCGAGACGGCCGCGAGGATGGCGCGCTGGATCGCCGCGCGGACGGGCACCGCCCCGCGGATCGAGGCGCACGCCGAGCGGCGGGGGGCCCTTGACGGCGCCGACTACGTGATCAACGAGATCCAGGTCGGTGGGTACCGCGCCACCAGGCTGGACTTCGACATCCCGGCCCGGTACGGGCTGCGGCAGACGATCGCCGACACCATCGGGATCGGCGGCATCTTCCGGGGACTGCGCACGATCCCAGTGGTGGTCGATATCGCCGACGACATGGCGGAGGTCTGCCCGCAGGCCCTGCTCCTCAACTACACCAATCCGATGGCGATGCTCCCCTGGGCCATCCAGCGGGGATCGCGCTTCCAGCGGGTGGTGGGGCTGTGCGATTCGGTGCGGACCACTCAGCGGTTCCTCGCCGACCTGGTCGAGGTGCCGGTCGACCAGATTGCGTTCGTGACCGCGGGCGTGAACCACCAGGCGTTCGTGCTCACCTTCCAGCACGGTGGGCAGGACCTGTACCCGCTCCTGGACCAGGCGATCGAGCGCGACCCGGAACTTCCGCGCCGGGTGCGGGTCGAGCTGTACCGGCGCTTCGGCTACTTCCCGACGGAGTCGAGCGAGCACTCGGCCGAGTACCTGCCATGGTTCCTGAGCCACGACGAGCTGGTCGAGCGCTTCCGCATCCCCGTCGGCGAGTACCTGCGCCGCAGCGAGGACAACCTCGACGAGCACGCGGACGTGAAGCGACGGCTCGACAGCGGTGAGGGGGTAGAGATCGAGCCGACTCACGAGCTCGCCTGGGAGGTCATCCACTCGATCGAGACCGGCACCCGACGGGTCGTCCACGGCAACGTGCGCAACACCGGCCTGGTAGAGAATCTCCCTTGGGATTGCTGCGTTGAGGTCCCATGCCTGGTCGACCGCGCCGGCGTCCAGCCGATGCACGTCGGCGCGCTCCCGCCGCAGCTCGCCGCCCTCAACCGGACCTTTCTCAACGTGGTCGAGCTGACCGTCCGGGCCGCGCTGGAGCAGCGGCGCGAGCACGTCTACCACGCGGCCATGCTCGATCCGAACACCGCGGCGACCCTCACCCCTGACGAGATCGTCGCGCTGTGCGACGAGCTGATCGAGGCCCATGGCGACCTCGTCCCCGAGGGAATCCGGAAGCCCTGACCACGGCCGTATACTCCCAGCGTGAGCGTGCACCGAGCCGACCGCCTGACCGCCATGCTCGAAGTATTGGCGGCCAAGGGGAGCATGGATGTCGCCGCGACCGCCCGGGCGCTCGGCGTCTCCACGACCACTGTCCGCCGCGACCTGCAGCTTCTCGAGGAGCAGCGGTTGCTGAACCGCACCCACGGCGGCGCGGTCGCGCACGGGGTGCTGTACGAGCTGCCGCTCCGCTACCGCAGTGGGCGCCGTCAAGAGGTGAAACGGCGCATCGGCGCCGCCGCGGCCACGCGGGTCGGCGACCGCGCGGTGGTCGGCCTGACCGGCGGGACGACGACAACGGAGGTCGCCAGGGCACTGGTGGACCGGCGCCAGCTCACCGTCGTCACCAACGCGCTCAACATCGGGGCGGAGCTCGCGGTGCGGCCGAACCTCAAGCTTGTAATGACCGGAGGCGTGGCGCGCAGCGAGTCCTACGAGCTGGTCGGGCCGCTCGCTGACGCTTCGCTCGCAAGGCTCCACCTTGAGATCGCCTTCGTCGGCGTGGACGGCATCTCCCCTGTCGGCGGGCTGACAACCCACCATGAGATCGAGGCGCACACCAACCAGGCCTTGATCGACCGGGCCAGCCGGGTGGTCGTGGTCGCCGACAGCTCGAAGCTCGACCGCATCGCCTTCGCCCGGATCTGCGGGTTGGAGCAGGTGAACGAGCTGATCACCGACGGACAGGCCGACCCCGGCACCGTCGCCACCATCGAGCAGGCTGGGGTCGAGGTCACCAGGGTCTGAGCGGCGGGGCGCCGAGCGCCTGCATCGCCTCCTCCAGGGTCGGCTGGGCCGCGGTCCCGCTGAGCCCCCGGGTCGACAGCGTGCCGCAGGCGCAGGCGAGCGCCAGCGCCCGCTCGAGCGGCCAGCCCGAGAGGTGGCCGAACAGGAAGCCGGCGTCGAAGCTGTCTCCAGCGCCGGTGGTGTCCTCCACCGCCGCGGCCATTGAGGGCACGGACGCGCGGACGACCGGCCCGCGCCTGTCCGGAGCGGCGGCGACGGCGCCCGCCGGTCCGAGCTTCACCACGACGAGCGGGCCCGCCGCCGCGAGCGCCGTGGCCGCCGCCTCAACCCCTCCAGTACCCGCCCGCGCCACCACCGCCGCGATCCGCACGGCCTCCTCGCCGTTGGGAAGCAGGCAGTCGGTGTGCGGAAGGAGCGCGCCGAGCCCTGTGTCCCACGCCTCGGCGGGATCCCAGTTCGGGTCGAGCGAGGTGCTGCGGCCGTCCAGGCGGGCCTTGCGGAACAGTCCGGCGAGGCTGGGCCGGAGGGCGTTCTGGAGATAGTAGGAGCTGACGTGCAGGTGCCTGGCGGCGCGGCGCAGGTCGGGGTCGATCTGCTCGGCCCGGAGCGCGGCGACGGTGCCCACCGCGGTGAACATCGCGCGGTCGCCGGGCTCGGACAGCACCACGGTCATGCCGGTCGGCCGGACCCGGTCGACCACGCAGCCGCCAACGTCGACGCCGCGGCCGGCGAGCTCTTCGAGCAGCCAGTGGCCGAGGACGTCGTCGCCGACCACCCCGACCAGGGCGGTGCGCAGACCCAGCCGGGCCGCGCCACAGGCGGTGATCGCGCCGGAGCCGCCGATGGCCAGTCGCGCCTCGTCGACGGGCTGTTCGGCCTGGCCGAAGCGTGGGTGCAGGTCCGGACCGCGGAGCACCAGGTCCGGGTTGCAGTCACCGAGCACGAGCAGGTCGAGGTCGTCCATCGGGCTGGATCCTCCCCGGCACCGCCCGGCTACTTCAACCCTGACAGCGCCACGGACTGGACGAACCAGCGCTGGCAGATGAAGAACAGCGCGAGGACGGGAACCTGGCTCATCACCGTCCCGGCCATCAACAGCGCCCACTGGGTGCTGTGGGCGCCCTGGAAGCTGGAGAGCCCGAGCTGCAGCGTCATGTGCGAGTCGGAGCTGATCACGACCAGCGGCCACAGGAAGTCGTTCCAGGTCCACAGGAAGGTGATCACCGCGACGGTCGCGAGCACGGGGGTGGACAGGGGTGCGACCACCCTGGCCAGCATGGTCAAGCGGGAGGCACCGTCGATGCGGGCGGCGTCCTCGAGGTCCAGCGGCAGGGTGCGGAAGAACTGGCGGAACAGGAAAATGCTGAAGGGCGTCACCAGGTTGGGCAGGATCATCGCAGGCAGGGTGTCCACCAGCCCGAGCAGGCGGACGATGATGAAGGTCGGGATGATCAAGAGCTGCAGCGGCACCATGAGGGTGGCGAGCAGGACGATGAAGAGCGCCCCCCGGCCGAGGAAGCGAATGCGGGCGAAGGCGTAGCCGGCGAGCGCACCGACGGTCAGGTTGCCGAGCACGGCCGCGGCCGCGACCACCGTCGAGTTGACGAACCAGTGGCCGAAGGGCGCCGCTCGCCACGCGTCCGGGTAGTTCTGCCAGTGCAACCCACGCGGTACGAGCACGGGCGGGAACTGGATGGCGTCGCTCGGACGCTGGATCGAGGTGATCACCACCCAGACGAGCGGCAGGAGCATGGCCGCGGCGGTAGGTGCGAGGACCAGGTGCCACGGGGAGAAGGGCAGGCGCCGCCGCCGGCGAGGTGCCCCGCCCACGGCTGGCCGGGCACCCGAGGGGCCCGCCGGCCGGCGGTCTGGCGGCGCCTGCTGAACGATCGGTCTGGTCATGAGGAGCCGTAGTGGACCCGCCGCGCGCCGACCCAGAGCTGGATGCCGGTGAGCGCCAGGATCGCGATGAACAGGGTGTAGGCGATGGCGGCGGCGTAGCCGCCGTTGAAGAAGTGGAACGCCTGGTCGAACAGGTAGTAGACGATCACGGTGGTGGCGTGCAGCGGCCCGCCGCGGGTGGCGACGTACACCTCGTCGAACAACTGCAGCGCGTTGATGGTGGACCAGACGACCAGGAACAGCGTGGCCGGTCCGAGCAGGGGAACGACGATGCGGCGGAAGGTCGTGAGCCGCCCCGCGCCGTCGATGGCGGCCGCCTCCAGCAGCTCCCTCGGAACGGCTTGGAGCGCGGCGAGGTAGATGATCACGTCGAAGCCGAGCCAGCCCCAGACCGTCATCGCCACGACCGCGTACAGCGCCTGGTTCGGATCCTGGAAGAAGCCCTGGGCCGGCAGCCCGAGCCGCTCCAGCCCGTAGTCGACCAGGCCGTAGTTCGGCTCGAGCAGCCAGTTGAAGGTGATCGCGGTGGCGACAGTCGAGAACACTACCGGTACGAATGCCGCCGTCCGGTAGAAGCGAATGAAGCGGATCTTGCGGTTCAGCGCGACAGCGATCGCCAGCGCTCCCGCGATCGAGATCGGCACGAAGAGCAAGGTGTAGACGACCGTGTGCCAGATTGCGGAGCGGAACAGGGGGTCGTGGGTGAGCGCCCGGTAGTTGCCGAGGCCCACCCACGACGGCGTGGTGAGCAGGTCGTTGTGCTGGAACGAAAGCACCAGCGACCAACCGACCGGTATCACGCCGAAGACGGCGATCAGTACGGCGGCCGGCAGCACGAAGGTCCAGCCGGTCAGGTGCTCACGCCCGCCGCCACGGAGCCGGCGGGGCCGCTGCCCGGTCATGACCGCCAACTATGGCACTCCCGCGACGCTGGACACCTGGTCGGCGGCGCGCTTCAGGGCGGCGTCCGGCTGGGCCTTGCCGAGTAGGACCGACACCACCGACTGGCCGATCGCCTCCGAGACCTTCGAGTAGTTGGGGATCGTCGGCCGCGCCTTCTGGGCGTTGGCGAGGTTGTCGGTGAAGGTGCCGACGCCCGGGTACTGGGTCGCGAACTGCGCGTACTCGGGCAGCTTGGTGACCGACGCCCGCACGGGCAGGTCGCCGGTTGCCATGCTCCACGTCAGGAGCTGCTTGGGGTCGGTCAGCCAGGCAAGGAACTGCTTGGCCCCGTCCACCCGCGCCTTGCCGTTGTCGAACACGACCCAGTTGTCGGGGCCAGAGATCGTCTGGTGGCTCTGGTCGGCCGGCAGGACCTGGACGCCATAGTCGACCTTGTGGTCACGGATGTCGGCCAGGTCCCATGGGCCGGTCCACAGCATGCCGATCTTGCCAGCGTCGAAGAGGCCGAGGTAGTTCCCGTTGCCGTTGTCGAGGTAGACGGAGCGGTCGACGGTGGCCATGTCGTGCAGCAGGGTCATCGCCTTCAGTCCGGCGGGGGAGTTGAACGCGGGTTCACGGTTGTCCGGCGTAAGGATGTCGCCGCCCGCCTGCCACAGCATCGCCTCATAGCGCCAGACGGTGTCCTCGCCGCCGTCGGCGACGTACGCCCAGCCGAACTGCTTGCGGCTCGCGTCGGTGAGCGTCCTGGCCGCGTTGCGAAAGTCGTCCCAGGTCCAGTCCGGGGTCGGGTAGGACAGGTGCGCCTTGTCGAAGAGCTTCTTGTTGTAGACGAGGGCGAGATTGTCGACCAGCGCGGGCACGCCGACGATCTGCCCGTTCACGGTGGCGGCCGCGCGCTCGCCGGGCCAGAAGTCGTTCCAAGCCAGGCCGCCGCCGGTGATCCAGTCGCTGAGCCGGACGATCTTGGGGCTCCGGGCGATCTGGGCGGCGTCGGAGCCGTACAGGTAGGCGATGTCGGGGTACTTCCCGCCGGCCAGCGCGGTCAGCACCTTCTGCAGCGCGTAGTCGTTGTTGCCCTGGAACTGGACCGTCACCTGCACGTCGCGGTGGCTGGCGTTGAACTGGCTGGCCAGGGTCTTGATGGCCTTTGCCTCGGCGTCGGTGTAGCCGTGCCAAAGCACGACCTTCGCCGGCTGGCCGGGGGTTGCGGCGGCGTTTTTCTGCTTGCCGCCGCTCGAGCAGCCAGTGGCTGCGACGAGGCTGAGCAGGACGGCCGCGGCGGCGATTCGCATCGGTCGCATCGCGCACCTCCCCTTCCGTCTGGACGACTTACATGGGCGATGGAGCGGCCGGGAGCACGACCGAGCGGGCGAGATGGCGGGGGCGGTCAGGGTCGAGGCCCCGCGCCTCCGCCATGGCGAGCGCCATCCGCTGCGCGAGAACAAGGCTCGCCATCGGGTCGGTGCTGGGCTGGACGAGCGACGCCCCGGCGCGGCGGACTTCGTCGGCGATGTGACGCGGCAACCTGTCGAGCGCCCACACAAGCGTGCCCGGTCCGGCGGCCGCGATCGGCCCGTGCAGGTACTCCATGGCCGGGTAGGACTCGCTTCGCGCCCCGGCGGTCTCGCGAAGCTTGAGCGCGGCCTCGTTGGCGAGGCCGACAGTCCAGCCCTGCCCGAGGAAAACGACGTGGTCCAGGCTGTCGGGACCCGGCAGCGGGGCCAGCAGCGCCCGCTCCGCAGCCTTGACTGTCGGCTCGAGGTCGTCACCGAGGTGCGCGCGCCACAGCGCCAGCACGCTGGTGGCGAAGCGGGTCTGGACGATGGATTCCTCGTCGGCGAACTCGAGCAGCACGACGTCGCTCGCCGCCTGAACGACCGGCGTGCCGGCCACCGCCGAGATCGCCACCGAGGCCACCCCGGCGGCGAGCCCCTCGAGCACGCGGACCACCTCGGTGGTCGTGCCGGAGCGCGACAGCGCTACCACGACCTCATAGGGGCGGGTCGCAGGCCACTCGGAGGCCGGAAAGGCGTCCGCCTCCCCGAGCCCGCTTCCCTCGCGCAGCGCCGCGAACGCCTGGGCCATGTGGAAGGAGGTGCCGCAGCCGACCACTGCCAGTCGCCGGCCTGGCCGGAAGCGGTCCCGGTCGAGGTCGCGGCCGCGGTCGGCGGCTTTGCGCCACGCGGCCGGTTGGTCCCCAATCTCGTCGCTGATATAGCTCATAGTTGATCAGTCTGGGGTGCAAACGAGCGCAAGTCAACACGCCGAGAGCGCTCAATGGACGCACCCGTGCAAGTCACCTAGGGTTGCGTGTCCTTCGTGCTGTTTGCTCAACGAGGAGGGCTGTCCTCCGTGGAACAGCCCGTCCCCGCCATTCAGAAGGGACTCGGGTACCTCAATCGAAGGCGGACCAACCCGCGCGAGAGCATAGCGATCGACGAATGGAGGCATCCGGCCAGATCGAAGGGCCGACGATCCAGCTCTCGGAGCGTCGATAGGTGGCCAGCCGCAGCGAATTCAGCCTTACCTTCACGTTGGACGATAGGCATCAGCTCGATGCGCGATCGCCAGGACGACCACCCGTCGACCGGGCTCATCGATCTGGTAGATGACCCGATAGTCACCGCGGTAGGCGCTGTGCTTGCCCTCCAACTCGAACCGCAGGGGTCGCCCGACCCGATAGGGACGCTCGGCGAGCAGACCATAGATGGCCTCGACCACCGCCGTGGCGATCCGCGGAGCACGGGAGGAAGGTGAAGGCCGGCGGCCTACTCGTGACCGCGGTCATGCGCGTCCTGGTAGGAGCGGTTGACGAGGATGCCGCACAGTTTGCAGCTGTCCGCGACCGCGCCAGGGGTATCGGCCGCGAACGGCTCGTAGTCG
>WNFV01009759.1_pt1 | contig 10564 bp, 9 predicted proteins | sample 5400101 | NCBI WGS metagenome assembly WNFV01 (sample SAMN13153361, study PRJNA577476) | soil metagenome | isolation source: 115 cm soil or saprolite under grassland replicate 1 | place: USA:California | collected 2016-06-15 | reverse complement strand
CATAGCCGCTATTTTGCCCGAGTTGGCTTGCAAGGTCTGCGGCCCTCCTGCAACATGTATGAGCCACAGGGACTGACGATCAAGATGCAACGACGAAATTCCGCAACTCCAAGCGTCGAAACGGGAAATCAAACGCCCTCGCCAGATCTTCCGGGCACCTCGGCACTGATGCAGCAGTACCTGCGCCTGAAGGCGCAGTACCCGGACATCCTGCTTTTCTACCGCATGGGCGATTTCTACGAGCTGTTCTACGACGACGCCGAGCGCGCCTCGCGGCTGCTCGACATCACGCTCACCACGCGCGGCGCCTCGGCGGGCGCGCCGATCAAGATGGCGGGCGTGCCCTACCACGCGGTGGACCAATACCTCGCGAAGCTCGTGCGCATCGGCGAATCGGTGGCGATCTGCGAGCAGATCGGCGATCCCGCCACCTCCAAGGGGCCGGTCGACCGGCAGGTGACGCGCATCGTCACGCCGGGGACCCTCACCGACTCGGAGCTGCTCGAGGAGAAAGCCGACAACATCTTGCTCGCCCTCGCCCGCACGAAAGGCGCGGTCGGCCTGGCGTGGCTCAATCTCGCCAGCGGCGATCTGCGGGTCACGGAGGTCGTCCCGCACATTCTTGCCGCCGAGCTGCGGCGCATCGGCCCGGCAGAAATCCTCGCGCCTGAGAGCATCGCCGAGGACGCGGCGCTTGCCGGTTTCGCGGTGACCAAGCTCCCCGAGTGGCACTTCGATTTCGATGCCGGCCGGAAGATTCTCCTGAAGCAGCTCGGCGCGGCCAGCCTCGCGGGCTACGGTTGCGAGGACCTGGAGCCGGCGATCGCGGCCTGCGGGGCCCTCCTCGAATACGCGAGGAAAACGCAAGGGCAGGCGCTCGCGCACGTCGCGGCGGTGATCCCGGAGCGCGTGAGCGAGTACCTGCGCATGGACGCGGCGACGCGGAGAAATCTCGAGTTGACCGAGACGCTGCGCGGCGAAGCCGGGCCGACGCTCTTTTCCCTGCTCGACGAATGCGCCACGGGCATGGGAAGCCGCCTCCTCCGCCACTGGCTGCACCATCCCTTGCGCGACCACGGAGCGCTGGTGGCACGCCACGAAGCGATTGCGGCGCTCGCCGACGCGCACGCGGGCGTCCACAAGCTGCTGCGCCGCTTCGCCGACGTCGAGCGCATCACCGGCCGCATCGCGCTTCGGAACGCGCGCCCGCGCGATCTCTCGTCCTTGCGCGACAGCCTTGCCCTGCTCGCCGAGCTTGCGCCCGCGGTTCCGCGCGACGCGCCGCTCCTTGCGAGGATGCTCGGCGATCTCGAGGTGCCGGCCGAATGCCTCGCGCTCCTGCGCCGCGCGGTGCAGGAAGACCCGGCGGCCATGGTGCGCGACGGCGGCGTGATCGCGGACGGCTACGACAAGGAGTTGGACGAGCTGCGCGCGCTGCAGACCGATTCGGGCGCCTTCCTCGCCGAGCTCGAAGCGCGCGAACGTGGCCGCACCGGCATACCGAACCTGCGCGTCGCCTACAACAACGTGCACGGTTTCTACATCGAAATCACCAACGCCCACGCCGGCAAGGTTCCTGCCGGCTACCGCCGCCGGCAGACGCTCAAGAACGCCGAGCGCTACATCACGCCGGAGCTGAAGGAGTTCGAGGACAAGGCGCTCTCGGCGAGGGACCGCGCGCTCGCACTCGAGAAATCGCTCTACGACGAGCTGCTCGGCCTGGTCGCCGCGCACATCCCGGAGTTGCAGCGCATCGCGCGCGCGCTGGCGCAGCTCGACGTGCTCGCCTGCTTTGCCGCAGTGTCATCGAAGCGCAATTATTGCCGGCCAGAATTCACGGAGGAGATCATCGTCGAGATCGACGCGGGCCGGCATCCGGTGGTGGAAGCGCAAGAATCGATCCAGTTCATCCCGAACGGCGCGCGGCTCTCGCCGCTGCGCCAGCTCCTCCTCATCACCGGCCCGAACATGGGCGGCAAGTCCACCTACATGCGGCAGGTCGCGCTCATCGTTCTCATGGCGCACGTCGGTTCGTACGTGCCGGCAAAAGCGGCCCGCATCGGCCCGGTCGACCAGATCTTCACGCGCGTGGGCGCCGCCGACGACTTGGCGGGCGGCCGCTCGACCTTCATGGTCGAGATGACCGAGTCGGCCAACATCCTGCACAACGCGACCGGGAAGAGCCTCGTCCTCATGGACGAGGTCGGCCGCGGCACCTCGACCTTCGACGGCCTCGCGCTCGCCTGGGCGATCGCGCGGCAGCTCTTGGAGCGCAACAAGTCGCTCACGCTCTTCGCCACCCACTACTTCGAGATGACGCGGCTTGCGCTCGAATACAAGGAGGCGGCGAACGTTCACCTCGACGCGGTCGAGCACAAGGACACGATCGTCTTCCTGCACGCGGTCGAGGAAGGCCCCGCGTCGCAGAGCTACGGCCTGCAGGTCGCGCAGCTCGCCGGCGTCCCCAAGGCGGTCATCCGCAACGCGCGCAGGGTTTTGCAGATGCTCGAGGACTCGCGCCTGACAGGCGGCGGTCAGTCCGATCTTTTCGCCGGCGGCAAGTCCGGGCCGGAGCCCGCGACCGAAGCCGACGCCCTGCGCGAAGCGCTCGACGCGGTCAATCCGGACGAGCTTTCACCGCGCGAAGCACTCGAGCTCTTATACCGGCTCAAGCGGCTTTAGCGCCCTCACCCGCTCGCTACGCTCGCACCCTCTCCCGCGCGCGGGAGAGGGACGGGGGGCGAGGGCCGGGACCGAAGATGAGACGAACCCCGCTACTCGCGTTGATGCTCCTTGCCGGCTGTGCGCTGCACATTCCGCCGCCGCTGCCTTCTACCGAGAACGCGCGCCTCAGCTTCGCGCTGATCGGCGATACGCCTTACAGCGAATTCGAGGCCTATGCGTTCGCCGCGATGATCGAGCAGATGAACCGTGAGGATCTCGTTTTTGTCATCCACGTCGGGGACATTACTTCGGGCCAGGGGCCCTGCACCGACGAATGGTTCGAGGCGAGGAAACGCCAGTTCGAGAAATCGAAGCACCCATTCGTGATCGTGCCCGGCGACAACGACTGGGTGGACTGCCACCGAAGCGGCCACGATCCGATCGAGCGCCTCAAACGCTTCCGTGAACTCTTCGAAGCGGGCGACACGAGCCTCGGCGGGCGCACGATCCGCCTGGAGCGGCAATCCGGCCGTTACGCCGAATATCGCGAGCACATGCGCTGGATCGCCGCCAACGTCCTCTTCGTCGGCTTGAACGTGCAGGGCAGCAACAACAACCTCGGCAGGACACCAGCGATGGACGCCGAGTATCGGGCGCGCATGGCCGCAGTCTTCGCGTGGCTTGAGGATAGCGCCGGACTTGCCGCGCGGCGCGGTCTCGCGGGAATGCTTATCTTCACCCAGGCCGACCCGGATTTCGAGGGAAGAATCAAACGCAAGGGGCCGGACGGGTTCGCGGAGTTTCGCAAGGCTCTGCGCGATCTCGCTTTAAAGTTCGGCAAGCCGATCCTTTTCGTGAACGGCGACTCGCATCTCTACAAGCTGGATCAGCCGCTTGCCGATTCTGCGACGGGCGAACCCATTCGCAATTTCACGCGGGTGATCGTGTTCGGCTCGCCGCAGACGCATTGGATCCGGGGGGAAATCGATCCCTCGTCCCCGCGGCTGTTCCAGTTGAGCCCCATGCCGCAGCCCGGCCCGGGCGGATAGCCGCGCGGCGGCGAATCAGCCGTGGGCGCCGGGGTCGGCGCCTCATGGCTCGCTCCGTGTGATTAGGCAGGCGCCATTGTCTTGCGAAGTCGTGTCCGAACTATTGCGAAAACGAGGAGAATCGTTGCAAATTGTTTCCCGGGCCGCTCATCTCGCGAGGATTTGCCAGGCAAGCGTCATATAAGCGAGAAAACCCACCGCGAACGCGAGCGTGCGGACCCAGGGCACGGCAAACGTATAGGCGGCGAGGTGCACGACGCGCGCCCAAAAGTACACCACGCACGCGGTGGCCGTGGCGCTGTTGCTGATCCCGAGCGCGTGCGCCGCGAGAACGAGGCCCGCGAAGACCACGAGATTCTCGACGGCGTTCTCGTGTGCGGCCATCATCCTCCTCGCCCAGGGCGACTGCGGCTTGGGATTCTCCGGGTAGCCCACCGCAGTCGTGAGTCCCCACACTGCAATGCGGTCGATGATGTACGGGATCCAGATCAGGCCGGTGAGCGTCGTCGTCAAAACCAGGTACAGCAGTTCTGTTTTCATCACTTCCTCCTTGGGTTGCCATGATGATGCGCTGCGGACCGCATTACCTCCTTGCAAAACACGATGGATAACGAAACGCCACCTACCTGGTCCCGTTACTCGCTCAATGCAGATCGAGCGCGTGGCCCTTCAGGGCTTCGATGGGGACGTATTTGAGGACGTTTTCGTGGGTGGATTCGAGGACGACCTGCGGCGCCATGCCGGCCTTGTAGGCCTCGACCCAGCGCAGCACGTGCAGGCACCAGCGGTCCCCGGGCTTCAAGCCCTTGAAGCGCATTTCCGGGCGCGGCGTGCTGAGGTCGTTGCCGCGCGAGCGGCTGAAATCGAGAAACTCCTCGGTCACCTTGACGCACACGAGGTGCGCGACGCCTTCCGCGCCGTGCGTGGCGCAGCAGCCGTCGCGGAAGAAGCCGGTGAGCGGGGCGTAGCTGCACGCCAGCAGCGGGCCGCCGAGGACGTTCTTTTCCTTGGAGAGGACGGTGCTCATGGGATAAGTGGCTTCTATTTTAGCTGAGACCGTCTCGGTCAGGGCAACAACTCGAGCGACCGCGTAAGGCGCGGAGCCCGCGCTCGCGGCCTAAGCCGCGCGGGCGGCGATAAAGGCCTTCACCGCCCGCGCATCCGCCTCCATCACTTCCACCCGCTGCGGCAGTTTCTCGAGGTTCTCGAATCCTTTCGGCCGCTCGGGCTCCCGTCCGGTCGCCTCGCGCACAACGTCGGCGAATTTCACCGCCTGGGCGGTCTGTAGACACACGAGCGGCACGCCCTTCTCGCGGCGCTCCAACCCCACCTTGACGCCGTCGGCGGTGTGGGTGTCGATCATCACGCCGTACTTCTCCCACATCCCGCGGATACTCGCGACGCGGTCGGCGTGCGTGCTCGAGCCCGAGACGAAACCGGTCCCCGCAACCTGCCTGAAATATGCCGTGCCGGAAAGATCGATCGCTCCCTCGCGGTCGAGCCTATCCCAGAGGTCCTTCAGCGCTTTCGCGTCGCGGCCGACGAGATCGTAAGCGTAGCGCTCGAAGTTCGAGGACTTCGAGATGTCCATGGAAGGGCTGCTCGTCGCAACGACCTCCCCCGCTTTGCGCACGCGGTAACGCCCGGTGCGGAAGAACTCGTCGAGCACGTTGTTCTCGTTGGTGGCGAGGATGAGCCTTTTGATAGGCAATCCCATCTGCCGCGCGACGTGGCCCGCGTAGATGTCGCCGAAGTTGCCGGTCGGCACGGCGAAAGACACCGGCTCCGCGTTCGATTTCGTCACTGCGAAATACGCCTTGAAGTAGTACACGGTCTGCGCGGCGACCCGTGCCCAGTTGATCGAGTTCACCGCGCCGATGCGGTGTCTCGCCTTGAAGGCGAAATCGCCCGAGATCGCCTTGACGATGTCCTGGCATTCGTCGAACACCCCGCGCACCGCGATGTTGAAGATGTTGGCGTCCTGCAGGGAATACATCTGCGCCGCCTGGAAGGGACTCATGCGCCGATGCGGCGAGAGCATGAAGACCCGCACGTTCTTCTTGCCGCGCAGCGCGTACTCGGCGGAAGGTCCGGTGTCCCCGGAGGTGGCGCCGACGACGTTGAGCCGCTCGCCCCGCTTCTCCAGCACGTACTCGAAGAGGTTGCCTATGAGCTGCAGCGCGATGTCCTTGAAGGCGAGCGACGGCCCGTTGGATAGCCCGAGAAGAAACAAGCCGGGCTCGAGCTTTTTCACCGGGGTAATGTCGTCGCTGCCGAAAATTGCCTTCGTGTAGGTCTTGTCGATCAGCCGCTTCAGGTCGCCCAAGGGGATGTCGTCGGCGAACTTCGATAGAACGGCGAACGCGATCTCGCGGTAGTTCATGCCGCGCATCGCCGCAAGCTCGGCGGGGCCGAGCTTCGGAAAACTCTCCGGCAAAAACAGCCCGCCGTCCGGCGCGAGGCCCTCGAGCATGATCTCGGTGAACGGCTGCGGCTTCGCCCCGCCGCGGGAACTGACGTAAAGCATGGGATTCAGGAATCGGGAATCAGCCGTGCTTCTGAATCCCGATCACTGCAGTTCTTCCAATCGGATGCGCGTCACCTTGCCGCTCACCACCGGCAGCGCCTCGAGCTTCTTCATCGCGGCGTTCACGTTCTTCTCGCGGGTCTGGTGGGTGAGCATGATGATGTCCACCTGCTGCTCGCCTTCCGCCGGCTCGCGCTGGATCATGGCGTCGATGGAGATCGACGCATCGGCGAGGATGCGGGTGATGTCGGCGAGCACGCCCGGCCGGTCGTGCACGCGCATTCTCAGATAGTAGGAGGTGACCACCTCTTCCATCGGCAGGACCTTGATGTCCGACATGCGGTCGGGCCGGAACGCGAGGTGCGGCACGCGGTGCTCCGGGTCCGCAGTGTGCAACCGGGTGACGTCGACGAGATCGGCGACCACCGCGCTTCCGGTCGGCTCGGCGCCCGCGCCCGCGCCGTAGTACATCGTCTGGCCGACCGCGTCGCCCTTCACGAGCACCGCGTTCATCACGCCCTCGACGTTGGCGATCAGGCGCCGTGTTGGAATCAGCGTCGGGTGCACGCGCAGCTCGATCCCCTCGGCGGTGCGCTTGGTGATCCCGAGCAGCTTGATACGGTAGCCCAGCTGCTCCGCGTAGCGGATATCCTCCTGGGTCAGCCTCGAGACACCTTCCTTGTAGCACTTGTCGAGCTGCATCGGGACGCCGAAGGAGATCGCCGCCATGATGGTGAGCTTGTGCGCGGCGTCCACGCCCTCGACGTCGAAGGTCGGGTCGATTTCCGCATACCCGCGTTTCTGCGCTTCCTTGAGCACCGCGTCGAACGCCAGGCCCTTCTCGCGCATCTCCGAGAGGATGAAGTTGGAGGTGCCGTTGATGATCCCGGCGATCCACTCGATGCGGTTCGCGGTGAGCCCCTCGCGCAGGGCCTTGATGATGGGGATGCCGCCCGCGACCGCGCCTTCGAAGGCCACCATCGTGTCCTTTTTTTGCGCGGCGGCGAAGATCTCGTTGCCGTGAGTGGCGAGCAGCGCCTTGTTCGCGGTGACCAGGTGCTTGCCGTTCTCGATCGCCGCGAGCACGAGGTCCTTCGCCACCGTGACCCCGCCGATCAGCTCGATGATGATATCGATATCGGGATCGCGCACCACCTCGAAGGCGTCCGCGGTGACGCGCGCCTTTCCGGCGGTGAGCTTTTTCGCTTTTTCGACGTCCTTGTCGGCGACGACGCTGATCTCGATGGCGCGCCCGGCGCGGCGCGAGATCTCCTCCCGGTTGCGCGCGAGCACCGCCCAGGTGCCGCCGCCCACCGTGCCGATGCCGAGCAGTCCCACCTTGATCGGTTTCACTTGAGCTTCTTCATGAAGTGGAACGAGGTCACCGCCATCCCTTCGCGGAAGTAGAACTTGTGCGCCTGCAGGCGCTGCGTGCCGGAGTCGAGGGTCAGGCTGTCGAAGCCCGCTGCGCGCGCCTTTTGCTCCAGATAGCCGAGCAGCATCCGACCGACGCCGCTCGAGCGGCGAGCCTCGTCGGTGACGAGATCGTCCACGTAGAGCTGTTTCCCGTAAAACGTGTTCTCGTAGATTCGGTAGACCGCCACACCCGCGACGTCTGCGCCATCGGCCGCCACGCACATGCGTGCGCCGCCGGCGAACACGCGCTTCATTTTCGCTTCATATTCGGGTGGCAGCGCGGTACGCAACTGACGGTGCACGGCTTCGGCCTTCTTGAGCCAGTCGGGCGCCGCAATTACGCCCGATCCATCGGTGACCTCGACGATCCGCATCACAGCAATCCGTCCTTGCGGAACATATCGCGAATCCCGCGGATGGCTTGTCGGGTGCGAGCCTCGTTCTCGATCAACGCGATCCTCACGTGATCGTCGCCGTGATCGCCGAAACCGATTCCGGGCGATACCGCGACCCGGGCGTCTCGGAGCGCTTTTTTTGCGAATTCGAGCGAGCCGAGCTTGGCGTAGGCCTCGGGGATCTTCGCCCAGATGTACATCGAGGCCTTGGGGTTCTCGACCATCCAGCCGATCTCGCGCAGCCCCGTGACCATGACGTCGCGGCGCCGCTGGTACTTCATGCGGTGCTCGGCAACGCAATCCTGCGGGCCTTCGAGAGCGACGATCGACGCGACCTGGATCGGCGTGAAAGTGCCGTAGTCGTGATAGCTCTTGATCCGCGCGAGCGCGTGGACGAGGTCCTTGTTTCCGACCATGAACCCGATGCGCCAGCCCGCCATGTTGTAGCTCTTCGACATGGTGAAGAACTCCACCGCGATATCGCGCGCGCCGCTCACCTGCATGATCGAGGGCGCCTTCCAGCCGTCGAAAGTGATATCGGCATAGGCGAGGTCGTGCACGACGAGAATATCGTGGGCTTTCGCGAGCGCGATCACGCGCTCGAAGAAATCCAGCTCGACGCATCTCGCCGTCGGGTTCGACGGAAATCCGATCACCAGCATCTTGGGCTTGGGGATGAGCTCGCCGATCGCGCGCTCGAGCTCCTCGAAGAAATCCACCTCCGCGGTCATGCGCACCGAGCGGATGTCGGCGCCGGCGATGATCGCGCCGTAGATGTGGATGGGATAGGAAGGATTGGGCACGAGCACGGTGTCGCCGCGATCCAGGCACGCGAGCATCAGGTGCGCGAGGCCCTCCTTCGAGCCGATGGTGACGATCGCCTCCGAGTCGGGATCGAATTGGACGCCGTAGCGGCGCTGGTACCACGCGCAGATCGCGCGGCGCAGGCGCGGGATGCCCTTCGAAACCGAGTAGCCGTGCGTGTCGGGGCGCTGCGCCGCCTCCACCAGCTTCGCCACGATGTGCCTGGGCGTGGGTCCGTCGGGATTGCCCATGCTCATGTCGATGATGTCTTCGCCGGCGCGGCGCGCCGCCATCTTCAACTCGTTGGTGATGTTGAAGACGTAGGGCGGAAGGCGCTGGATGCGGGCGAACTCTCTCATGATCGCGGGCGGGCTTATCGCTTTGGGTGCAAGCATTTCAAATCGCGCTGCAGCGCAAAAAGTTATAATGCTACCGGACACTTACATCACCGGCAAACTTGAAACTCCACCGCGAAGCCGCCTCCGCGCTGAACGTCTTCACCGGCTACGGCCAGGGTTACGTGAAGGTCAACGACCGGCGCATCGAGAAAAGCGTGGTGGTCCTGCCCGAGCGCATCATCGCGGACTGGCCCGCGACGAGCTTCGAGACGCTCGCGCCCGGGCATCTCGCCGCGCTCGCCGGCCTGGGGCTCGAGATCGTTCTGCTGGGCACCGGAGCGCGGCTGCGCTTTCCCCGCCCCGAGATCATGCGGCCGCTCGTTCAGTCCGGCGTCGGCGTCGAGGTGATGGACGTGGAGGCCGCCTGCCGGACCTATAACATCCTGGTGGCCGAAGAGCGCAAGGTGGCGGCGGCGCTGCTGCTCGGGTGAAAACCTGTCCGTCCAGCGCCTTTTCGATCCACTGTGTCCCCGCTTGCGCGGGGACAGCCGGCCTGATGCCCGGCCACGCTTCCTGCGAATGACTCCACGACTCGGACTTTGGCTGTTGCTTGCCGTCTTTGCGGCCGGCTGGTTCTGCAATCTCGGCTACCGGCACCTGTTCAAGCCCGATGAAGGCCGCTACGCGGAAATCCCCCGCGAGATGGCCGCGAGCGGCGACTGGCTCACCCCGCGGCTGAACGGCTTCAAGTACTTCGAGAAGCCGGCGCTGCAGTACTGGGCGACGGCGGCGGCGTTCGGCGCGCTCGGGCAGAACGAGTGGGCGGCACGGCTCTGGCCCGGGCTCGCCGGCTTCTTCGGCGTGCTGCTCGTGTTCTGGACCGGCAATCGCCTGTTCGGGCCGCCGATCGGGCTCTATGGGGCCCTGGTCGCCGCAAGTTCCGCGATGTACGTCTTGATCGGGCACTTCCTCTCCCTCGACATGGCGCTCGCCTTCTTCATGTCCGCGTCGGTGTTCGCGATCGCGCTCGCCCAGCGCGACGAATCGGGCGACATCGAGCGGCGCCGCTGGATGCTTCTCGCCTGGGCCGCCGCGGCGCTCGCGGTGCTGAGCAAGGGTCTGGTCGGGATCGTACTGCCCGCGGGCGCGGTCGTGCTCTATGCGCTGATCGAGCGCGACCGGGAGCGATGGGCGCGCCTGCACCTCCTCCCGGGCGGCTTGCTCTTTCTCGCGATCACCGCGCCGTGGTTCGTCGCGGTCTCGCTCGCCAACCCGGAGTTCTTCCGGTTTTTCTTCATCCACGAGCACGTCGAGCGCTTTCTCACGCGCGAGCACGATCGCTACGAGCCGCTGTGGTATTTCGTTCCCGTG
>WNFV01034243.1_pt1 | contig 10565 bp, 13 predicted proteins | sample 5400101 | NCBI WGS metagenome assembly WNFV01 (sample SAMN13153361, study PRJNA577476) | soil metagenome | isolation source: 115 cm soil or saprolite under grassland replicate 1 | place: USA:California | collected 2016-06-15 | reverse complement strand
AGGTACCCTCGCCAAAATCTCTTCCTCAAAATCCAACATGCTACCACCAAGGTCAGGGCGCTGATTTGAATCAATTTGCAACACTTTGGATCGCTTCTTCCGTCGTGGGAGAGCGAAATTAACCGTTATTCAGGAATTGTTTCCTTGTCCCAGAACCTGCGCATCCGCGTCTGTTCTGGGTCGAATCCCGCTCCACGGAGTACCTTATCCCAATCACCGAAAAGCCAAGTGCCTTGGTGGTAAAGCTGTTGATGTTTCTCCTGCAGAAATCCAGCAAAGACTTGCTCGTCTCGTTTATAGACTTTCTTGATCGCGGCGATTCAGTCTCTTTTGTTGTAGGAACGATAGTCGCGGCGTGAACTGTGTAGTCGCCGAGAATCCTTAGCAATTAGTTCATCTGGGCTGAGATCGTATTCCTCCATATATGTTTCACGGTCAGTGCCATGCTTGGAAAGGTGTCGGCCACTTATCACGCGGAGGTGGTCGCCGCAAATCCGGCAGCGAACAAACTCGATGCCCTCATTGCTACCGAAGTTTCGAGCGCCCGCTTGGGTACGTTTGTGTGCTGTCGTAAGGCTCATATCGTCAAACCTGCAAACACGTCTCTATCCAGTCTACTTCCCGACCGCAACTCGCCCGAAACTGTCCAACGTCTCCGCCAAGGTGGGAGCGTCGGGACGACCCGCCTATATCAAATTGAGAGATTCTTTCGGGCCGCCGCTCGACATGAGGCACGATTGCCCGCTGGATTTTTTGTCTTAACCACAAACGCACACGTATTTAGAGATATATCTGAAGCCTGCGGGAAAAAAAGAGCATTTGCGGGAAAACGGTATGATGATTGCTCGGGAGGGAATACAAATGCACGCTCTCGGCCCACAAAAGCGCATGATGCCCGACTCCTGCAGAATGACTTTAAGCTGCTGCTTGATGGGCTTTCGCAGGTTAGAAGCAACACGTCTAGCAGCGGCGGCGATGTGGGTGATGGCCCTGATCATGGAGCAACCGCAATGGACCTCGATGCAAATCGCCTATGAACGACGATATCGCCGATAAGCCCCGACGGATTACAAAGTCTCTGCGCTATTGCTTGACCAGCAAAGGCCAAGCGATGGTCGAATTCACAATCGTCTTCATATTGCTCATTATCGTTGCCTGGATTCCCGCTGATTTTGGTCTAGCGTTTTACACCAGCCAAATCGCTCAGAACGCCGCGCGAGAAGGGGCGCGCATCGCGGCGTCGGATCCTACTCTGGCGGCGGGTACTACTACTTGCAACATGCCTGCATGCTACTCGTTCGGAAATATTTTTAATGAAACCGCCGCACGGTTACCGGCAGCGCTCTTAACAGGAGCCTCCATAACTGTCCAATATCCGGCACCTGGAACGGCGAGCACTTGCAATCAGCGCGTGCTGGTGAGGGTTCAAGGTCAATACAACTTTTTCTTTTATCGGATATTGCGCTTGCTAGGGGCCTCGGTGCCCGACACTGTGACCATAGATCGTTTAACGGAGATGAGATGGGAGCATCAATCGGGGTGTGTGGGTGGAGGGACACCTTAATACATCGTTGATTAATACTCACTCTCTTCAATGGGGGGCGCACCGAGGAGATCTTTCATGAATATCAGTTACACCACTAACGGGAGAAAAGAAAAGGGACAAAGCTTCGTTGAGATTGCTCTGATAATGCCCATTCTACTGGGCGCGCTAATGGTTGCAGTGGATTTCGGGATCGCGCTTTATATGGGTAATCTAATCGCCGTAGCCGCACGAGATGGCGCGAGAATTGGGAGTCAATTGGAAAAGTCTAATAAGATCGACGCTGCCAACCCTGATTTTGCAGTCGCAGACGCAAATGTAGTCAGTAATAAAATACAAAGTAGAATTCCGAGATACCTCACAGGCCGGCAAGTCATAGTCACCTTTTATGAAGATGATGCGGTCGTGGGGCCATTCCCGTGTAGCGAGAGCATCGAAGTGCAAGTGAGTGGAAACTACAATTTTACTCTTTACAGGCTGATGAATTTCTTAGGTGCGAACGTTCCAGCTTCTCGTACACTAACCCGATCGACCCGTATGCGGTACAACTCTCAGCGCTACGAGCAAAATGATACGTGTACGTCAAGTCCGAATGTCAATTCGGGTACTGCGACTTTTAATATTGCTGATGGATAATTCGGGGGTGAGCATGACGTCCGCTAAAAACGAAAAGGGTGCCGTTCTCGTTTTTGTTACGCTAATGATCGTTCTCCTCATGATCATGGTAGGCATGGGCCTGGACACCGGCCATCTCGCGTATATTCGGTCGCAAGGGCAGCCGGCCGTTGACGCGGCGGCTTTGGCAGCGGCATCGGCGATACACACGGGTGATACCGCCCAAGTGGAAAATAGAGCCAAAGCTTTCAACTCGACTAACAATTATCTCGATAGTCCAAATAATCTGATCGGCAGCGCGAATATTACTTATATAAACTACAACTCCGGGACAAATACTTTCACAGCGCAGGGGAGCACTATCGCGGGCGCCAATGGCGTGCGTGTCGCTCTGGAAACCACGAATCCTTATGGCGGTACTCCGAATACCCCGATGAAGTCGCCGCTCTTTCTTACGCCGCTGTTTAATTTGATCGGCATCCCGACCGCCAAGAGTGCGAATGTTAGTGTCAGCGCTGTAGCCATCGTCAAAACCGCCCCGGATTTGCCAATAGCAATGGAACAAACTCTTTGCGGTACTAAAGATGCAGGTGGCCAATATCAGAAAACCGAGGCGAAGCTCTTGCAGGCGAATGCCGCTGATGAAACTTCGGGCTACACAACTTTTTACATCAACAATGCGAGCAAGACTGAAATTTATAACTTGCTCATGGGCTCGTTAACATGCTCCGGCGCCGCCTCGGTCGGCATCGGGTTTTGCACTCAACTGAACAATGGACAGATTTCCTCGATCTATTCTGATTTCAACACGCTCTTCTTGGCCGGAAAGACGGAAGGGCGATGCTACCTGATTCCAGTTGTTGCGACTGGGGTGACGTACAACGGATGTTCGAATATCTTGGATTTTGCCCAGTTTTGCCCGAAACAAGGCGACGATGGATGGGGTTTGGGTAAAACCAAAAGTGCGGATGGTCAGGGATGGGACAAATATATCATTGGCGACGTTACCTGTGGGGCAGACCCTAACAAAGCGCCTTGGGCGAAATGCCACGTTACAACTTTGGTTAGAGACGCAAAATCTGGCATGTAGTTAGAAAATACAGGTCATGGCCCGATAACCCAAACCAAAATGGCGATAATAAAGCTTATCTTCAACGAGAGAAGAGGGATCACAATCCGGAAAGCTATTTGATTGTTGAGCCGAAGAATTCAGCGAGGATCGTCGCGGGGATCTGGAGTGACGTTAACAATTTTTTTAATCGAAAAAGACTTTACATGTCTTAATCGATTGTTCCTGTAGGCTCACACTCTAAGAAAGTTCTCGCACAGGCAGTTCACTTTGCGAGTGTGGCCGGCAGTTCAGCTCGTAATTACGTCGTTACTTGTGAAGAAATGGAGGCGCGCAATCTGTTGATGTATGCGCGGGGTGAATGCCCAGGCGCTGCTGCTAGTATTCTCGAGGCATTTCGGGGCGCTAAGTTAGCGCCGGAACTCCGTTCCCAAGTATGATGGCGGCATCAGCCATCAATGTATCCGTGCTCCCGCAAGCCTTGTGGGAATGACTTGATGTGAGGTGTGAAGCGCCATAACGGGGTCAATGCAAGTGCTTTAAGACGGCTAAATAATTCGAGCGCTCGGTGTCCAATTTGGCTTTGAATTTAGCGTTCGGTAAAGACGCCCTTCTCGATCAGTAGCTTTATCGCAGCGTCTGTCATTGCGAGCGTGCTGACCATGAGTTCTTGGAGCGTAACGGTTTCTTTCTTTGTTTCGGCGGCCATCGGTTCTTCAGTCATTACTATATTCCGGCGTATAGGTTCCAGGAACCTTACCATACTTTGCAGAGCCGATTCCCTTCCGGCGGGAGTTCTTTTTTTCCATGATTGACAATCATAGTCGCTTTGCCTTAGGAGGACCCCGGAGGTCGTATGCTGTATCTCCAAAATTATGCCACCACCCTTCGCTGCATCGGCCAAGCATTGCAAAGCCACAACATCGAAGTGTTCGAGTTAAGAACTGATGCTAACGAATTTCGCGTGCAAGGCGCCGACCCGAATCCGCCGTACACTGGTCTTATCCAATTACACTTTTCGCTTGATAGCATCACAATTCTCGATCGTGAAGGTCAAGCACGGCGCTCTCGGTCAAAGTCCGAGTTTCGAGGCTAAACAACTGCTGCTTGTCTGATGACGCTGAGATAGAGATTGAGTATCAAACTAGGGGCGGAGATATACGGGCGGAAGCACTTTCAATGAATGTTGTCCGTGAGACCGCCGTGGATATGTACAAGAGGCGAACTCGCCTGTCAAACCCCATCAGCATAATTACGCGTTAGAATCTTCCCACAGCTCGTTTAGATAGGGGCTCGCGGGGGATTAGGCAAGGGGTAGTTGAAGCTGGTCTATGCGTAGAGCGCACGTCATTTGCCGCTTGCAACTGTCCGGGTACTGGACGGACATGAAATCTTGATGTATCTCCCGTCGTCAAAATCAGAAGTACTTTTCACAGGCAAACCCCATATTCCGTCAAACCACCCCTGCACGATGTATTCACCAAAGCCAAGGCGAGCTTCGACAATTCGCCATATGAAACCGTACTCGATATGTCGAATGCACTCGCCCTTATGAAACTTCGTACATCCGCTCAAAGCGACGATAAGCAGCAGCAAAACGAGAACTGACTTAGCCATACAAGTGTGGCACCCCGGCGTGGTTTAGATTCGCTACGAGCGAAAACCATGCCGCAGCAAGAGTCTGTCGTCGCGTGTTAAAGTGCTGAAAATTCCTTTGTTAGACCCGCAGCATCTGCCAAAACGTGCCACATTCGGTGTCATTTAGTGGGTTCTGCTTACCACTGCGCATTCGCTCTGCTATTCTGCGGGCGTTATGGCTCGCTCGCCCCGAAAGCGTGACTATAGCGTTACGGAAGCCGCCAAAGAGCTGGGAATCACCCGTGCCGCCTCTGGCCTAATAGGAATAACTCTTGGGTGTTGCTCTCGGGGCCGCGCTCCTTATTACGAGGAATACTCACAGGAGAAAAGGCCGCCAAGATAGCTCGTCCGGGGCCATTAGCGATCTTTGCGGGTCACGTCGCGTCTGGCGGTTTCTTGCTCGCTACCTCCACTAAGCCCCACCACCTCACCTTCGCGGCGCTAAAGTCACGACTCAACTTTTTCGTGCGTTGTTTTTAGCGCTAACCGTTCTGGCCCGTTCCACCCCCACCCCTCGAACATTTCGAAATACCGCCAGAGAAAAATGCAAGTGAATTTTTGAAATATCGTCTAGTGCAAACGAATGCTGTGATTTCTCTGCCTTGAATCATAGTCACTCCGCAGTCCCCGCTAGGGTGGAGCGCAAGTCTGATTCGAGGCTCCGGAGCAGAAAACCTTTTGAACTACGAATCTTCTGGTTACGGCGTTACGACTGTCAACGCCGAAATAAACAATCCGACAGTTGCGCCTAACATTGGCCATTTGCCCCAAGGCGCAAGGAAGCTTCCAGGCATAGCCACAATGTAGGTCACTGGCAATAACCAAATAGTTGCAAGTTGAAGTTTGGAACAGACGCCGACCAGAGGAGTAACATTGCTTGATTAATCACAACGCCAATCGGCCCGAAATACATAAGGAAGACCGCTCAATAAAACCAACAGTACAATTCCCCCAAAATCCAGCCGATTGTTTCCATACTTAAATTTCCTCATCTCCACGACCGCCCCGCAACTTGCTCCTGAATCTTTCAATTTTCTTCTCGATAGTTTCCACCGACTCAGGATAATCGTGCACTTTCTTGATCAGGAATGCTGAGTAAATGGAAGTATTATAGGCAAGCCCCATAAAAGTGTCAGTATTATCGACAAGCGATCTAAATCCCATCCTCCCACAATAACTGGCAGAAGCACGAGCTGACTAATAACAAATACAATGCTCATAACGAAGAACAGGGAGAAAAGACTTTGAAACCCGTAAAGAAGAACAGCTCTCTCGGACTTTGCAAGATCCCTCAACCAATAGTTTCTGTGCTTCGGCCTGCTGGATACGGCGATTCAAGCTTTTGACACTCCAATTTGACCAGTAACGATGGATTGCTAGAGAAAGAAAGTAGCCAACGACCCCTATAATAAGCGCCTTGAGTTCATTTAAGCAGATCTCCATAGCTACCGTAAATACTCTGTCTGTTTTCTATTCGTCAAGGAGTTTTCCCTACCGAATTGCCGACTGTCACCGTCACTGCGGTCGTTCAAATCCCAATTTTGTGGGTGTCAAACTGACTGTTCGGGGGAGAGTCGTAGATGAACTTCTGACGACTGGATTTGGAGACGGCGCGCACGTCACTTGAAATCAGGAGAAAATGAATAAAACACTTGAGGAAATTCTCAAACTTGATAGGAACTCGCCTCTGTGGATGTCAAAAGTAGATTACTTCAACGCCGCCGAAAAAAATTTAGCTCGTATAGAAGGGCGGACGCCCATCGTCTACGAAGTGAAACCGGTGCACATCAAACTCAGCTAAGACCATTTATTCCCGGCGCAGTTCCGATTTATCAACAAAAAAATGCGCAAAGCCGTGAAGCTTGCCCCATCATTCATGTCGCAAATGAGATGTTGTATGACCTAAAAGACCGTCAAAAGAAATTGTTCTACAAAGCCGATTACGCTACCTACATCTTGAGGGGTAAATTTTTTGCCAGTCAGCATGCATAGCGGCGTCTCGCACTCTAGGCATGCTATCAAGAAGGGATTTTTGAGGACCCGAAACTAGACCTTTTGCTTTGAGTGCCTTAATAACTTCTTGCATCGCTTTGCCTTCGACACTTAGCTCCCTCAGGCTGGCGTATCGTTTCAGTGCATCCTCCAACGCTGCACAAGCAAGTACCGCTGCCACATCCTTTTGATTACTAGCTAACGCATTCTTTGCCGCTACTAGGAAATCAGCGAAGATTTCTCCAGAAATGGTTGTTTCCAGGTTAAAAAGATAGCCCCCATCGTAATCGGATTTAGCCGCTAGAAATATGCCACTCATGCCTAAAAAATCTCGTGCCCATCCAGCATATTTTCTGTATGCTATTGACAAGTTCCGGTAGTGAGGAGAATTCTCCCCGAACACCGCGGAAACGAGATGCATCGCACTAGAAGCCCAAACGTGGAAAGCCTCTTGATTGTCAACGGCTTCATCGTAGTCGCGTTTGACCAGGGATATTTCAGCAGCCTGTATTTCCAATTCTCGAAACCTATTAGATAGTTAAGAACTGATGCTAACGAATTTCGCGTGCAAGGCGCCGATCCGAATCCCCCGTATACGGGTCTTATCGAATTACACGGCTAAACAACTGCTGCTTGTCTGATGACGCTGAGATAGAGATTGAGTATCAAACTAGGGGCGGAGATATACGGGCGGAAGCACTTTCAATGAATGTTGTCCGTGAGACCGCCGTGGATATGTACAAGAGGCGAACTCGGCTTTCAAATCCTATCAGCATGCTTACCCGCGAGCCGCATTTATCGTGGCACACGTGAAATCTTACAGTCTGGCCCTTAACTGCGGAGTGGATCCACCGAGATTGCGACAAGACCAAACGAAAGCGCCCCGCGCGCAATGGGTCAAGCCATATGAGAAGGCTAACAAGTGCCCGCCAGTGCCGCATCGGCCGTTGCAGGGGCTGAATATACATGGGAGATGATTTGGTGGTTAAAGTACGGCCAGGAACTCCTGGTCAGCAACTTTTAACATCGTCTGCAGCATTGGGACGGCGATCATCCGCCAACGGGACATGACTCGCAATATCTTTCTTCTTCTCCAAAATCGTTCGCCGCATTTTTTACACCGATACGGCCGGATGCCGAAAAGACCGATCAGCGTCTCGATTGTACTTAAGTCTGAAGATTCCCGCACATCGTAGCTATTACAGCGCGAACAAAGTGGCAGAATTTGATACTTAACCATCTTGATCATACTAAGGCCGTTTCCCGGGAGGGACTCAACTAGCTAAAAAATCTGGGGGAATTAAATGGTCGGGGCGAGTGGATTTGAACCACCGACTTCACGGTCCCGAACCGTGCGCTCTACCAAGCTGAGCCACGCCCCGACCCGCACAAACTAACATACCGAAACGAGAAAACAACAGGCGGTCGCACGGCGCGCGACATTGCAAATCGACAATTTCAAATCTCAGACCGAAGAGCAGATTGATCGCCACTAAAGCTGCCCAATCGCTTGCCTCATTTGGCGGATGGTTTCGGCATAATCGGGTGTTTTGAAAATCCCTGAGCCCGAGACGATAACTTCGGCACCGGCCCGAACGACGCGCGCGATATTATCAGCCTTGATCCCACCGTCGGCTTCGACGAGCACGGCGAGCTTTCGCTGATCGATTAGTTTTCGCACCTGTTCAATCTTGGGCAGGACGTCCGATATAAAAGCCTGGCCACCAAAACCCGGGAACACAGTCATCATTAAAATCATATCGACGTCTGAAAAGCAGCGTTCAACTTTGCTCAAGGGAACATCGGGATTCACGGCGATGGAGGCTTTAGCACCCAATTCACGAATTCTTACGAGGGTTGCGTTGGGATTCGCGCAGGTGTCCGGATGGATGGATACCCAGTCAGCACCGGCCTTGATGAATTCCGGCGCGTATTTATCAGGGTCGGTGATCATCAGATGAACGTCGACGGGGATCGCGGTGACTTTACGCACCCATTCGACCACCACGGGGCCGATGGTGATGTTTGGCACAAAGTGACCGTCCATGACGTCGACATGGAGCCAATCCGCCCCGGCGGCTTCAACCGCCTGGATTTCATCCTTTAGGCAACTGAAGTCTGCGGATAGAATCGACGGGGCGATCTTGATTGATTGCATCTAACAAACCTTTCGCATGCGCGCGGCGAAAAAGCCGTCGGTATTATCGCGATGCGGTAAGGCGACAAAATATTTTTCCCGCACCATGTGTGTCGCCTGTCCGGGAAGATACCGCGCTGCATCTTCCAACTCAAACTCTTTGTGGTGTGCCAGAAACGATTCCACGATCTCTTCGTTCTCTTCCCGCGAGAGAGTGCAGGTTGCATAGACGAGCACGCCGCCCGGCTTGAGATATCCTGCGACTCGGCTGAGAATCTTCGACTGCAAGCGGCTCAGGCGGCGAATGTCATTTTCATCGCGATGCCATTTGATCTCTGGGTGGCCGCGCAACGTGCCGAGGCCGCTGCAGGGAGCGTCCACCAAAACACGGTCATATGGTTTTCGGAACTTATCGGCGAGTTCGGCGCTGGCATCGGCGCTTAGAACGCGCAACGATTTGAGCCCTAAGCGGGCCGCATTTTCACGGATCTTGGCAATTCCGCGCGCGGAAATGTCGATCGCGACTAGCTCGCCCTCGTCCTTCATGAACTCGCCGACATGCGTGCTTTTTCCTCCCGGCGCGGCGCAGGCGTCGAGGATTCGCTCGCCGGATAAAGGCGACACTAGGTACGTTACCAGTTGAGACGCCTCCCCTTGAATCTGAAAATAACCTTCCGCAAAACCGGGTAGTTTGTCGACGGCGGGGCCTGAGAGAACTGATATTCCTTGCGGCGACCACTGCGTTGCTTCAGCCTTGATGCCGGCTTCGAGAAATCGATCAAGCAGCTTTTCTTTCGTGCACTTAAGATAATTCACCCGCAATACCAGTGTCGCTCTTTCGTTGTTTGCGCGCATCAGCGTTTTTGCCGCTTCCGCGCCGAACTCGTCGATCCATCTTTTCACCAGCCATTCCGGATGCGAGTAAGTAACGGCCAGTCCAGCCACTGATTCGGCCTTCGGCGCAAGCCCGATGACGCGATCCTTACCACGAAGAAAATTTCGCAGAACGGCGTTGACGAATCCTGCTGATTTGCCGCCACTATGATTCCTAGCCAGCTCGACGGCTTCGTCCACCGCGGCATAGTCGGGGATTTTATTGAGGAAGCGTAATTGATAAACGCTGACGCGCAGGAGATTCCTAATGAGCGGATCCGTTTTAGCCAATGGCTGGCGCAGGTATCGACTCAATTGCCCGTCGATATTGCCGCGCCAGCGAAGCGTGCCGTAGGTAAGCTCCGTCAGCAGAGCGCGATCGCGTTCATTGAGCGTGGTGGCTTTTAAGGCTTGGTCGAGAAGAATGTCAGCGTAGGCTTTTCGGGTATCGACTTTGGCCAGAATGTCACTTGCGAGCTGGCGAACGTTTCGCCGTCGTTCTTCAACCGAGACGATCACCGGCTTTGATCCTCGCCCCTCTGATAAATTCGATGCTCGGCAGGCGTTTCTTATTTTCCAATTGAACTTCTTCCAAGCCAATCACACCGGATGCGGTGGCCACCCAAAAGCCGCCTTCGTCGGCTCTGAGAATCTCACCGGGACTTGCATGCAATTCAGTGGAAACGAGGTTAGCGCGG
>WNFV01009754.1_pt1 | contig 10566 bp, 6 predicted proteins | sample 5400101 | NCBI WGS metagenome assembly WNFV01 (sample SAMN13153361, study PRJNA577476) | soil metagenome | isolation source: 115 cm soil or saprolite under grassland replicate 1 | place: USA:California | collected 2016-06-15 | reverse complement strand
TCCGCGAGGGTTTGGCTGTACGACGAGCTGCCGAGGCTCATGTTGATCACGTGCATGCCGTTCCTGACGGCCCACACGATGCCACTCGCAACCGCTGAGAACGACCCAGATCCGTTCGCGTCCAGCACTTTCACGGCGTAAAGGGTGGCTTCGGGGGCCACGCCGATTACGCCGGACCCGTTGTCTCGCGCCGCGATGATCCCCGCGACGTGCGTGCCGTGTCCGTGGTCATCCAACGGTTTGGAGCCCTTAACATAGCTCACGCCATAGTTGCAGTTGCCCTGTAAGTCCGGGTGTCCACAGTCGATCCCGGTGTCGACGACGGCGACGTTGATCCCCGCCCCGCCATGACCGGAGATCACACTAGTCGCTTTAGGAAAGCCACCCCAGACGATCTCCGCCTCGATGTTGAAGACGCCATAAACCAGGGTGTCCTCCTGGGTCCATACAGCGTCGAGTGGGTCAGGCTCGATGTACCGGACAAACGGCGCTCGTGACAGTCCTTGGACGGCCTGCTCCGGCCCCTCGACCACCATGGCATCGATGAGCGGGATCACGTCGAGCACGCGGAGTTGTGCCGCGGCCGCCGCCCGCTGGGCGGCAGGGACATCCTTTACCCCGATGATGTGGCGCGTTGGCTGCGCTGCGACCGTGGCCGGCGCCACGACCAGCGCGACGAGTCCGAAGACTACAATCGATCGAAGAACCTTTTGCATTTTTCCTCCTTTGGTTAACGACACCTCGTCCGAATTGATCTTGGAGAGATCGGTCAAAACAGGTTTGGGAGTGCCGCACTTAGTGGCGGAGCGCTGCACGCGTGGCCGAGATTTCGAGAAGGGATCAGAAAGGGAAAAGGGATTTTCGGGTTGAGACGTGGAAGAGGTCACTACTCATTCCCCGGTCTTTCCATGGAGGAGCCACGTTTTTTCTTCGTCGTAGCCCGTGATCAGGTGCTGACAGTTCCTTGACCCCGGCTTTGCGCCCCCATCGCACAGACGGTTTGTCCTTATCGGAGAGAGATCCTCGTCCAGTTGCGCAACTGACGTGCCAAGGGTAGTTCGGTCGATCCCTTCAACAAGTTGTGACAAAGAAAGCAACGGTGTCCTTGAAAGCGGTCGAATGTCTCTAACAGTACGGGCGGACAAATTTTGCGAGGCACTGCGGCTGATGCACAGAATCGCTGAGTCGAGACAAATACGAACAGGCAAAAGGCTTACGAACTGGTATAAAACGATGGCAATGAAAAAACGGAACCTCGGTTTAAATCAACCATGCATCCCTGAGGCGATGAGTCGTTGGGAGACTGCAAGAATCGTAGCAAGGTAAATTTTTTGGACTCGGTTCTCGCTTTTTCAGAAGGCAAACTTCGTGTCCGAACGCCTAAATTCAGGGATCCGCGGCTTCCACCTATACTCGCCGCGTCGGCCGGGATGACGACGCAGTTCGTTTAGGGTAACGCAGGACTTATGTCGGGATTTGGCAAGGATGACGTGAGGCAAGAGCCCGCTAAGAAACGGCTAAGGTATGCTCTCGCTTCTGGCGAAGCGAGAGTTTGAAATCGGCAAAAAAAAATCGTCAAACAGCTGTCATCACTAGCGCGGCTGCGTGACAACATCTACCACCGCCGGCCTCCTGCTTTCAACGATTTCGATCGCTTTGTCCAACGTTGGCCCGAGCTGATCGGGTTCGGTGATCGGACCAAAACCGGCTACGTGCAATGCCCGAGCGATAGCCGCCAAATCGGGCGCGGGCTCTTCGATCCGGATGCCGATGCCCTTATTTTCAATGGGCCGCTGGCGCCACCGTGCCATGCGCTCCTGGTGCTCTTCGTCATTGTAATAGGATCGATTGTTGAGTACCACGACTAGCAGCGGAATCTGATACTTTGCTGCCGTCCAGAGCGAATTCGACGTCATCAGAAAGTCGCCATCGCCGACAATGCCGACGCACAGGCGTCCACTGTCTTTGAAGCCCAGCGCCGCACCGATGGATGACGGCAAGCCGTAGCCGACGCCTCCGCCGCGACCGCCGCCCATGCCATGTGCCGGCTCGGTAACATCGATCGCCTCGCGCCAGCGCCGGCCATGCGAGGAGACCAGGGCCCAGGGTTTTCCTTGCACGCGCTTGTTGATTTCGCCGAAGAAGCGCGCCTGCGAGATCGGTTTTTCATCCCACGTCTTTGCGATCCACTCCTCGCTCTTTTTCCGCGCTTCGCGATAGATCGCTTCTATCTTAGCGCGACGCTCCTCAACCTGCCGTGATGAATGCGTGTTCGCTCCCAGGCGCTCGCGCACCTGCTCGAGCAATTGCGGTAAGACGACTGAGCTGTCCGCTGCGATCGGAACATGGACGGGCAACAGCCACATGTTGTCACTCACCCAGCTCTGCCGTTCGAGATCGAGCAAGGTAATGTGAATGACTTTACAGCTTGGTGAAATTACCGGCGCGAAGTTGCCGCGTTCGCGGACCGATGGCCCGAGGGGCACGCCCAAGCTCGGAACATCCAACGCCAGCACGACATCGGCGCCACGCAGCGCCTCTTCGCGCGCGGTGGTCAAATTCAATGGATGCGTGCTTGGAAACGCGTATCGCCCGTCAGAGTCTACGACGGCCGCGCCGAGCGCTTCCACCAGATCAAGCATAGGCGGGAGAGCCTTCGGATTGCGCCCCACTTCGCCGGCAACGATCACGGGCCACTGCGCTTCAGCCAACAATCGCGAAGCATTGCGCAGCGCTTCGGGATTGGCTCCCGGCCCCGCAGGCGGGCGGAAAAATTGCGCGTGGGGCACGACCATCGGTTTATCGATTTTGGCTTCCTGAACGTCGGTATCGAGGCAGACGTAGACCGGCCCCTTCGGTTCGGTCATGGCAATGCGATAAGCTTTCAGAAAAGATTCCGCGACGGCGTCAACCGAGTTCGGCTGGTCGTCAAACTTCACATACTCGCGCACCGCGTTGCCTTGAACTAAAGCCGTGTGCACCCAGTCGGTCGAGCGCCGATTGGTCGTATCCTGCGGCCCGCCGCCGCCCAGATTGAGAATCGGTGTGCGGTCACACCAGGCGTTGAAGATCGCCATACTGGCGTGCTGAAGACCGACGATGTTGTGTAAACCTGTCGCCATGATCTCACCGGTCGCGCGCGCGTAGCCGTTGGCAAGCGCCACGGCGATCTCTTCGTGGGTGCACATGATGAGCTCCGGCCCCTTGCCCGATTCGAAGTTCACCATCGAATCGTGCAAGCCGCGATAGCTCGCGCCAGGATTGAGCGCGATGTATTTGATGCCCAGCTCGCGCAACATTTCGACCATCAGGTCGGAGCCGTACTGCGCGTTGCTCTTGCGGCCGATCCCCGCAGCCCAGACTTCCGGTGTTCCCTTAGTCCCGTCTGCCATTTTTCCTCCGTGGCTAATTTATTGCACGTATTTTCCACTCATCGAAATTCATCAAATTTATTCTACATTATCTGTCCGTGTGTAGGGCGACCGGCCGGTCGCCCCTACAGTTCCGCTCACGCTGAACCACTGAATATCATCGTCCCAGCCGCTCGAGCGTCGCCACGTAATCGCGCACGCCCCGTTCGACATCATACGCCGGCTCATAACCAATGTTCTTTTTCGCGGCGGAAATGTCGAAGACACAGTAACTTTGTTTGCTGCGTCCAAGCTTGCTCGGACCCGGGCCGAGCTCGATTCGATGATCAGGAAAAAGCTTTGCCGCGGCATTGAGAAAATCTCTCGGCGTCCAAGCTCTGCCCGTCCCGATGTTGAAAGTCCAATCTCTCGGCGTCGACGCCTTGATGGCGAGATAAACCGAACGCGCCACATCGCCGACATATACCGCGTCGTTGAGTTGGTCGCCGCCCTGCGGGATTGCCCATTTCTCCCCGCTGCGCGCTTTCTCGATAAGTTGCCCATAGAAGGAAAGCGGACCATGACGTGCTTCTTTGCCAGGACCGTAGATCGAGACAAAGCGTAGCGCGATAAACTCGATGCCATAGGTTTCACGATAGTAGCGGCCAAGTTCTTCACAGCAGACTTTGATCGATCCGTACAAATCGGCCGGTTGTTTCGGATAGTCTTCGCGTACGGGATTGCACGTCGGTGGAGCATATTCGCCTGTGATCTCACCGTACGCCGCTTTCGAGCTGGTAAACACAACGCGCTCTATCTTCTTGGCGCGCGCGACTTCCAATACGTTGGTCGTGCCATCGACGCCGACTCTGACGCCGAGTCGCGGATTGGCTTCGGCCGGCTCCGGCATCAAGGCCGCCAGATGAGCGATATGGGTTATTTTGTAATCGTCAACGGCTTTTTCCAATGTCCCTGGGTCGCAAATATCACCGATAACGATGTCAACCTGATCTTTGATGTCGCCCATCAGGGTCAGGTCCATGCGGTTGTCCATCAAAACCGGGCGCAAACCGTCCTGCGCCATCAAACGGGCGGTCACCGCACCATTAACGCCGAGACCACCGGTAATCAGCACTCTCATCGCTCGGCTCCCTGTGTTTTCGCTAGCCTCAGGACAGATTTCCTTCTAGCCGGTTGCGCCCTCTTTGTCTATCCTAACTGGTTCCCGGCTCATAGATGGAACAGGGATGCCGCCGACTCTAGACCTGAAATGGCGGAGTCGAAAATGGTCCCCAACGGTGTTGACACACCTTTGCATGCCCTTATACAACCAAATCGTAGAGTGAAGAGATCGCGCACAGAAAGGCGATGAAAATGTCTACAGAAAAACAATATTGGCAACCGCCCGAGTTTGTTTCTCGCGAACAGTGCATCAAAGATACCGAAGAGATGCTCGGCAAGCCCGATCTTCAGCTGAAACAAACCGAGGATATTTTTCGCATCAATGTCCTCGGCATGGAATGGGATCTCGGCATGATGGTGTACGAGCCGAACGATCCCGGCAGAATTCCTACCGGCGCCGACGGCAAAAAAGCCGGCTTCTTCTTGCTCCACGGCGGCTCGGGCGACTTTAGAGGCATCGAACGCCATTCCAAGCTTCTCGCCAACAAGTTTGGATTCAAAGTTGTCGCCGGAACCTTTCCCGGAAGATTTTATTTTCCCGATCCGAGCAGAAATTGGCCCGATGATACGATCCACGCCGATGGCACTGTGCGGACACCGATCTGGAAACAAGGCGAGTTGATTCAACGGGACGAGTATGACGTTGTGAAAGATCCCTCGAAACGCAATCGCTATGGCACCCGCACACTGGCGCGCGCGAAGCCGGATACCAATTTCTGGTTTCGCATGGCTGCATGGCCGGCTGCTTTTGAAGAAGGCATGATCGAAGCTTGCCGCAGGCACTTTCCGGAAAACGAATTCTCAATCTACGGTCAAGGCCACTCCACCGGCGGTCCGTTTATCTGCATGTTGTCGCAGCGCATACCCAACATGGCCGGTGTGTGCGCTACCGAGCATTCGCCGTTCGGCTATCTGTGCTGCGAGCGTGACAAGTGGGGCGGCGACATGGGCAAGATCAGCGGCTTCGAAAAGGTTGAAAAGAAGGGCAAAGCACGGACCGATCCGTTCAATGAGCTTTACATCCGAACATGGCGCGATCTGGCGCGTTACCAAGGACCGGAAGCCCTGGGTCAGGAAGGGCCGACGGCTTTGATGAGACTGCCAGCGATCATGGAAGATATTTTTGATGCCTGGGAAACCGCTAAGTCGCGTCCGCAGTTCAAAGCCGAATACCTCGTCACACACGCCATAACCGATTCGCTCGCCGAAGCCGCGCGGGTCAGCGCGGCGCGCTTAAAGATGAACAGGGATGAAACCGACGCGCTGGTAAAACGTTTCGTGGGTTATACGCGCGAACGGTCAGGATCAGACCTGAAGCCCGTGCCGCCGTTCTTGTTCGAAATCTCCAAAGACAGCCGCGACCACAGCCCCGAAGTCTACGAGGAAGTGATCATGCCCGGCTTCCGTGCCATGAAACCGCCGCCAAAGATCGGCATCACCCGTTTCGGTGCCGGAGTACACAGTTTTTGGAAGTCGGAGAAAGATCTACCGGTGGGCATCGTACCATCGGTGTTGAAATCCTGGGATCAAGCAGTGCGAGGCGGGTATTTTGTAGCATAACGGGGTGTATGCAATACGTCAGCCTACCCCCAATATAATAGCGAGTAGCTAACACGCCTGTACGATCACCGGCCTGACGTTGACGTTGGTGTATTGAAATATTCACTTCCAACAGGGTTCTACTATGCTCTTTAGGTTCCTTCGTGCCGCATAGCCGCGTCGAGCTGCCGCAGCGATTTTTCTCCTTGTCTTCTCTCGCAAGTCTCGTCATCACCTTGATCGCTCGATAATAGTTCAACGTCCAATGTCGTTTAGACATTAGAGTCGAACTTAACCAACGTGCTGATTCAACTCCGGTCCGCGGTTGACGCTGACGCGCGCAACCGTTAAATTTGACAGCGACCGACCTGCGATTTTCACATCCACGTGACAGCCGATCTCGACATCCCTTCAGGCGGCTACACTCGCGGCCCCATCCGCCCCTGGTCTTCGCTCCTGATTCGCGACTATCGTCTCATCTTCGTCACCATTCTCTGCGCCAACACGGCCAACCACATGCGCAATGTGGCGAGCCTCTACCAGGTCTACCAATTGTCGGGATCTTCGGTGCAGCTCGGTTTAGCCGGCTTCTTTCAGGCTTTGCCGTTCATCATCTTCGGTTTATTCGGTGGCGTGTTGGCTGACGCATCAAATCGCAAGAAGTTGATCGCGATCACGCATACGTGCAACGTGCTTCCCGGATTGGCTCTAGGAATTCTGACCATCACCGGAGATGTCCAAGTCTGGCATGTCAACGCCCTCAACATCATTGCTTCTTCTTTGCAGGTGCTCGGCGGCCCGGCGCGCCAAGCCATCATCCCGAGCCTCGTGCCGCAATCGCATCTTCTCAATGCTATCACCATGGCAACACTGCTGATGCAGGGAAGCCAACTCACGGCCCCCGTAATCGCCGGCTTTCTCATTGATTTATTCGGCGTTCAAGCTTCCTATCTTGCCGACGCAGCACTGCTGCTGCCCTCGGTGCTTTCTGTGCTGCTGATTCACGCCTCGGGCCAACCGCAGGGCGAGCGCAGACAGATCCGCTGGCGTAGCTTGATTGATGGCTTCGAGTTCTTGTGGCACACGCGCATCATTCTGTCTTTGTTTGTCCTGGATTTCTTTGCGGTGCTGTTCGGATTTTACCGTCCTATCCTACCCATTTTTGCCGACGCCGTGTTCAAAGTTGGCGCGCGTGGACTGGGACTACTCTACTCCGCGCCCGCGATCGGCGCGTTGATCGGGTCCGCCATTTTGCTCTCAGGCGGCGATATCAAACGTAAAGGGGCCGTTTCGATCATCGCGACGCTCGCGTTCGCGCTAAGCCTGGGTCTTCTGGGGCTGTCAAAATCGTTCTGGATGGGATTGCTCGCCGTTGGCGCGCTGGGCTTTAGCGATGCCATTAGCGTGGCGATTCGCCGGACAGTTGTGCAAATTCTCGCGCCCGACGACATGCGCGGACGGGCGACGAGCTTTCTAACTGTCTTTGCCCAAACGACGAACGGGATCGGCGCAGTTATCGCGGGAGCAGGCGCAGCGCTGCTCGGCGCACCCGACGCGGCGCTGGCGGGCTCTGTGCTGTGTGCGCTAACGGTTTTCGCAACTTGCTGGGCACTTCCCCAGCTGTGGCATTACAGATCGGCCTGACGACTATCCCGAGACCGGAGTTCTGAATTTCGCGCGCCTCGGAGTTCTGGCGAAGTCGTTGTGCTGCTCACGCATGCGGCAACGCTTTGCCAAGCAAAACCGCCGTCTCTACCTCTTTGGTCTGAGGAAACATGTCGAAAGCTTGGATTTGGTCAATCCGATAATTCGCCGCGACGAATCGGTCGAGATCCCGCGCCAGACTGTGCGGCGCGCAAGAGACATAAATCAACTTCGGTGCCCCGAATTCCAACACGGCCTCCATCGCCGCGGCCTGGACGCCTTGGCGCGGCGGATTCAAAATGGCGAGATCGATGTTCGGCAACGTTCGCTTGATGTCCCGAAGCTTCCCGGCCGTATCGCCGGCGACGAACCGGCAATTTGAAATTCCGTTGCGCCGAGCGTTTTGCTTCGCCGTTATTATCGAGAGTTCGTCATTGTCGATGGCCCAAACCAAACAGGCCTTGCTCGCGAGATAAAGAGAAATCGGCCCTACGCCGCAATAAAGATCAACAACGGTTTCTTTGCCGGTTAGCGCGGCCCATTCAGATACCTTGGAGTAGAGCTTTTCCGTGACGGCGGGATTCGCCTGGGAGAATACACCCGCGGGGAACACCAGGTTGAAACCGCCGATCCGTTCGAGAATCGTATCGCGCCCGGACAGCGTGCGGTAACTTGCACCCCAAATGACATTGCCGCGTGATTCATTGACGTTCAGAATCACTCCCGTGACGAAGGGAAATTTACGCTGCAGGGAACGCGCCAATTTCTCGCCTTGGCGCAACGAAGCGTGCCGGCTGATCAGCGTCACGCTGACTTCCCGGCGTGCGAAGCTGTAGCGCATGTCGACATAACGAAGATCCCCGCTGTCGCTGCGCTCGTCATAGGGCAAAATGCCCAGCTCAAGCACCTTGCGCTTGAGCTGGCGAATCAATTGGTTCACCGGTCGCGGGTGAACCGGGCAGGACGATATATCGATGACTCGATGACTCCCCGGCACGTAAAGGCCGATCGCGATGTCGTTGCGATTTTTCCGCACCACGACCTTCACCCGACCACGATAGCCCAACCGTCGCGGCGACGGAGTAACCGGTGGCATTTCCAGCGCCGCGAGCGATGGAAACGCGGCGAATGCTTCCCTCACGATGTCGCGCTTACGCGAAAGTTGCTCGGGATAAGGAACGTCGACCAATGGGCAGCCGATGCAGTGCGGATAGTGCGGACATGGCGGGCGATACGGATCCTCCCGGCGCGCCTTTACGGCAGGTTGCTTTGAGTCACCCCACCACCCAAGCTTTTCTCCATATCGCGAAGCCGGCATCCGTCGCCCCTGTTTTCGATCATTCTCCAATGATCTTCACCAGCACTCGCTTGCGTCGCCGGCCATCGAACTCACCGTAAAAGATTTGCTCCCACGGACCGAAATCCAATTTACCGTCGCTGATCGCCACCACGACTTCGCGTCCCATGACCTGCCGTTTTATATGCGCGTCGGCGTTGTCTTCTCCGGTATCGTTGTGGCGATACTGCTTGATCGGCTCATGCGGAGCCAGTTTCTCGAGCCATGCCGTGTAATCATGGTGCAGTCCCGATTCATCGTCGTTGATGAAAACTGACGCGGTGATATGCATGGCGTTGATTAGCGCCATACCGTCTTTGATACCGCTCTCGCGAAGGCATTCCTGTACCTGGTGCGTGATATTGACGAACGCAATCCGAGTCGGCGTGTTGAACCAAAGCTCTTTGCGATAGCTTTTCACGGCTCCACTCCTCGACCGTTTGATCTATGACTCTGGAGTTTATACAGATATCAGATGTCCGTCATACTAGCGACGCCCAGAATAAATTAAACAAAGCTCCCATACGTACTGGACGCACGATTTGAACCTTTTGAAAGGCTTGAATCTTTTGAAGGATCATCCGTCTGAGGCAAGATGAGCGACGAAGTCCGTTTTATCGACACCACGGTGCGCGACGGCAACCAAAGTTTGTGGGCGCTCAACATGCGGGTCGGCGCTATGCTGCCGGCAGCTGAGCACCTCGATCAGGCCGGTTTTGAATCGATGGAGTTCTTCGTCAGCGTCATGTTCAAAAAATATGTCCGCGAACACAAAGAGAATCCCTGGTCTTGGATACAAGAAGGCACCAAGCGCATCAAGAAAACCCGCCTGCGCTATCACGGCGGCATGCATAGCGCGTTCGAGAAGACTCCGCATGCCCTGCTCAAGCTCTTGGTCGAGCGCCTCGTGTCATATGGTCTTACATTGACGCGGACTTCGAACTGTTGGAACGACTACAGCGCGTTCAAAGAGGAGATCGCCGATCTCAAGAAAGTTGGCATGGACACCGTAGCAAATCTGATCTACTCGGTCTCGCCACGCCACACGGACGAATATTACGCGAAAAAGGCCGAGGAAGCCGCGGCAGCTAAACCGTGGCGTATCTGCTTCAAGGATGTTGGCGGGCTTTTGACGCCGGCGCGCGCGCGAACTCTGATCCCGGTCGTCCTGAAAGCCGCCGGCGATATCCCGGTCGAGTTTCACGCCCACTGTAACAGCGGTCTGGCACCGCTCAATTATCTCGAAGGCGTCAAGCTCGGCATGCGTATCCTGCACACGGCCACGCCGCCCCTGGCGAACGGCTCGGCTCAGCCGTCGATTTTTAACATCGCCAGTAATTTAAAGGCTCTCGGATATACGGCTGCGATCGACTTGAAGCCGCTCGCAGCCGTGGAGAAACATTTTACCTACGTCGCCAAAAAGGATGGGCTGCCCATCGGCAGGCCCGTCGAATATGATTACTCCTTATACCAGCACCAAGTGCCCGGGGGCATGATCTCCAACATGCGCCACCA
>WNFV01010640.1_pt1 | contig 10568 bp, 9 predicted proteins | sample 5400101 | NCBI WGS metagenome assembly WNFV01 (sample SAMN13153361, study PRJNA577476) | soil metagenome | isolation source: 115 cm soil or saprolite under grassland replicate 1 | place: USA:California | collected 2016-06-15 | reverse complement strand
ATCAACTCGCCATCAAGGTCAAGCTGTACATGGCCGTCGTGATAGGAACGATCCAGGCGGTCCATCATAAACGGCACCCAGGTCGCGCCGCCTTCGAGAAACGCGACGCGAAGTTTGGGAAAACGATCGAACAGGCCGTGGGCAAGCATGGCGGACGCCTGAATCATCAGGCTGAACGGATGGCCGAGAGCGTGCGCCGGGTAGTAAGTCGAAAACGCATCGAGTCCCATGTGGTGCAGACAGCCGACGTGGACCGCCAGCGCGCAGCCGAGCTTTTCCGCCTCTTCGTAAAGCGGCCAGTAAATTTTGTTTCCTAAATGGCCCTGGATCGCTTCGCCGTTGGACGGCAACATGCCACCGAGCATGCCCAGTTCAGTGACGGCACGACGTAATTCGAGAATCGCCGCGTCGATATTTTGAAAAGGGATCAGCGCCACGCCCTTGAGCCTTGAATTCTTGCTGAGAAATTTTTCATAAAGCCACGTATTGTAGGCCCTACACGCGATCACCGCCCAATCCGGCGCCATGATTCTCCCTACGGCCAGCCCGGCGGTCGGGTAGGCGATCACCGCCCAATCCGGCGCCATGATTCTCCCTACGGCCAGCCCGGCGGTCGGGTAGAGCACGGTCCAGCTAATGCCGGTTTTTTCGAGAAATTGGTTCCAATCCTCCGGCGAGGGATTTCCCGTAGCGCGGCGGTTTTGTTTCAAATAACGAAAATGCAGATGGTCGAACTCGGGAAACAGTTTCGCCATCTGATTACCTTTGGGCATGTACTCGGCGATTTCCTCGCCGCAGGCGTGATCGTTGATATGTCCGTCGGCGTCGATGATCTGCATGTTCTACCTCCATTAGTGCGTGGCGTTCCGTTCTGCGATTCGTCCGATACTACGAGCGCCAGGGGCTTCTGCGGAAAGTCTAAAAACATCGTCAACCAGACGATTAGTACACCAATTCGGAGGCCGTCAAAAGCGTTCTCTCGTTTCGAGGTTTTGCGTTGCTTGGATGATTTCTGCTATGGTCGCCCGCGGAAGGAAAACGAGGGCGCCACGACAAGCTACAATTGATCAAAAAAGTGGAGGAAAAAGTGGACTGGATTTTTCAAACCGATAATTCATTTTCGTATGTCTTCTTACGCTTTGGTTTGGCGTTGACGTTCTTCGCGCACAGCTCGCAGCAGGCGCTGGGCTGGCACGGTGGCAAAGGCGTGAAGGATCAGCTGCAGAACTGGAAGCAAAAGTACCATGTCCCGATCGCCCTCGGTATCTTTGGCCTTTTCTCAGAGGTTTTCGGCGCCGTCTCGATGACATTGGGTTTTCTGGTGCGGCCGGCGGCCTTTTGTCTAGCGGGATTTATTTTCATGGCGCTCTGGATGGGCCATTGGAGCAACGGTTTTTTTTTGGCTCAGCGACACGGCAGAGGTAGTGGTATTGAATACACTCTCGCGTTGTTGTTGATGACGCTGGCCGTTCTGGTCGGTGGCGCAGGCGCATTGTCGATCGACGGTCTCATCGCCAAGTAATCGTCGCAATCATCGGCGCACAGGTACCGTAGATCGGTTCTCATTTCTTTTGGAGGGTTTTCATGAACAACAGAAAATTGATAGTCATGCTCGCGTTGGCGAGTGTCATCGGATCATCAAGGTCCGCTTTTGCCCAGGCCGATTTCTACAAAGGGAAAACGATTACCGTCTACGCTGGTACGACCACGGGAGCGCTCTACGACCAGTGGTCGCGCATTTTGGCGGCGCATATGGCGAAGCATATTCCCGGCAAGCCGGAGATGATCGTGCAAAACATGCCGGGCGCGGGGCATAAAATCGCGGCGAACTACGTGTACAACAAAACCAAGCCCGACGGATTGAGTTTGATCGGCTCGATCGTTCCTTCGCTTTATTTCGACCAATTAATTGGGCGCAAGGAAGTACAGTACGATTGGGGCAAATTTGTTTGGATCGGCTCGCCAGTGCAAGGCGAGCAGCAGATGTATATGCGTGCCGACACTCCGTACAAGACCATCGATGATATCCGTAATGCCAAAGAGCCGCCGCGCTGCGGCGCCACGGGGACGTCGGATTCAGCGTATTATCTACCTAAGCTATTCGAGGAAACACTGGCAACGAAATTTCAACTGGTTCAGGGTTATCCCGGCGGGCCGGAGATCGACTTGGCCGTCGAGCGGGGCGAGATTCATTGCCGCGCATTTACCATAGAGGCGTTCTTGTCGCGCGAACCGTACCATACCTGGCGTAAGAAAGGTTTCGTGCGCAACATCATTCAAACCGGACGAAAACGAGATGCAAAGTTGCCTGAAACGCCGACGATTTGGGAGCTGATGGATCGCTATAAAACTGCCGAGAATAGTCGACGACTTGCTAGCGTGATTCTTGCGGCCGGCGCCCTCGGCCGACCCATGTTGGCTACGCCGGGTGTTCCGCCCGATCGCGTTAAGATCCTACGCGATGCTTTCAACGCGACGATAAAAGATTTGGAGTTCTTGGCGGATCTAGACAAACGCCAGTTTGATCTCGATCCGGTGTCTGGAGAGGAACTGGAAAAAATCGTCAAAGACGCGTTGAATCAAACTCCTGAAACCATCGCCAGAATGAAAAAACTGCTCGGGGAATAACTCATTCAATTAATCGTAGGCGGTGGGAGGAACGCGATCCTCCCACCGTTTTTTTCGGGATGAGAATCGTTCATGTGACCGTCTGACCGGAGCAGAACGGTAAAAAGCGTTCGGCGCGCGTCGCGCGATTTTCATTCTTTGACTGGTGAGAATTCGGCCGTTCTGGAAGTCATCGCCCGTTTGCAATTTTAGGCGGCGCAAGAAATCACTTGAAAGACCACACGACGATCGAGGGCGTCGGACAAATATTCTCGAAGAAGCGCTGAAGAAGATGCGCTGCATGATCGTTCTGTGCTGCTCTGCGGTTGGGATCGACCGAACGGCCGATTTTCACTTGTCCGCGGTTGTGATATGGAAGCTTTTCTATGCAAACCAAAATCACCACACGATTGCAGGAGTTGTTGAAGCGACCCGAACTGCTGGTGATGTCCGGCGGTTTTAGTCCGCTGCATGCGCGCATGTCGGAAGTGTTGGGATACGAAGCGTTCTTCATGTCGGGCTCGCAAGTGGCGGCATACGTGTATGGCTACCCGGATGTTGGGCTTCTTGGCCTTAACGAGATGGTCGAATCCGTGCGGCGCATTACGAATGTGTGCGCGATGCCGATTTTCGCCGATGCCGATACGGGTTACGGCAACGCAGTCAATGTTTACCACACAGTGCAAGCCTACATTCGCGCCGGCGCTGCCGGACTGCACATCGAAGATCAAGAAGCGCCAAAGAAGTCGGGGACCCATGCCGGCCGGCGTTTAATTTCGCGTGAAGAAGCGATCGGTAAGTATAAGGCTGCTGTTGCGGCAAAAAGGGAGCTCGATACCGACTTCGTGGTTTGCGCCCGCTGCGATTCGGTCGGCTCGGAAGGCGGCAGCTTCGAAGACGCGGTCGAGCGCAGTATTGCTTATGTCAATGAGGCGGGGGTCGACGTGATCTGGGTGAATACGCTGCGCACGCGCGAAGAGATCGCTTTGGCCTGCCGGCGCATTCCGGCGCCGGTGATCGCCCCTTACTACGGTGCGCGGCCGTCGCCGACTTTTGACGAATTTCAAAAACTCGGCGCTGCGGCGGTGTTGTACCCGAGCCTGACGACAGCGAATGGATTGCAGGCGACGTGGGAGCTGTTGCATGAATTCAAGGAGCGCGGCCCGGGGGTGCTCGAAGAGTGGAACAAGAAAGCCGAAGCCAGCAAATGGGGCATGGTGCCGCGCACCCACGATCCGCTTCTTCCCGCCGAGAAAATTCTCCGGATCGAGGATGAGTTTATTCCCAAAGATTTACAGCGCGACTACAAAGGCACATTCGGGCACGATCGGCATTAGCCGATTGGCGGGTCGATCTTTACGTTATTGGCGTCTTGGCGCACCGTGACGCTAATGTGCCCCAGCGGTTCCCGTCCCAAGGAGTGCAGACGAGGATCTGCCGCCGCCTCGATGGCCAAAAGATCACCATGAAAATGGTCGATCATCGCTCGCGGGTGTTAATCGCTCTATTCCAGCTTGCTCGGGCTTCGCAGTTGCGGCGACGCAGACGGAGAAGAGTAAATCACGAATCGTATCGCTGCGCGTGAGCTGCACCAGGGAGACTTGTCCGGCGCGCGGCCGTCGGTTGGCCGAGTGTTCTCTTAGCCGCCGCCAGGCGTGTTGCATCGTTTGTCGCATAAACGACTGGTCGGTGGTCTCGTCGACGACAAAGACGACGCGCTGGAGCGGGACGAGGTTGAAGATCTCATTGATTTCGAAAACACAACCGGCGTTCAGCTGTGAAAACCCCCGCAGATCCATCAACACCGTATCGCTGTCATCGGCGAGTCGCGCCAAGGTCAGCTTCCAAGTATCGTCGTGACAGAAAAATTCGGCCACGCGAAACTGTCCTTCTCCGTCGGGTTCCAAGTCCATTTGACCGATACGCAGATCGAGAGTGCGTCCGGAATCGATGAAGCGGCGGTCTAGTTTTCCACTGACGAAGTCGAGAAATTCATGGGGCTCGATCGTCGACGTGGCCAGATCCGGGCCGGCAATCATCTGCATGCTGCCGACCGTGCGCCAGGATTTGCCAAGTGTGTTGTAAAGCCTTTCGCTGCGCTTGCCCAGAGCGAAGACGCGGAGAAGCAGCAGCCGGTGGCCGCTCGATTTCGCGCGCCGCGCGATGCCGAGCGCGCGAAACAAGCCGGCAGCGACGAGTTTGTAGAGCGTGAAGGCGACGAGACCGCTGAAGATCCACAAGCGGCCCTCGAACACCAGGCCGATGGAATTAACGATGCCGAAGAGCAACCACATGGCATCGACGGTGATCGACTGTTCGCTGACAAACTTTTTCTCATAAAGCCCGCGCAGCAATCCCAGAATAATCCAACCGAGGGCCGCGAAAGCGGCGAAACCGATCAGATGCAGCGCGACCATGGTACCGGTCGCGCCCAGTCCGATCGAGTAACTGAAATCGCTGACCGCCTTCACTAACTTCAGATTGTTACCGGTCAGGGTGACCATGAAGCTCGCGCCGGTGACACTCAAGATCATGAAAACCAAAACCAGCGGACCCAAAGCGCGAATGTGGCGATTGAGAAAGACCAGCAGCAAAACGGTGGGCACGGCGTTGAATTCGAGCCAGAGATAAAGCAACTGGCCGACCGGCAGGCCAGGGTTTTTCGCCATGACGACAGTTCCGATGACGCCGCCGATCAGAAAATAGCCCAGCGCGCCGATCAGTTTGCCGTGGCGAGAAAGCCCAACGACAAAGTCAATCGCCATGACGACCGGCCAGGCATTGACCCACGTGAGAAACATGAAACGGAAAGGGGAGAAGGCCATTTTTCCGGCTGTCAAAAACGCCGCGGTCATCGCCGCCGCGAAACAACAACCCGCGACGGTGTGGACGAAAGCGATGAGCCATTGGCGCCGATTCGCACTGCGAAAAAGCGTTGCCGCGTCGCGATTCGCCTGCGCTGCATCGCGCGTGACAAAATTGAAGCTCAGCGGCGCATCATTCGGTTTGTGCTCCGCTTCCGCGGGCAGAAATCCCTTGGGCTCAAGGATCTCGCTCCGGCTCCGGCGCCGCATCGATTTGATCACTGCGCGCCGGTAAAGGCGCAAAAGCAAAAACGAGGCAACGAGCGCGAGAACCGCGGAGACAATCAGAATGAAGGAAAGCTGTCCGGTGAGGGCTACGGTAAGAGCATCGGACCGTTGGCTCATATGCGCATCAGGGTCCGGCTTTGCGAAATAAAAATCAAGCCTGAGCGGCGGATTGTCAGTCGAAAGGCACAACTATAAGCGGCTTGACCGCGAGTCATTCGGCATCAAAGACTTTAGCCGATGAGGCGCGGCTCCACTCCAGCGCGGCCTCAAGCCGGTCGTTTCCCCAGAACAACTCGTCACCGACCACGAACGTGGGCGCGCCGAAGATGCCCAGCTCGACAGCTCGCTCGGTGTTGCGACGGAGGCGAGACTTCGCTTGCTCGCCGCTTGCTGTCGCGAGAACCGCAGTCGGGTCGTCGACCAATCCCTTTAAGCAGTCGAGCAGGATGTTCGATTCTGCAATGTCCAGGTCTTGCGCGAAGTTTGCGGCGAACACTTTCCGTACGAACTCCGGTAACCACTCGTTCTCTTCAGATATGCACGCGATACGCGCGGCAAGCAGGCCGTTGCGGGGAAACTGCGACGGCTTGCGAAAGTGCAGTCGCAATCCGGCGCACAACCGCTCCAGGTCTCGCCACATGTATCGTCCTTTGACCGGATAGATGTTGAACGGCGAATCGTTCCAGCCTTGTTGCGTAAAGATCGCTCCAAGAAGAAACGGACGCCATTGCAGCACGCACCCATGGCGCCGCGCGACTTCTTCGACTCGCATCGCCGCAGGGTACGAATATGTGCTGGCAAAATCGAACCAGAACTGGATCATTGTGAATGCACTCATGGCTATGGAGAACCGTTAAGCTCAGCCGTCGCTTTTAGCGATTCGTGTGAAGACGGAGTCAGGTGCACTCTGGCGATCCATTCAATTTTTGATCTGATAGTAGAGTTACGCTGCTAAACCGCGACGTCCGATTATTCATTCGGCATCAAAAGTTGCAGATGGTGGCCATCGGGATCGTTGAAGTAAATGCAATGCGGGTCGTTTTTGCGGCCGTGGATTTTGATGCCGGCGTTTTCTAACGTCGCTTTGACGCGCGCGTAGTCGCCGGCCGCGAGGCGCAGCGCCATGTGATTGACTTCGCTGCCGCCGTGGACATCTTCGCCGGCCTCGACTTCGAACAAGGCGACACCCTGGTTGCCGCATTTCAGGAAGCATTGCCACGAGCTTTCATGGTCGATCTCCATGCCTAGGAAATCGATATAGAATTGTTTCGCGCGCGCGAGGTCTTTGATGTGAAAGACCACATGATCGATACCGGAAACTTTGAACGGCGATCCCATAACGCACCTCCTACTTTTCATTTTGACCAAAACGCCTACAGACAATATGTCGCGCCAAGACGCCAAGACCGCAAAGTGACGGGCCAAGCCCCGTCATCCCGAACGAAGGTGAGGGATCTGAGAAAGATTTCTCCCTTCGGTCGAAATGACAACGCTCCCCTTGGCGCGCTTTGCGCCCTTCGACGTCGCTCAGGGCATGCTTTGCGCGAGTCATCTCTTTGTCGATTCTACAGTCAGAGCAAAGTTCGTGTCATTTACTCCACCACAGCAATTGCCTGAATCTCGATCAGCATTTCCGGCCGCGCGAGTTCCTTGATGCCGATGAGCGCGCTGGCGGGATAGCGGCCTTCTTGGAAAAATTCCTTGCGTAGCTGAGTGAACCGTGTGCCGTTGGCCATGTCGGTGATAAAGACCGTCATGGTGACGATATCGTCGAGCTTGCCACCGGCAGTTTCGAGGGTTTTGCGCATCCGTTCGAATGCGAGGCGCACTTGCCCATCGAAGTTGCCGGGATAAGGATCTCCTTTTTCGTCCTGGTAACCCGTATGCCCGGCCAAGTAGATCGCGGTGCCGCCGGTTATCTTTACCGCGGGTGAGTAGGCGCGCTCGCGCTGGCGCCCGTCGCCTTTGAAGTATTCTCGGTTCGACATAGGGTGCCTCCCTATTTCAAAAATATTTTCTGAAACTCCTGAGTCTTTTCTTTGAATTCGTTGGCGTCGAAATCGTCCATCTCGACCGCTTGGATTTTATCGGCGCCGGGCAGCGGAGGATAAATCCCTTTGCGATTGACGAACTCGCCCATCTTGGCGAGGATGCGCATGCTTTCGTCGCCGAGAAAGAAATCGATGAACGCTTTGCCGCCGTTCGGCCGCGTCGCTTTGTTGCTGAGCGTGAGATACTGCCCGGTGCTGAGCATCTTGCCGAGTCGCACATAATCCACCGGCGCGCCTTTCTCGCCATAGGTCACCGTGTAACGGATCAAGCTGATCGCGATCGGCGTCTCTCCGGTCGACACGCGCTCGGCGGACGGCGCGAATGATTCCGCCATCAGCGGCTTTGTCGCGCCCAGGTCGCGAATGTATTTGTCGGTTTTTTCCTTGCCCATGATTTTATATAAGCTCGCCAGCCACTGGAGCGTCGTCGTGTGCTGCGTCGGATCGGGCATAACGAGTTTGCCTCGATACTTGGGAATTAGCAGATCTTCCAGCGACCGAGGTGTGTCCGCCGTGCTGATTAACCCTTTGTGGTAAAGGATTCCGATGGGAGTGTTACGGTAGACCGGTCCGAGATGCGGATCGATCACCTCTTTGGGAAACGCCTTTGCAGCGGGCGAAATGTATTTGGCGAACAGCCCGTCTTTTTTCATGACATGAATGGCTCCGCTATTGTTGACCATCACGTCGAAGACCGATTTGCCAGCGCGTTGTTCGGCCAGCGCACGGTCCATGACTTTGGTTGCCGAGGCGCGCCAGTATTCCACCGTCAGGCCGGTTTTCTTTTTGAAGGCTTCGACGATCGGCTCCACGGTGTTCGATTCGAGGGATCTGTAGGCGACGATCGCGCCGCTTTCTTTCTTTGCCGCCTCGATCAGTTTGGCGTCTTGGGCAAAAGCGGTGAACGAAATCAACAAGCTAATCAATAAGGTAATGGTCGATTGGCGAATCATCGATAGTTCTCCTGAAAAAGACTTCTCACCACGAAAGTCCTAGCGAGGTAACCCTGAAAACCGACGACGGACAAACTGATTTCACCACAGAAACGCAAAGTACGCAGAGTTTTTTTGTGACCCTCTTTTCTCCGCGTCCTCGGCGCCTCCGCGGTGAACTATCCGAATCCTTCGTGGCTCTCGCTTCCTCCGTGGTGAAATATCCATTTTCACTTCGACCGCTGTTTACATATGGATCAGATTCAACGCGTTGTCTTCGAGAATCAGTTTTTTCTGTTTTGGTGAAAGATCCGGCCGCTCGCGAATGCCGCTCACGGTCTTGGGAAACGTCGAATCGAAATGCGGATAGTCCGTAGCCATGAGAACGTGGCTGTCGCCGATCTCGGACAGCGCCAGCGGTAACCACTTCTCGTCGGACTCGCAGGTGATGTAGCAGTTTCGTTTCACGTATTCGGACGGCAGCATGCTTAACTGCGGGCACATGCCGGCGTCCTTGATGACTTCGTAGTCGTCGTCCATGCGGTGCATCCAGAAAACTAAAAACTCCGCCGTCACTTCGAAGAAAACGATTTTCAAGCGCGGAAATTTCTCGAAAACGCCGCCGAGTACCATGGCAACCAGCGGCGCGACGCAATTCAGCGGCCGGCCGAGGATATGCATTGGGAAAAAATGGCTTTGGCGATTGATCAATGTCCCGACGTCGCCGAGCGTGCTTGGATGGCAGAAAAGCGGGATGTCGAGTTCCTGCGCGGCCTCGTAGAATGGAAAAAAACTCGGATCCTCCATCTGTCGTTCTTTTGTGTAACTCACAAGATGGGCGGCCTTGGCGCCCAACTCTTTGACGCAGCGTTGTAACTCGTTGGGCATTTCTTCGGGGCAGCCTGCCGGCATCATGGCAACGGGTGACAGCTGATCGCGATAACCGGCAACGAGTTTGTGCGCCCAATCGTTATAAGCGCGACAGACCGCCGCTCCCAGCGGTCCGGGATTCTGCGACGGAATTTCGATGGAAGTGGGAAAGATCAACTGAAAGTCGATGCCTTCGCAGGCGTTATCCTTCATGCGGTATTCCATGTCGTAACCGCCCTGTTGCCAGCGCATGACTTCATTACCGCGCTGGTTCGCTTCCGGATTGTAAAAAACCTGATGGGTCACCGGCTTTTTAAAGTTGGCGTTGGCTACCGGATCTTCCAGCGGCGAAAGATCGTGCTCGAACTTGGAGTAAAAATATTTGCCGTCGCCGATGCGTCTCGGCGTGTATTTCGCGAACGGCTCGGGCAGCTGATAGATTTCGTCGAGCAACCAGCCGTCGCGCAGGTGCGAATCAAGATCGATTATGGCCATAAACACTCCTTGTTAGGCGTTCGAAAAACTTCGACGACGGACCGCTAGCGTCTATGAGGCGATGCTATTGATCCGCCTTCAACAGTGCGATGAAAAACCTATTACACTAACAGGTAGAGCGTCAAGCCAAGTTCGGCAGGAGCCTGCGCGAAGGGAAATTCACAGGGGATCGACCACAATCTCATTGCGGTTCTTAAACGAACTTTTGGCGCGAGATGCCGGTTTATTTGAGAATGTCAATTGGCGATGAGAGGCGGCGCGCTGCCGCGACAATTTGCAGACTGGCGGCGCGGTAGTATAAAAACAATCAGGGAAGTTAGCCGAATGGAGGAACGATTCATGGCAATACGCATGGGCACATCGGAGCACGGCGGCACGTTTTACACCCAGGGCCAGGCGATTGCCGAACTGTTCAATCGCGGCCGACCGGCGGCTGAACAATGCTCGGTGCAAACCAGCGACGCGAGCATTCATAATGCCGAGCAGCTCGATCGCGGCGACCTCGAATTCGGTTTCATGGC
>WNFV01011427.1_pt1 | contig 10569 bp, 9 predicted proteins | sample 5400101 | NCBI WGS metagenome assembly WNFV01 (sample SAMN13153361, study PRJNA577476) | soil metagenome | isolation source: 115 cm soil or saprolite under grassland replicate 1 | place: USA:California | collected 2016-06-15 | reverse complement strand
CGGGGTCGTGATCGGCGGCGGCGACGACGTCGACCCGACACGCTATGGCCGCAGGATCCTCGAGGGCGCGAACGTCGAGATCGACCACGGGCGCGACGCGGTCGATTTCCCGCTCTTCGAGGAGGCGTGGCGTACCCGCGTTCCGGTCCTCGGGATCTGCCGGGGCATCCAGGTCGTCAACGTCGCCCGGGGCGGAACTCTCGTGCAGGACCTGCCGCTCGAGCGCCCGTCGGACGTCGCGCACCAGCTGCCGAAGAAGGAGAACCAACGCGATCATCCGGTCACGGTCGAGCCGGGCACGCGCCTCGCCCGGATCTCGGGAAGGTCCGAGATCGACGTCAACAGCCGGCACCACCAGGCGATCGATCGCGCAGCGGACGGATTCGTCGTCGCCGCGATCGCGCCCGACGGCGTCATCGAAGCGATCGAGGCGAGGGACGGACGCTGGCTGGTGGCCGTCCAGTGGCATCCGGAGAACCTGACGGACGATTCGGTCTCGCGGCGCCTCTTCGGAGAGTTCGTCGCGGAAGTCCGACGCAGAAGTTCCCGGTCCAAAACGAGTCCGAAGTAGAAGGAATTCGGCCAAAACTCTGCGGGTTTTGCGGCATTCGGAGATTCCAACGTCGATGACAGGAGCCGTTCGCATGAGATCTCGCGTCGCAATTCTCGTGCTCTCTCTCACCGTTCCCGCGCTCGCCGCGTCCGCGCAGGCGAGGCTGGCGGTCCAGAAGCTCGCCGATGGAATCTGGGCGGCGCAGCCGGACAAGGGCGCCAACGTCGGCTGGTTCCTCTACGGCGACGGGGTCGTCGCCGTCGACTCGGGAGGCGACGCGGCCACCGCGAAGGAAATGCTGAGCCAGATCACGGAGACGACCGGCGGAAAGCCCGTCCGTTATCTCGTCCTCACCCATGCGCACGCGGATCACACGACCGGGACGCGCGCGTTCGTTGCGGCGGGCGCGCAGGTGATCTGCCACGAGCACGCCGCCCCTTCCGTTTTGAACTACATCATTCAGTCCTCGAAGGACCCCGCCGATCCGCCGCCGGTCGAAAAGATGGTCCCCGGCCACGGCACGATCGGCCCGATCACGGGAATCGCCGATACTCTCGCTTACGTCAAGAGGTTGAACGAGATCGTTCAGAAGCTGATTCGCTCCGGGGTGGCCGAGGAATACGTCGAGGTCCGACTGCGGGAGCCGGACAACCAGATCCGGAACGTTCCGCTTTCCGAGTCGCACATCAACAACGCGCTCGCGGTCTACCGTCGGGAAAAGGAAAAACTGACGAAACCGGCGGCCACTCCCGCGCCGCCCGCCCGGAAGACTCCCCGCAAGAGCGCTTCCTGAGGTAAGAAGGGGCGTGCCGCTGCGCCTGGCCGCGACCTTGGGCCGCGCCGATCTCTCGATCGAGATCCCCCCGGTCAACGTCCTCGACGTCGCGGCCCTCGAGGAGCTCGCGCGGCTCGTCCTCGAGTCCGCCGGCGCGCGCGTGCTCGTCCTCTCCGGCCTGCCGCGCGCGTTTTCGGCGGGAGTCTCCGTGGCCGAGCATGTTCCGGAGCCGAAGGCGATCGAAACGATGCTCTCGGCCATGCGCAACGCGCTGAATGCCCTCGTCAAGACTCCGGCCGTGACGATCGCGGCGGTCTCGGGCGCCTGCCTCGGCGGTGGAGCGGAGCTGGCCGCGGCGTGCGACGTCGTCCTCGCGACCGAAGACTCGCGCATCGGATTCCCCGAAATCCGGCTCGCATGCTTCCCCCCGGGCGCCGCGGCGCTTCTCCCCGTCCGGATCGGCGGCGCACGCGCGGCGGAATGGATCCTGACCGGACGAACGGTGTCGGGTCGCGAAGCGGCGCAGGCGGGCTTTGCGGCGCGCGCGGTCGCGCCGTCCGATCTCGAGACGGAGACGGGTCGCCTCGTCGGGCTGCTTCTTTCGACGAGCCCCGCCGCCCTCGCCGCCGCTCGCGATCTCCTGCGCGCCGAGCGGCGCCGGGCTCTGGCGGAAGCGCTGCCCCACGCCGAGGTCGCGTATCGCCTGCTCGCCGGAAGCGAGGATCTCGCCCGAGCGGTCCGGGAGTTTCAGGCCGGGAAGCGGGAAACGGAAAACGAGAAACGACCGCGGGAGATCGGGGAAGACTAGGAACCCTCGTTTGAAATCTCCGTCCGCCGTTCGCGAAGCGAACGCCGCGGACCAGTTTTCGCACTCCGGCCTTGCGCGCGCTCCGCGTACAATCCGTCGCGTGATCGTCTACCTGAACGGCCGTTTCCTTCCGCGCGAAGATGCGAAGATCTCTCCCGAAGACCGCGGATTCCTGTTTGCGGACGCGATCTACGAGGTCGTTCGATTTGCGGCGGGGCGTCCGTACCGACTCGCGGAGCACCTGGTGCGCATGCGGCACGGTCTCACAGCGCTCCAGATCGCCGTGGAGCCGGGATTCTTCCCGGAAGTCGCGGTGCGGCTTCTCGAGGAGAACCGGCTCGGCCGCGATGACGCGCTCGTCTACGCGCAGGTCTCGCGGGGTGCCGCTCCGCGATCGCATGCCTTCCCGCCGGCCGGGACGCCCCCGACCGTGTTTGCATTCGCGCGGCTGACCGATCCACCTCCGCCTCCCGAAGGGGGGCGCGCGATCCTCGCGCCCGACGAGCGATGGGGTCGCTGCGACGTGAAGACCGTCATGCTGCTGCCCAACGTGCTCGCCTCCCAGAGGGCGCGAGAGGCCGACGCGATCGAAGCGATCCTCGTGCGGGACGGAATCGCCTGGGAAGGAACCAAGTCAAACCTCTTCGCCGTTTCGGGGGGGGTGCTGCGCACGGCGCCGAAAGGGCCTCGAATCCTTCCCGGGGTCACCCGTGCGGCCGCCCTCGAAGCGGCTTCGGGTCTCGGCTTCCGGATCGAGGAGCGGCCGGTCGCGGTCGAGGAGCTCTTCTCTTGCGACGAGGTCTTCCTCGCCTCGACGACGCTGTGGACGTACTCCCTCGTCGAGATCGACGGCCGGGTCATCGGGAACGGACGGCCGGGTCCGGTCGCGGTGCGGATTCGCGAGGCGCTCGAGATGGAGTTCCGCGGAGCGCGTGTTGGGCTCACGACCTGACTCGCGGGCGCAAGCGTGACGGAATACACGAAGGAGCATGCGAGGTCGGGACTCGACGCCGAGCTGCCGGCGATCGAGACGTGGCCGAACCAGTATTCCGACTACGAGATCGCGGTCGAGATTCCGGAGTACAACGCGATCTGTCCCAAGACGGGATTGCCCGACTTCGGGCACCTGACGATCCGCTACGTGCCCGACGCGCTCTGTCTGGAGTTGAAGTCGTTGAAGCTCTACATCGTCGCGTATCGCAACGTCGGCATCTTTTACGAGAACGCCGTCAACCGGATCCTGCGCGATTGCGTCGCGGCCTGCCGGCCGAAGAGGATGACGGTAACCGGCAGGTTCTTTTCGCGAGGCGGGATCTCTTCCGTCGTCGAAGCACACCACCCAGCCGACTGACGCGATGGAATGGCTGAAGGAGCTCTTCCACAAGCTCACCGACGTCGAGGCTCTCGTCCGTCTGGGAGGCCTGACCGCGATGACGGCGATCGTCTTCGCGGAGACGGGGCTCATGATCGGTTTCTTCCTGCCGGGTGACTCGCTCCTCGTGACCGCAGGAGTCTTCGCCGCCGCCGGCCAGATCGACATCGGGACCTTGAACGTGCTCCTCGTCGTCGCCGCGATCGCCGGAGACACCGTGGGGTACTGGTTCGGCCGGCGCGTCGGGCAGGCGCTCTTCAAGCGGCCGAAGTCGCTCCTCTTCAATCCCGCCCATCTCCGCCGCGCGCACGACTTCTACGAGAAGCACGGCGGCAAGACGATCATCATCGCCCGCTTCATTCCGGTCGTGAGGACGTTCGCGCCGATCGTCGCCGGAATGGGGGAGATGAACTACAGGCGCTTCCTGTCCTTCAACGTCGTCGGTGGACTCTTCTGGGTCGTCTCGATGACCGGGATCGGCTACTTCCTCGGGAAGATTCCCGGCGTGCGCGAGCACATCGAGATCGTCATTGTGATCGTGATCTTCCTGTCGATTCTGCCGGGGATCATCGCCGGCGCGCGGGAGTGGCTGAAAAAGAGGAGGGAGCGACAGCCCGTCGAGCCGTGAGCTCTTCCGGTCCCGGTTCAGGCGAACACGGAGACCTGCGGGGGGCGCGTCGCCGGCGGCACGATCGAGTCCCGAAGTTCGCGGACGAGCTCGGCGATCTCCACACCATGGGCGCGGTCGTGCTCGGTCATCATTCGCGGGATGTCCGACAGCACGATCCGCCCGACGCCTTCCTGCCGTCCTGCCCGCCTCCAGTCGTCGGCCGAGGCGTCGCGCAGTCTCTGGAGGTTGCGCGTGCGGGCTGTCGTGAACGCGAGAAGCCCTTCGGCGAGGTCGCGCCGGTGATACACGCGCTCGCTTGCGACACGCTCTCCATCGAAGTTCGAAAGGAGCGGTTCGTCCTCCGTCAGCAGCCGGCGGATGCGAACGCCGTAGCCTTCGCGCTCGAGGTCGGCGAGATGCCAGACGTGCTCGACCAGGGAAAAGCCTCCGGTCGTGCCCCGCTGTCGCACCCTGTCCTCCGGAAGCTCCGCCGCGGCCCGGGCGAGAAGCGCGGGCGTCGACTCCAGCGTCAGGAAAAATGTTTCGAGTTCGCGGCGATTCATTCGTGACTCCACCCTCTCTGTACGCATTGGACGTCCGAAAAGTTTCCGGGTTTTGCCTCGAATAACGGCCATTACCGATCGGGCTTAGACTCCCGAAATGGTCCTCGAAGCCCTGCGTTCTTTCTTTTCGTCGCGAGCGGTGGAGCCCGAGAACGGCGCGCCCGACCCCGTCGCGGTCGCAGCTTGTGCGCTCCTTCTCGAGATCGCCCACGCCGATTCGACGTTCACCGCCGACGAGAGGGAGAGAATCGCGCGCCACGCGCGCGAAGACTTGGGCGTCGCCGCCGACGACGTGCGGGAAGTTCTGCGGCTCGCCGAGGAAGCCCGCAAAGCGAGCGTGGATCTTTACCAGTTCACGAAGCTCGTGACGGAGAGCTTTTCCCGCGAACAGAGGCTCCGGCTGATCGAGGCGATCTGGGGCGTCGTTTACTCCGACGGCGTGCTGACCGCGGTCGAAGGGCAGCTCGCGCGAAGGATTGCCGAGCTCCTCGGTTTTCAGCATCCGGAAGTCCAGGCGGTTCGGGAGAAAGTGGCTGCGAAGCGGAGCTAGCTAGAACTTCGGCAGCACCCTCTTCTCTTTCGGGATCCGCTCAAACGGCTGCGGCACGTTCGCGGCGACCCACGTGAAAACCGCCACCGCCGCCGTCACGCGATCGAGCGACTCCGGCTCGATCTTGTCAAACGTGTCGTTCGCTGTGTGGTGCCAGTCGAAGTAGCGCGAAGCATCCTGGCGGACGGAGAAGAGCGGGACGCCGGCGAGAATCAGGCGGGAGATGTCCGCGCCTCCGGCTCCGGTCGAGGTGACGTCGGAGGCGCCGAGCGGGGCCAGCAGCGCGGCGATCTCTCGGACGAGCGGCTCGGCGGAAGGTCCGGCGTTCCAGGCGAGCCCAATCGGGCGGCCGCTTCCCAGATCGGCCTCGAGCGCCGCGACGTGCCGCTCGAGCTCGGCCGAATGCATCTCTAAATACTTTTTTCCGCCTGCCAGCCCGTTCTCCTCGTTGGCGAAGAGAACCACGCGGATCGATCGGAGCGGCCGCTTTCGTAGGCCCCCGATCAGCCTCGCGGCCTCGATCACGATCCCGCAGCCCGCTCCGTCATCGATCGCCCCTTCTCCGAGATCCCACGAGTCGCGATGACCCCCCAGGAGCACGATCTCTTCCGGTTTTCCGCGCCCGGGAATCTCGCCGATCACGTTGGCCGACTCCGTCTCTCCCCGGTCGCGGCAACCCAGCGTGAACCGCACACGGACCGGCTTTCCCTCGCGGTCGAGGCGTTCGAGGAGATCGGCGTCGGGGTTCGAGAGCGCGGCTGCCGGGATCTTCGGCGCCCCCTCCTCGTATCGGAGCGATCCCGTGTGCGGCGTGCGGTTCGAGTCCGTTCCGACCGATCGGATGAGGACGCCGATCGCTCCCTTCTTCGCCGCGCGCGAGGCGCCGGAGCTGCGAACCGGAACGGTTTCCCCGTAGCCGGCGCCGTCGGACGTACGCCGCATCCGCTTGTTGAAGAAAACGATTTTTCCCCGGACCGCGGCCTCGCTCTTTTCGGCGAGCTCGTCGAGCGAGCCGACCTCGACCAGCTCCCCCTCGAGACCGGCCTCGGGCGTCGCGACGCTGCCGCCGAGAGCGGTCAGGAAGAGCTTGTGAGGAAAGGGCGCGGTGACATCCCCCGACTCGATTCCACGCTGCCAGACGGGGACCATGACCTTCTCCGCTCGCACCTTCGCGAAACCGAGCGCTTTCAGAGTCTCGAGGCCCCAGGCCACCGAGGCGCGGTCGCCGGGCGAGCCGGAGAGACGAGGCCCGGATTGATCGATCAGGCTTCGAATCCATTCGGACGCGCGCGATCCGGCGAACGCCGTTTCGCGGAGCGACTCCGCGGTCGCCCGGATGTCCGGCGCGAGGATCGGGGACGCGTCGGTGCCGGGGGAAGGACACGGCAGCCCCGTTGCGAAGGTCAGCGCCAGCGCGAGAACGGTCATCCGTCTCAAGAGACCTCCTCATCGGTCCGGGAGGCGCGATCGTACCAAGCCCGCCGATCTAGAATTCGGGATCGTGGCCACCGAAAAGACAGCCGACCTCGCCGACGAGCTGGTCGCGGAGTTCGGGGACAACGCGACCTACGTCGCGGACCTCCTCTCCCGGTACCGGCAGAGCCCGGACTCGGTCGACGAGGAATGGCGCGAGTTCTTCCGGGATCGGTTGGGAGAGCCGGCGCCGCCGTTGACCGCTCCACCGGCTCCCGTCGAGCCGCCCCGCGCGCCGGAGTCGGCAAAACCGCCCGCGCCTTCTCTCCCCCGCGCCGAGGAAGCCTTCCCGCTTCGTGGCGGCGCGCTCACGGTCGCCTTGAACATGGAGGCGTCGCTCGCGGTCCCCACCGCCACCTCGCAGAGACAGGTCCCGATCAAGCTCGCGGACGAGAACCGGCGGCTGATCAACGACTCTCGCGCGGCGAACGACCAGCCGAAGATCTCCTTCACGCAGCTCGTCGCCTGGGCGATCGCGCAGGCGTTGAAGCGATTCCCGCGTTTGAACGACGCCTACGACGCGTCGGGTGGAGCGCCGGTGCGCATCCGCCACGACGAGATCCGCTTCGGGCTCGCCGTGGACGTCGAGAAGGCGGACGGCTCCCGCACTCTCCTCGTCCCGAACGTCCGGGGCGTCGAGAAGATGAGTTTTGCCGACTTCGTCGTCGCGACCGACGACGTGGTCAGACGCGCGCGAACCGGCAAGCTGTCCGTGACTGATTTCGAAGGCACGACCGTCTCACTGACGAATCCGGGAACCCTGGGCACGACTGCATCGGTGCCGCGGCTCCTGCCGGGACAGGGCCTGATCGTCGCGACCGGTGCCATCGGCTATCCCGCGGAGTTCTCCGCGATGGCGCTCGCGACGCTGTCGCAGCTCGCGGTCAGCAAGGTAGTCACGTTCACCTCCACGTACGACCACCGGATCATCCAGGGCGCGGAGTCGGGTGCCTTCCTCGGCCGGATCGAGGAGCTCCTGCTGGGCGCGGACGGTTTCTACGAGCAGGTTTTCTCGGACCTCGCCATCCCTCACAAACCGCTGCATTGGGCCGTTGACCGCAACCCCGCGTTCGGGCGGGAGGACGAGATCGAAAAGCAGGCACGGGTGCTCGAGCTCATCAACGCGTACCGCGTGCGCGGGCACCTGATTGCCGACGTGGATCCGCTGCGGATGGTCCCGGTGCACGAGCACCCGGAGCTGGATCTCGAGACGTATGGGCTGACGATCTGGGACCTCGATCGGGAGTTCTGGACAGGCGGCCTGAAGGGCGGCGAGCACATGCCGCTCCGCGAAATCATCGGCGTGATGCGCCGCGTGTACTGCGGCAAGGTCGGCATCGAGTACCGTTTCATCTCGAACCCCGGCGAGAAGGAATGGCTGCGCCAGCGCGTCGGCGCTCTCCCGGGGTCTCCGCCCCGCGAGGTCCGGCGTCGGATCTTCGAGAAGCTCCTCGCCGCGGAGACCTTCGAGCGATTCCTCGGCACGAAGTACCTCGGACAGCGCCGCTACTCGATCGAGGGATGCGAGGTGGTCATCGCGCTCCTCGACCAGCTCCTCGAAGGCACCGGCGAGCGCGGAGTCGAAGAAGTCACGATCGGGCTCACGCACCGAGGGCGCCTGAACATCCTCGCCAACGTGGTGGGCAACGCGACCGAGCGGATCTTCGCCGGCTTCGAGGGGACAGTGCACCCCGACTTTCCGGCCGACGAAGGTGACGTCAAGTACCACCAGGGCGCGGAGGGAACTCACGCGACCGCGGGCGGACGGAAGGTCGAGATCACGGTGCCATCGAACCCCTCGCACTTGGAAGCGGTCGACCCGGTCGTCGAGGGCATGGTCCGCGCCAAGCAGGACCGTCGCGGTCGCGGGCCGGAGGCATGGGAGCGCGTGCTCGCCGTCATCCTCCACGGCGACGCGGCGTTCGCGGGGCAGGGGATGGTCGCGGAAGTCTTCAACCTCGCGCAACTCCGGGGCTTCCGGACCGGCGGGACCATCCACCTGATCGTCAACAACCAGATCGGCTTCACGACGCCTCCCGGCTCGGGGAGATCGTCGCTTTATTCGACGGATGCCGCGAAGATCAACCAGGTTCCGATCTTCCACGTCAATGCCGACGACCCGGAGGCGGCCCACCGCGTGCTCCAGATCGCGCTCGACTACCGTCAGGAGTTCCACAAGGACGTCGTGATCGACATGATCGGCTTCCGCCGGCACGGCCACAACGAAGGGGACGAGCCGACGTACACGCAGCCGCTCATGTACAGGCGGATCCAGGAGCACCCGGGCGTCAAGGCTCTCTACGCGCGGAAGCTGGTGAAGGAAGGCGTGCTCAACGAAGCCGAAGTCGGGCAGCTCGAAGAACGCCAGAAGGCGACGTATGAAGCCGCGCTGGCCGCCGCGAAAGAGATCGCGAAACGGCAGCCTCCCGAGCCGCCGCCCGCCCCGCGTCCCGTCTCCCGTTTCCCGTCTTCCGACGTGTCGACCGGCGTCTCCCGCGAGACCCTCTCGCGCATCGGCCGCGCGCTGACGACCGTGCCCGCCGGCTTTCACATCAACCCGAAGATGGTCTCGCAGCTCGCGCGACGCGCCAAGATGTCGGAAGGCGCACAGCCGCTCGACTGGTCGACGGCCGAGGCGCTCGCCTTCGGGTCGTTGCTACTCGAAGGCACGCCGATTCGCCTGACCGGACAGGACACCAGCCGCGGCACGTTTTCCCAGCGGCACATCGTCTTTCACGACACGTCGACCGGCGATACCTGGACGCCGCTGTCCGACCTCGACCCCGCTCAGGCGGCGCTCGCGGTCTACGACAGCCCGCTCTCCGAGGTCAGCATCCTCGGGTTCGAGTACGGGTACAGCGTCGAAGCGCCCGGCGCGCTCGTCCTCTGGGAAGCCCAGTACGGCGATTTCGCGAACGGCGCACAAGTCGTCGTCGATCAGTTCGTCTCTTCCGCCGAAGACAAGTGGCGGGAGGTGTCGCGTCTCGGGCTGCTCCTGCCGCACGGTTACGAGGGACAGGGTCCGGAGCACTCGAGCGCCCGGATCGAGCGCTATCTGCAGCTCTGCGCCGACGACAACATGCAGGTGGCGAACGTCACGACTCCCGCGCAGTACTTCCACCTGCTGCGCCGCCAGATGCGGCAGCCGCGCGGCAAGCCGCTCGTCCTCTTCACGCCGAAGAGCCTGCTGAGATTCCCCGCTTCGTTCTCGCCGCTCGACGACCTGGCGAGCGGAACTTTCCACACCGTGCTCGACGACGCCGAGGTCCCCGACCGTGCGGCGGTCTCACGCGTTCTCCTTTGCAGCGGGAAGGTCTTCTACGACCTCGCGGCCGCGCGGGGAGAGAGGAAGGATCTCGCGACCGCCATCGTTCGGGTCGAGCAGCTCTACCCGTTCCCGAACGAGACTCTCCGGCAGACGGTGTCCGGATATCGGTCGGCGCCTGAAGTGATCTGGGTCCAGGAGGAGTCGAAGAACATGGGCGCATGGACATTCGTCCAGCCCCAGCTCGTGGAATTGCTGCCCGCGGGCAGGACGCTGCGCTATGCCGGCCGCGCGCCGTCGGCGTCGCCGGCCACCGGCAACGCTTCCGTGCACAAGCGGGAGCTCGCCCGACTGTTGGAAGAAGCGCTCACACCTCGCGCGCGGTAGCCGTTCTGTTCGAGAACCGCTCGCAGCCGCTCGCGTCTCCGCGGGTCTTTCTCGTCCGGCTTGGCCGGAGCGTTCTCTTGGGAGCGGTCGTGGTCTTTCTCGCGCTCGGCATCGGAATGCTCGGCTACCATGGGTTCGAAGGGATGTCCTGGATCGACTCGTTCGCGAACGCGGCGATGATCCTGTCCGGGATGGGGCCGCTGACGCCGCTCG
>WNFV01028545.1_pt1 | contig 10571 bp, 8 predicted proteins | sample 5400101 | NCBI WGS metagenome assembly WNFV01 (sample SAMN13153361, study PRJNA577476) | soil metagenome | isolation source: 115 cm soil or saprolite under grassland replicate 1 | place: USA:California | collected 2016-06-15 | reverse complement strand
ACGAACAATCCCAACAGCACGCCGCCCAGCGCGAGCACGGCGCCAGCCACAATCGCAATCGGATGAGCGAAGGAACGAAATTCGATTAGCAGCGTGATGAAGACGAGCACTACCGCCAGCACCAGCGAAATCAAAAGCTCGCGAAAGCTCGATTGCTGCTGCTCGTAAATACCGCCGTATTCGACCGTCATTCCCACGGGCAGTTTGACCTCCTTGGGCAGAATAGTTTTGATTTCATCAATGGCGCTGCCGAGGTCCCTGCCTTCCAAACGCCCGGTGACCGCTACGTTCTGGCGCAGATTCTCACGGGAGATCTCAGCCTGGCCTTTGTCGTAGTCGATGTCGGCGACTTGATCGAGCCGGAAGAGCGTGCCGCTCGCCGAACGCACCTGCAAAGCGCGCACCTTGTCGAGCGAGGTGCGCAGGTCCGCCGGGAATATCACGCGCACTTTGATCAGTCGATCCTGTTGCAGGATTTGCGAAGCCGGGTTACCTGACATCGCAGTCTCGACCGTGTCGGCAATGTCCTTGGCCGTTATGCCGAAGCGCGACGCGCGTTGCGGATCGACATTAAAAGTGATTGCCGGGCCGCTCACGACGACGCCATTCTTGGTGTCAACCACGCCTCCGATTTTCTTGATAGCGGACTCAACTTCATCGGCCTTTGCTTGCAATGCGGCGTCGTCTTCGCTGAAGAGCTTGATCTCGATTGGCTCCGGCGAGCTGGTGAGATCGCCAATCATGTCGGGCAGAATATCGACAAACTCGATCTCCAGCGACGGTTCCGATTCTTCAATCTCCCGGCGAAGCTCATTCTTCACCTCGTCAGTCTCGCGCTTGTGTCCAGGCTTAAGCTTGACCGCAAAGTCACCGCGGTTTGGCTCAGTGACGAACAGACCAAGTTCGAGGCCCGTCCGCCGCGAATAGCTTTCGATTTCCGGCGTCTTCATCAGCAACTCTTCGACGTGATGGAGCATGCGATCCGTTTCCGCGAGCGACGAACCAGGCGGCGCCCAGTAATCGAGCACGAAAGCGCTCTCGACAAATTCCGGCAAGAACTCGGAGCCCAGCGCGCGATAGAGCAGAAACGAGCCCACAATCACTGCGAAAATGATGATCATCACCAGCCAGCGGCGATCGAGTGCATGGCCAAGCACCCATTCATAACGCCGAATGATCGCGCGCAGAAAAGGACCAGCCTCACGCATTTCTTCGCGCTCATCTCTCAGCAACTCTCGGTCGCTTTCTGGGGCGTCATCAATTTGCGGGTGGCTGACTTTTCTTTTCGCTCTAACAAAACGTTCGGCCAAAACCGGATTGAAGAAGAGGGCTAATGCCAGTGAAGTCAGCAGCGCCACGGCCATCGTGAGGGCCAGCGAGCGAAAGAAAACCCCAGTCACGCCGGTCAGCAAAGTCAGCGGCAGAAAGACCACCACTGGCGTGATTGTGGAACCGATGATCGGGACGGTGATTTCAGAAATTGCAGAGCTGACAGCTTCGCGCCGCGATTGCCCGCGAGCTATGTGCGTGTAGATGTTCTCGACCACGACAATCGCGTCATCGATGACTAACCCAATCGATGCAGCGACGCCGCCCAACGTCATCAAATCGAAACTCAAACGCGCGAGCCACATGACCATGAACGTGACCAGCACGGTTACCGGTATAACGAGAATCGCAACCAACGTGGTGCCCCAGTTGCGCAGGAACGCATAAAGAATCCCAATCGAAAACAGCAGGCCGATAATGATCGCGTCACGCACCGAGTTAATCGATTCGCGCACCAGCAAAGACTGATCGTAATAGGGAGCGATGCGCACGTCTTTGGGAATGTCGTTGCGCATTGCGGCCAGTTCCGCTTTCACTTCATCCACGACAGCCACAATGTTGGCATCAGGTTGGCGATTGATGTTGACCAAAACGGCCTGATGTCCATCAGCCGTCACCATCGTGTATTGCGGCTCGACGCCCGCTCCCACCGTCGCCACGTCCGACAGTAAGACCGGCGCATTGTTGACCGTTGCAACGACGATGCTGTTCAACTCTTCGGGCTTCTTGGCCTGCCCGCTAATCAAGGCGAGTTCGAGCTGATGGTTCTCTTCAATCAGTCCGGGTGATTCAATAATGTTCGAGTTGTGAACGGCATCCACGACCTGCTGGGCCGAAACGTTGTGTGCGACCAGGCGATCAGGATCGATTACGACATGAAACTCGCGCGTTTTTCCACCGGCTATTCCCACCGTAGCAATGCCCGGCAGACGGGTTAGCCGCGGACGAATGATGTAGTTGGCGACGTCGTGCAGGCTGCCCTGGTCGCGTGTGTCTGAGGTCAAGCTATAACCGGTGACGGGAAAAACGGCGAAGGTGAGCCGCTCGACATTCCGTATCTGCGCAGTAGGTGGCAGAGTGGATGAAAGTTGCGACAGACGCGCCTGGACCAGTTGCAGCTCCTGGCGGATGTCGACGTGCCAATCGAAAAAGAGACTTATTTCCGAAGACCCGCGCGCCGTCTTCGATTTAATCCTAGCGATGCCTGGAATGCCATTCATCGCCTCTTCGATTGGCTTTGTGACCGAGACCAGCGTCTGATTCGCCGGCGCTTCGCCGTTATCGACGATGATCACGATGCGCGGAAAGTCTGTCTGCGGAAAGACCGCAATCGGAAGCCGCCACGCCGCATAGAGCCCCGCCGCGCAAAGCAGCGCCACGATAACCAGGATGGCGCGCGATTGATTCGAGACGATGCGAGCAAGCCTCATGATGTTGCGTGGAATTGAAAATTCAAAATTGCTCGGGTAGTCTTACCGCTCAAAGACAATTGCGAAGCCTTGGTTGGGGAGCTTTGTTTGAATTTGCAATTTGCATTTTGCAATTTTCAATTTTCAATGGTCATTTTTCTTCATCCTTCTTCTCGCCTTCCTTGCCCTCTTCTTTCTTCTCTTCTTCTTTAGCAACTTCGACCTTCGTGCCGTCTGGCAAAGAGAAGTTTCCTTCAATCACCACCGTCTCTCCGCCCGGCAAACCTTCGGCGATCTCCATTTTGTCGGCGGTGCGAATGCCAACCTTGACTTTGGTTTCGTGAGCGATGTTTTGCGCATCGACTACCATCACCGTGCCCTCGTCAGCGTTGGTCGCTTCGAGGGTTACAGCCGACGCGGGGACGATGATCGCGTCGCTCTTGGAATTTGCCGAGATCGTCATCTGCGCCGCGCCATTTGCGCGCAGGCGGCCGGCGCCGTTTGCCAGCGTGACCCAAACTTCTACCGTGCGATTCGTCGGATCGCTCGAGCGGCCAACCAGCGTGACCTTGCCTTTCATTTCTTCACTCGGAGCATCGGTGGGCAGCACACTCGCCGGGTCGCCGACTTTCAGTTGCGACACGACTGTATCCGGGAAGGGAGCTTTGACAATCACTTCGCTCACTTCGGCAATGTTCACCAGCTTGGCGCCGGCGGCGGCGAACTCTCCCTGATACTGAAATTGATCGGTGACGATGCCGGTAATCGGCGCGCGAATCGTTGCATAACCGAGTTGCGCGTCGAGCGTGGCAAGATGTTGTTGCGCCTCGGCGACTTTCGCGGCCGCCAGGGCGCGATCGTTCGGATTGAGCGATCTAGCCCGCAGAGATACTGTTTGCTCCTGTAAGCGCAACTCGTCTTCGGCGGTCGTTAAGTCCAACTGTGACGCATCGAGATCCTTTTTCGAGATGCCACCTTTTTCGTACAACACGCGCCGGCGTTCAAAGACCGTGCGCGCATTGTTAACTTTCGCGCGCGCGTCGAACAGAGCTTTCTGATCTTCCGCATTCGTTTTAGGAATCGTTCCCGTTACCAGGCTGCGCTCGCTGGCGCGTGCTTCATTAAGCGCGGCTTGGGCTTCGGCGCGCTGAGCTTGCAAATCGCGCGACTCAACTGACCTTCGCGGCACCTTCGGCCTTGTCACGCGGCAAAATTGTGCCGACTGCCGATATCTCGGTGGCGGTGGCGCCCTTTTCGGCTTTGGCTACTTTGACGCTGACAACCGGGGTGGTCTTTTCTTCCTCGGCAGGAGACTTTCTCCAGCGCCACAGCAATACGATGACGACGAGAAGCATCAACAAAACCGCGAGTGATATCGAGATTAAAAGAATCGACCGGCGTCGGTTCGTCACCTGTTCATCGTGAACGATAGTTGCTTCTTCGTGCGAGGTAATGACACGCCTCGACTCACCGCCTTCGTCATCGATCTTATTTACATTTCTTTGATTCATGAACGATTCAATCGTCGCTGATGCGACGCGTGTGCTTTGCTCCTGTAACGCAGCCGCAGAGCGGCGCAATGTTTATAGATTGCAGGCTGAAAACGGCTGGCAGCTCCGTAGGAGCGCAATGTTCCGAAACGGCGGCACATTGCGCTCCTCTGGAGCTACCAAAACTTTTTTCAGATTGCAGTTCTATAAACATTTCGTCCCTCCGGGACTGTGAGTGACTATGCCTTCAGCTTGATTTCAGTCCCCGGTTCTGCAGCGAAATCTCCAAAGTTGATGTTGGCATGACTTCCGCATCTAGACACATCAAACTGTGCCCGCCCCTACTGCCCCGTCGCCTGCTTGAGTCGTCCAAGCGCTGTTTGATAATCGAAGATGGCTTGATACAGAGCTAATCTTTGCGTCACCAAAGTGGTTTGCGCGTCCGTGACTTCGATAATTTGTGCTTCGCCGGCTCGGTAACGTGCGATTGAAGTATCCAGATTGATCTGAGCCAGCCTGACCGCTTCGCCCGCCAACCTTACGCGCACGGCGGCGGTGCTCGACTGTGCCTGCGCTGCATAAAACTGTTGCGTGAATCCACGCACGGCAACAGTTCGCTCGTTCTCAGCGATCTGCACACGCAGACGCGCTTGACGTTCTTTGCTTCTGGTAGCGCCCCAATCGAAGACTGGAATGTTCAGATTGATCGCTGCTGAGACGCCGCTGTGTTCTTTCAGGCGCGGTGGCTTGAGCGAGTCGGTATCGAAGCCGCCGTTCATCGAGTAAGTCAGCGACGGCAGGCGATCTGCGCGCGCGATCCTTATTTCGTGTTTAGCGGCGCGAATTTGCTCTTCAAGTTGCGTGAATTCAGGGCGACGCGAAACATCGTCCGCTTTGAACTGCTGGAACTCCGCGTCGAGGGGCACCGCTAACAATAGATCGGTCGTACTTATCGGTCTGGTGAAATCATACCCGACCAGCACGCGCAAAGCGCCGGCGCTGACGATTTCATTCGCGCGATCGCGCTCCAATTCATCGCGCCGCTCGATTGTCTGCAGTTGCGCGCGCGTGAGATCGATTGGCGCCACCTCGCCGCCGCTCACGAGCAATGAAGTGATACGTTCAAATTCTTCCGCCGCGGCGAGGTTTTGTTCAGCGCCACTTCGCTGCGCAATCGCCAATGCCAAGCCGTAGTAAGCTTCAATCACTGCCTGGATCAAGGCGCGGCGCGCAACATCGGTGCCGGCATGCAGCCTGATATTCGGCAACGGAATTATTGGCGATGAAGCTCTGCTCGCGCGGCGTCCCAGGTTTCGCTCCGATAACGGGAGTCGTGTAGACGTAACTCAACGGCGCGCTCACCTTTGGCAAAAACGCCGCTTGCGCCTGTCGCACATCTTCGCCCGCGATGCGTTCGTTCAGAGCCGCCTGTTGAAAACTCGACGCCTGCGCATTCGCGAGTCGCAACGCCTCGTCCAGTGTGAGCGGATTCGAAGCTTGCGTGGCCCGTGGCAACAGCGGAACTGATGACGGTGCGTTGACTGACGGTGTGGCGCCGGTTGCCGGCGATGGACCAGGCGCGCTGGGAACGCCGAAGGGAGTTGCCAGTGGCGAAGGCGTCGCTTGCGAAGGCGTCGTCGTGTTTGGAGTTGGACTCCCAACCTCCGGCTTTTTCTCAGTCGGCTTTGGAGTTTGAGCACGCAGAGATGTCGAGACGCAAGACCAGCCAGCGAGCGCCGAGACTAGCCCCGCGCATATCTTTGCCCTCGCTCTCCTCTGCATAATTTTCGACTCTCGAAAAGCTGCTCTCTGTGGTCCTCCGTGGGATCTCCGTGTCTCCGTGGTGAAGATTTCTTAGGGTGGCCACCACAGAGACACAGAGGATCCACAGAGTTACACAGAGAGAATCTCCGAAACCCAGACTATACGCGGAGTCAGATTAAGGGAAGATTAAAAGCTTATGGAGATTCGGTCACGCGAAAACGCCACGCGAGCATCAGTTGTTACCCAGAGCGACCCGCTGATCGGCTTGTTCGCGTTTTAGGATCAACTTTTTCGCCTCACGCTGAAGAATCGGCAGAGAGAATCCGAAACCCATCGCTCCCATTATGCAGGCCATGCCGCCGGCGGCAAAGGTTCTGCGCGCCGTATAGTGCTGGGCCAGGACGCCGACCAGCAACGAGCCAAAGGGCGCCAGACCGCTCAGCATCATGGTCCAGATCGCCATGACCCGTCCACGCAATTCGTCGGGCACGATCCTTTGCACGATCGTGTTCGAGGCATCTAATTGCGTCACCATCGCAAAGCCGATCAGCAACATCACGGGAAGCGACAAAGCAAATGAATGCGAGAAGGAGAGCAGAACCAGAGTGCCGCCAAAGCCCGCGGCCGCCAGCGCCGCCCAATCGCCGAGCGTGCGGACATTACCGAACATCGCCAGGATTAAAGAGCCAAGAATGGCGCCGATACCTGAGGCGCCCATCAACAGGCCGAACTCCGTCGGTCCGCCATGCAGCATTTCTCTGGTGTAAACCGGCATCAGGATTTCATACCGCAATCCCATGAAACTAATTAGACCGAGCAGAATCATCAGTCCGCCAACCGGTCCGGTATGCCGCACAAAATGGAAAGCCTCCGCGATGCCGGCGCGAAAGTGCGGCGCCGCTTTTTTGCGAGAGGGGTCTGATTTTATGAACAGTAGGCCGATGATGACGGCGCCAAAACTAAGGGCGTTCAAGAAAAAGGCCCAGCCCTCTCCCACGCTGAAGATCAACAACCCGCCAATGCCGGGCCCGATCGTGCGCGCACTATTGATTACTGATGAGTTCAGCGTGACGGCGCTCATTAAATCTTCCTTCGGTACCAACTCGGCGACAAACGCCTGACGTACCGGAAAGTCAAAGGCATTGACGACGCCGAGCAAAGCCGCAATTGTGAAGACATGCCACACCTGAACGCGGCCCGAAAGCGTCAGCGCGGCCAAGGCGAAACAAAGCAACATCGGCGCGAGCTGTGTGAAAAAGAGAATGTGCTTGCGCGATTTCGAGTCGGCCACAACACCGCTGATCGGAGCCAGCACGAAAATCGAGATTTGTCCCGCGAATGCTACCAAGCCGAGCAATGCCGCTGAACCTGTCAAACGATAGACCAGCCAGGCCTGCGCCACGGTTTGAATGTAGTTGCCTATGAGAGAGACAAGCTGGCCGCTCAGGAAGAGTTTGAAGTTTCGATGCTTGAGCGCGTGCAAGGCGGAGGAGAGCTTGCCTTCCAATTTCGCTTCTGCCTTTCTAATTTGGTGTGTACTCAAAGTGACGCAGTGGTTCTTTTTAGCGGGCTGGCGACAAAGTCATTTCTCTAGCCCAGGCGTTCACGCCTGGGAAACCGATCGGCGATTAATTCACAAGCCTCCTTCAGGAGGCTTGCCACTATTGCTTAGGCGGTGTCTGAAGCCATTAGCGCAAGCCCCATAAATGGGGCTCAAGACTTAACGTCACTTCGCCAACCCTGGCGTAAACGCCTGGGCTAGTAGAAAAAACCAACTCACTCGTTTTCAACTAACCGCGCGAACTGTAATCAGCTGCAGTTTTGGAATTTCCCACCTTCAAAATTTCAATCCTATGCCGGTGCGCACCATCGTGTGGCTGGTAAAGTTCACGTGCGGATCGTAGTAAACTTTCCAAAACCATTTCGGCCGATCGTAGTAGGCGCCGATGCCCGCAGTGCGGATGAATTTACCCGAATCCTCATGCCCCGTTTTAAGAACCCCATCGAAGGTGATGCCGTTATTGGCATTCAGCTTGTGCCGCCAGACAACGTGTGTGTTCTGTTGCTCAGTGTGTAGCCGCACATCGATGATCGAATACGCCTGGATGCGATCGTAACTGCTGATCTTATGCCCGATTCCGAGTTGCACCGCATCGCTTGGATCCCAGAATAAATCAAAGAAGGATTTGAGATTTGTCCGCGAGACGCCGGCGATCGCAAAAGTCTTTCCTGAACCCAACTCAGAATAAAGCGATCCTGACACGGCTTTGGTCGTAGCAACCTCGATCGTCGGCACAAAGTGAAACCATGCTTTTTTGTAGTCGTACTGCGCGCCTACGCGAATCAGTTTAGTGCCATTGGGTTGGGCGAAGCCGGCAATCCAAGCCGTCAAGGGACCGAAGTGATGTCGCAGGTTAAGATCGTATAACTGCTCGCCGTTCGTAAAATAAACGCTGAACGTCAATTTCGATTTGAACTCATCAGAGCGCTCGATCGGATCGCGTGTTTCAGTCTTTGCCTGATCCGGGTCCGATGAAGGCTTTGTGACCGGGCTTTGGGCTGAAGCAAAAGCGCTCCAGAAAAGAAACGTAATGATCAGCGATGGAATCCAACCGCCTATGGTTGAAAGCACTTTTCTCGACATAAACCAGATACTTCTTTGCGCCTTTCGACTATCTTTGCGTCTTTGCGTGAAATGCTTTCTCGCCAGGACGAGTTTCACGCAAAGGCGCAAAGAAATCACTGAAGTCGCGAAGAATACCGTTACCTATTGACCCCACGTCAAGACCAGCGCTACCGCCGCCACGAACATTACCACAGTTGTGGTCCATCCGAGGATGTTGGCCCAGCGGCCATTGACTCGGTCTCCCATAATATGCCGATTGTTGGCCACCAGCATGATCGCGACCAGCAGCGGCGGTGCGAGAAAACCGTTGATGATGGCCGCGAGCAGCAACGCGCGAATCGGGTTTATGCCGATGAAATTTATTAGCACGCCCACCAACGTCGAAACGATGATGACCGCGTAGAAAAATTTCGCGCGCCGCAACTTCTGATTGAAACCATATCTGCCGCCAAAGCTTTCGGTGAGCGCGTAGGCACTGCACCCAGTCAGTACTGGTACAGCCAGAAATCCACTGCCGATCAAGCCGACCGCGAGCAAGAGTGATGCGGCGCCGTGTGCCAAAGGCTCTAATGCCTTTGCGGCATCGGTTGCGGATTGAATGTTCGTCCGGCCGGTCTTGAATAGAGTTGCCGCCGTCGCCAGGATGATGAAATACATCACCAGGTTCGACAGAAACATTCCAATATAAACGTCCCATCTCGCATATTTGATCTCGGCGTCGGAGGCGCCGCGGCGCTGACCGCGAGTTACCCGACCGAAGCTGATCTCCTCTTCGACTTCCTGATCCGCTTGCCAAAAAAACAGATAAGGCGAGATCGTCGTTCCAAAAATCGCCACCACCATTGCCAGAAAACTTGAATCAAAACTGAGTCTGGGAATGAATGTCGCTTTGAGCACATCGATCCAATCCGGCTTGGCAAACACCGCCGACCCGACATAAGCGAAGAGCGCGAGCGTCAGCCACTTGAACGTCCTGGCGATCAGACGATAAGAGCCCCAGATTTGCAGCGCGAGGATCGCCAGCGCCACGGGTAAAACTAATAAGGCAATTGGAATCGGAATGAGTAGATTGATTGCGGCGGCCATTGCGCCGATGTCTGCGCCGGCATTGATTGTATTCGCGATGACTAATCCAATCACGGTCAGATACAAAAGATTTCTGGCGTAATGCCGGCGCAACACTGCCGCCAGACCCATGCCGCTAACCATTCCGATTCGAGCGCAAGTAAGTAGCGCGGCGATCATCAACGGCAAGGTGAACAAAGCTGTCCACAGTGTGGTGAAGCCCAGCGAAGCTCCCGCCACTGCATACGTCCCAATGCCGGAAGGATCGTCATCTGAGGCGCCGGTGATCAGTCCCGGCCCAAGCAGTTTGAAGAAGCGCTTGACGCGACTTCGCTCCAGCATCATGGCCGCTTCGAGTGAAACGGTCCCGCCCGCGGGTTCAGAATGGGGAATGACCGGCTGCCTTGCGTGCCTGGACTCAGTTGGCTTGCCGCGTGTCACTACGTTGTCTGCTTCTCCAATTGGCCCAATCGTAATGATTCTCAGCCCAGAAATCTATAAAAAAGCGCACGGAAGGAGGAAACCTTTGGGATTTCCGTCCGTCTTTGCGCCTTTGTGTGAAAATCGGTTTTGTTAATTGCGCGGCTCGATAATATATCCTTCGCCGCGACGGGTATGGATTAGCTTGGTAGCGTGATGACCGTCGATTTTCTTGCGCAAGTGGTTGACGTGAACCTCGATCGTGTTCGAGAAAGGATCGAATGACTCATCCCAGACGTGCTCCGCAATTTCGACGCGAGAAACTATGCGGCCCGCGTGACGAGCCAAATATTCGAGCAACGCGTACTCCTTCGCAGTCAATTCAATCTGGCGCGGACCGCGGGTGACGCGATGGCTGGCTGTGTCGACAACGAGATCGGCAATTTCTATGCGCGCCGGACGAAGCTG
>WNFV01021234.1_pt1 | contig 10571 bp, 8 predicted proteins | sample 5400101 | NCBI WGS metagenome assembly WNFV01 (sample SAMN13153361, study PRJNA577476) | soil metagenome | isolation source: 115 cm soil or saprolite under grassland replicate 1 | place: USA:California | collected 2016-06-15 | reverse complement strand
ATCGCGATGAACACCGACGTGACGGTCGCCGGCGGCTCGTTCACGGTCGGCAGCGGCCCCTCGGCGATCACGTACACCGGTGTGGCCGCCGACGGCCCGTACGGCTACGGCCTCTTCGCCGAGGCGAGCCTCGGTGCAGCGAGTGAGTACGGCGTCGGCTGCGGTTCCGACCTCAACCGGAACGGTGTCTGCAACGAGAAGTTCGCGATTCTCTGGCGAGTCGTCGACAACAAGGTCTGGGTCGACACGAACGCCGACAAGAGCTTCACGGGCGAGCAAGCGATGACCGACTTCGCGGTCAACCGTGACCAGGGCTGGTTCGGCACCGACAACCCTGCCACGGCGATAGCCGAGCGGGTGCCGTTCGTCGTCCAGACTGACGGCAAGAACAAGTTCGTCAACATCGGCATCGTCTCGGGTGCACACGGCTCGCACGTCGCGGGAATCGCGGCGGGTAACAGCCTCTTCGGAGGGTCGATGAGCGGTGCCGCGCCGGGGGCGAAGATCGTCTCGTCCCGAGCCTGCCTGTTCGTCGCCGGCTGCACGTCGCATGCGCTCCTCGAGGGCATGATCTTCGTCGCGAAGCAGGCCAACGTCGACGTGATCAACATGTCGATCGGCGGCCTGCCGGCCCTGAACGCCGGCCAGAACACGCGCTGCATCGTCTACACGCGCCTGATTCAGCAGTCGAACGTGCAGATGTTCATCTCCGCCGGCAACAGCGGCGCGGGTGAGAACACGGTCGGCGACCCGAGCGTCTGCGACGGAGTGATGAGCGTCGGCTCGTCGATCAAGAAGGCGAGCTGGCAGTCCAACTACGGCTCCGACTCGTCCTTCGTCGACAACCTGCACCCGTTCAGCTCGCGCGGGCCGCGCGAGGACGGCGGGTTCAAGCCGAGCATCGTCGCTCCGGGCTCGGCGGTGTCCTCGACGCCGGTCTGGCAGCCAGGCGGCCCCGTCGAGGGCACGTACACGCTGCCGCCGGGCTATTCGATGTTCAACGGGACCTCGATGGCCGCACCCGAGGCGACGGGTGCCGCCGCGCTGCTCCTGAGCGCGGCGAAAGCGACCAACGTCCAGAAGCAACCCGACCAGCTCCGCCAGGCGCTGGTGTCGTCGGCCACATTCCTCGATCCGTCTCGCATCGGTGCCTACGAGCAGGGGAATGGCCTGATCAACGTCGGCGCCGCCTGGAACCTGCTCAAGACGAACATCAAGACCGTCGACATCTCGTCGTCGGTCCCGGTGAACACGGTCATCAGTGGGTTCCTGTCGACGCCGAACCAGGGTGTCGGAATCCACGACCGCGAAGGCGTCACCGTCGGGTCGAGCTACGTACGCCAGTACACCTTCGTCCGGAACTCGGGCGCCGGCGGCGCGATCACCTACAACCTCAGCTGGGTCGGCAACGACGGCACGTTCAGCTCGGCGGCCACGATCTCGCCGGGGAAGGGGTCGCCCGCGACGTTGGACGTGACGATAAATCCGACGACGAGCGGGGTCCACTCCGCGATCCTCAACCTGGACGATCCGAGCACGACCGGGATCGACTACCAGACGATGAACACGGTCGTCGCCGCGGAGCAGTTCACGGCGGCCAACAACTACTCGATCACGAAGAGCGGCACGATCGGCCGGAACCAGTCGACGAGCTACTTCTTCCTCGTCCCGGCCAATACGCCGGCATTCAAAGTCGATCTCTCGAGTCCGTCGGGGAGCTTCCTCAATCCTGGGGCGGGACAAGTGCGCTTCTTGCGCTTCCACCCGTTCGGCGTCCCGATCGACTCGAACTCGAGCCTGGCGAACTACTGCCCGTCGGCGACCGCGCCGACGACCTGTCCTTCGTCCGCGCTCAGCCGAACGCTGACGAGCCCGCAGGCAGGCGTGTGGGAGATCGCGGTCGAGGCGAGGCGGACGTCGGATACGGCTGACGCGCCGTTTACTCTGACGGCGTCGATCCTCGGCGCGTCGGTCTCGCCGAACCCGGACGTGATCGCGTCGGCGACGATCGGTGTACCGATCGCTCGGTCGTACACGCTGACGAACCTGTTCGGGCCATTCACCGGCAGGGCTGTCGGAACGACGCTCGGGAGCGCACGCCGCGGTGTCTTCAGCATCGCGAACCTCGAGCAGCAGACGTACCCGATCACGGTGACTCCGGGGTCCACCCGGCTCCGCGCGACGATTGGCAGCCCGTCGGACCCGGCTGCCGACCTCGATCTCTACGTCTTCAACTGCACGTCAGGCACGTGCGTGCTTGCCGGACAGAGCGCAGACGGAGACTCCGAGGAGTCGGTCACGATCAACAACCCGGCTGCCGGCCAGTGGGTGGTGCTGATCGACGGCTTCGCCGTTCCGGCCGGGACGACGACCTACAACTACGTCGACGTCTTCACGAACCCCGCGTTCGGATCGGTCAGCGTCACCGACGCGAACGCGCTGCGGCCCTCGGGCAGCTCGTGGACGGTGCCGGGCTCGGTGACGGCGAATGCCGCTCCGGCCTCCGGCCGCGTTCTTCTCGGGAACGTGGAGGTGCGGACCGACACCAACATCCTCGTTGGCTCGGGCGACGTGATCGTCCAGAGCGTCAGCTAGTCGCTCGGAACACGCAAAGCATCGGCGGCCCCCGCTTCGGCGGGGGCCGCTGGTGACGCCTAGGGCTCGGTACAGTCAGGCGCGAGTCGCGCCAGCTCGGCACGGCTCCCGCGCGATCCGATCGCCTGGAGCACGAACCGTCCGCAGCGTCCGAGCTCGACGCCGGGAAAACGAGCTACGAACGTCCCGCTGCGCGTCGCCTTGACAGTGCGGGACGCGGCGCCGTCGGCCGAGAGAAGCAGCTTCACGCGCTCGAAGCGCCGGAACCCCGTCCCGCGGACGACGAGAGGCTGGTAGTCCAGCGCCCGCAGTGTCGGACGCGCGGGTGCGGCGGCGGCAGACCCGCTTCCAGATAGCACGACGACGACAGCGGCGACGCAAAGCCGACCCATGTGTCCCAGTATGCGAGTCACCCTAGGGCTCGGGCGAGCGACCTCCCGGGCGAGCCGTCAGTGCGAGAACGGGCTCGGCAACCAGTGCGGGTGGGCGAACGCTGCGTGTCAGGCCTCGCTGGGCTCCGGCCTCTCCTCGACGCCGATCGGGCGCATCGCCTCGCGCTCGTGTGGCGGCTCGATCGTGATGCCCGGGAGCAGGCGGTCGAGCCAGCGCGGGATGTACCACGACTTCTCGTGCAGGAGCGTGAGGAACGCCGGCACGAGCGTCATCCGCACGATCAGCGCGTCTGTGAGGATCGCGATCGCGAGCAGCAGCCCGAACTCCTTCGTGATGCGATCGGGGGCCAGGATGAAGGCCGAGAACACCGTCCCCATGATCAGCGCTGCGGCGACGACGACCCGGCCGATCGCCGCGATGCCGTGCTCGACCGCCTCCCGCGTCTTCAGGCCGTGGACGTGCTCTTCCCGGATGCGGCTCATCAGGAAGACCTCGTAGTCCGTCGAGAGCCCGAACAGGATCGCGAAGGCGATCGGCGGGACGAACGTCTCGATCGGCCCCGTCCGGTCGAGGCCGGTGAGCCCGAGCAGGTGGCCCTCCTGCACCACGAGCGTCAGGACGCCGAAGCCGACGAATGCGGAGAGGATCGTCGTGATCGCCGCCTTCAGCGAGATCACGATCGACCTGAACGCCATCGCCAGCACGACGAACGTGACGCCGATGATGTAGAGCAGGAACAGCGGCAGCCGTTCGAAGATCCGGTCGGCGATGTCCTTGAACGCGGCCGTCTGCCCGGAGACGTAGGCGACCGCGTCGCCGCCGCCCATTGCTGCCGGCACCACCTCGCCGCGGAGGCGGTCGACGAGCTCGTCCGTCTTCTCGTCCTGCGGCGCCGATGCCGGCTTCACGAAGACGATCCCGACGGTCTTCTCGTCGTTGAGCTGCGGCTCGTTCACGGACGCGACGCCCTGCAGGCCACGCACGCGCTCGTAGATCCGCTGCGGCGCCTGCCGGTCCCCGTTGACGTCGACCACGATCGGGATCGGGCCGTTGAAGCCGGGGCCGAACCCGGCGGCGAGCAGGTCGTAGGCCCTGCGGCTCGTCTGCTTCTTGGGCTGCGTCCCCTGGTCGGCCGCGCCGAGGCGCACAAAAAGCGACGTCGACGCGAGGCCCAGGATCAGCACTACGACAGCCGGGAACACGAACCGTGCGTTGGCCGCCACGAACCGCCCCCAGCGTGCGACAAGCGTCTTTTCGCGGGCCGCTTCCGAGTCGTCCACGTGGCGGAGGAACGGCACCTTGAGCCGGTCGATCTTGTGACCGAGCAGCCGTAGCACCGCTGGCAGCACCGCGTCTCGCGGCGAGAGCCCTTCGTGCAGGAGCTGTCGGAAGCGCGTGACGATGAACAACGAGTAGTCGATGCCCACGCCGAGCCCGATCATCGAGACGAGGATGGGCGTGATCGTGTTGATGTCGGTCAGGCCGGCGAGGATGAATAGGAGCAGGAACGCGGTCAGCAGCGCGCTGATCGCCAGCGCGATCGGAATCAGCATCGCGACGAATGTGCGGAAGACGACGAGCAGAACGAGGATCGCGGCGAGCAGCCCCAGCGCCTCCGAGGTTCCCTGCTCGAAGGGCGGGAACTCGGCCTCGCCGTTGTACTCGACCGTCACTCCAGCCGGTGCGACGGCTTTGCGCACTGCATCCTCGACGGCGACGACCGAGTCGCGATCGTCGTCGTAGATGACCCGATCGAACTGCGCTTCGGTATAGGCGATGCGGCCGTCGTCCGAGACCGTGTCCTTGCTGAAGGGATCGCCAACGCTTTCGAGACCCGCTTTGTCCTCGGTGGGCTTGAACTTCGACGACTCGAGGTGGGCGATCGCCTTCTCGATCGCCGCCTTGCGCTCCGGCGTATCGAGCCGCTGTCCGGGCGGCGCCGCGAAGACGACGTTCAGCACCCCGCCCTGCTCGGACGCGAACTCCGACTCGATCAGGTCGGTCGCCCGCTGCGTGTCCGACCCCGGAATCTCGAACTCGTCTCGCAGCTGACCTCCGACCGTCCCGACGAGGACGATCAGCAACGCGACGATGCCGACCCAGCCGAACACCACCCGCCACGGATGGGTCGCACAGGCGCGCGTCCAGCGTGCCAGCGCCCCCGTGGAAAGACGCTCATGCGCCGCCCGTCGTTCTCCGGCAGTCGCCTTGGCCGCTCCGCGCTCCTGATCGGTCATGTCCCCGCCTCCTCGATCCGACATATTTTCACGTGAGACGCGCCGACAGCCGAAAAGTCATCGGTCGGCGCGGGAAGTTACCGCATACCGCCGCCGACGCTATGCCTGAGACGGCTGGCGCGAGCGCTCGTGCACGGGTGGGAAGGCGCCGGCCTCGAGGCTTTGCTCGGCGCGGATCACGTGCATCACGGCGTTGATCAGCGCGAGATGGGTGAACGCCTGCGGGAAGTTGCCGAGGTGGCGGCCGCTGCGCGGGTCGATCTCCTCGCCGTAGAGGTGCAGAGGGCTCGCATACGACAGAAGCTTCTCGCAGAGGGCGCGCGCCTCGTCCACCTCGCCGATCTCGACCAGCGCCGACGCGAGCCAGAAGGAGCAGATCGTGAACGTGCCCTCCGCCCCGGAGAGGCCGTCGTCCGTCTCGTCGGTGCGGTAGCGAAGGACGAGGCCGTCCACCGTCAGCTCGTCTGCGATCGCGCGTACGGTCTTGCGGATGCGCTCGTCCTTCGGCGGCAGGAAGCGGACGAGCGGCATCAGCAGGACCGACGCGTCGAGCGCCGTCGTCGCGTAGTGCTGGCAGAACACGCCGCGCTCGTCGACGGCGTTGGCGCAGATGTCGGCCTTGATCTCGTCCGCCGCTGACTGCCACCTGGCCGCGTAGTCGAGGTCGCCGCGGATCTCGGCCAGGCGCGCTCCGCGGTCGGCGGCGACCCAGCACATCAGCTTGGACGAGGTGAAGTGCTGTGCCTCGCCGCGGATCTCCCAGATGCCGTGGTCGGGCTCGCGCCAGTGCTCGAGCGCGGACTCGACCTGCTTGACGAGGATCGGCCAGATCCGCTCCGGCAGCTGGTCGCGCGATTTCGTATGCAGGTAGAACGAGTCGAGGATCGCGCCCAGACGTCGTGTTGATCCTGGGCATAAGCGGCGTTACCGACCCGTACCGGCCGTGCGCCTTCGTAGCCGGAGAGGTGGTCGAGCGTCTGCTCGGGAAGCTCGGACTCGCCACCGATCCCGTACATGATCTGGAGCCTGCCCTCCTCGGCCTCGGCGAGCTCGGCCAAGAAATAGAAAAAATCATTCGCCTCCCAGTCGAACCCGAGCGTATAGAGGCCCCACAGCATGAACGTCGCGTCGCGGATCCAGGTGTACCGGTAGTCCCAGTTGCGCTCGCCGCCCGGTGTCTCGGGCAGCGAAGTGGTCGCGGCGGCGACGAGCGCTCCCGTCGGCTCGTAGCAGAGCCCTTTGAGCGTCAGCGCGCTTCGCTGCAGGAAGGTGCGCCACGGATGGTCGGGGAACTCGCCGTGGTCGAGCCAGTGCTGCCAGTGGTGCGCCGTCCAGACGAGCCGGTCGTAGGCCTCCTCGTAGGTCTGCGGCGCCGGGTGCTCGGACCACGAGAGCGCCACGAACAGCCTGTCGCCCTCCTTCATCAGCGTGCGGGCGGTGGCGCGCGGCCCCTCGAAGCCGAGGCGCATGGTCGTCGTAAGTCGGAGCTCGATGTCGACGCCCTCGCCGTGAGACACCGCCTCGTGATAGCCCGGCCCGGTGTACTCCCAACGCGCGGTCGAGCGGCCGTAGTCGAAGGCGGGCTCGCAATCGAGGTTGACCTGCACCTCGCCGTTGACGCAGCGGACATGCCGCACGAGCACGTGCTCCGCGTCGTAATCGGTCGGGGCACGCCGCCGGGTGTACGCGCGCTCCTCCTCGTGGTGCCACGGCCCGATCAGCAGCACATCCCGCACGATGATCCAGCCGCCCCGCGTGCCCCAGCTCGTCTCGAGCACCATCGTCCCCGGCAGGTAGCGGCGGGCTGCCGGCACGGAGACGCCGTCCGGCCCGAGCCGGAACATCCCCGCGTCGCGATCGAGGATGGCGCCGAACACGCTCGGCGAGTCGAAACGAGGCAGGCAGAGCCACTCGACGCTCCCGCTCGGCGCCACGAGAGCGCACGTGTGGCAGTCGGAGAGGAAGCCGTACTCCGCGATCGGCGGAAACGGACTCGCGGCGAACCCGGTGGCGGCGAGGAACCGATTCACGGCCCAAGCCTAGGCAGAAATACCCGCCAGGGAAACAGCCGTTTCAGGAAGCGAGCAGCGGCTTCAACGCCTCGAGGAGCTCACCCGTCGCCCCGATGATCGGCGAGCCTGAGGCGATCGGCGTCGTCAACCGATCCTCCCATCGCGCCGTCGGGCCGTAGAGCAGGTAGGTGTCCCAGAAGGCGCCGCCGTGCGCCTGGAGCCAGATGCCGACGAGCTGCCGGTCGTCCCAGAGCTGGGTCACGCGCCTGTCGGCGAGGACGTCTCGGTCCCAGGCGGCGCGGCGGTCGCCGGCGAGCACGGGCATCCAGATCGCGTACACCCGGAGCTTGGCGTTCGGGTATCGCTGGAGGACGTGCTGCAGGACCCAACTGGCCCCGACGAGGCAGGTCGTTCAGGTGGGCGAGACGAGCAGCACCAGCCGCGGCACGCCTTGGCCCGCGTTGAAGAGCGAGAACAGCCGCGGCGTGCGTCCGGGATGCTCGAGGTCGTCGAGCTGCGTCGAGGGTCCGAGCATTGCGGTGGCCGGTCTGGGCGCGGCCTTCTGGGCGCGACCGCCGCAGCCGCTGAGCAGGACGACGAGCGCGACACCTGCGATGACGAGCATCGCTCTCATCTCAGCTCGTCCTCCGTCGGGCGGCTGGCGGTAGTCGGGACTGCACCGAGGGCCATGCGCCGGCGGCGAGCGCGAGCAGGACGAGCAGCGCGAGCGCGAGCACGAAGCTGACGCCGAGCCGGCCGGCGAGCGTCTGCATGCGGGCGCTGTAGCCGGTGGCGGCGCCGACGATCGGGTCGTCGGCGAGGGTGGCGCTCGAGCCGAACTCGAGGCGCGCCCAGAAATAGGTCAGGTAGCCGCCCGCGAGCAGGAGCAGCAGCCCGGAGGCGCGATGCAGGCGCGCGGCGAGCGGAGCGAGCCGGCGCGCGAGTCCCTCGCGGAGCAGCGTCGTGACCGCGAGCAGCGCGAGGATCGTGATCGCGATGCCGGCCACGTAGGCAGCCAGCACGGCGAGCGCGCTGCCGCCGCCGCGAACCGACAAGGAGGCGGCGAGGAACGCCAGAAAGACAGGCAGGCTGCAACCCAGCGACGCGATGCCGTATGCCACTCCGAACACCAACGGCCGCAGCCAGCGGCGCCGATCGGGTGCAAGGCGAGTCGGCGACGGAATGGCGATCGATCGTCCTCCGGCGAGCGCGACAGCGCCCGCGAGGATCGCTGCTCCACCGGCCGCGAGACCGAGCCAGGGAACGGCATCGGCGACCCGGCTCGCTCCGTAGACGAGCGGCAGCCCGATCAGCGCGAAGACGCCTACCACGCCGACCGTGATCAACCCTCCGGCGAGGAGAGCCTGACCCGGTCCGGTGCGTGCCCGCGGCAGCCGTTCGGAGTCGACGCCCAGGTAGTAGGAGAGGAATGCGGGCAGCAGCGGCATGCTGCAGGGATTGAGCGCAACGAGCGCGCCCGCTACGAGCGCGACCGACAGCGGAACCGTCTGCGTCATCGCTCCTCGACCTTAGCTCCAGAGCTTCTTGATCGGTCGGGGGCCACCGCCGACCCGGGGTGCCGGGGCATCGGCCCTCCGCACCCCGGCATCGGCGCACGCCTAAGGCAGCATCACGAAGAGGTTGTCGCCCGTGACGTGCTTGTTGAAGTTGACTCCGCGGGCGTTCGCCTTGACGCCCTCGCTCGTCCCCGGAGGCGTCTTCCCGCCCGGGTCGTGGATCTGGCAGTTGACCTCGAGCAGTCCATCACGCTGCTCGCCCGTCGAGGACGTGGCGTGGAAGCCGAAGATCGCCCGGCCACCGCAGAAGTCCGGCGGGAGCGGCGTGCCCTCGACTTCGCCGCAGCCGTAGAACTGGAACGCGACCAGCCCGGTGAGCGAGAACGTGCCGCTCTCGACCACCGTCGGGCCGGCCATGACCGCGTATTCACCGCTGCCGCTCGCCGTCTTGGCGGCGACGTTGAACATGCCCTCGAGCTCTGTCTCGAGCGTGAGCCCGTTGCTCGCTGCGCTGATCGTCGGCTCGACCAAGACCTCGAACGACGACTTCGACGTCCTCGTCCCCGCCGTTCCGGCGGCGACCAGTGCCGTGACGAGCGCCAAGCAGAACGCCAAGAGGACTCGTCTCATCTTCCCCCTCCTTGCCGCGCCGCAGAAGCGCCTCAGCCTATCGCCTCGCAACGTTTGCCACAACCGCCGCGGCGGTCGGCGGAGATCCATTCGGCGGTCCGAGCGGTATATCGTCACATCAGCAACTAGAGGTCGAGGTGCCAGCCCGACCTCCCTCGGGTGGCGCCGCGGCCGCGGAGAGGAGGCGTTCCGGTGTACCCGGCGACGTTCGAGTACTTCGCTCCCTCGTCCCTCGACGAGGCCGTCTCGATCCTCGAGCGGTTCGGGGACGAGGCCAAGGTGCTGGCCGGGGGCCAGAGCCTGATCCCGCTGATGAAGCTTCGGTTCGCGACGCCGCGCGCCCTCGTGGACATCAACGGGATCGAGAGCCTCGAAGGGCTCGGCGAGCAAGGAGGTCAGCTGCGAATCGGCGCTCTGGTGCGCCACAAGACGTGCGAGCGCGCCGAGCTCTTGCGCGGCCGTTACGGCGTGCTCGGCTCCGCTGCGCCGCAGATCTCCGATCCGATCGTTCGGAACATGGGCACCGTGTGCGGATCGCTCGCACACGCCGATCCGCAGGGGGACTGGGGCTCCGCGCTGCTCGCGATCGGCGCCGAGGTCGTCGTGCACGGCTCCTCCGGCGAGCGCACGCTCTCGCTCGACGAGCTGCTGCAGGGTCCATTCACGACCGCTCTGCAGCCGACCGAGGTGCTGACGGAGGTGCGCGTACCCGATCCCGGTCCACGGTCGAGCGGCACGTACCTCAAGCTCGAGCGCAAGGTCGGCGACTTCGCGACGGTCGGCGTCGCGGTCCACGTATCGCTCGACAACGGCACGATCGGCCGTGCGGGGATCGCGCTCACCGGTGTCGGCCCGAGGAACGTCAGAGCGGTCGAGGCCGAGCGCGCGCTCGCAGGCGCCTCGCCCGACGACGAGGCGATCGAGACAGCCGCCCGCCTTGCCGCCGAGGCGTCCGAGCCGCGAGACGACGTCCGCGGCAGCGCCGAGTACAAGCGCAACGTCGTGCGCGTCTTCACCGAGCGGGGGCTGCGGACGGCCGTCGAGGCCGCCCGCGCCGCCTAGGAGGCTACGGAGATGGCAGTGATCCAGCAGGAGGGGCTCACGACCCGCCTCGTCAAAGTCGTCGTCAACGGCCAGCCGCACTCAGTCGAGGTCGAGACGCGGCTCCTGCTCGTGCACTTCCTGCG
>WNFV01010867.1_pt1 | contig 10572 bp, 7 predicted proteins | sample 5400101 | NCBI WGS metagenome assembly WNFV01 (sample SAMN13153361, study PRJNA577476) | soil metagenome | isolation source: 115 cm soil or saprolite under grassland replicate 1 | place: USA:California | collected 2016-06-15 | reverse complement strand
GTCCTCGATCGCGGACAGCGAGGTGCGCGACAACGGCCGCGACGGCGTGCGCCTAACCGTCGACGCCAACCTCGACGTCAGCCGCTGGCCGCGCGGCACGCGCAACAACATCTACAACAACGCCGTCTCCAACAGCCTCGGCAAGCAGCTGTACACCCTGAACACGAAGCGCACGGCCGACTGGAAAACAACTACTGGGGCACGGGGATCGACTTCCGTTGGAACAAAAGCGAATGCCTCGGCGCCGGCCAAAACTCATGGGGCAAGGTCGCCTACAGCGCCTCGCAGGCCAGTCCGCCGGACGGGCCGATCTCGGCCAACTTCTACACCGTCGGAACGACGCAGTGCGCCTACGACAAGATCGCGATCGAGAAGACCGAGTTCCAGACCTTCCCCTTCCGCGCCGCCACCGGGATGGCGGACGGCCAGTCGCTCGGAGGCGACGGCGGCCGCGGCGAGTTCGCGGTCAACACGACCAAGGTCCGCGCCGAGCCCGTCAACACCGCCACCGGCAGCTTCACGCACGAGGTGACCGATCTGAGCCTGCCCGGGACCGGCGTCTCCTTCGCGTTCACACGCACCTACAACTCGCTCGACTCGGCCTCTGGTTCCTTGGGACAAGGCTGGACGCACAGCTACAACGCCTCGCTCACGATCCGCGTCGGCGGCGACATCACCGCGCGCGCCGGTAGCGGCCAGCAGCTTACGAGCTCGTCACCTCCGCCCAGCCCCACTATCGCTTCGACACCGCCGGCAAGCTCACTTCGCTCAAGGACCGAAACGACAAGGGCTTGAGCTTCGCCTACGACGGCAACGGCCGCCTCTCCACGATCACCGACCCCGCCAACCGCCAGATCACGCTCAGCTACGACGGCTCCGGGCTGCTCACGCAGATCGCCACGCCCGGCCCGCGCACCGTCAGTTACGGCTACACGAGCGGCCGCCTTACCTCCGTCACGGATGTGGCGGGGAAGGTTTGGACGTACACCTACGAGCAGTACGGCTTCCTCGAGAAGGAGATCGACCCGCTCAACCACACCGTCTTCCGCAACGTCTACGGCTCCGATGGGCGCGTCACCGAGCAGTACGACGGCCTCAACAACAAGACCACCTTCGCCTGGGACGCCACCACGCAGACGCAGACGATCACCGACGCGCGCACCAACGTTTGGAAGGACGTCTACGCCAACAACGTGCTGCAGAAGGAGATCGACGCGCTCGGGCGCGAGACGCAGCTCGCCACCACCGCCGACCTCAACACGTCGAGTGTCACGGGCCCGGACGGAAGGACGACCTCGATGACCTACGACGCCAAGGGAAACCTGCTTACGGCCACCGCTCCCGCCTCACTCGGCAGCGTTCAGAAGACGTTCGCGTACGACTCCCAGAACAACGTCACGAGTGTCACGGACGCGCGCGGCAAGGTCACGTCCTACGGCTACGACGCAAATGGCAACAACACGACCGTCACGCAGGACGGCGTCACCGTCGCCACCCACACCTACAACACCTCCGGGCAGGAGACGAGCTTCACCGACGGTCGCAACAACACGACCGCCTACACCTACGACGCGAACGGCAACCTCGAGTCGGAAACGGACGCACTGGACAACAAAACCACCTACAGCTACGACTCTGCTGGCCGCATGACCTCAAGGGTCGATCCACGCGGCAACGTCCAGGGCGCGGACCCGAACCAGTTCAAGTGGACCTACACCTACGACAGCGCCGGCCGCACACTGACAGAGACCGATCCGCTCGGCCACGTCACCACCTACGCCTACGACAACGCCGGAAACCAGACGAGCGTCACCGACGCCAACAACAAGACGACGACCTACACGTACGACGCTGCCAGCCGTGTCCTGACGATCACAGCCCCCGATACCGGCGTCACGACCTTCACCTACGACGCTGTTGGCAACAAGCTGACCAAGGCGGATCCGAGGAACAAGGCCACGATCTACACCTACGACGCCAACAACCGGCTCGCCAGCGAGACAACGCCGCTTGGGAACAAGACGACCTACAGCTACGACGTCAACGGCAACCTTACGAAGGAGGTCGAGCCACGCGGAAACGTCCAGGGTGCGAACCCGGACGACTACGCAACGACATACACCTACGACGCGGCCGGCCGCCTGCTGACTGAGACGGATCCGCTCGGCAAAACGACCACCTACACCTACGACGCTGTCGGAAACAAGACGTCGGTCGAAGACGCCAACAACCACACGACCAGCTACGCCTATAACGGCCGCAACCTGCTGACCTCCCTGACTGCACCGGGGGGCGCTGTCACCACCTACGCCTACGACGTGGCGAGCAACCTCGTGAGCCGTACCGACGCGAAGGACCACGAGACGTCGTACGCGTACGACGCCGCCAACCGCCAAACGAGCATGACGCTGCCGCTAAACCGCCAGTGGGCATATGGGTACGACGTGGCCGGGAACCGCACAGAGGTTGTCGATGCGAACGGCAACTCAACGCAGACTCCCGGTGACGGGACAAGCACGTACACGTACGATCGCGCTGGTCGGCTGACCGCAATTGACTACTCCGACTCGACGCCCGACGTCACCTACACCTACGACGCCGTCGACAACCGCATCCAGACGACGGATGGAAGCGGCACCCAGAGTTACAGCTACGACGGCGTCAATCGCCTAACGCAGGTCATGCGCGGGACAGACACGTTCGCCTACACCTACGACCTCGCCGGTAACCTCACGCGGCGGACGTACCCAGACTCGACAGTCGTCGACTACACATACGACGACGATTCGCGGCTCGCCAGTGTCGTCAGCGGTGGGCAGACGACGACGTACGCATACGACGCTGCGGGGCAGCTGACGCAAGCGACGCTTCCGAGCGTGAATGGTCACGTGGAGGAGCGCAGCTACGACCGCGCCGGCCGTCTGACCCGTGTCAAAAGCGTCAAGGGGGCGTCAACGCTCGCAGACTTCACGTACACGCTCGATTCAGTCGGCAATCCGACTCAGGTCGTTCGCGCCGGGAGCGCGCCCGGAACAACGACTTACGCGTACGACGTTCGCGATCGCCTCAGGGAAGTCTGCTTCCAAGCTAGCTGCCCGGGCGGGTCCGACCCGTTCATCCGCTGGACCTACGATGCGGTTGGGAATCGAGCGACGGAAACACGACCGAGCGGAACGACCACGTACACGTACAACGCGGCAGATGAACTCACCTTCGCGGGCTCGACGACTTACAGCTATGACCAAAATGGAAATGAGACTGCTTCCGGTTCGCAAACGTTCAGCTACGACCTCGCTAATCGCCTAGTCTCCACGACCGGCGGCTTCACCACAACATATAGCTACGACGCAGATGGAAACCGAGTCGAGGCGACCTCGGCCGGTATTACCACTCGATACGTGTGGGACGTGCAAGGCTCGTTCGCTGCGCTGGCACTGGAGCGAGCCGGCGGTGGTTCATTAATCGCTCGCTACATCTATGGCAAGAATCGGCTCTCGATGACAACGCCCAATGGGACGTGGTACTACCACCACGACGGCGTGGGATCCGTGGCAGCTGTTACCTCTTCGACGGGCGACCTCACCTGGACGTACTCGTATGAACCGTTCGGCGTCACACGAGCTGAGAGCCAGGAAGATCCAAACGCACCTTCGAACCGACTGAAGTTCGCCGGTGAGCTTGCTGATCCGACAGGCCTCTACTACTTGCGTGCACGACAGTACGAGCCGTCGACGGGTCGTTTCCTGCGTCGTGACCCCCTCGAGGCTCCTCGGGACACACCTCTCATTTCTTCGTACATTTACGCAGACGGCCGTCCGACCACATCTGTGGACCCGACGGGGCTTACGGCCGAGCCGCCAACTCGAGGCCTCGAGGCTGTGGGCGAGGCCACCTCTCCCAGTACAAAAAAGCCGCCGAAAATCCCGTGCGTCAACTACATCAAGTTGGTATGCGACGCGATCGAGATCATATTGGGAGGTGGCGACTTCGCTGGAGAGCGCGAGATTGGTCGTGTCGGGGCAGCTCAACTGATACTCGAACTTGCCCGGCCGAAGGTGACTAGCCAAGCCAAAGCTCTCAGCTATGTCGACGCCTTCTCGGGGCGTATGACCTATCTGTGGCTGCGCCGCGGCTGGGAGTACTGGCGATATTACGGAGGCAGGAGTCCTTCGAAGGGCCCCTGGCTTACAAGGACAGACTTTAAGTCCAGAGCGGCAGCCCAGCACGGCCTCAACCTGCCGGAGGGAAATACAGCCGCATGCAGACAAACCGTCTCGGTCTTCTATCCCACCCTTGCGCTCAAGGGCCACGTGAAGTTGGCCGATGGATCAGTAGGGGGATTTCAGTGGTTCGCTCTAAACACGCATACCCTCACGTTCGGTCCGTGCCAGCGCTACTACTAACGACGTAATGGAGCGTAGAAGCATTGTCCAACTCATTCTGATAACGATGTTGCTCGTGTGGTCTTCGAGCGGGTGTGGTGGAGAGGCAGACCGGCCAGCTCGTGGATCGGACGAGACTCGGTCTTACACTGTTGAAGAAGTCCGTGCCGCGTTCTCTAAGGCGACCGGGTATGATCTTTTGCGAGCCTCCTCGTCCGCAGCGATTCCTGGCGTGAAAACCGTACAGGTCCTCTCGTCGGCTCGCTTCATTGAGTTGCACGATGGGACGCTGCGACTCGAGTACATCTCTGAGGCAATCAAACAGGCGTATGGCGAGTTCGCAATTTTTGTGTTTAAGGATCAAGCGGCCCGCGATGATCGCATCGCCGGCGATGCACGAGGTCCAGATGGAATCTATTGGAGTCGAGAATTGCCGGAGCGCGGACCAAACGCTTTCAGCGTCTATTGGGTCGCACAAGAACCGTATGGATCTAACGTCCTCCTGACCTGGACCTCGCCCGGCGAGAAGGAAACGACTGATCAATGGACGCGTCTGAGGAAGGCCCTTGCTTCACTGAGATAGGAGACTCGAGGAAACTGGGGCCGCTGCGGGTTCGTCTGGTTACGAGCAGCGCATCGGTTCTTGCCAGCAGAACCGATCCCTTGGCCTCGTAAGACAGCCTCCCTTTGGGCCTTGAATGTGATCGTATCTCCTGACGGTGCGAGCGAGTTGTTGTCTGAGCTGACGCGAAACTTGCACGTAGGGTTCGCAACTCGTCCGCGGCTCTCCCGAGCGTCCGGCTCGCTAGGTTCGTCTCTGTTGCCGTGGTCGAGGGAGGGCTGTTTGCTCTGGTCGTTCGTGTATCTCGTTGTCCGGAACCTGTTCGCGCTGGTGTGGCTGTTGGGACGGCCTCGTCGCTCGAAGGAGATGGAGATCCTCGTCCTCCGGCACGAGGTCGCGATCCTCCGCCGGCAGACCTCGCGGCCGAGGCTGACGCGGGCTGATCGCGCGCTGCTGGCGTCGCTGAGTCGTTCGCTGGCCCGGCCGGCCTGGGCAGTCTTCCCGATCAAGCCAGAGACACTGCTTCGGTGGCACCGCCAGCTCATCGCCCGCCGGTGGGCCTACTCGCACCGGACCCCCGGGCGACCGCCGCTCGAGCGCTCGCTCCGCGAGCTGATCGTGCGTCTCGCTCGGGAGAACTCGCACTGGGGATACAAGCGGATCGTCGGCGAGCTCAAGGGTCTCGGCATTCCGGTTTCGGCGACCTCCGTGCGCAAGGTGCTGCTCGAGGCAGGTCTCCAGCCGGCGCCACAGCGAACGCACTCGTCGTGGCGAGCCTTCTTGCGAGCGCAGGCGTCGAGCATGCTCGCGTGCGACTTCCTCACCGTCGAAACCGCCTTTCTGCAGCGGATCTACGTCCTCTTCTTCATCTCGCTCGCGACGCGACGGATCGAGTACGTCGCCTGCACGTCGACTCCGGACGGCGGCTGGGTCGCCCAGCAGGCGCGCAACCTGATCATGCGGTTCGGCGACGAGCATCCGTTCCGGATTCTCGTCCACGACCGCGACACGAAGTTCAGCCACGCCTTCGACAAGGTCTTCCGGACTGAGGGCATCAGGGTGATCCGCACGCCTGTCCAGGCGCCGAACGCGAATGCTTACGCCGAGCGCTGGGTCCGCACTCTCCGCGCTGATTGCCTCGACCGAATCCTCATCCTCGGCCGCCGCCACCTCGAGCACGCGCTCCGCGTCTACCGCTGCCACTACAACGAGCACAGGCCACACCGCGCGCTCCACCTCCTACCGCCGAGCGGCGGCGACCCAACACCGCTGAACGCGACTGCTCATCTACGTCGTCGTGACCTGCTCGGCGGACTCATCCACGAATACGACGCCGCCTGAGTTTGCGAACCCTACGGGCGGAGCGGCTGCCTGAAATCGACTAGGGAGAGCACCTGCGGCTAGGGGGAGAGCACCTGCGGCTTCGACTGTCGCTCCGCTTCGCCCGATTCCGGGGGAGTCGGATGGAAGCTGCGCAGGAACGCACCACGGAATGCGTGGGCTTCCGCGTCGAACATTTTAGGGGCTGCTTGGCGTCGCCGAAGAGCTTCGCTGTCACGGCGATGGCGCCGACGACCTCGTGTCCGCGCTGATCTTCGGAAGGGGAGAACATGAGGTTCGGATGGAAGTGGGAACGATCTTCGCCGTGAGCTCGACGAGCCCCGAGGTGTCGGCGAACTAGAGAGGGAGCCCGGCCAGCCGCCCTCTCCCCCGAGAGCCCGTCAGGCTCTCTGACACGACAGCCCGGGCTCCTAGCGATTAGACGCCGATCGAGGTTCAGGGATTGCGCTGTGCAGGCGCCCAGGGGCGGCGTCTAGGGTTCGGCGCCGAAATTCGGTTGCGGTCCCGGGGAGAGATGGGAACAACCGAGTACCCCTGGGCGTGTGCAGTGTTCGACTGTAGCCGACCGACCGCTGATTTGCAGGGATTTTGGTTCTGAACTTGCAGGGACTTTAGTGCGAAAAATCGACCCCCAAGGCAAGTTGGGGTAGGCGCAGGGATGGGTCGTCCGTCGGGCTCCCTCGATGGCCGAATGCCAAGGGCGGGCATCCTGCTCAGCCGGGAAGCGAATTACGCTTCTCTCCCGTGGATCAGGGGCTCGGCGATCAGGATGCAGAGCAGAGCCTGAGGAGGCAGGCGGAGCTCGGTCGCCTGCTCTCTGCCGCGGCTGGCTACCGGGTCGTGGCAGGGGATGGCACCCACCTTGGTTGGCTCGACCACGTCCGCTATGAACAGCACGCCGACCACCCCGACGAGATCGTCGTTCGCCGACGCGGCTTGCTGCTGAAGCGCCGTCGTGCCTTTCCCTTCAGCGGCGTCGAGACAGTAAGGCCGAGGGAAAGGACGGTCGTCCTGCGCGTCGACCGCGTCACGCTCGAGCGTTCGCCGTCAGCCTGAGCGCACCCGTGGGACGGGCGTGCGGCACTCTCACCGTCAGGCTTTCCCTCTGGGTCTGCCCCAACTCTGGGCAGACGTCGCACTTCCAACAACGTGCGACAGCTACGCACCTCGACACGGGCAGAGCGAACTACTGCTTGCCGCGGCCGGCGCTCTGCGGAGCCCGTTGCGTCGGATCGCGTCGGGTTGAGCGGTCGAACATCCGGCCGCGAGCGCCGCGAGATCCGCGTGCATCATGGGTTTCTCCAGCAGCCTGGCCGCAGGCACGACCGGCTCCTCCGCACCAATCCACCACACCCTCACGCGGTCGGCAGGCGGCCGTAGGCTCGTGCCGAGGTGCAGCGGTGAGAGTGGACGAGCCCCGAGCCGCGTGCTTTGTCCGCACGCGGCTCTCTCCCCAGGGCCCGCCCCTCTCGATATAGGTGCTCGTGCGGTGAACGAATCCCCCGCTAGTGCGGCAAGGGCTGGACGTTCGGCGAGCCTCGTCGGCTCCGTACCAGGAACACATGAGCAAGAGTCGAACGTCGCTAGGGCGCCCAGGGTCCTCGGTCGTGCCCACCTCTCCCCGGGAGCGGCCGGGTTAACGGCGTAAGCCGTAGGCATCGCCCCTGGGCGCCTCCCCGAACCGCAAGAGCAGAGAGCTTGCGGCGCATCTAGGGTTGGTGGGAGCCCGAGCCGTTCGCCCGCCCGGGCGGAGCGCCGTCGGGCGTGTCGCCCTTCCGCCAAAACGCGACAGTGACCGACGCAGGCGCGTTCTTTGAACGAGTGGGTGTCGGGCGAGGACAGGCTCGCGAACGAGGCCGAGCTGGCCGCCTGCGTCACGCACGACGCTCCACCTCCTCCGCGTCCGGGCGTGACGTACATCTGCGGCCTCGACGTCGGCTTGCCACGCGGGAGCCTGCGCGAGCGGGGTACCGAAGTTGGTCTGCCCTGGCTGCATCAGTCCGCACGATCGCGCCCGCGGCCGCGACGAGTGCTGCTTCCGCATGCACGTCGCGCGCATCGCCGCGGGCCACGTAGCGGCGATCGAGATGACCACGAGCGTGCTCGGCAACCTCGTCACTAACGGGAACGCGCTGAACGCTTACCTCTACCTGCGCGGCGTGGGCGACGAACCGCTCCACGGCCGCGAGGCGCGCGCGCAGCTTGCCCTCGCGCTGCCGGCCGACGTCGACGCGGCGTAGATCGTTCGGCCTGGCATCCGAGGGATAGCCGGGAGCAGACCGCGAACCGATATTCGTAGTGCGGCAATGCGGATTCGACTCAGCGGCCACCCCGAGCTCGTCACCGACCTGCGCGACCACCTGCGCGGCGTCGGCTGCATCGCGGTCGAGGTCGCGCCGGACCTGATCGAGGCGACGATCCCGGACGCGCCGTCCGCCGCGCAGGAACGCCGCGAGCTGCGCGCGTACCTCGCGACCTGGACGGCGGCGCGCGGCGTGGAGGCCGTCCTGGAAGAGTAGGTTGCGGGGCGGGTGGAGAAGCCGCCCCGCTTGACCGTTCGAGAGGGGGACGGACTTGAAGCGGCGAGCTTCCCGGACCTGCAGCGCTGCGCACCCGACGATCGGAACCCATCCCCTGTATGGGGTAGCAATCGGCTTCCGGAGGCGCGGCGTTCTCCCCCGTCGGAGTGATTCCGTTTCCCGATGGCAACAGCATGGAGAAGCGGCTACGGTGCCGCCCGTGTCGGCCCGGATCGAGAGCCCGGTCGTCGTCGAACCGATCGTCTCTGACGAGAAGCTCGGGGCGTTGCTCGCGCTGCAGACCGAGTATCCCGAGCTCGACTACAAGCGCGCGGTCGATCTCTCGACCACTGAAGGCCGCGTCGAGTTCACGAAGGACGCGGGCGCGATGCAGGTTCGTGGTGGCTTCATCGTGGCCGGCGTTGACGATCACGGCGTGCCCACCGGCGACATGGACACCGCCGACACCAGCGTGTTCGACGAGGCGAACCTCGTCCCCATCCTCCGCCGCTACCTGCCGGAGCGGCTCGAAGTCCGGACCCGCGTCGCAGACCGTGACGGGCACGTGGTCGTGCTGATCTACATCGGCCCGCACCCATCCGGTTGCGCGGTGTTCCAGACCGACGGGCAGTACGCGCGCGGCAAGGAGACCGTGATCCGGTTTCGCGCCGGCGAGATCTTCTGGCGCGACGGAACGCGCAGCGTCCGGATCAGCCAGCAAGGGTTCGAGGGGATCGTCCGCAAGCGGATTGAGCGCGAGAAGGGCGACTGGCTACGCGAGCACCAAGAGTTGCGCCGCGACGAATTCGAGCAGCTACAGGCGGCGTACGAGTCGCGCCGCATCTCCGAAGCGCCTCTCGGCGCGCTCGGTCTCGACGTCGACACCGACACGCTGATCAACGGCGTGTTGGAGCTACTGCGCCGAGGGGACACGATCGCCCTCGAGCATCTCTTCCGCGAGGCAGTCCGGCGCGCGCGCCCGATCTTCGGGCAGGAAGACTTCGAGACGGAGCTGGGCGACGTCGTCGACAAGCTCGCCTGCCTGGCGGCGACGTTCCTCTCGTACGACCAGTCGGCGCTGTTCAACCGGGCCGTCGCCGTTCTCGCCGAGATCTACAACCTTGGGATGGGGCCGCAGGCGCGCGCGATGGACTTCGCGACGCGAATCGATCCGGGGGCGAGGGCGCCGCGGCTGTGGCTGCTCGTCATGCGTCGCGTGTTCGGGCTGGGGGCGCTCGCGGTCCGGCTCCAACGGTGGGACGCGGTCCGCACGCTCACGCTTCAGCGGCCGCAGGGGCTCGACGACCACTACAACAGCTGGATTCGCCATGCACTAACGATGGGCGTACGCGGAGGACACCTCCACCAACAGGGGCCCGGCGAGCCCGTCGTGAATCTCCTCAGCCTCGCGCGCCTCGACGTGGACCGTCTCGCGTGTCTGCGTGACGACGGGGTTGCCGGTGACGACGAGGAGGTCCTGAACAGCCTCGTGCAGTTCGACATCCTCTCCAGCCTTGTCTCGATCGCCGACGCGGGGCGCGCCGACACGGCGGTCTTCTACACGAACTTCGCGCCGTTCCGGTCGGACCGCGTCGAGCCGATCGTCGAGAGGCTGCTCGCTGACGCCGAGATGCGGAGCGTCATCTTCCCGCTCGCCGACAGCCTGCTCGCGCAGGCCTTGCAGGCGATCGCGCGCATGGCGTACGAGGAGGGCGCGCGCTACGGCGGGTTCTGGGGATTCGACACGTCGAACGTCGAGGACTGGATT
>WNFV01009743.1_pt1 | contig 10574 bp, 6 predicted proteins | sample 5400101 | NCBI WGS metagenome assembly WNFV01 (sample SAMN13153361, study PRJNA577476) | soil metagenome | isolation source: 115 cm soil or saprolite under grassland replicate 1 | place: USA:California | collected 2016-06-15 | reverse complement strand
CCAGGCTCTGGCGCGAGATCCGGCGTTTTTCCAGGCGTATTGTCAGCTCGCCTTTGCACATGACCACATTTACTTCCTCGGTTTTGAGCGTACACCTGCGCGCCTGGAACTCGCCGAGGGAGCCATTCAGGCAGCTTTTCGCCTTCGGCCCGATGCAGGCGAAGCGAATCTGGCACGCGCGGAACACCTCTATCGAGGATACCTCGATTATCATGGTGCCCTTGCCGAGTTAGACATTGCGAGCCAAACCCTGCCCAACGAACCACGCGTGTTTGAGCTGAAGGCTTATATTGAGAGGCGTCAGGGTGACCACCACGAGGCGCTGCGTAGTCTCGAGCGTGCGACTAATCTCGACCCGCGTAACTTCTTTATTCTACAACAGATTACCCTTAGCTACGAGCTCCTTCGGCGGTACGCCGAAGAAAAATCGGTGTTGGACCGCATGTTAGTTATCGAGCCAAACGATCCCGAGACAAAAGTGACGCGCGCATTTGTGGAACTGGATTGGAAAGCTGATACCAAGCCGTTGCATCAAGTGATCGATTCAATCCGGGCGGCCACGCCCGCCGCCATCCCGGATATCGCCGATAGCTGGTTCCTTTGCGCGCTGGCCGAGCGCGATCCTGCTGCCGGTGCAACTGCGTTAATGGCAGTGGACGAAAATGGTTTTGGTATCGATGCAGTAAGGCTAACTCGTAGTTTCGGTGAAGGTCTTATCGCTCGGATGAGCCAAGATGAAGGCAAAGCACGATTGGCTTTTACTGCAGCACGCGCGGAGCAGGAAAAAATCGTAGCAGCTCAACCCGACTACGGTCCAGCTGTGTGCGTGCTTGGTTTAATTGACGCCTATCTTGGCCGGAAAGAAGAAGCGCTGCGCGAAGGTCGGCGGGCAGTTGAGCTTCTTCCGGTGGAAACAGATGCAATTAACGGTCCGCATATGATCGAATTTCTGGCCATCATGGCGGCCTGGGTCGGCGACAAAGATCTGGCCTGTGAACAGCTTGCTACAGCCATCTCCTACCCAGGTCGGCTCAGTTATGGCCAATTGAAGCTCTTGCCGTTTTGGGATCCTCTGCGCGGCGATCCGCGTTTTGAACAAATTGTCGCTTCGCTCGCGCCGAAGGGGAATTAACCACGAATCGACACAAATAAGAGACGAAAAAGATCTGCCCGCGAATAACGCGAATTAGCGCGAATGATGTTTTTTGCCGGAGTTTCCTTTTCGCGTCCATTCGCGTGATTCGCGGGCTCTACGCCAGACTCAAAAAAGATAGCCGTGCAGTTCGATTTCTTTGGCGAACGTCGGTCATAGCTGTAGCCGGGGTCGGCGACCCCGGCCACAAGCTGTTATCCACTCACACTCTACGGATTATTGAGGACCACCCTTGTCGTCGGCTTGTCCATTTCGACTTGGGCGCTCACTTTTTGGATTTGTGCGGCTTGCTCTTTGAGCTGCGCGGTCAGAGTCACCATTTCGTTCTGCAATTCCTGCACCTTGCCATGTTCTTTGAGGAACTCGTTGAGCAACATCGCGTTCACCTGGTCGTAGCGAACTGTGTAGATTTCGCCGTTCTTGTCCCGCGCCACTAGATCGGGGTTCACCTCGGCGACTTCCTCGGCGATTAACCCAAATTGCCGCGGGCTGTTTTTGTAGTTCTTGTAACGAAAAGTCACCGGTCTGAGCGAAAGGAGCGCTTCGCTGGCTTTGTCCATTGGCTGGATCTCTTCCTTAAAGCGCCTTGAGGAGGCGGTCGTTCCGAGCTTGCCGGTTGCGTCGATCCCGACGGCTACGGCGCTCCCCGGGTCTATTGTCGCACCGAAGATGTTGCCGATGTAACAACTGTCGCTCACGTTCGCCCCCGGACTCCCGATAGCGATAACCTTATTGGCCGTGGTAACATTAATGCCGGCGATAATACCCAAGGCGATATTGTTGGTGCCGGTGGTGTTGTTAACGAGCGCTTCAACGCCGATGGCCGTGTTGCTGATGCCGGTGGTGTTGCTCTGGAGGGCGAACGCTCCGGTGGCCGTGTTCTGCACGCCGATGGTGTTGGAAAAGAGCGCAGTATCGCCACTGGCCGTGTTGTTGCTGCCGGCAGTGTTGCTAAAGAGCGCTTGATAACCGTTGGCCGTGTTTTGGATGCCCTCAATGTTGCTTTGTAGCGCGCTAACCCCGGCGGCCGTGTTCTCGACGCCGGTCGTGTTGGAAAGCAGCGCGAACGCTCCATGGGCAGTGTTTCCAGAGCCGGTGGTGTTCCTTAAGAGCGCCCGAGCGCCAGTGGCGGTATTTTGGTCTGCGGTGTTGAAAAGGAGCGCGAACGCTCCATCGGCTGTGTTGTCGGAGCCGGTGGTGTTGAAAAAGAGAGCACTATCACCGGTGGCAGTGTTGCCGAAGCCGGTGGTGTTGCTCTGGAGGGCGAACGCCCCGGTGGCCGTGTTGGATTCGCCTTCCGTATTGTTTAAAAGGGCGGCCGTTCCAACGGCTGTGTTTTCGAAGCCAGTGGTGTTGAGGAAAAGCGCTACAGCGCCAGTAGCCGTATTGTTGTCTCCGGTGTTGAGCGCAAGTGTTCCAGCGCCAACACCTGTGTTGAAGCTGCCGGTGGTGTCGCTGAAGAGCGAAAACCAACCAACTGCTGTGTTGGCCTGGCCGGTGCTGAGGTTTTTAAGGGCGTTTTGCCCCTCTGCTGTGGTGAACCCGGGATAGCCTCCGTCGGGCGCTGGAACAACCCCGAAAGCTTTCGGGGCAGCCGCCGCAGATAGGAGCGCAAGGCAGATAATCAGGACCGGAATGAGAATTAAGTTTTTGGGTTTCATATTCATTTTCTCTGTTTCTGTTTTCATGGTTTGTTCTTTCTTGTTTGCTTTGTTTTCTGGTTATCCTGCAATAGGCTCATGGGATTTTCAGGACTGCTTGCTGTGGCGCCGGTTTGTTTAGTTCAATCTGGGTGCTCACCTTTTGAATTTGGGCAGCCTGCTCTTTGACGGTTGTAGTGAGACTTGCGATGTCTTTCTTCAAGTCCGCGATCGTAGCTCCCTGCTCTTGGACCGTGCGGTGCTCGTCGAGAAACGCCTTGTGCTGTTTGAGGAACTCGTTGAGCAGCATCGCGTTCACCGCGTCGTAGCGGACGGTGTAAATCTCACCCTTCTCGTCGCGCACGACCAGGTCTGGGTTCACCTGTGCCACTTCTTCGGCCACCAGCCCAAACTGTGGAATCCCTTGCGGATCTATCTGCTTCTTGTAGCGGAACGTAACGGGTTTAAGCGCGAAAAGCGCTTCGCTGGCGTTGTCCATTGGCTTGATCTCTTCCTTAAAGCGCTTTGAGGAAGTGGTCGTGCCGAGCTTGTTGTCGGAGTTAATGAGGACCGGAACTCCGTTGACAGAGGTTTGGCCAAAGATGCTCGCGATATAGCAGGCGTTGCTCTCGTCAGCAACGCCAACCATGCCTGCGCCGATATAGACGTTAAGGTTACCTGTCGTTGCGTTGAACCCGGCACCGTTACCCAACGCCACGTTGCCGGTTCCGGTAGTGTTATTAAAGAGTGCGACAGTGCCGTTGGCTGTGTTTTGGTCGCCCTCAGTGTTGCTAGTCAGCGCTTGATAACCGTTGGCCGTGTTGTTGTTGCCGGTGGTGTTGCTATCGAGCGCTTGATAACCGGTAGCCGTGTTCCCGGAGCCCTCAGTGTTGAGGACGAGCGCCCCCCAACCGCTGGCCGTGTTAGAGGCGCCAGTGGTGTTGCTATAGAGCGCTTGAAGACCGATGGCCGTGTTGCCGCTGGCGGTGGTGTTGCTAAAGAGCGCTTGAAGACCGATGGCCGTGTTCTCGATGCCGGTGGTGTTGCGATTGAGCGCCCCCCAACCGATGGCCGTGTTCTCGATGCCGGTGGTGTTGCGATTGAGCGCTAGATCACCGTTGGCCGTGTTGAAGGAGCCCTCTGTATTACTAAAGAGCGCGAACGCTCCATTGGCCGTGTTCTGGCCGCCTGTGGTATTGCTTAAAAGCGCCGCAGCGCCAGTGGCTGTGTTTTCGATGCCAGTGGTGTTGAGGAAAAGCGCTACAGCGCCAGTAGCCGTATTGTTGTCTCCGGTGTTGAGCGCAAGGGTTCCAGCGCCGACACCAGTATTGAAGCTGGCGGTGGTGTCGCTGAAGAGCGAAAACCAACCAACTGCTGTGTTGGCCTGGCCGGTGCTGAGGTTTTTAAGGGCGTTTTGCCCCTCTGCCGTGTTGAACCCGGGATAGGCACCATCCGGTGCGGGAACGACGGCTTGGGCCATGGGGGAAAGCGCAAGAGAGCCAAGCGCGAAGAGGACGAGAAGTGATGGCCACGCCTGCGACGTTGTACCGGTGCGGGCAGGGGTCCCGTTTTTAGTTTTAATTGATTGTTTCATAGGATTTCTGTTTTAGTGGAATTCAGTTAAGTGGTTTCTCGATTTGCCTTACGGCGCTAGCCGGGGTCGGTGACCCCGGCTACACGCCTCAGGAATGCATCACGGTTTATTCAGGACCACTTTTGTAGTCGGCTTACGGATCTCAACCTGTGCACTCACCCTTTGGATTTGCGTTGCCTGCTCTTTGAGTTGAGCACCCAAGATTTGGATTTCGTTCTGTTGCTGCGCGCTGACCATTTGGAAATCGCACTTCAACTCTGTGATCGTCGCTTGCTGTTCTTCGACTTTTTTGTGCTCTTTGAGGAACTCATTGAGCAGCATCGCGTTCACCTGGTCGTAGCGCACGCTGTAGACCTGACCCTCTTTGTCGCGCACCACCAGGTCAGGATTCACCTCTTCCACCTCTTCGGCCACAAGCCCGAACTGCGATCTGCCTGCCGGATCGAGCTCCTTCTTATAATGGAAGGTAACCGGTTTGAGCGCGAGGATTGCTTCGCTGGCTTTGTCCATCGGCTTGATGTCTTCCTTAAAGCGCTTTGAGGAAGTGGTCGTACCAAGCTTACGGTCCGAGTTAATGAGGACTGGGATCCCGTTGACAGAGGTCTTGCCGAAGATGCTCTTGATGTAGCAGGCGCTGGTCTCGCCAGCGACGCCAACCACGTCTGCGCCGATATAGACGTTATCACTACCCGTCGTCGCGTTGAACCCCGCACCGTCGCCCAACGCTACGTTGTTTGACCCGGTGGTGCTAATTAGCGCTGAACGACCGATGGCCGTGTTCCGGAAGCCCGCAGTGTTGGCAGCGAGCGCCTGATAACCGGTAGCCGTGTTGTAGTCGCCGGTGCTGTTGCTAAAGAGCGCTCCAAAACCGGTTGCCGTGTTCTGGTCGCCGCTGGTATTGCTAAAGAGCGCAGAAGCACCGCTGGCCGTATTGCCGTTGCCGGAGGTATTGTTAATAAGCGCAGAGCCACCGATGGCCGTGTTGCCTGCGCCTTCTGTGTTGAAAAAGAGGGCAAACGCTCCACTGGCAGTGTTGGCCCCGCCGGTGGTGTTGCTAAAGAGAGCTTGGTCGCCGATGGCCGTGTTGCCTCCGCCCTCTGTATTACTAAAGAGCGCGAACGCTCCATTGGCCGTGTTCTGGCCGCCTGTGGTATTGCTTAAAAGCGCCCCAGCGCCAGTGGCTGTGTTTTCGTCTGCCGTGTTGGCAAGGAGTGTCCCAGCGCCGACACCGGTATTGAACTTTCCTTCTGCGTTGCTCAGGAGTGAAAAGAAACCGACGGCCGTATTGTATGTGCCGCTGGTCAAGCTAAGAAGAGCGCTTTGCCCTTCTGCCGTGTTGCCTCCGGGATAGCCTCCGTCGGGCGCCGGAACAACCCCGAAAGCTTTCGGGGCAGCCGCCGCACAGAAAAGCGCGAGGGCGATGAGGGTGAAACTGGACCGTAAAAACGGCCAGCCGATTAGGGTTTTGATCAGTATGTTCATAGGTTTCATTGGATTTTCTTTGAGGTGCTTTTTCATTTTCTTGTCCTTCGATCTGATTTTTGATTTACTGTTTTTACATCTGGGGGACGCCTCCTTTTTGGCAGCCGCACAAACGTCGTTCTATCCGGTAAAGCGGAAATCGGGCCTAGAAGGGGCCACGACATCGCTTTTTCGCCGTATGCGGTGCTGCAAAAATCTCTCGAACGTGCTAGGATTTCGTGCGTCGAGTAGGCCGTATGACTCCTCCCTCGTCTTCACAGCAAGAGGTGACCCGACTGCTGGCCGATTGGAGCGGCGGAGACGAAGGCGCCCTCAAGAGGCTGATCCCACTAGTGCAACCGGAATTGCATCGGTTGGCACATCATTACATGAGCCGGGAAGGCGCCGGCCAGACGCTGCAAACCACGGCGCTTTTAAACGAGGCGTACCTGCGGCTGGTCGATGATCCCACGCGCACCTGGCAAAATCGGACCCATTTTGTTGCTGTGGCCGCGCAACTGATGCGGCGCATCATGGTTGATCATGCGCGTGAACGCCGCTCGCTTAAGCGGGGCGGCGGCGCGCCCAAGGTACCTTTGGACGACGTTGCGCTGGTGACCGAAACGCGGTCGGAAGAGTTGCTAGCGCTGGACGAAGCGTTGGAAAGATTGGCTGGGTTGGACCCGCGTAAGAGTCAAATTGTTGAGCTGCGTTACTTCGGCGGCCTGACCGTCGAAGAGACGGCTGCATTCCTAAAACTGTCTGATCGCACGGTGAAGCGGGAATGGAGGATGGCCAAGGTTTGGCTTTACCGTGCGCTGAGTGGGGAAGAAGCTGATGAAACCTGAGCGCTGGCGGCAGATCAACGATCTCTTCCAGTTAGCCGTCGAACGCGCGCCTGAGGAGCGGGCGGCCTTTCTCGAACAAGCTTGTCACGGCGATGAAGGCTTGCGCCGCGAGATAGAGTCTTTGATCGGCTATGATGAGCGGGTGGAGAATTTTATCGAATCACCGGCCTTCGAAGTTGCTCCCGAACTTCTGACCGACGACCGGACCGGCGCGATGGTGGGAGAATTGATCGGTCATTACCGGATCGAGTCTCTAATCGGCGTCGGTGGAATGGGCGAAGTGTTTCTGGCCCGAGACGAGCGGCTCGGGCGCAAAGTCGCGCTCAAGTTTCTCCCAGAGCGGCTGACGGCGGACAAGACGCAACTGAACCGCTTTAAAAGCGAGGCGCGCGCCGCCTCGGCCCTGAATCATCCGAATATTCTTACCGTTTACGAGATCGGCTCGGAGGGGAACCGGCACTTCATAGCGACGGAGTTCATTGAAGGTGCGACGCTGCGTGCGTCGCTGGAGCGTGGGAGAATGGATCCAGGCGACGAACTGGAGATTGCCGTGCAAGTGGCCTCGGCACTGGCTGCCGCGCACAAAGCCGGCGTGGTGCATCGCGACATCAAACCGGAGAATATTATGCTGAGACCGGACGGCTATGTGAAGGTGCTTGACTTCGGGCTTGCGAAACTCACTGAACAACAGCCGGCGTCAGACGATCGCGAGGTCGGAACAACGACGGCGCTGCAGACGCACCCCGGCCTCGTCATGGGCACGGCGCGCTACATGTCTCCCGAGCAGACGCGTGGCCAGTCAGCAGACGCGCGCTCGGATATTTGGAGCCTGGGCGCGGTGATCTACGAGATGGCGGGCGGAGTTCCACCGTTCTCTGCTGAAACACCGAGCGACTGCATAGCGTCTATCCTGAAGACAGAGGCGCCGCCTTTGAGCAGCTTGACGCCGGGTGTCCCGATCGAGCTGCAATTGATTGTGCAAAAGGCTTTGCGCAAAAAGAGGAATGAGCGTTACCAGACAATCGCGGAAATGCTCGCGGATCTTCGGTCTCTACAAGGGAAACTGGAACGGGAAGCGTCTGCGCCGAAGATCAAAACTGCTTGGCTATGGGCGGGTGCCGTGTCAGCGATCGCCGTCGTTAGCTTCGCAACGTTGCTTTTCGTTCGCCATCGCGCGCCGACCTCGTCCGCCCCGCCTGGCACAGTTTCATCTGTACTGGCGCCAATCAATGAAAAGAGTGTCGCAGTGTTGCCGTTCGATAATCTCAGCGACGAAAAACAGAACGCCTATTTCGCCGCTGGCGTACAAGATGAAATTACTTCGAACCTTGCGAGAATCGCCGACCTGAAAGTTATCAGCCGCACGTCGGCGAATCTTTATAAAAGCGGACATCCGCGCAACTCGCGTGAGATCGGGCAACAACTGGGCGTTGCCCATCTTTTGGAAGGCAACGTCCAGCGAATCGGCAACCGTCTTCGAGTTAACGCACAACTAATCGATGCGCGCACCGACGCGCATTCGTGGGTCCAAACCTATGATCGGGGTGTGGCCGATCTCTTTGCAATTCAAAGTGAAATAGCAAAGGCAATTGCTGGTCAGCTTCAGGCCAAAATCTCACCCGCCGAGAAACTGGCTATCGAGCGACCACCGACGTCCGACCTCACCGCTTTTGAACTTTATACGCGCGCCAAAGACCTTTCACAACGGGCGCCCTTTAGTAACAGTGGGAAAAAGGATTTGCTGGAGGCGGCTGATCTGTTGAACCAGGCTGTCGCGCGAGACCCGGCGTTTTTCCTGGCGTATTGCCAACTCGCCTTCACTCATGACTACCTTTACTTCTTTGGCTACGATCGGACGTCTGCGCGGCTCGCATTGGCAGAGGCGGCCATCCAGGCGGCTTTTCGCCTTCGTCCCGACGCAGGTGAAGCACACCTGGCGCGTGCGGAGAATCTTTATCGTGGATACCTTGATACTGACGGGGCGTTGGCCGAACTGGAAATTGCTCGCGCGAGCCTGCCCAATGACGTTCGGTTATTTGAACTCAGGGGATATATCGAGCGTCGTCAGGGGCGCTGGGAAGAGTTGATGCAAGACTTTGAGCGCGCGATGGATCTCGACCCGGGCAACCTGTTCGTCCAGCAACAGATTGCAGCCAGCTACGGATATCTTCGGCGCTATGCGGAAGCAAAATCGGCGTACGATCGCGCCCTGGCCATCGCGCCCGACGATGTCGAGACAAGAGTAGCGCGTGCGCATGTGGAATTGGATTGGAAAGCCGATACACGACCGTTGCATCAATTGATCGATTCCATTCGCGCTACGAATCCCGTTGCGATACCGCGTATCGCCGATACCTGGCTCATTTGCGCGCTGGCCGAGCGTGACGCGGTCGCTGCAAAAGATGCCATAACCGCATCAGGGGAAAACACGCCGTTAAACTACGAGGCTGTTCATTTCAATCGCCCCTTCGTGGAAGGCATTATCGCGCGTATGATGAAGGAGGAGGGCAAGGCCCGAGCGGCTTTCATAGCGGCGGGCGCGGAGCAGGAGAAAATCATTCACGCCCAACCAAACTACGGCCCGCCATTATGCGTGCTTGGTTTGATTGACGCCGCTCTTGGACGGAAAGAGGAAGCGCTACGCGAAGGCCGGCACGCGATTGAGCTTTTGCCTGTGGAAAAAGACGCACTCAATGGTTCGCTCATGATCGAGTACTTGGCTATGATCGCTGCGTGGCTGGGCGACAAAGATCTCGCTTGCGAAAAGCTCGAGGCCGCTATTCGCTACCCGGGCCCTCTCAGCTATGGCGAATTGAAACTATTGCCGTTTTGGGATCCGCTGCGCGGCGATCCGCGCTTTGAACAAATCGTTGCGTCCCTCGCGCCGAAGGGGAACTAACCACGAATGAACACGAATCGACACAAATAAGAGACGAAAAAGATCTGCCCGCGAATAACGCGAATTAACGCGAATGATGTTTTTTTGCCGGAATTTCCTTTCGCGTCCATTCGCGTGATTAGCGGGCTGTACGCCAGACTCAAAAGCGGTAGTCATGCAGTTCGATTTCTTTGGCAAAAGCTTTTTCCACGATTCGCCGTTGTTCGTCGTTGAAGACGTCTTGGTACGGTCTGCGATCGGTCCGGTATTCCGATTTGGCGTGGACACCTAGCGTGCCTTCGAATGGAATCTTTAATCGTGAGAATACCTCGTCAAGCTCGGTGAGTAGATTCTCGTAGCGCAGAACACGATCCACGATCATTTTTTTCCCTGAGCGATCTGTGTATCGGAAAAAGTTAATGGGGAATCTGCGGCGAGCGAGATACTCATCCAGCGAAAGTGAACCGCCTTCGCGCGCAGCGTGCATGTGGTAATGAGATAAGACTTTGTCCCAGGGATTGCGTTCCACGCAAAACTTGAAGTAGCTATTCCAAACTTCGCAAGGAACTCGCTTCTGTACCTCAAATGCCGGCATGTGACGGTAAAACTTCTCGCGACTGGTGATTGAATGTCGCAACGCGGAGAAGATTTTGCCTGGCCTTTCGAGGATTTCGTGGATCGGGTTGATGAATCCCAGGTAATTGCGCGGTTGATGTCCTTCGACTGGCGGTTCGATCGGCGTCACGACGTCGCTGGCGCCGCAGTGTCTTGAAAGGAAAGCCTCAATACTCGTGCCTGCGGTCTTTGCCGTCTTGATAAAGATGAATTTGTATTTGTGGGATAGGATCATCGAGCGGGCTTTAGAAAGATAGCCAGGAACCTAAAAGAAAAAATTGTAGGGCAACCGCTTCGGTTGCGGGGCCGGTGATATGAATTGGAATACGCGCGACTTGGCAGGCGGAGCGCCTGCCCTACAATGTTTTTCCGCTATCGAGAAGGC
>WNFV01038045.1_pt1 | contig 10576 bp, 11 predicted proteins | sample 5400101 | NCBI WGS metagenome assembly WNFV01 (sample SAMN13153361, study PRJNA577476) | soil metagenome | isolation source: 115 cm soil or saprolite under grassland replicate 1 | place: USA:California | collected 2016-06-15 | reverse complement strand
GTACGACGCCAGCTCCTCGCCGCCGACCACCCGATGGCCGTGCTCGTCGCGCACCGCGGCGAGCCGGCCGGTGTCGACCAGCCGGCGCACCGTGTCCGCGCTCACGCCGAGAATCTCGGCGGCCTCACCGATCCGGAACACAGTCACGAAGACGATGCTATCCCTCGCGCATCCGAGGGCAGGAGCCACTCCGGCTCAAACAATGCAGGCACGAACAGCGTCCAAGCCTCGCATCTGCGAGGACGAGACCTGCGGGTGATAGTCGCGCCGCCGCGCACTAGGTTGTCTGCGTGCGCCGCCTACTCCGTGTCCTGGTCATCGTCGCGACCGTGCTGGCCACCCTCGTGCTGGTCCTCGCCCTGACCGGGGTGTACGTGGTGCGCGACGCCTTCCCGTCGTACGACGGGAACGCCGAGGTGCCCGGGTTGACCGGGAATGTCGAGGTGATCCGCGACGAGAACGGCATCCCGCAGCTGTACGCCGACACCGCCGCCGACCTGTTCGCGGCACAGGGCTACGTGCACGCGCAGGACCGGTTCTTCGAGATGGACGTCCGGCGGCACATCACCTCCGGCCGGCTGGCCGAGATGTTCGGCGAGGACGCGCTCGAGACGGACAAGTTCGTCCGCACCCTGGGCTGGCGCCGGGTCGCGGAGAAGGAGCTGGCCATGCTGGCCCCGGCCACGCGGCGTTACCTCGACGACTACGCGGCCGGCGTGAACGCCTACCTCGACGACCACTCCGGCTCGGAGCTGTCGCTGGAGTATGCCGTGCTCGGCCTGAACGGGCTCGACTACCGCGCCGAGCCGTGGACCGCGGCCGACTCGCTGGCCTGGCTGAAGGCGATGGCCTGGGACCTGCGCGGCAACATGGACGAGGAGATCGACCGGGTCCGCCTGGCCGTGACGAAGACCCCGAAGCAGATCGCGGAGCTCTACCCGCCGTACCCCTATGACCGCAACGAGCCGATCGTGCCGAGATCGGCCGTTGCCCAGGGCAGGTTCGTCGGCGCGGCCCCGGAGCTCAAGCGGGCGGCGCTCAGCCCCGGGCTGCTCGCCGCGCTGGACCGGATCCAGAAGACCGCCGAGCAGGTGCCGCAGCTGATGGGCCGCGGCGACGGCCTGGGCTCGAACTCGTGGGTGGTGTCCGGCGCGCACACCAGGTCCGGCAAGCCGCTGCTGGCCAACGACCCGCACCTCGGCACCTCGCTGCCCGGGATCTGGGAGCAGATGGGCCTGCACTGCCGGCGCGTAGACACCGAGTGCCCGTTCGACGTCAGCGGCTTCACGTTCTCCGGCGTCCCGGGTGTGGTGATCGGTCACAACGACGAGATCGCCTGGGGCTTCACCAACCTGTCGCCCGACGTCACCGACCTGTACCTGGAGAAGGTGCGCGGCAACGCCACCGTGTACGGCAAGCGCACCGAACCGCTGAAGGTCCGGACCGAGACCTTCGAGATCGCCGGCAAGGACGAGCCGGTCACGATCACCGCGCGCGAGTCGCGGCACGGCCCGCTGATCTCCGACGTCTCCGACGACCTCGGCACCGTCGGGCGGCTCTCCGCCGAGGCCGGCCCGCAGGCCGCCGCGCGCACCGGGAACGAGACGTACGCCGTCGCCCTGCGCTGGACCGCGCTCACCCCGGGGCATACCGCGGACGCGCTGTTCGCGCTCGACAAGGCGCGCGGCTGGGGCGCGTTCCGGGCGGCCGCGAAGCTGTTCGAGGTTCCGTCACAGAACCTCGTGTACGCCGACAGGTCCGGCCACATCGGGTACCAGGCCCCGGGCAGGATCCCGATCCGCGGCAAGGGCACCGGTGACTGGCCGGCGCCCGGCTGGGTCCCGTCGTACGAGTGGAAGGGCTACATCCCGTTCTCGGCGCTGCCGTACGAGTTCGACCCACCCGACGGGATGGTCGCGACCGCGAACCAGGCCGTCGTGCCGCCGTCGTACCCCTATCACCTGACCAGCGACTGGGACTACGGCTACCGGTCGCAGCAGATCGCCGACCGGCTCGCGGCGGCCGGCAAGCTGGACGTGGGCGCGATGACCCGGATCCAGTTCGACGACCTGAACCGCAACGCGGCGATGCTGGTGCCGCACCTGCTGCGGATCAAGGTCAGGGACCCGTGGGTGCGCGAGGGCCAGGCCACCCTGCGCGGCTGGGACTTCCGGGAGCCGGCAGGCTCGGCCGCGGCGGCATACTTCAACGTCGTCTGGCGTGACGTGCTGGCGCTGACGTTCCACGATCAGATGCCGGAGGAGACCTGGCCGGACGGCGGCTCGCGCTGGTTCGAGGTAGTGCGCAACCTGGTCGGCCGGCCGGGCAGCCAGTGGTGGGACGACGTGCGGACCAAGGACATAGTGGAGACCCGCGACGACATCCTGCGGCAGGCGTTGTACGACGCCCGCAAGGAGATCACCACCGCGATGGCGCGGGACCCGAAGTACTGGAAGTGGGGCCGGCTGCACACGCTGACGCTGCGGAACCAGACCCTGGGCGAGTCCGGGGTCGGACTGGTGGAGAAGCTGTTCAACCGCGGTCCGTTCCAGCTGGGCGGCGGCTCGTCGGTGGTCGACGCGACGGCCTGGGACGCGTCCGAGGGGTACGACGTGACCGCGGCAACTACGTGGACCAGACCAAGCTGTGGGCGACCGGGCGGACGCTGGCCTGGCCCTACACCCGCGAGGCGGTCGAGTCCGCGCGCAAGCACACCCTCACGCTGCACCCCGCGTCGTCATAGCGCGATGAGCCGCGCCGGCGTCAGCACGTGCGTCACGTGCCGGTCGTGCGGGTCCGCCGGGAGGGCGTCGACGAGCTCGGCGTCGTACAGGACCGCCACGACCGGGGTCGAGACGGGGACGCGGGCGAGCGCGCGGTCGTAGGAGCCGCCGCCGCGGCCCAGCCGCACGCCGCTGCGGTCGACGGCCAGCGCCGGGCACAGGACCAGGTCGGCGTCGCGGATCGCGCCGGTGCCGAGGTCGGCGGCGGGCTCGGACAGACCGAACCGTCCGGCCACCAGGCGCGCGCCGGGTTCACCCCAGCCGAGGTCGTTGTCGTCGTGCAGCACCGGGAGGAGGACCCGGACACCGCGGCCGGTGAACCAGGCGATCAGCGGCGCGGTGTCCGGCTCCGGCGGGATCGCGGCGTACAGGGCGACGCTGCGGGCGGCGCTGATGAGCGGGTCGGCGGCGGCCGTCGTGACCAGGTCCGCGGCCGCGTTCTCGCGGTCGGCGACGGAGAGGGCGCGCCGGGCCGCGAGGAGCTCGCGGCGCAGTTCGTGCTTGTTGGGCTGCACGATCCCGATCGTAAGGGCGGCTCCTGACCGCACTACTGTGGAGTGCCATGAGTGCCGACGGTCTTCGCCAGGCTCAGGACAAGATGCGTGCCGCCGGTGTCGCCGAGGTCGCGATCACCGTCTTCTCGCACTACTACCGGCTGCTGGAGTCCGGCCGGCGCGGCACCATCGCCGAGGCCGACATCGAACCGCTCGGCGACGTGCCCCGGCTGGACCACCTGGAGACCGGGGACGACGCGATCCGCGCCGCCCTGGCCGGCACCGCCGTCATCAAGCTGAACGGCGGCCTCGGCACCTCCATGGGCGTCACCGGTCCGAAGTCCGCGCTGCCGGTCCTCGAGGGCCTCACCTTCCTCGACATCATCGCCCGCCAGATCCTTGCCCTGCGCAACAGCTACGACGTGCCGCTGCCGCTGGTGCTGATGAACTCCTTCCGCACCCGCGACGAGTCGCTGGCGATCCTCGGCAAGTACGACGCCCTGCCGGTCGACGGCCTCCCGCTGGACTTCCTGCAGAACGCCGAGCCGAAGCTGCGCGCCGACGACCTCACCCCGGTCGAGTGGCCGGCCGAGCCGGAGCTCGAGTGGTGCCCGCCCGGGCACGGCGACCTGTTCGTCGCGCTGGTCGCGTCCGGCACGCTGGACGCCCTGCGGGCGAAGGGTTTCCGGTACGCGTTCATCTCGAACTCCGACAACCTCGGCGCCATCCCGGACGGCCGGATCGCAGCCTGGATGGCCGAGCACCAGGTGCCGTTCGGGATGGAGGTGTGCCGTCGTACGAGATCGGACCGCAAGGGCGGACACGTCGCGGTCCGCACGTCCGACGGCCGGCTGGTGCTGCGCGACAGCGCGCAGGTCGCCGAGGGCGAGCAGGACCTGTTCCAGGACGTCACCCGGCACACCACGTTCAACACCAACAACCTGTGGATCGACCTGGACCGGCTGGCCGAGCTGATGTCCGGCCACGACGGCATCCTCGGGCTGCCGATCATCGTCAACCGCAAGACCGTCGACCCGGCCGACCCGTCGTCACCGCAGGTGATCCAGATCGAGACCGCGATGGGTACCGCGATCGAGACGTTCGAGGGCGCGCAGGCGGTACTTGTCGACCGCAGGCGGTTCAAACCGGTGAAGACCACCGACGACCTGCTGGTGCTGCGGTCCGACGTGTACCGGCTGGCCGAGAACAGCGAGCTGGTCGCGGCCCGCGAGGGGGACGAGCCGTACGTCGCGCTGGACCCGGACTACTTCAAGATCCTGGCGAAGTTCGAGGAACGCTTCCCGTACGGCGCCCCCAGCCTGGCCGCCGCCGACCGGCTCGAGGTGCGCGGAGACGTTGCCTTCGGGAAGAACGTCGTCGTCACCGGCGAGGTCGAGGTCGAAGCCCCGCCCGGCGAGCAACTCCGCATCCCCGACGGCACCCGGTTGTCCTGAGGGCCGACGTGGAGGGCGTGGAGGGCGTCGCGGTCCGGGCGCTGGCGAGGGGCGACTGCGACGAGGCGGCGGACGTGTGGTGGCGGTCCCGGCTGGCGGCGCACCCCGCGGTCCCGTATCCGGTGCACACGCGCGACGTGCTACGCCGCTGGTTCGCCGAGGTGCTGCTCCCGGACGGCCAGACCTGGGTCGCCACGGATGCCGACCGGATCGTCGCCGTCCTGACGCTCGACGGTGACGACCTGGACCAGCTGTACGTCGTACCGGAGGCGGCGAACCGGGGGATCGGGTCGATGCTCGTCGACCTGGCGAAGGCGCTGCGGCCCGCAGGGCTGGCGCTGTGGACGTTCCAGACCAACACGCCGGCGCAGGAGTTCTACCGCCGCCGGGGTTTCACCGAGGTACGACGCACCGACGGCGCCGCGAACGAGGAGCGGGCCCCCGACGTACGGATGGTGTGGGGCGACCACGCCGAGGGGGCCGGCTGACCGGACGCACGCCGACGCCGGTTCAGCCGACCGGCCGCGCGCCCGGCAGACCGCCGGCGACCATCGAGATCAGCAGGTCGTAGCTCTCGTCCACGTCCTCGGCGAGCTGAAAGCCTCCCAGCGACTCCAGCGACGCGAAGCCGTGGGCGGCGGCCCGGAAGCAGCGGGCGGCGTGGATCGCCGGCGCCTCCTCCAGGCCATACCCGCGCAGCACGGCGAGAACGACGCCGAGCATCCGGTCGCCGGCCGCGATCAGCTCGGGGGAGGCCTGCCGCGTCTGGGGGAGGGCGCGGTAACGGTGGGGATGCTCGCGGACGTACTCCCGGTACGCCAGCATCGCCGCCTTGAGCGCGTCGTCGCCGCTGCGGCCGAGCACCGCCTCGGCCAGCCGGCCGGTCATCTCGTCGAGCACCCGCAGCGCGACCCGGCGGCGCAGATCGGCGAGGCTGCCGACGTGCTTGTACAGCGACGGTGTCGCGACCCCGGTGCGTTCTGCGACGGCCGCGAGCGTGAGCGACTCCGGCCCGGCCAGGTCTACCTGCGCGAGCGCGGCGTCGGTGACCGCGTGCGGAGTGAGGCCCGCTCTAGGCATCCCGGGCCCCGGCCAGGAACGGCAGCACCACGTCGGCCGTCGCCTGCGGGAACTCCGCGTGCGGGTAGTGGCCGGCGCTGTCGATCATCGCGACCCGGCCGTCCTTCACCAGACCGGCGACCAGCGCGGCCTCACCGGCAGGGTCCTTGAAGTCCGGGTCCTTGCTGCCCATCACGACGAGCACCGGGCACCGCACCGACGGCGCCGCGGCCTCGCCGGGGGCCTGGTCGGAGGCGAGCATGCCGCGCAGCGCGGCCATCCGGCCCGGCTCCTTCAGGTTCGCCGCCAGCGCCTTCTTCGCCGCCGCGAAGTCGTCCGGCTTGCGGCTCGGGAACAGCGTCGACCAGTAGTACGTCCAGCCGGCGACCAGGTGGCTCACCAGGAACGTCGCGGCCTTGATCGCCAGACTCGGCGGCGGCTGCTTGCGCGCGAACGGGTCCGTCATCACCAGTGCGGCGACCAGCTCGGGCGCCTCGGCGGCGACGAGGAACGACGGCCCGCCGGTGTAGGAGTTGCTGACGACGACCGCCGGCCCGGCGTCCAGCTGCCGGATCAGCGCCAGCATGTCGGCGGCCACCGCGGTCGTGCTGTAGTCGGACCACCCGGCCGTCGACTCGCCCTCGCCGCGCAGGTCCATCGTCACCACCCGGTAGCCCGCCGCGACCATCAGCGGCCGCAGGTGGCGGTAGGACGCGCGGGTGTCGCCCAGCCCGGGAGCGCACACGACCAGCGGACCGTCGCCCTCGGTGTCGTCGTACGCGATCCGGCCGCCCGGCAGGTCGAGGTGGTTCGTCATCGTCGCCATCTCCTCAGTAGCTAAGGTTGATAGCGATAAAGCTAATAGCATTAGCTAACGACGTCAAGACCCGCCGGCGGAAGGAATCGGTGGCGTCCGGCCACGACGGGGGCCGGTCCGGCCGCTGCCGCCGTTCGAGCAGCCGCTCGCCGAGGCGCTCGGCCTGGGGCTGTGCGAGCACGTCGACTCCACCATCAGCCTGCCCGGCTTCGACAACTCCGCGATGGACGGTTACGCGGTCCGCGCCGCCGACCTCGCCGGCGCGACCGAGGAGCACCCGGTGACGCTGCCGGTGACGGGCGAGGTCGCCGCCGGCAGGGGCGCGCCGATCGCCGTCGCGCCCGGAGCCGCGGTCCGGATCATGACCGGCGCCCCCGTACCGCACGGCGCCGACGCCGTCGTACCGGTCGAGTGGACCGACGGCGGCATCGCGAACGTCGCGGTCGTCAAGCAGCCCGACGTCGGCAACTCGATCCGCCGGATGGGAGAGGACCTCAGCGCGGGGGACCGGCTGCTCGACGCGGGCACCGTGATCGGCCCGCGCCAGGTCGCACTGCTGGCCGCGGTCGGCCGGCCGCGGGTGCTGGTCCGCCCCCGGCCCCGGGTGGTGATCGTGTCCAGCGGCAGCGAGCTGCGTGAGCCCGGGACGCCCCTCGGCGAGGGCGAGGTGTACGACGCGAACAGCTACGCGCTCGCGGCCGCCGCCCGCCAGGCCGGCGCGGTGCCGTACCGGGTCGGCATCGTCGCCGACGACCCGAAGACGGTCATGGACACCCTGAACGACCAGCTCGTCCGCGCCGACGTCGTCGTCACCTCCGGCGGCGTCAGCATGGGCGCGTACGACGTGGTCAAGGAGGTGCTCAGCACCCTCGGCACGGTCGAGTTCGCCGAGGTCGTGATGCAGCCCGGCAAGCCGCAGGGTTTCGGCGTGATCGGCGAGGACGAGACCCCGATCTTCACCCTGCCGGGCAACCCGGTCTCCGCGTACGTGTCCTTCGAGGTCTTCGTCCGCCCCGCGTTGCGCAAGATGATGGGCCGCGAGCCCTACACCCGCACCCCGGTCACGGCGACGGTGACCGAGCCGTTCCGGTCCGCACGCGGCAAGCGCCAGTTCGCCCGCGGCCTCGCCTCCCGGACCCCGGACGGCTGGCAGGTGCGCGTCGTCGGCGGCCACGGCTCGCACCTGGTCGGGGACCTGAGTCGCTCGAACGCACTCGTCGTCGTACCCGAGCACATCACCGGCATGGTCCCCGGCGAGCAGGTCGAGACCTGGCTGCTCGACGAAGGCCCCGTATGACAGAAGACAAGATGACCGACCCCAAGCTGACCCACGTCGACGACACCGGTGCCGCCCGGATGGTCGACGTCTCCGCCAAGGAACCCACCGCCCGCAAGGCCGTTGCCTCGGGCAAGGTTCTCGTCAGCGCCGAGGTGGTTGCCGCGCTGCGCGGGGAGGGCGTACCCAAGGGCGACGCGCTCGCCGTCGCCCGGATCGCCGGCATCCAGGGCGCGAAGCGCACCCCCGACCTGGTCCCGCTGTGCCACCCGATCGCGATCAGCGGCGTCACCGTCGACCTCCGCGTCGACGATGACGCCGTCGCCATCACCGCGACCGTGAAGACCACCGACCGCACCGGCGTCGAGATGGAGGCGCTGACCGCGGTGAGCGTCACGGGCCTGACGCTGATCGACATGGTGAAGGCGATCGACCCCGCCGCGGTGATCACCGACGTCCGCGTCGAGTCCAAGGACGGCGGTAAGACCGGGCACTGGGAGCGTCCCGCATGAGAGCCCTCGTCGTGACGGTCTCCAACCGCGCGGCCGCCGGCGTGTACGACGACACGACCGGCCCGCTGATCGCCGAACGCCTTGCCACGATGGGATTCCAGGTCGACGGCCCCGAGGTGGTACCCGACGGCGGTCCGGTCGGGGACGCCCTGCGCGCCGCGGTCGAGGCGTCGTACGACGTGGTGGTGACCACCGGCGGCACGGGGATCTCGCCCACCGACCTGACCCCCGAGATGACCGCCGGTGTGCTCGACAAGCAGCTGCCCGGGGTGGCCGAGGCGATCCGCGCGTACGGCGTCGCGAACGGCATCCCGACCGCGTCGCTGTCCCGGGGCCTGGCGGGCGTCGCCGGTACGACGGTGATCGTCAACCTGCCCGGGTCGCGCGGCGGTGTGAAGGACGGCATGGCCGTGCTCGAGCCGATCCTGGTGCACGCCGTCGAGCAGGTCCGCGGCGGCGACCACGTCAGGAGCGAGTGAGCGGTGGCCGATGTGACCTGGCCGGTGGAGCTGCGGCGGGGCCCGATCACGCTGCGCCCTCTGCGGGCGCGCGACGCCGCGGAGTGGAACGTGGTCCGCGCCCGCAACCTGTCGTGGCTGCGTCCCTGGGACGCCACCGCGCCGCCCGGCGGACGCGGCGGACCGCGCTCGTTCCGCGGCATGGCCAAGGAGATGGACCGCCAGGCCCGGCAGGGCCGGATGCTGCCGTTCGTGGTCACGTACTCCGAGGCGGGCGGCCGGGCGAAGGCACCGATCGTCGGGCAGCTCACGGTCTCCGGCATCACGTACGGCTCGGCGAGCTGGGCGAGCATGGGCTACTGGATCGACCAGGCGTACGCCGGCCGCGGCATCATCCCGACCGCGGTCGCGATGGCCGCCGACCACTGCTGGTTCACCCTCGGCCTGCACCGCATCGAGGTCGCGATCCGCCCGCAGAACAAGGCCAGCCTGCGCGTGGTGGAGAAGCTCGGCTTCCGCTATGAGGGCCGGCGCCCGCGGTTCCTGCACATCGACGGCGACTGGCGCGACCACGACGTGTTCGCCCTCAACGCCGAGGAGGTCCCGGGCGGCCTTCTCGAACGGCTCGAACACACCCGCCGGCACCACCACGGCACCGGTTTGGCATAGACAGCGCAGGCCGAGTCACATCTGTCACAGCAGTGATCTGGCGACACACCGCGTCACATGCGCAGCGGAACCGTGCCATGGACTTAGCGTCGTCCGCATGGGGACGACTGGGCTCATCTATGTGGCGATCGTGGCCGCATGGGCCGCCTACCTCGTGCCCATGTGGCTGCGTCGTCACGACGAGCAGAACAGCCTGCGTTCGGTGGAACGGTACTCGTCGGCGCTGCGGGTGCTGTCCCGCCGCGCCGAGGGCGGCCGGCCGTCGTACGTCGTCCGCCGCGGCGACGAGCAGCCCCGGGTGATCGCCCCCGAGCTGAAGCGCTCGGCCGCCACCCTGCGGGCCCGCCGGGTGGCCGCGATGCGTCGCCGCCGGGTGCTGTCGATCCTCACCCTGTCCCTGCTGTCGGTCGGCGCGCTGGCCGCCTTCGCGATCCTGCCGGCGTGGACACCGGCCATCCCCGGCCTGCTGGTGGTGGCGTTCCTGGTGGCCGCCCGGATCTCGGTGCGCCGGCAGCGCGAGCTTCCGGTACGACGCACCGCCGGTCAGGCGCGGAAGGCGACCCGCGTGGAGGCGTCGTACGCGTATGGCCCCGCGGTCAGCGCGGAGCCGGAGCCGGCCGACGCGGAGCCGACCGTCGAGGTGGCGGTGGAGACACCGGCCGCCGCGCCGGAGGACCCGGCCGCGGAGGGGCTGTGGGACCCGGTGCCCGTGACGCTGCCGATCTACGTCTACAAGGAGAAGGCGCCGCCGCGCACGGTGCGCACCATCAGCCTGCCGGGCACGGACTTCACGGTGCAGGTGCACGGTGCCGAGGAGGGCGTTCCGGAACCGGTCGCGGAGGCGCCGGCGCCTGCCGCGCCGCCGGTCGTGGAGGCGGAGGAGGAGCTCGCCGAGCACATCCAGATCGCCCGGGCGGTGGGCGACTGAGCGGCCGGTAACCCGATTCGGAACGGCGCGCGCCACATGCTAGAGTTGCGCGTCGCCAGGCAGTGAATGGCACACCAAGGGGCTATGGCGCAGTTGGTAGCGCGCCTCGTTCGCAACGAGGAGGTC
>WNFV01009735.1_pt1 | contig 10581 bp, 8 predicted proteins | sample 5400101 | NCBI WGS metagenome assembly WNFV01 (sample SAMN13153361, study PRJNA577476) | soil metagenome | isolation source: 115 cm soil or saprolite under grassland replicate 1 | place: USA:California | collected 2016-06-15 | reverse complement strand
TCCTATCACCGCGCGCGTCGAGGTATCGACGAAAGCGATGCGGTCCTCGCCGTAGACGGCGACGAGCAGCAACTTGCCGTCGGACTTCATCGCTAGACCGTGCGGCGCCTTACTGACCTCGATGGTCTGCGCGACGCGATCCGACGCCGTGTCGATCACGCTGACCGTCGACGCAAGGTCGCCGCTGACGTAAACGGCGCTGCCGTCAGGCGACACGGCCATGCCATGCGGGCCCGCGCCAACCGGCATCGTCGCGACGACCGCACCGGCATCGGTATCGATGACGCTCACCGTGTTGTCTTTGAAATTGCCGACGTAGGCCTTCGGGCCTCCGGCAAAAGCGGCCGTTGCCACCAAAGTCGCCAGAATGGCGCCGGCGCGCGCAAGCCGGCACAAAAAGTATTGTGATCTAGGGAACATGGAACCCTCCTTGTTTGTTGGCTGAAATTGGTAAACAGCGCAGCGCGGGCGAACGCTTTACCCGTTGTGCATTTACTCTCTCACCAAGGAGAACTCATTTCGTGGCTACTTTATTCCGAAAATTCTGATATTTTGCCGACGGGAATAAAATCGTGCGAAGATCGGTCTTATAGCGATGTGGCGAAGCCGAAAATCAGCCGAGGACGTTCTCAAGACGCGTCGTTTTGAGAATGTTGTGCTGCCGCACCTCAGCGCCGCATACAATCTTGCGCGCCGGCTCACCCGTCACTCCGAAAATGCGGAAGATTTGGTGCAGGAAGCGTGCATGCGCGCATTTAAGTTTTTTGATGGATTTCACGGCAACGACGCGCGCGCCTGGCTCCTGACGATTGTGCGCAACACTTGTTACACTTGGTTACAAAACGCAAAAATGGAGAATTGCCAAACGAATTACGACGAAGAGGCGCATAGCTTGGAGACGGAAAACAGCCCGACCGTGGACCTCTGGGGTAACGACCCGGAAGTATTGGTATTGCGCCACGCCGATCAAGAACTGATCAACCGCGCCTTGGATAAATTGCCCCTGGAGTTTCGCGAAGTCATGGTCCTGCGCGAACTGGAAGATTTTTCCTATAAGGAAATCGCTGCGATCGCTGACATTCCCTTGGGGACGGTCATGTCGAGACTGGCGCGGGCGCGCAAACTGTTGGTGGAAATCGTTCAGCGCATGAAGAGAGACGCTTAAGGTGAATTGCCCTGAGGCTCAATCGCTGCTGTCGCCGCATCTGGACAGCGAGTTGGATTTGCTCCGCTCCGTCGACCTGGAGCAGCATCTACAAACTTGCCCCGACTGCCGACGTCACTCTCAACAGACGAAAGCTGCGCGCGCAGCTGTGCGCGAGCATGCTACCTACTTCGCAGCGCCAGACGCGCTGCGCGAGAAAATCATTGCGACACTGCCCGTCACCAAACGAAGGACGGCCACGCCGGCCTGGTTCAACTTAAGTGCCGCTTTTGCGTTGCTTGTGATCGTGACGTTGAGCGTATATTCGAATCTACCAATCGCTCGTTCAGATGACCGCGTGGCCGACGAAGTGATTTCCGGTCATGTCCGCGCGTTGATGGCTAATCATTTGACCGACATCGCTTCCTCCGACCGGCACACGGTGAAGCCTTGGTTCAACGGCAAAATCGATTTTTCTCCGCCCGTCGTCGACCTCGCGGCTCAAGGCTTTCCGCTGGTCGGCGGCCGGCTCGACTACGTCTCTAATCGTGCCGCCGCCGCGTTGGTTTACCGCCACGATCGGCACCTGATAAATCTTTTCATCTGGCCGGCGCCTGTCAAAGAATTCTCGGACGCGAAAGCGCTTGAGCGTAACGGGTACAACATCATTTACTGGGCGACTGCCGGTATGGAATATTGGGCCGTATCCGACCTCAACTCGACGGATTTGAAAAACTTTAGCGCGATATTGATGAAACCCGAAGACGTCGAAGCGAGTCCATCGATCATCCCTCGGTGAAGCGAGCGGTGCGGTTATCTTTGCTTACTTTGCGCGGTTCAAGTTCCTTCGCATTCGCTCAGGACAAGCTTTGCAGTTAAGTAGTCCGAAAATAGAAAGGGACGGCTAGTGCCGCCCCTTTCTCTGTGAGCTTTTGTGGTTAATTCATTTCCCCTAGTCTACTCATCCAACCACATCAGCTTCGCCGGGTTTTCTTGCAACATGACCTTTACTTCGTGCGGCTTGATGCCGAATCCCAACAGCGCCCGGATAAAGACGCGCATCCCGTCGATGGCGTCCATGTGCAGCACCTGGCCGAAGTCGCTGCCGATGATACAGCGGTCCGGACCGATTTCTTTGATCGTGCGAATCGTTTCCATTGGGTCGGCGACGGGTTGATACAGGCTTGGAATCATCGGTTGGCAATAAGTGCCGACGTAAACGCCCAGATCGCGCAGTTGTTTCATCTCGTCGAGCAGCAGCTTATTCAATTCCAGCAACGGATGGTCCAACGTCGCGCGCACACCGATCTCTTTGGCTAATCTTGCCAACGGCAGCAGTTCCTGGAAATCAGTGTGACCGAAGCCGATGCCGACTTTCTTTTCCGCCGCCATCTCCATGATTTGTTTCACTTCGGGCAACACCTTGCCGTCCTCGCCGCACAGGCGCACGCCCTCATGTTCCGGATGACCGGCACCACGCCAGAAACCGTAGGAAGTAAACGTCGGGAACCAAATCATTTTGAAGTTGGGATATTGCAGCCCGACACGGACGTACTCCGGCCGCATACCGAAGCACATGCCGACGCCGCCGCAGACTTGAACACGGTTGGTCAATTCCCCACGCGCGATCATGTCGTCGATGTAGCGCTGGGTCAGATAGGCCGATGTCGCGCTGATGTTCCAGTGATCTTTAAAGGCGATAGCCCGCATGCCGCACTTGGACGCCTCGATGGCGATCTGAATCATGTCCTGCGAACGATGCACGAAATCCGGATAGCCGTGAATGTGGCAATCGATCGCCCCCTTGAGCAGCTCGTTCTCGATCCCCGGATAGATCTTCAACATCTCCGGGTTGTCCTTCAGCATCTGGTAGAAATAGTCCTTGGCGTTGAGCTCGCGCACGCGCGCCACGCTCAAGGTTCGGCCCACCATCAATTCCTCGGCGGCCTTGGCGTCAGCAGCAAAATCACACATTTTCTCCTCCTAGATCCTGTTCAATGAAAATCAATGACTCGCCTTTCAGTTTCGTGTTCGTGCTTTTCACGATCACGTCGTTAGGAGTTCCCCCACGCCTCAAAAAATCTTCTAGCGTCTTCCACCACCGGCTCGGTGACCGGCACGTAGGGAATCACCATGCGCGTCACTCCGGCCTCTTCGAACGCTTTCATCTTTTCTTTGATCTCGCGAATGTCACTAGCGGGCACGACCGGCAGCTTGTCCATGTACTCGTCAGTAAGCGCCGCCATCGCCGCCTTAAAGCCGCCCTTTTGAAACGCCTCGTGGATCGCATTGACCTCATTCTCGAAGCCCATGCCGCGCAGCATGTCGCTGTAGTGATCGGCGATGTTGTAAAACGTCAGCACCTGGCGGAGCTTCGCGCGGGCGAGATTTTTGTCGGGGTTTAAAGAAACGCGCGACTTGGCGATGATCTCGATTTTGCTTGCGTCGCGACCCGCCTCTTTCGCCCCTTCGCGCACTCGCGTGGCGATTTCCTTTACCTTGGCCGGCGTCGCCATATTGATGAACACGCCGTCGGAAATCTTGCCGACGAGTTTCGTCATCTGCGGTCCCAGCCCGGCAAGATAGATCGGCAGGTCGGGATAGCTGGGTTTCCAGGAGAGCTGAAAGCGCTTGCCGGTCTGGTAAATCTCGCCCTCGTACTCCACGCGCTCGCCGCCGGCAACTTTGCGGACAATATCAATATACTCTCGCGCCCGCTTCAAAGGACGATCGAACACGCCGCCGTGCCAACCGGCGATGGCTTTATTAGCGACGCCGAGGCCTAACAACAAACGTCCACCGGAAAGATCTTGCAGCGTCGCGGATTGAATTCCCAGCGTCACCGGGCTGCGGCCGTAGATGTGGTAGATCGCCGTGCCGAGCTTGATTTGCTTCGTCCGGCTGGCGACGGCCGCGAGCATGATCATCGGATCGGTGCTGTTCGACTCCCCTTTCCAGAAGGCGCCGAAGCCTACCTGCTCGGCGAGCACAATCAGGTCCGGCACATTAGCCGCCGGATAATGCGCCGCCGAGTTAATCTCAACGTCGTAAATCATGATCCTTTCCCTTCTACCTTTTGAACCTTGAACCGTTGAACTCTGAACGTCAAAAACCCCGCGTACCCTAGCCAGTGACACTACTCAAGTCAAATCGCGACGTGCCATTTCTCTCGATACTAATGTCTACGGCTGCGTCGCTCTTGCTTTTTGCGCGAGCAGGTCGAGCTCCTTTTTGATCTTCTGGGTATTTTCCACGAATTGATCCACGGACGTTGAAGGCAACCATGCCGCATCGATCGGTTTTACGATGCCGGTGTATTCCATGACGTTTGAGAACCTGCTGCGACTCGCGAAATCAATGACCAGGCTCAGGCCGATCGCCGCGCCGCTGACCAACAGCGCCGCCCACAGGCGCGAGCGCCGTCGCATCGTCGATGCCCAACCGAGATGCCCATATACCAAGGCCGCGAGAATTGTGCCTGACCCCAAAAATCCAGCGGTCCACAGCGCCGGAATAACCGGAAAGAAAAATTCGAGCCACTCGGACGCCATGCTGAGGACAAGAAATCCGAAAATGGCGCCGCACGCGATGGTGACATGCGGCGCGAAGTGAAACCGACTCACGACAAGCCGGCTCGCCAGCGCCCATAAACCGGCCCAGCCGAGCAACGTCGCCAAGGTCGTTAACGGTTCGCTGACCACCTTGGCTAGGGTCACACGCTCAATGCTGCCAAGAAAGGAGTCCAGGCAAAGAAGCAGCAGAATAATCAGCCCGGCGATCGGCGCCGCATAGGACGAGGCAACCCACGACTCTTTATGCTCGCGATCAACCAGCGTCGGCGCCAGCGCATGGTCGACGCTGCAAAAGCGCAGCAGCGTGCGGCCGATGCGAAATTGCGTACCGGAATGAAGCTCCAGAACCGCAACACGTTCGCCATCGACGCCGCTGCGGAGCCCGTTGACGCTCTCTAAGTCGCGCGGCGAACAACCGCTCATTGTCATCGCGTTCGATGGTGAGGTGGATCGGACAGACGTAAGGATCGTTGATGACCACGTGATTGCCGTAGGCGCGGCCCACTTGGACGGGAAAAGCATCAATCCGAACCCGTTCCGTGACGTTGCCTTTGGCGTCGAGAATTTCGACATAGCCTAGCGCCGCCATTTGATGCTCTCCATGTAGCGCCGGCTGAGCGCCTCGACATTTTCGAAGCTGACCCCGGAAAGACTCAACGTCGAAACCAACCCCACGTTTCTCGCCCCCAGGGTCGCCGCCCTGAACACCGCATCATAGAGACCGGGGAGCTTTACGTATTGCCGCGCGCACAATATCGCTTTGACTTTCCCTGTCTGGGTTTGCACGTTGCGCGTCTGGCAGCGAAACGGCGTCACTTCTTCTTCATTGCCGAAAACCGCAGTATTACCGGCCTGGACTTGAGCCGAGTACAGAGTGAAAAACTGCGGCGGATAGAGCTCCGCGGTCGACAACAATTGGTGATAAAACCGGACGATTCCCGACGACTGTTCGCTCGAAACAAAAATGTAATCGTCCGTGGAACAGTCGTGAGTGACGGCTACATAGGGAAGTTCTTTGCGCCTCACGGCGTCGGCCCAGCAACGGAAAAAATCCGCCGGCTTAGTGGGCAGAGTATAAGGGCCGAACGCTATGCCCGGCGTTGTCGAGGAAAACATGCCCGCCAAATAGCGCGCCTGATTGGTGTGAATCTGCTGCCCGACCTCGGCGAGGAAGCTATTTGCCGGTCGCAGCTCGACCTTCGCGGTTTTTTCGAGCAACGCCAGTGCGCGCTCGGCGGGCACCAAAAAGCTGATCTGTTCGCCTTCCGTCGCAACGTTGACGCCGATGACCGTTCCGGCATGGGTCAGCGTGGGACCACCGCTCATGCCGGGATTGAGCGAGCCGGTGAAATGAACTTTGGGATAGAGCGTATGGCGCAAAAGCCCGTTGTAAGTTCCTTCGACGATGGTCAGGCCGAGATCCCGAGGATGGCCGAGCGAGTAGAGCCGCGTTCCTTGCTCGATCGGTTTGGTTTCCAAACTTAGAAATCCTTTGGGATGGCGATCGGTGCGGAGCACGGCCAGATCGTAGACTACATCGACGCCCAGAACCTTCGCTTGACTCGATTGTCCCGAAGGATTAGTGACTTCGACGCGGTATCGATCAGGAGAGTGAATCAGCTTCGATACGACGTGGTAATTGGTGATGATATGGCCGCGCGCGTCAGCGAAAAATCCCGTTCCAACCGAAGCCTTGGCGGCAGATCCGGTTTCGACGACTTCTATCTTCACCACGTTTTCGGAAAACTGCTTGAAGATGTCGGCGGTCGCCTTGACGGCCTGTGCCGGCGCCCGGCCCGGCAGGGCCACCATGGAGAATAAGAACGACAATGCGGCAATGGCAACGTTACGGTTCATCGATAAGCCGTATTCGAAATGTGCCCCGTGGAATGGATTGCTTGCGGACTGTTACTAAGGCGCCGTTCGGGTGATCCCTCGCGACTGAAGTTCGCCGATCACCTCGCCGCGAAATCCCAGCTCGCCGAGAACTTTGGCGCTATGTTCACCCAACAGCGGCGGCGGGCTGGATTTTTTCACGGGGAGATTTTCGAACCGCACTGGACCGCCAACAAACTCTAATGGTCCCGCCTTGGGATGTTCCAGCTTTTCCGTCAGCCCAAGGTGCTTGACCTGGGGATCGTCGAGCACTTCAGCGAGATTATAGAGCGGCGCGACGGGAACATCGCTGCGTTCCAGGCACGCAAGCCACTCCTGGCGTGACTTGGTTTGAAATGTCGGCGCCAGGGTTTGCTCGAGGGCTTGGTAATTTTGCCGGCGCGCCTCTCGCGTCTTAAATCGCTCATCAGCGGCGAGGTCCACTCGCTCGCAAGCCTTGAGTAGCGCGAGCCAGAATTTTTCCGGAACCGAACAGTGAATCGCCAAAGGCAATCCGTCTTTGCAAACGAAAGCGAACGCGTGGGCATTTTTGACGCGCGCCATTCGGCTGGGCACGTTGCCGGTTCTTAAATAGCCGGCGGCGGTCTCGCCGATAAACGAGAGCGTCGCTTGCAAGAGCGAAGTCTCAACCTTGCAACCTGTTCCCGATTTCTCACGCGCCAACAAGGCGCCGAGGATTCCATAGCCGGCGGACAGCCCGGTCACATAGTCGGACACGGCCATGCCCATGACTTTGGGATCATTCGGATCGCTGAGCAGACTCAATAGCCCGCTCATCGCCTGGCCCAAGGTGTCGAACCCCGGCTTGTCGACGTAGGGCCCGGTCTGACCGAAAGCCGATATAGAGCAGTAAACTAGTTTCGCATTGCTGGCGTGCACGGCGTCGTAGCCGATGCCGAGGCGTGCCGCCGTACCCGGGCGAAAGTTTTCCACGAAAACATCGGCGCGTTTGAGCAGATCGAGGCAAATCTGCTTGCCCTCCGAAGGTTTCAGATCTAGCACCACGCTTTCTTTGTTGCGGTTGAGATGGGCGAAGTTGAAACTATAAAAGGGATCAGGCGCGAAGTAACGATAGGGATCGCCTTCGGGCGGCGACTCGATCTTGATCACGCGCGCGCCAAGGTCGGCCAAGAGTGCCGTTGCGTAGGGCCCGGTGACGAACGTCGCGCACTCGATGACGGTGATGTCATTCAGAATTTCGACAGGCATGAATATTTTTCTCGGCTAATCTTTCACGGATCACCGTCGCTTGCAATGAAGCCAACCCTCGACATCAAAGTCCGTCTGATCTTCTGGCAAGCTCCCAACCGATCTGATAATTTATCGCAAATGGCTCGAACGAAATCCGCCCAAAACGCCGAAGCACTCTCGCTCCGCCAGCGGCAACGGCGGCGTCCGTCTGTGGTCAAATCAAAGAATGTATCTCGAGCGACACCAGCGCAAAACCTATTGCGCGCGATCAAACTCTCCGAATTTTGTCTGGCACTACGCAACTCCGCTCGACCGAAGAATCACTGATGGAACCACGATTTCTGCCGGCGCTGAGCAAAATGCATAAAGTATTTTTGCCCGCCTCTCGTGAGCTAAGAACACCTGTGAATCACGCGCTAATCGACGGACTATCCGTCGCGGCATGGGGAATGGTTCGAGCGACAGAGGATCTTGATTCCCTTGCAGACAGCGACCCGAGCCGATCGGAGATCTCAATGTCCGCGATCTGTTGCGAGTATCACTCGAGCGCCAACGTTGTCGCGTCGAGTGGGGGCCGGGGATCACGGCGACCCGGTTTCGCTGCTTTTGAGAATTGAGCTGCCCCGCTCATACGGCGGACTCAGCGCCGATGTTCTGTGGGCGCATAAGCGCTGGCAGCGAGAGGCATTGACTCGAACGGTCACAGTGAGCGTATCGCGCCGAAGAGTACGTGTTCTTCATCCCGAGGATTTGATCCTGCTAAAATTAGACGCCGCTGGCCCGCAACACTTGCTTGATGTACAGGCATTGCTCACCGATCCGCCTCCGCAATTGAAGTTTGCTCGGCTAAAGAAAGCTGCCGTGCGGATGCGACTCGGCCACGTCCTTGAACAATGCCTGCGTGCTATCAGAGGCAACGGATAAATTTCCCAATGCGCCGGTGAAAAATCGGATGCGATCATCGCGGCGCCACTAAGATCTCGTCCCGCGGGAAGTAGTCCATAATTTCGGCGCCGTTCTTGGTGACGACGAGCATATTTTCCAAGCGCACCCCGCCCACGCGGTGCTCACCTTCGCGGCATTCGACGGCCAGTGTCATCCCTTCTTCGAGCACCTGGGGGTGATCGAAAGACCACAGCCGGTTGATAATCGGCATGTCATAGCCCGTGCTTGTACCGAGACCGATGCCGTGACCGATTTCGCTGGCGAGCACCTCGACCTCGCTTTGATACCCCCATTTAGTCGCGGGCGGAAAATGCTTCGCCGCGTCTGCGGTCGTCCTGCCCGGTTTGATCTCTCCGATAATGGCATCGATGCGCTCGCGCATCACTTTGTACCAATCTTTTTCCCGCGCGTTAGGTTGGCGACCGACGATGAAAGTTCCATAAGTGCAACTGCCATAGCCCATGTAGGTCGCACCGCAGTACGATCCGTAGACGAGATCGCCGAACTGCACCACGCGGCTGGTCGCGTGCGGGCCGCGATCAAAAGTCATCGGTCCGGTGCGCCAGCCGCCTGGAACCGCGGCTTCCAGTCCGAGTTCATAGCCTGCCGTCGAGCCGAGAGTCATCAAGTCGGTATCTCTCATTCCCGGTTTCAAATTTTCCCAGATGCGGAACCAAACTCCGTCGACCATCGCGGCGCATGTCTTCAAACAATTAATTTCGTCCTGATTTTTGACCATGCGGGTTTCGAGCATGAGCTGGCGCGTGTCGACGATGTTCTTCACGCCGGCGCTAACCAAGGCCTCTCGTGCATAGCTGTCGAAACTGCCGAGGCCGAGCTTCTCGCCGAGCAAGCCGCGTTTTTCCAACTCCGCTTTGATCTCGCCGGCAAATGCCTTCGCTTCCACCGCGCAAGCCTCTGGACCCGGCGCGCCAGTGAGCCAGGAACGCGCCGGCCGCCATTCTTTAATCCATGGGCACTGGTCGGGCATCTGATGGTAGTAACCGTCATGTTCGTACATCACCGCGTCGTGCTCGGCGAAGAAAAGCACGTAGCGGCACATGGGATAGGCGAAGCCTTTGAGCGCCGTGAGGTAGCGGATGTTTTGATGATTCGCTTCGAGAATCGCCGCAATCCCGTGCTTGCGCATCAGCATTTGGGCGCGCTCGACGCGCTGCCAGCGCATGCGCTCCGGGTTGAACCGCTCTTGCCAATCCGCTGCTTCAGGACCAAAAGTGAGCTTGGGTGCATATTGGATCATAACTTGCCTCCTCTACGAAAAAAGGATTTCCTTCTTTTCCGATACGCCGCAATTGAACTCAGATCAAGCCGCTTCAATCATTATGTTGAGTTCGCCTGACATGAGTCATTATCACGGATCAACTTTACCTTGGACGAATTGTCGCTTGCAACAGCGCAAATGAATCAATTCAATCGCTTGCAATCCTTTGATCGGCTGGATACACAGCAACGAAGATGAAGGTTAAGCGACGGTTTTTCAGCAAGGCATGGTGTCTTTTAGTGGATCCGACCCTTGTCGAAGAAGTTTTGCGCGAACGGAGGTAAGCATGTCAGAAAACGCAGTGCGGATCATCGACATAGACGGCCATGTGCGAGAGGCCGATGATCTGTGGGAAAAATATTTGGAGCCGCCGTTTCGTGCCCGCGCGCCGAAAGTGGAGCAGGTCGCCAATGGCCAACTGCTGTTTCGCCTCGAGGGCGATCGTCACCATCGTCGGCCAGATGAAACTCCTTTTCGTGTTAAAGAGGACGCTTCTCCTGCCAACGAAAACCGCCATCTCGCCACCGATCCGAACGATCGCCTCAACGCGA
>WNFV01032618.1_pt1 | contig 10583 bp, 9 predicted proteins | sample 5400101 | NCBI WGS metagenome assembly WNFV01 (sample SAMN13153361, study PRJNA577476) | soil metagenome | isolation source: 115 cm soil or saprolite under grassland replicate 1 | place: USA:California | collected 2016-06-15 | reverse complement strand
GCCAACTCGCCGCCGGCCGCCTCGGCGACGTCGAGGAGCGGGCCGAGCGGGCGCGGGGTGAACAGGGGATCGCAGGCGCCCCAAAGGATCCGAGCCGAGCCGCTGTGGTCGTCGCAGAACCGGCGAAGTAGGGCCGTCTTCCCGACGCCGGCCTCGCCGGAGACAAGCACGAGTTGGCCCCGAGCGGTCCCGGCGATGGCGGCGAGGGAGTCTGCGAGCGTCGACAGGTGATCTGATCGCTCGAGCAGCTCGTCTGCGGCCTCCCCGGTCGCCGGCTCGCCGCGAGGCCCCGGTCGCTTCGCTGCGCGAGGTGGCGGAAACGCCGACTTCAGGCCCGCCATGCTGAGCTGGTAGATGCGCTCGGGCCGATCGAGGTCCTTGAGCCAGTGCTCACCGAGGTCATGGAGCGTGGCTCCCTGCAGCTCGGCGTCCTCGAGCACGGAGGACGTGGCGAGCGAGACGAGTACCTGGCCTCCGTGCGCCGCGGACATGATCCGCGCCGCCCGGTGGACGCCGAGGCCGTAGTAGCCCTCCTCAGACACGGTCGGCTCGGCGGTGTGAATGCCCATTCGCACGCGGAGGCTGCTTCCCGCCGGCCATTTCTGCGCGGCGAGCGCGTGCTGGCAGTCGATCGCGGCGGCGGCCGCCTCGTCGGCGCGCGGGAACGCGAAGAGAAACGAGTCGCCCTGCGTGTCGACTTCCTCGCCCCCGTGCTCGCGGACGGCCGTGCGCAGGATCCTCCGGTGCTCGGCCACCACGTCTCCGTAGCTCTTGCCCAGACGTTTCAGCAGCTGCGTAGAACCCTCGATGTCCGTGAACACGAAGGTGACGGTTCCGGTCGGCAGATCTGTCATTCGCATCTGGGCCAAGGAGTTACACCCCGACGGCCAGGTAGTCAAGCGGCCGCTCTACGGCCGAGGGCATGCCGTCGCTCTTCTCATATGGCTCAGCTCCGACGGGAGGACCTCGCGCGCGGCTCACCCCCCGCGCGTGTTTTGCCTGACTACGCGATGCGGAGCGGGGCAGTGCGGCTGATCGCCCGCAACGGCGGGAAGCGGTCCGCCACGCCCGGAACTACGAGCTGATGGAGGAGGACGGGGCTGTCGAAGCCCTCGAGCTCGTACTCACCGAGATCGCGGAGGGTCAGCTCGCCCAGTTCTCGCGGATCGAGTAGGGCGGCCGTAGATGGTGAGACCAGGGCCTGCCCTCCGTGAGCCGACGAGCAGACGCGGGCGGCCCGATTGACGGTAACGCCGAAGTAGCGCCCGCTGACCGCAACTGCTTCGCCGGTGTGGAGGCCGATCCGGACGGCGACTCGTGAGCCGGCGGGCCAGACATGGGCGGCCAGCGCCCGGTGGCATGCGGCTGCCCCGTTGGCTCCGTCCTTGGCCGTCTGGAAGCAGGCGAGGAAAGAGTCACCCGAGTTGTCTATGACGCGTCCGCCGGCTGCGACGAACGCCTCGCGGAGGAGCCGATCGTGATCGTCCATGACCTGCGCGGCTTCCTCGCCGGACATTGTGCCGAGCAGCGCCGTGTAGCCCTCCAGGTCGGTGAAGAGGAACGTGAGCGTGCCGGTCGGAAGCTCAGCAGCCCGAGCGGCTTCGAGGAGTTCACGCTCACGCTCCTCTCGATCGAGCGTATTCAGCGGAGGGAACTGCTCCCGGGAGCCCCTCCGCGATCACCTGGTAGATGCGCTCCGCACGCTCGAGGTCTTTCAGCCGCCGCTCGCCGAGGTCGAGCAGCTCCACGCCGGCGACCTCGTCCTCCTCGAAGACGCCCGCGGTCGAACGGGAAAGCAGGATCTGACCGCCGTGGCCCGCAGCGCAGATCCGCGCAGCTCGATGGACTCCTAGCCCGAAGTAGCCCTCGCCCGACATCTCGGGCTCGCCCGTGTGAAGCGCCATTCGTACGCGAACGTCCGCACCCTCGGGCCAGTGGTGGGCGGCGAGCGCCCGCTGGGCCGCAACGGCGCCCCGAACGGCGTCCTTGGCCCGCGAGAAGGCGACGAAGAGCGCATCGCCCTGAGTGTCAATCTCATGCCCGCTGTGTTCCTGAAAGATGTCCCGGAGAATTCGCCGGTGCTCCGCCCGTCCACATCGGTGAACAGGAAGGTGACGGTTCCCGTAGGGAGTCCTTGCACGCGAGTCCTTCCAGCCCAGCTCGCACAATCGTGGCAGCAGACAGCCTCCGAGGCAACAGAAAGCGGCGGCCCGTCATGTCATCGGGGATGCTTCTATAAGAGTCAAGCCGGGTGTGGCATCGCCTCCAACAGTCGGAAGAGGTGGCGCGCGAGGTAGCGCTTGAGACAACGGATGCCCTAGCGGGCGCTCTTGCCCTCGCTGATGCGGCGGTCGATGTAGGCGATCGTCGGCTGGTGGTGCTTGCGGCGGCTGACGATCACCGTTTGCAGCGCCCGGTTGAGCTGGCGGTCGCCGCCGCGGTCGAGCCGGTGACGGACGACCATGCCCGAACTGGCTGGGATCGGCGGTGCGCCGGCGAGGCGTGCGAAGGCGGCCTCGGAGCGAAGGCGGCCATGATGTGACCAGGCGACGAGCACCTGCGCCGCCGAGACCGGCCCGATCCCTGGCTCGGCGAGCAGCTGCGGCGCGATCTGCTCGACGAGCGCCGCGATCTCGCGCTTGAGCGTCTGCTCTTCGCCAGTGAGCTGTTGGATCCGCCGGGCGAGCAGGCGCAGGGCGAGGCGCGTCCCGCGCTGCTCGAGCGAGCTGCCCGTGCGCAGGGCCGCGCAGCGTTTGAGCAGGCGCGCCCGTGTCAGCGCACGCAGCTCCTCCCGCAGCGCCGCGGGCGCGGTCACGATCAGTGCGCGCAGCTGGCAGAGCGCCGCCCGCCGCGCGTCGAGCGCGCCCTCGCGTGTGCGCAGAAGGGCCTGCAGCGCCGCCCGTCTGCCGCCCGCACGCGGCTGCGCCAGCGTGTGCTCCCCGAGCAGGACGCGGGCGGCGCGGATGGCGTCGAGCACGTCCGACTTGCCGCGCTGAGAGCGCGTTCGTGCCTGGCGCCCGACCTCGTGCACGCGCTCGCCGTGCTCGGCGAGGTAGCTGGCAAGCCCGGCCCCGTAGCTGCCCGTGCCCTCGATCGCGAACGCGCGGGCGCCGCCCGCGTGCACCCGGGCGAGGGCGAGCAGGCGGCGATAGCCGCGCGGGCAGGCCGACAGCGAGGGCTCGACCAGGACGAGGCCGCCGCTGCCGGCGGCAACGACCGCGACCGCGTGGACGTCCCGATGCGTGTCGACGCCGATTACGTAGTCCAGCTCATCTGCGAGCATGGGAGCACCTCCATCTCGGTGGGGGAAACGGTCGGTGCCGGTCTGGAGCGTGGGACCGCGCGCGGCGGGACTGTGAGGAGTCACGCCCTTGCGGGCGGACAAGCTTCTGATCAAGCCAGCGTGCGGGCGCCAGCCCGGCGCCGACCCTCCACGCGCGGACAGATCCCGGGAAAGACACCTCTAGCCGAGGGTCAGTCAGGTCCTCGAGTCACGCACGCGAAGCATCGGCACCAGCCTGGCGAGCACTCCGGACAGAGCACTCCACCACTCTCACAGTCAGGTCTTGCATTCGCGCATGCTCATTTGCAAGACCTGACACCGCGTCTCCCGCGTCTCTTGCGGCAGCGCCCCGTGCGCATACATTCTTCACCGATGAGCGCAACCCCGTGCGCATACATTCTTCACCGATGAGCGCAACTGAGCCGCTTTCCGGCGGAGGCCTCACCGCCGCCGAGCGCGTGGGCTCGACTGTTCACCGCGCGACAGGGCCGTGGACGCCGGCAGTCCACGCGCTGCTTCGCCACCTCGAGCAGGTCGGCTTCGAGGCCCCGCGTGTGATCGGAATCGATGAGGAGGGGCGTGAAGTGCTGACGTACGTCGCCGGGCGGGCGGGCGTGGAGCCGTACCCGGCCCGAGTTTGGGACGGCGCCGTGCTCGCGCAGGTCGGGCGCCTGATCCGGCGCTATCACGATGCGACTGTGGACTTCGTACCGCCGCCCGGCGCTAGCTGGCAGTCCCTGGTCGGCGCGCCACGCGAAGGTGACGTCGTGTGCCACAACGACCTTTCGCCGGCGAATACGATCTACGTCGAGCGAGGACCGCGCACCTTCGTCGATTGGGACGTGGCAGCACCCGGCCCGCGGCAATGGGATCTCGCTTATGCGGCCTATCGATTCGTGCCTCTCTATCCAGAGGACGGGTGCGAGCGGCTGGGAATTCCGATCGTGCCGCGCGGCGCGCGCCTCCGGATCCTCTTTGACGCGTACGGCCTCGGAGGTGACAGGGAGCTGCTCGACATTGTGGAGGCTCGGATCCTCTCGCTCTACGAGACCGCTCGCGAGCGGGGCGAGGCAGGCGAGCCGGGCTGGAGGGACGTGTGGCGCGACACGCGTGGTCGCCAGTGGCTCGCTTCGCTTGCGTTCGTGCAGGGTCACCGCGCGAGCTGGGAGCGCGAGCTCGCTCGGGCGTAGCGACCGATCTTCCCCGCTCTGCGAAGTACCGGGCAGCCGCGGGAGAATGTATGGGGTGTCAGAGCGATCGCTTACCCGCCTCGCGGCGCAGAACAACGCCGAGTGGTGCGATACGTTTTGCCGCACGCACGGCATCGTCGGCCACTTCCGAGCCGACTCTTGGTTCAGTCCGGTGCGCACACCGCCGTACTACCCGGACGCGGTTACGCTTCTCCCGAAGATCACCATCGAGCAAGTGCTTTCCGGCATCGACACCAGCGAGGGCTGCTCGGTGAAGGACAGCTTCGCCGGCCTGGACCTTGCCGCCGCTGGGTTTCGGCCTCTGGTCCGGGCTCAGTGGCTCGCCCGGGAGCCGGCTGAGGCTCGCGTCCGGTCCGCTCGGGGATGGTCGGTCTTGACCAGGGAGGATCAACTTGGTGAGTGGGAGGCGGCCTGGGCTGCGGTGCCTGAGGGGATGGGCTTCTTCCGGCCTGCACTGCTGGAAGACGAGACGATCGGCGTGCTTGCTGGTTATGAGGGCGACCGCATCGTGGCAGGAGCCATTGCCAACCGAAGCAGCACAGCGATCGGACTCAGCAACGTCTTCGCCGTGGCCGGCGATCTCGAATCCGCATGGGAGGCCGGAGCCGCTATCGCCGCAGCCCTGTGGGGAGAGATGCCGACCGTCGGCTACGAGTCGGGCGACTCTCTGGACGCTGCTCGTAAGGGCGGGTTCAAAAGCATCGGTGAGCTTGTCGTGTGGCTGAACGCCCCCTCCGCGGTGGCGGTGGAGGACCTGCTACGCGCACAGAGCCCGGGACCGGTCCCGCCGCAAGCTCACCGAATCGCGAACTGGTCCGTCTGATCCATGCCGCCAATCCGAGCGTCCGGCAACTAAGGCCGAGAGGAACGGAGGTTCGATAGCGTATTGCCGGATGGCCCTCCTTCGTAGGTTTCGCGCGTGGTGGAACAAAGATGCGCTCGAGCGCGCCGACGAAGAGACGCGGATGACCGAGAGCGAGCGCGATGCCGCCGAGGAAGACTACGAGGCGCGCAAGGATGACGTGGCCGCGCGCGACGACTACCTGGCCGGTGGCGTCGCGGACTACGAGCGCGACTCCGAGCCGCCGCGCCGCTAGACGCTCACAAGCTCCCGCGTTCGAGCCGGTCCTAGGCGGGCAACAACTCGGCCCATGTCATCGGGGTCACGTCTTGCATTCGCGCATGCTTATTTGCAAGACCTGACACCGCGTCTCAAGACCTGACACCGCGTCTCACCGTTGGTCGCCACCGCTGCGTTCCAAAATCGTTCCAGGGGATCCGCGCTCGCGATCTACGCTCCCATCGCCGAGCTCGGTTGGTAGATCATCACCGCATGGAGTCGATCCTCGAGGCGATCGGGAATACGCCACTCGTCCGCGTGCGTCGCTGTGCGCCGCCGAACGGGGCAGAACTGTGGCTGAAGCTTGAGTACCGCAACCCGACGGGATCGATGAAGGACCGGATGGCGCTTGCGATGATCGAAGGAGCGGAACGCGACGGGTTGCTCTCTGCCGGCGACACGGTCGTCGAGTACACGGGGGGCAGCACGGGCCCCGCGCTCGCACTCGTCTGCCGCGCGAAGGGATACCGCGCCCTGATCGTGATGGCCGACTGCTTCACCGAGGAGCGCTTTCAGCTGATGCGGGCGCTCGGCGCGGAGATTGACGTCGTTCCGTCCGTCGAGGGTCGGCCGAAGGTGACTTCGAAGGACATCGAGAACATGGTCGCCCGAGCCGCGGAGCTCGCGAGCGCGCCAGACCACTACGCGACCGACCAGTTCAACAACCCGTACATCATTCCCGACCACCGCGACCGTCTCGGCCGCGAAATCTGGGACCAGACCGCAGGCCGGGTAACCGCGTTTTGCCACGGCATGGGAACGGCGAGCTCGGTCATGGGCGTCTCGGACGCGCTCAAGCCTCACGGTGTGTTCATCCAGGCTCACGAGCCGGCGGCGTCGGCTGCGATCAGCGGCGGCGACCGCGGGCCGTTTCTCATCCAGGGGTGGACAGGGCTCGTCATGCCGCACTGGGACCCCGAAAGGGTCGACCACCTCGAGCCGATCGGAAACGGCGAGGCGGTCGAGATGACGCTTCGGCTCTCGCATGAAGAGGGCATCTTCGCGGGTATCTCGACCGGGGCGAACGTGGTCGGCGCGCATCGCCTCGCCGAGCGCCTTGGCCCGGACGCGGTGATCGTGACCTTGACCGTCGACACCGGCTTCAAGTACATGAGCGTCAGCCCGTTCGCCGACCTCAGCTGACTCGGACGGAGGTCACTGCCCCAACCGGCGCCGCCCTCCTTGACTGGACGGCGCCTCGTCCGTGCACGGTCCTCGTTCTCAGCTAGCCGGTGAAGGGCGGCCGCCGGAAGCTAACTCCCTTTCTCGCCTTCGCCTTCTTCGTCTTTTTGCACTTACCTCGGACCCGTTTCGTGCCCTTGGGGCACTTCTTCGCCTTCCTCGTGGCCGGCGGAGGCGGCGGCGGCGGAGGAGGTGGAGGTGGAGGAGGCGGTGGCGGCGGTGGCGGAGGCGGAGGTGGCGCAGGAGGTGGAGGCGGTGGAGGTGGAGGTGGCGGTGGAGGCGGTGGAGGCGGTGGAGGCGGAGGAGGAGGTGGCGGAGGCGGTGGTGGCGGAGGAGGCGGAGGCGGCGGTGGGCCGCCGCATTCGATGACGTTCCCGTTTGCGTCGACGATCGCGAAGCCGGCCACCGCCAGCGAGCCCGGCGGGCTGAACAGGTGCCGGATGATGTCGTTGTTCGAGTTGTTGCCGACCGGATTCGTTCCTACCGGGCCGTAGGCGACTACCGTCGTCGCGCACGCGCCGGGAGGCACGCTCCACGTGAAGGTGATGGTAGTTCCGGACTTCGTTCCCTGAAGCGTGGTATTGCCGAAGTTGGAGCTTTTGATGACGACATCGGCCTGCGTCGCTTCGTCCAGGTTGGGATCGGTCGCGCCGATGATCGTGCCCGTGATCGAGTCGCCGGTCTGAACCTTCCACTTCGTGCGGTTCAGGGGATCCCCGGTCTCCGGCAGGCCGCCTGTCGGGCGGTCGAGACTGCCCGGAGCCAAGTTGTCCGGCACCATGCCGCTCTCGGACCTAGCCGATGGAGCGAGCATGAGAAAACAAAGTACGAGCACCGCACCAACTAGCGACGATGCCGTCCTCGCGCGCGAAATCGCCGCGCGGTTCACCACGCCTTGATCCATCCCCCTCATTGCCGCAGCCCCCTCTTTCCCCTCTGATTACCTGGTGAAGGACGACCTGCTGAAAGCGACGCCCGATCTCACCTTAAGGGGTTATTGATTTTCCGCAACCCCTTCGAACTGGGGCTCCGTGTCTCTGACGTCCGCCGCCGAGACAGCGACTTACCGCGGCGCCGTGAGCTCCGCCAGTCTCGATCGCGTGCGCTTCGCCATGACGAGATTGCCCTTTCGCTCGTAGAGCGCGAGCGCCCGGTCGAGCTCCGACGACGCATCATGACCCGCAAGAGCCAACACCGCGAGCACCTTGCCACGCACCTGGCGCCACAGCATCTGCGGAAGCGGCTCGTCGCTCGGGGCGGTCTCGCGCCCGCGAGTTCGCGCGCTGTCTTGCTTGCGTAAGGGCTGCGGAACGTCGGCCGGTGAGATGGACGAAAGCGCAATCGGCTCGGCGAATTCTTGGTCCCGACGGGACTATGAAGTCGCCGACGCTTCGCGCAGTTCTGCGAGCAGGGTCCGCGCCCATCCTGCTGAGACGACGTTCCCTTTGTCTTCGTACAACCGCAGCGATCCCTGCGCCTCGGCGGTCGCCTCGCGTTCGCGCCCTGCAAGTCGCAGCACCTCGGCGAGGGCCAGGTGGACAGTGCCGCGTGCGTCGAGGAAGTCCGTCGAGTCGGCAAGCGCGACCGCCTCGCGGGCGAGCTTCTCGGAAGACTCTAGTTCGCCTCTTCGGGCGAGCACCTTCGCCCGCACCGCACGCCAGAGGAGCTGGGACAAGAAGTCGTCCGCCGCCGCCGCACGTTCGCCCTCCTTCGTGTAGCGGAGAGCTTCCTCGTCGCGCCCCTGCGCGTAGAGCGCTTCAGCGAGGAAGCCCGCCGTCGTCGAGAGGTACCCCGTCTCGCCCATTCGCTCCGACATGTCGTAGACGGCACGGAACTCGCGCTCGGCCGCCGCCGGATCGCCGGCGAGCAGCTCGACCCACCCGAAGTTCTGGCCTGCGCCTGTCAGCTCGAGTCGCATGCCCAGGTCCTCCCAAGTCGCCCGCGCCTGCTCGCGAAGCTGCCGTGCCTCGTCGAAGTTGCCCAGCATCGCCTCGAGCACGCACTGAACGGTGCGCCCCCAGGCCTCGACCCGCCGGTCGCCGGCCTGTTGGATCTCCTCGGACCTGCGAATCGCCTCTTCTGCCGGAGCTGGCCCGTGGAGGAGACAGCCGTTGATCCATTCGAGGCAGTCCAGCTCGAGGCGTCGGTCATCCGCACGGCGGGCATGCTCAGCCGCCCGCTCGAACGCCCCGGCCGCTTCCGCCGCGCTCCCCTGCCAGAGGTCGAGTTGCGCGAGCATGCGTGACGCCCGCGCAAGCCCCGCTTCATCGCCGAGCTCCTCGAACGTCTCGACCGCGGCGCGCAGAGGTGCCTGAGCTGCCGCAAACGGCGTCTGCGGATCCGTCTGGATCTGGAGGCCTACCTGCTGCGAGACAACGGAAGCTTCGAGTCCGCGATCCCCCGCGCGTCTTGCCGCTTCGCCCGCCTCGGCGAGGACGGTCTCGGCCCGGGTCAGCTGACCGGCCTCCAGAAGCGCATACCCAAGCTGAGGGAGCAGGCGAAGGCGTGCTTCCTCCTCTGGTTCGAGCAAAGCCGTCGCCCGCTCGAGGAACCCGCCGGCGGCGGACATGTCTCCGCGCGCAAGAGCGCGCTCTCCTGACGCGGCCAGCCGCGTCGAGGCAGCCGTACCCAGCTCCTTTGCGTGATCGTCGAGCGCTCCGAGCTCGGTGCGGTACCGGTACGCCTGCTCCAGGTGGTAGCCCAGGATCTCGTCCAGCTCGACCAGCGTCGAGCCGTGCTCGCCGAGCCAGTCGGCGAAGCGCTCGTGTAGCTCGGCCCGCGTCGCCTTCGGCAAAGCGTTGTAGGCGGCGTCCCTGATCAGCAGGTGCCGGAAGCGGAAGGCGTCCTCATCAGGCAGCTGCGGCTTGTCGGGACGCACGAGTTCCTTGCGCACGAGCGCGGTCAGCCGCGTCGTCACCTGGGGCTCGTCGGGTGCGAGTGCCTGTACCGCTCCTCGATGGAAGACCCGGCCTTCGACCGAGCCGCATTGCAGCACGTCGCGATCGGGCGGGTCGAGCTGGTCGAGGCGGGCGGCGAGCAATGCCTGGATCGTCGGCGGCACGGCGACGTCGCCGTCGGGCGACTCGTGCAGCATGGCCACCATCTCCTCGACGAAGAGCGGATTTCCCTCCGCCGCCCCGGTGATCCGGAGCCGCAGGCCGTCGTCGACCTGGGTCAGGCTGTCGATCAGGCGCTCCGTCTCCTCGGGCGCAAGCGGCTCGAGCAGCACGGTCGTCGCGTTGACCTTGCCGCCGCCCCAGCCGGAGCGGCGGTCGAGCAGCTCCGGCCGCGCCATGGACAAGAGCAGGATCGGTGCGTCACGGGAGAGGTCGGCGACGTGCTCGACCAGGTCGAGGCACGTCTCCTCGCCCCAGTGCAGGTCGTCGAGGACGCAAACGAGCGGCTGCTCGGACGCGACAGCCTCTAGCAGCTTGCGGAACGCCCAGGCGATCTCCTCGCTCGAGGTGACTATCTCCGCGTCGCCGACGAGGGCGCGAAGCGTCTCGTCCGCGACCGGATCGACCTTGGTCGCCGGGAGCTGCTTCACGACCTCGACCACGGGCCAGTAGGTGATGCCCTCGCCGTAGGGGAGGCAGCGGCCGCGGCCGACAACGACCGCGTCCCCGAGCGAGGCCAGGAACTCGGCCGCCAGGCGTGATTTGCCGACGCCTGCTGGCCCAAGGATCGTGAAGAGCTGGCAGGCGCTTTCGGAGACCACACGTTCCCACACGCTCGCTAGCAGGCGCTGCTCCCGCTCCCGGCCGATCATCGGCGCGTCCAGGCGGCG
>WNFV01019808.1_pt1 | contig 10583 bp, 9 predicted proteins | sample 5400101 | NCBI WGS metagenome assembly WNFV01 (sample SAMN13153361, study PRJNA577476) | soil metagenome | isolation source: 115 cm soil or saprolite under grassland replicate 1 | place: USA:California | collected 2016-06-15 | reverse complement strand
CGGACCGTGGTCAGGACCACCTCCACCGCCGTGGCCACGTCCGTCCGCCACGCGGCGTGGACGGCCACGGGCTTGACGCCCTGCCGGGTCCGCAGCCAGCAGCCGACCGGCTGGCCGTCCAGCAGCAGCGGCGCCGCCGACCCGCGCACGTCCGGCGGCGGGTCGCCCTCGGCGAGCAGCGGCCGGTCGGTCACCCCGACGGTGGGCAGGTCGAGCATGGCCCCCAGGTGGAGCGCCAGCCCGGCCCCGCGGGGATGGTCGCGGCCGGTCGCGTTGACCAGCAGCACGTCCGGCCGCAACGGCAGGGCGCGGACGGCGCCCTCCAGCAGCGCCCCCTCGCGCAGGGCCAGCAGCGCCGGCCGGTAGGAAGCGCCGGCGGGGCCGACGACGACGGCCGACGCGAGCAGGCGGCGTCCGCGGGTGACGGCGGCGCCGGCGACGCCCGGGTCGCCCTCCGCGCCCGCCTCGCTCACCCCCCGCGCGAAGCAGACATAGCAGCCACCCACCAGGAGCCGCCCAAGTGGCGGCGCCCACGCCGGCGGGCCCGCCCGGGCCAGCTCCTCCTGGACCCGAGCCAGGTCCGCCGCGTCAGCCGGCCATCGCGCCATCACGCCATGATGGAGCACGCCGCGGGCCTTGGGATGCCCGAACGGGAGCCGGTTGGGTAGGCTTCGTGGCCGTGCCGCTGTTCGACGAGGAGCCGGGCGCCGTCTCCGGATCACCGCGACGCCCCGGCGCCCTGAGCCGCCGAGGCCACCCTGTCGGGCCCTCGTGCGATCAAGGGCTAGATCTTTGGGAGCCGAACCGACCAGGAGCGAGACTTGGCGCTGACCGCGTCTGAGACAATACGCAACCACGCCGCATTCATCTGGTCCGTCGCCGACCTGCTGCGGGGCGACTACAAGCAGTCGGAGTACGGCCGCGTCATCCTGCCGTTCGTGGTGCTGCGGCGCCTCGACTGCGTGCTCGAGCCCACGAAGGCGAAGGCCCTCGAGACCGCCGCAAGGCTAGAGGGAAGGGTCGCGAACGTCGATCCCGTGCTGCGGCAGGTTACAGGCGAGCAGTTCTACAACACCTCCCCGCTCGACCTGCGCAGGCTGCTCGACGACCCGAACCGCATCGCTGACAACTTGCTGGCCTACATCGCCCACTTCTCGCCGGCGGCTCGCGATGTCCTCGACAAGTTCGACTTCCGGACCCAGGTCGACCGGCTTGATCGTGCGGACCTGCTCTACCTCGTCGTTTCCCGGTTCTGCGAGATCGACCTGCATCCCGAGGCGGTCAGCAACCTGGAGATGGGCTACCTGTACGAGGAGCTGATCCGCCGATTCTCGGAGCTCTCCAACGAGACTGCGGGTGAGCATTTCACGCCCCGCGAGGTCATCCGGCTCATGGTCAACCTCCTCTTCATCGAGGACGACCGCCTGCTGGCCAAGCCGGGCGTGGTCAAGACCCTCTTCGACCCAGCCTGCGGGACGGGCGGCATGCTCTCCGTCGCCGAGGACCATCTGCGCAACCTCAACCCGCAAGCGCGGCTGGAGGTATTCGGGCAGGAACTGAATGCTGAGACCTATGCGGTGTGCCGCTCCGACATGATGCTGAAGGGCCAGGACGCATCCCGTATCAGGATGGGCAACTCGTTCTCTGAGGACCACTTTCCTGGGCAGACCTTCGACTACCTGCTCGCCAACCCGCCGTTCGGCGTGGAATGGAAGAAGGTCGAGCGGGTCGTCCGCGACGAGCACGAGGCCAAGGGGTTCGCCGGTCGCTTCGGGGCCGGGCTGCCGAGGATCAACGACGGCAGCTTCCTGTTCCTTCAGCACATGATCTCGAAGATGAAGCCGATCGAGCAGGGTGGCTCCCGGCTGGCGATCGTCTTCAACGGCTCCCCGCTGTTCTCCGGCGGAGCCGGGTCGGGCGAGTCCGAGATCCGCCGTTGGATCATCGAGAACGACTGGCTGGAGGCGGTCGTTGCCCTCCCTGACCAGCTCTTCTACAACACCGGCATCTCGACGTACTTCTGGGTGGTCACCAACCGCAAGAGCCCGGAGCGGCGCGGCAAGGTGCAGCTCGTCGACGCCCGCGAGCTGTGGGTGAAGATGCGCAAGAGTCTCGGAGAGAAGCGCAAGGAGATCAGCCCTACTCAGACCGCAGAGATCACCCGGCTCTATGGCGCCTTCGAGGAGAACGACCGAGTCAAGATCTTCACTAATGAGTCGTTCGGCTACCTGCGCATCACCGTAGAACGTCCCCTGCGGCTGCGCTGGGCGATTACCGACGATACTCTCGCCGCGGTCCGTTCCTCACCAAAGCTCGCCAAGCTCTCACACCACATGTTGGAGAGGCTCGTGAGTGGGCTCGCCGAGCATCGAGGGTTGGTGTCCACCGATCGTGTCCAGCTTGCAGGCAAGGTTGATCCAGTGCTGGCCAGCGGCTTGTCCCGAGTCCACCGGGAGGCGGTGTGGAACGCCCTAGCGGTTCGCGACCCCGAGGCGCCCATTGTGACCAACCGCAGCGGCCAACCTGAGCCTGACCCAGAGCTTCGTGACCAGGAGAGTGTCCCATTGCCCGGGTTGCCGGTTCGTTTCGAGCCAGACCCTGCCGCCCGCCTCGTTGCACTTGAGTACCAAACCGCTGTTCAGGACTACGTTCAGGCCGAGGTGCGACCCTACGTGCCCGACGCATGGGTCGACCAGACCAAGACCCGAATAAGCTACGAGATCCCGCTGACTCGCCACTTCTACAAATACAAGCCACCACGTTCCCTCGAGGAAATTGACGCAGAAATCAAGACGCTGGAGGCGGAGATCCAATCATTGCTCCGCGAGGTAGCTGAGTGAGGGCGTTCGCGGCCTTGGAGTCCATCCTCCGAGACCTTCCGTCTAGCTGGGAGGCGCTAGCTATCAAGCGCGTTGCTCGACTGCGTGAGGAATTTAACTCCTCAGGAGACGCGCCGATGCTCTCATTGCAGTCGAATGGCGAGATTGTCGACCGAGGCAAGGAGAGCCAACCACCTTCCGCTCAATATCTCTTCCGATATTCAATCGTACGCCCAGGAGACTTGGTTGTTAATCCGATGTGGTTGCCTGGAGGGGGAATTGGCGTTACTCAGCGTTGGGGAGCGGTGAGTCCTGAATATCGCGTATACAAGCTAAGCAGCTTTATTGATCCGCGCTACCTCCACTATCTGCTTCGCAGCAGGCCATATCTCGCTCAATATCAGCTCTTGATCCGGGCGGAAACCACGTTTGATCGACGCGTAACGAAGGCAGACTTCAGTGAGCTCCCCGTGCTCATTCCTCCTCTCGCAACACAAGAGGCGATCGTAAATGTGCTGGATGTCGAAACCGCGCGCGTCGACGAGTTGATCGCTAAGAAGCTGCGGATGATCAATCTACTACTCCATCGTTTCGCATCTAGACGGGCCCAGCTACTGCTGCCCTCGTTCGATCCTCTGTCCAGGGGAAGTGTTGTGCCACGTGGTTGGGAGGGATTATCGCTCGGTGTGCTCATCCAGCTCCAACGAGGACACGATCTTCCACTCGAAGCCCGACAGGAAGGATCTGTACCAGTTGTGTCGTCGGGAGGCGTAATTGACTCGCACCGCGAGGCGATTGCCGATGGGCCCGGTGTGATCACTGGTAGATACGGGACGGTAGGCGCCGTGTTCTTCGTGGATGAGCCGTATTGGCCACTGAATACCACGCTATACGTGGCTGACTTTAGGGGCAATTATCCCAGGTGGGTATTTCATCTTCTTTCCGCTCTACCATTAGATGTCGACGCTGCTAAGTCCGCGGTGACAGGGATTAACCGAAATGTCATTGGTCAATTACAGGTGCCTCGGCCTCCTACAACTGAACAGAAGCGACTCGCAAGCGAACTCGACCGCACGCTAGATTCTACAGAGCGGCTGGTCGACCATCTAACCCACCAAGTAGCGTTACTACGGGAGCGCCGTCAGGCTCTCATCACCGTAGTGGTCACCGGGAGGGTCGAGGTCCCAGAGGTTGCGGCGTGAAACCCGACGAGGCTGCCTTCGAGACCTTCATCGCCGATTGGCTGGTCGCCCATGGCGGCTACCAGGCGTCGAAGAACGACAAGGAGCAAGGCGACCCCCGCGACTTCGACCCGACATTTGGGCTGGACCGGCCGGAGCTGTTCACGTTCATTGGGGCGACCCAGGCAGAGGGTTGGGCGGAAATCATCAGGCGGCGGGGCGGCGACCCGGACACCGCGCAGGCCAAGTTCCTGGACCGGGTGGTGGGGGAGATCGACCGGCGGGGAACCGTCGACGTGCTGCGGCACGGCGTGGTGGATCAGGGCGTCACGATCCGGCTCGCGTACTTCCGGCCGGCACAAGCGCTCACGCCCGAGTTGGGCGAACGGTATGCGGCCAACCGGCTGACGGTCACCCGGCAGCTTCGGTATGAGCAGGGGTCGGACGCGGCGCTCGACCTCGTGCTCTTCGTCAATGGCATTCCAGTAGCCACGGCCGAGCTGAAGAACCAGCTCACCGGGCAGGACGTCGAGCACGCGATCGCCCAGTACCGGCGGGACCGGGACCCCAGGAACGTGACGCTGGGCAAGCGGGCGGTCGTGCACTTCGCGGTCGACACACAGCGGGTCGCGATGACCACGCGGCTGGAAGGGCCGGCCACGCGCTTCCTGCCGTTCAACCGTGGCCACGGCCGGGGGGCCGGCAACCCGCCGAATCCCGACGGGCATACGACCTCCTACCTGTGGGAGCAGGTGTGGCAGCGGGACGCATGGCTGGACCTCCTCGCCCGGTTCGTGCACGCCGAGAAGCCGGAGAAGGGGGTCAGGAAGACGACGGCGATCTTCCCGCGTTACCACCAGTGGGACTGCGTGCTCGGCCTGGAGCGGATGGCTCGCGCCGAGGGCGCCGGGCAGCACTACCTGGTGCAGCACTCGGCCGGCTCGGGGAAGTCGAACACGATCGCGTGGCTTGGCCACCGGCTGTCGACCCTGCATGACGAGGCGGACCGGAAGGTGTTCGACAAGGTCGTGGTGATCACCGACCGAGTCATCTTGGACCGCCAGCTCCAGGAGACCATCTACCAGCTCGAGCATGTCCACGGCGTGGTGGAGCGGATCGACAAGCATGCCGGCCAGCTCGCGGCGGCGCTCACCGGTGAGCAGGCGAGGATCATCGTCACCACTCTGCAGAAGTGCCCCTTCGTCCTCGACAAGATCGAGCAGCTCCCGGCGCGCCGGTACGCGCTGATCGTCGACGAGGCCCACTCCTCGCAGACCGGCGAAGCCGCCAAGGAGCTGCGCCGTGTGCTCGGCGCGACCGAGCGCGACGACGACCTCGAGCAGGACGCGGTGGAAGACGCCTTGGCGGTCGCCGTCGCCGCCCGGGGCCGGCAGGCCAACCTGAGCTTCTTCGCCTTCACCGCCACGCCCAAGGGCAAGACGCTGCAGCTGTTCGGTCGCCGCGACCCGCAGGTCGACAGGTACGAGCCGTTCCACCTGTACTCGATGCGCCAGGCCATCGAGGAGGGCTTTATCCACGACGTGCTGGCCAACTACACGACCTACGAGACGTTCTGGCACATCGAGAAGACGATCAGCGAGGACCCGGCGTTCGAGACGGCCAAGGCCCGCCGGGCGATCGCCCGCTTCGTGACATTGCACGAGCACAACCTGGCCCAGCGTGCCGAGATCGTCGTCGAGCACTTCCGGCAGCACGTCGCCCACAAGGTCGGCGGGCAGGCCAAGGCGATGGTCGTGACCTCGTCCCGGTCGCACGCGGTGCGGTTCTTCCGGGCACTGCGCCGCTACGTCAACGACAACGGCTATGACCTCGGCGTGCTGGTCGCCTTCTCGGGCACGGTGAGGGACAACGGCGAGGAGGTGACCGAGTCCAAGCTCAACCGGTTCCCGGAGACCGAGACCGCGGCCCGCTTCGACAGCGAGGCGTCTCAGCTCCTGGTGGTGGCGGAGAAGTTCCAGACCGGGTTCGACCAACCCAAGCTGTACGCCATGTACGTCGACAAGACACTCACCGGGTTGGCCGCAGTGCAGACGCTGTCCCGCCTCAACCGCACCCACCCGGACAAGGACGGGACGTTCGTCCTTGACTTCGTCAACGACGCTGACGAGATCGCGTCGGCCTTCGAGCCGTACTACGGGGAGACCGTCACGCTGCCGAGCGACCCAAATCTCTTGTACGACACTCGTCACGCCCTCGACGTGTTCGGTGTGTTCCGTGTCGAGGAGGCAGAGGCGTTCGCTCGGCTGCTACTGGTCGACCAGGCCGACCACGGACGCCTCCACGGTGCTGATCGTGCCGTTCGGCGACACCGCGCTGGAGCGCGACTACCTGCTCTGCCGGGCGCTGCTGCAGTTCGTCCGCGCCGACGCCGGCGAGACCGTGGACCTGGGCGAGGCGGTCGAGCTCACCCACCTGCGGGTGGAGCAGCGTTTCAGCGGGTCAGTGTCGCTGGGCGAGGACGTCGGGGAGGTGCGGACGGTCTACTCCGGCGAGGGACGCCGCCAGGAGCCCGAACCGGAGCCGCTGTCGCGGATCATCGATCGGCTCAACCAGCAGTTCGGCACCGACTGGAGCGATGCCGACCGCCTGGTTTTCGACGCCGCCGCCAACGACCTCATCAACGACGAGCAGATGCAGGTGACCGCGGCCAACAACACGGCCGAGAACTTCTCGCTCGTCTTCGGCCAACGGTTCCAGCAGGCGCTGCTCGACCGCCTCGACCGTAACGAGAAGGTCGTCTTCAAGTACCTCGACCACCCCGACCTGTCGGCCGAGGTCGTGCGCGTCTACAGCAGCCTGGTGCAGACCAGGGCGAGGGTCGCCTACCAGGAGCACTGCCCGATCGCCGAGCTCCTTGGCCCCGACCGCGAGTCGCAGTTCCTGGAGTACAAGTCGACGCTGCGCACCCGCGCCGACAGCGGCGAGGTGTACAAGCCCCTGGAGACGGCGACCATCAAGACCGTCGCCGCGTTCCTGAACAGCCGCGACGGCGGGACGCTGTTGCTCGGCGTGGGCGACGACGGCATACCGATCGGCCTGAAGGCCGACTATGCCTCGCTTCGCAAGCCGGGCAGGAACGACCGCGACCTCTTCCAGCTCCATCTCGTGAACGTGCTGGTGGCCGCGATGGGCGATGCGGGGGTCGCCAACGTCACCGTCTACGCCCACGCCGTCGACGGCGACGACCTGTGGCGTGTGCACGTCCGACCCAGCGCCTTCCCGGTGGACGCCAAGGTCGTCGTCGACAACAAGGGCCAGTTCGACAAGAAGACCGCGTTCTACGTCCGGCTCGCCAACGGCACCCGCGAGATCACCGACCCTGTCGAGCGGCGGAAGTACATCGCCAGCCGCTGGACTGTCCCTGCCGCCTAGCAGGTGGCCAGAAGTTCTGTCCGTAATGGCGGCCCGACGATGTTCGGCGATGGGTGGGACATCACCGCGCTAAGGTCGAGCGGACGCTATGTGGGAAAAAAGGACGCGCCATGTCGAACAAAGCCGAGCGAGGACCGCGACTTCCGCCGCGCTGGTTCATCCGTCTCGCGTGGTCGGTGCATCGAGGTCTGTATCGCGTCACCGGTGGCCGGGTTGGACTCTGGCGTCCGAGGGGCAAGCGCTGGGGACCCTGCGCCTCACGACCACGGGGCCGTCGCACGGGCCGGAAGCGCAGCGTGATCATCGCCTACCTCGAGGATGGGCCGAACCTCATCGCGATGGCGATGAACGGCTGGGCCGATGGCGAGCCGGCCTGGTGGTTGAACCTCCGAGCGCATCCCGACGCGAGCGTCGTTCTCGTCGACGGGCCACGCCCGGTGAGGGCTCGGGTGGCGAAGGGAGACGAACGGTCGCGCCTGTGGCGCAGATGGCGCGAGATCGACGCGAAGCTGGACGCCTTTGCGGCGCTCAGGTCGTCCGAAACCGCGGTAGTGATCTTAGAGCCATGGCCAAGCAGCTGACCAGGGGCTCTGCACGTAACCCTGGGTGAAGGGATCGCGTCGGCGCACCATCTATGGCGTGGTCGAGCTATGGCGTGGTCGAGCTGACCACCGGCCGCTTTGTCGACCAGGTCGCCCAAGGCCGTCAGCGCCAGCCTCAGCGCCTTGTGCGAGCGGCTGCTGGCCACCCACCCCAGGGTGGTGGTGCACGGCGGCGCCCGCTCCAGCCAGCACGACAACCCGGTCGATCGCATCTGGGCGGCGCTCAAGGCGTGACTGGCCAATACCCCGACCCTGACCATCCAGGGGCGCGTCCGCCAGATCCACGCCTTCTTCCGCGCTCGCAGCCCTGCGCACATCCTGGCCACCACCGGGCCACACAGCTCACCCTGGCTCCCGGAGGGTCACATGCAGAACTTCAGGCAGGCCGCTTAGGAGAGACCGGCGATACGGCCAGTGAACCCGCCGCTCGCTTGACTTGGTGGTTCGTCGATCCTCCGTCGCCGGATGGGCGGTTGTGCCCCCGATCCGGCGCTGATCCTGCCCGGTAGGCATCTGCGGGCAGGGTTCACCCGCGAGGGTGATGGTTCTCGGGGTAGGGCCGCCTATTCGGCCAGCGGCACCGGTCGGGTCTTGTCGAGCGCCAGCGCAAGCCGCATCAGGATGGTCAGGTCGGCATGCGGCCGGACCCGCTCGATCCGCCGGACTCGCAGGGGCAGCAGCGCCCAATTGTTCTTGAGCCGCCGTTCTACCGCTCATCCGACCCGCGCAGCCCGTAGAGCTTCTTCCAGCGGTCGTTCCCGATGGATGAGGGTGTGCAGGCGGCGCGCCCCGATCCACCTGCTGGCCGGGGCGCACTCGCCGGTCGGGCAGCGCCATTTGGCCACCCGCCGCTGGGCGTCGGACTCGGCGAAGGTCCACTCGCCATGCTCGCAGACGGGCGGCTTGTGCTTGCCGGCCTTGATGGCGGTGGTCTCGCGCAGCTCGATGATCGGGTGGCAGTTCTTCAGGCGGCAAGGAGGTCAACTCGCTGCCGAGACGTTCTTGCTGGTAGCTGAAGCATCCGGAACCGTGGGAACCGAAACGACTTGCCAAGTGGAGGTGGTCTTCGAGGCGGCCTCATCGGCTTCAAGTAGCCGAGTGGCCGCTTCGCGCAGAGCTTCACTCACCGAAATTCCTCTCCGCTTGGCAAGTTCGCGAAGGGCCTCGGCGAGCCCTGGCTCGAGTCGTACCGAGACCATCTGGCCCAGACGGCGAGGCGTCACCACACGGCCCGAGTCCTCAACCACCTCGCCCATGTGCTGCTGCGCCAGTTCCCGACGCTCCTGTTCGCTTCGGCGCGCCTCGTCGTTCATCTGCGCCCCTTCCACCTCTTCGAGGTGGCCCGTTCCCACTCTCGAATCTCTGCCGGCTTGGCCTTCCATCCTGTCACCGGCCTCAGCCAGTCGCCTCGTTTGTATGACGTATCGAACAGCAGTGTCCATAGCTGGTTTCGTGCTCGGTTGGGACCGACGAACGCTCCTTCGGCAGTCTCAACAGCCAACTTGATCTCGACTGGTTCCTCCGACAGGACCTCATAAACGACCTGCTCAGGGATGCCAAGGCGCCGGCAGTGGGCCGCGTTGCCCCTCTCGTCGTCCTCGGGGTCCCAATCGATCCACTCGAACTTGCCCAGGTCCACCGCGGCCTCTATGCTCGTCAGACAGCAAGAGTCGACATTGTACTACGTCGAGTGGAGGGGACTGTTCCAAGTGACCGATCAGCCCGAAGGATCCAATCAGGCCAAGGAGCCAGCCCCGTCCTTCACCAGCATCGAGTCCCTGGCCTTCTTCGCCGCCGACCACATCGTCAAGGACGAGGCCAGCGGGAAGCTCCATGTGCTCGGCGGCTTCTTCAACCTGCTCCGGTTCCAGGTCTACCCCGCGCTGCTGCCCACACTTGGGATCGGGGCCTCACTGTATGTCCCCTGGCATGCCTATCACCAGGATCACCACTTCGCGATCACCATGGTCGACGAAGACCGCCAGCCGCTCCCGCTCAAGATCGAGGGCGGTTTCCGGCTGGGCGCCGACATGCTGCTCGGCCATGGCGATCCCAGTGTGGTGAACATCGGCGGCACGGTTCCCAACGTCGTGTTCCAGCGCCCCGGACGCTACCGGCTATGGCTGACCGTAGACGGTGAGCCGCTTGACGATTGGGGATTGCAGTTGTTGCAACTCCCGACAGGCCTCCCCAGCGCGGCAGCACCGGGAACGGCCGAGAAGTAGGGGGCTTCAACGATTGGTTCAATCCGGGGGCGCCGCTTTCGGTCCTGCAGTGCGTCTGGCCCGACCGGCAGCGGCGCTATCCATGGGATCCGCAGGTCGACGAGGCGATTCGCCAGCGGCAGCCCTTGCTGGTGGAGGAGCGGCGGCAGCTATAGATCCTTTGTTTGCTTCGTGACATGGTGTCGCGGGACACTACAGGCGTGTCGGGCAGGCTGAGAGCGTATGTGGCCGTCGTCGTGGCGATCGGCTTCACGTTGCTCGCCGTGCTCGCGACCACCGTCGACGTCGACCAGCTTCGGGACAGAGGGGGGCTCGTCGCCCACCTCAGCGTCTACCTCGTCGTCGGGATGTTCTTCGCCGTCC
>WNFV01019354.1_pt1 | contig 10583 bp, 4 predicted proteins | sample 5400101 | NCBI WGS metagenome assembly WNFV01 (sample SAMN13153361, study PRJNA577476) | soil metagenome | isolation source: 115 cm soil or saprolite under grassland replicate 1 | place: USA:California | collected 2016-06-15 | reverse complement strand
AGTGAAAAGTGAAAAGTAATGAGTGGAGAGGGATGAGTGAAGAGTATGGGGATGAGGGATGAGTGACCAGGGATAAGTGCGGAGTAATGAAGCAGGAGCTATGACTCTCGCTGATGACTCATCACTCATTACCTTACTTTCACCCTTCACTCTTCACTGTTTTTGTTATGGTTGCAATAATTCAAAAAAGGGGTCTGCGCGATTTCGACTGGGTGCTGGCGTTGCTGGCAATTGGCATAGTGTGTTTTGGCACTGTGCAGATTCGTAATGCGCAGCCAACCGAAAACTACTGGGTAAAACAACTCATCGGTCTGGCAATTGCCGTCGTGGCGATGCTGCTGGTTGCTTTCAACGACTATCGTAAGTTGATAAATATCGCACCCGCTTTTTACGTCTTTGGCCTTGTATTGTTGGTGATCGTTCTCATTCCTGGCATTGGGTTGAGAATTAACGGACAACGGGCGTGGATCAAGGTGCCCGGGATAGGTCAATTCCAACCTTCGGAGTTTGTAAAAGTAACAACGGCCATGATGCTGGCTCGCTACTTTGGCAAGCATCGTGTGAGCACGCTGAATGTCAAGGAAATGGCAGTGGGCGGCTTGATTCTGGCCGTGCCAATATTCCTTATCCTGCTTGAGCACGACGTTGGATCGGTGCTGACATATCTGCCCATCCTGGCCATCGTTCTCTTTCTCTCCGCCATAAGAATGCGCTATGTGGTCGGCGCCGTGGTTTTAGGAACTGTGATGCTTCCATTTGCTTACTGGGTGGGCGTGAAGACTCACATGGTGAAGAACTATCAGCAGGAACGCATCAACGTGATCCTGGATCCGGAAAACGCGGATCGCCGTGGCTTTGGTTACAACACCTGGCAGTCGATCCTGACTGTAGGCGAGGGCGGACTGCTCGGCGCCGACACGTCTGCCGCCCACTCGCAAAGCAGTCTTAAGTTCTTGCCCGAGCCACATACTGATTTCATTTTTGCGGTAACGGCAGGCAACGCCGGGTTCGTGGGTTGCATTCTGGTGATGTTGGCTTACGTAATCTTGCTTTCCCGGATGATAGCAGGAGCTAAACGCGCCCCCGATCGCATGGGCATGCTGGTTATTATGGCGATCGTGGGCGGCCTCACTTGTCAAATCTTCATAAACATCGGCATGGAGCTGGGCATCCTGCCGGTCATCGGCGTGCCGCTGCCGCTGATGAGCGCCGGCCTGGCTTCGTTGATCGCTACCTTTATTGCCATCGGGTTTGCCATCAGTGTTCAGCTAAGAAGATTTGTAAACTAGGCCTTGCTGGATTCGTTTCGCGTTTATTGCTGCTTCGGTTTATACTCACTTCAGCTCGCCTCTGCGGAGTTTTTTCGTTTCAACCGCCAAACGCTCTTGAAACAAACAAGCAGCACGACGGAAGCTCAACTTAAGCACCGTGCTCCCGACAAGCGAGTCAGAATTTTTTCGGTCGTCTCTGCAACGACGATCTTTATCAACTTTTACTGTGAGCCGCGTCGGGGGCAAGTGCTCAAGAGAAGACGCGCGTTGGGACTTTCGAGTCTCGTTGACATCCAGGCGAAACTGCAAACAGGTCGCGAGCACATCCGGCAAGTTCGGGTTTTCTAATGTCTCCGCCTTTCCAAATTGAAAGGCGCTCCCTTTTGCAATTTCCTCTGGTGGCGCTAAGCGGCTAGTTAGGTTTGTTTTTTGATTAGTTCTAGCGACCGTAGCGTTCCGGACGAATTGGATCCAATCTCAACTCAATCGGAATGCGACCGACAATCTATTCATGACCGGCCAGCGGGCAGTCTAGCGGGAGTACAGGCTTCCAGCCTGCAGGTATCCCCAATTTCACCGCGCCCCCACTCACGGCCGGTAATTTCCGCCGAATCAATTCACGGCCAGACGCGCAAGCGTTTTGCTAATCCGCATTCGACGCGCCTCGCTTTTCAGCTTGAAGTGCCCCTTATGCGATCCACAATTTTGAGTAACGTCTCTCGCCACACTAAACAACTTGCTCGCGGCGCAGGGTTGGAGCCTCGGAAGCTCTCCAACTTCAACGCGCTGCTTACAGGTTCATGGCAGACGTTTCAGGAGACAACAGATACACAATGGCAAAAGAATTAATCGTAAGCGTCAATGGACGTGAAAAAAAGATCGCGATCATCGAGAACGAAAAGGTAACGGAGTTTTACATCGAACGCGGCGAAGGCAATCAGGGAATTGTCGGCAACATTTACAAAGGACGCGTCATGCGCGTGTTGCCCGGAATGCAGTCTGCCTTCGTTGATGCGTTTCTTTACGTATCCGACTTCTTCGATGAGGAGGAAGAGTTTGAGCGAATCGTTATTGACAAATCGCAGAAGGGTAACGTGGAAGAAGCCCAACGCGTGGCGGCGGAGCAAATTGCCCTGGCGCGCGTCGAACGCGAACGCCACATCGAAGCTACTCATGATCGCGTCGAGCCGCTTGGCGACATAGAAACTCAAGAGATGGCGGCCGGCGAGTTCGAAGAGCCGGCTGAACAGCTAGCCGAACAAACTGCCGAGAGCGCGGATGCCGGTAAGCGTCGCGGTCGGCGCGGACGCCGCCGTCGGGGCGGCCGAGAAGTCTTGGATGCTACAGAAGAACCGTCAATTGAAACCCGAACCCGAATAAAGGCGGAAGACATTGATACTCCTTTTGTAGCCGCCGATCCTTCCATTCTGAGAATCATCGACGAAGAAGAGACTGCGGCCAACGGCGAAATGTTTAAGGACGCTCGACTTCAGGAACGGCTCTTCGATCAAATCCACGCGGGCGAGTTTAATCTCGAAGACAATTTTCGCACGGCCGAAGTAGGCTCAGTCATCTCTTCCGTTGACTACAGCGGTGATTCGTTTCAGCGAATAGACGATGGCGAGAATGCAGAGCCTGTCGAAAGCGCCTCTTCACGAACACGCGAGCCCGTCGCGGCCCGCATTGAAAGTTTCGTTGATAATGTTGATGAGAACCTGCTTCGACGCGGGTCTTTTGAGCGGGTGAGCGACGATGAAGCAGAAAGTGAAGCTATTGCCAGTAGCTCAGGGGAGCCGGAGCCTGAGTTAGAGGAGAAGCCCCGCGAACGCGCCAGTACCAAAAAATCGCGAGTCGGGAAACTCCTTAGCAGCCTGGGCGCGAAGAAAAAACCCAGCAACAAGCGGTCGTCTACTAAGAAGCCTGATAAAGAATTGGCTGCGGCCGACGAGGACGCCGAGACCACTGGAACCGTCGCCAACTCTGCCGCGGAAGATGTTTATGCGGATGCGGAAGCCGCTCTTGAAGAGAAAGGCTCGCGCGCCGAGTTTGCCACGCGTCGAGGTGGACGCCGACGCCGACGCCCCAGTAAAGGAGCGACTTCTGACGCAGCGTCTTCCGACACACCGACTGAGGGCACGCCCGCAAACGGCGGCGATTCAGAGAACGAAGTCGCTATTGAAACAGCGCCTGTGGAACAGACTGACGAGTTGCCCGCCGCCGTTTCGCCTCCACCGTCACGTGATAATCGCGCTGCACGCGATGGCCGTGATCCGCGCGATAATCGCGACTCGCGCGATCGGGGTCGCGATGGGCGTGGCGGCCAACGAGGATCTGGTCGCCGGGATCGCCAACAACCCACGATTACGGATCTGCTGCGCGAAGGACAAGAGATACTGGTCCAGATCGCGAAGGAGCCTATCGCCAAAAAGGGTGCCCGCATCACGTCGCACATCGCTCTTCCCGGTCGCTTTCTAGTCTACATGCCTACCGTAGAGCATGTCGGTGTTTCAAGAAAGATTGAATCCGATAGCGAACGCCAACGTCTACGCAAACTTATTACACAAATCCGCGGCAGCGAAGATATTCCTTCGGGGGGCTTTATTGTTCGCACTGCGGGCGTAGGCATCAGCGAAGCAGAGTTACGCGAGGATGTTCGCTATTTGGTTCGGACCTGGCTCGATATTCGGGCTGCTGCCGAGAAATCGAAGCCGGCATCTCTGGTTCATAAAGATCTCGATCTGGTTCAACGGATTCTGCGCGATCAGTTGTCAGACGACTTCGCAGCAATCCGCGTCGACTCTGAAGAAGAGTATGAAGCCATCGTGGAGTTTGTAAATCGCATTCAGCCACGCATGGTGAAACGCGTGAAGCTCTACACTCGGGATCAACCAATCCTCGAAACCTACGGCGTGCAGGCGGAGATTGATAAGGCAATCAAGCCGCGGGTATGGCTCAAGTCGGGGGGCTATCTGGTAATTAACCAGACCGAGGCACTCGTCGCTATTGACGTAAACACCGGAAAATTTGTTGGCCGAGGCAGCGGGCGGCTTGAAGACACTATCACGCGCACTAACCTCGAAGCTGTTGATGAAATTGTGCGCCAGATACGTTTGCGCGATTTGGGCGGCATCATCGTGCTCGACTTGATTGACATGGAGGAACGCCGGAATCGCACCCGGGTTATGGGCGCATTACAGGATGCGCTGCGCGGCGATAAGTCGCCAACAAAAGTCCTTTCGTTTAATGATTTCGGACTGGTGATTATGACCCGCAAGCGTGTGAAGCAATCGCTGGAGCGAACGTTGTGTGCGCCTTGTAACTATTGCCAGGGCGCGGGATTAATCAAATCGCCGCAGACAGTTTGTTATGAGCTGCTTGAGGAAGCGCGCACCCTGGGAAAGGCCATGAACGGAGACAAAGCCAATAAACAGGCTACGCTGCGTATTCATCCCGAGGTTGCAAGAGCTCTGCGCAGCTCCGAACGAGATGTGCTCAACGAAATCGAAGAGTATCTCGGGCCGGTGGATATCAACAGCGATGTGACTGTCCACCAGGAACAATTCGATTTTGCGTTCATCTGAAAACCAGTTCCGAGTTTCGAGTTTCGAGGTAGACCCAGTTTTCGAATTCCCGGTTCTAGTGAAGATCAGAACCTCGACACTTGCAAACTTGAAACTTGAAACTCGGACTCGAAACGTTCTCTCGAAACGTTCTTATGAGTAAACTAGGGAACTTTTGGAAAACGATTCTTGCCGGAGGCGCCGGCGTGGCTGCCCTGGCCGCGCTTAATGTCGCCATTCAGCGCAACGCAAGCGAGCCCGACGAGAGCGCGCTGGGTGGCGAGGCAAACTTCTTCCGCTGGAAACATGGGCGCGTGTTCTACAAGACCTCCGGCCGCGACAACCTCGGCCCACCCCTGGTCTTCATCCATGGCGTTGGCGCGGGCACTTCAAGCTTCATGTGGAGAAAAAATTTTGATGAGCTGGCGAAGGACTTCCGAGTTTTTGCGCTAGATCTCCTGGGCTTCGGCTTCTCCGATAAACCAGCTGGCGCTTCTTATTCTGCCGATCTCTATGTTGAACTAATCACCGACTTTATTCGCGAGGTTTCAGGCCATCCAGCCAACGTGATCGCCAGCTCGTTGGGAGCCGCCTACGCTATTCGAGTGGCAGATGAACATCCCGAATTAATCAAGTCTATGATCCTGAATGGGCCCACCGGCTCGGACACTCTAAACCACCGGCCGGGGATGGCTGGGGCTGCTTTTTTTGGATTACTGCAATCGCCGGTGCTCGGCACGTCCTTCTACAACGTGATGGCCAGCGAGCGCAGTATCCGGGATTACGCGCAGGCGAATCTGTTTTACGATCATCGTCGCGTTACGGATCGGCTTGTGGCGAACCTCTACGCTACGAGTCACCAGCCGGGTGCGCAGCATGCGATTGCCGCCTTTCTTTCCGGCTATCTGAGTACCGACACGCGATCTCCGTTCTCACGGCTTACGCAGCGCGTCGTTTTGATTTGGGGTAAACAGGACCCCACGACGCCGGTAGCGAAGGGTCTTTCACTTCAGCAGTTGAATCCTCGCGCTACTTTGGAAGTGTTCGACTACTGCCGCATGATGCCTGAGCAGGAGCAACCGGAAAAATTCAACGCGCTGGTGCGCGATACCTTTCTTCAGCGATCCGCGGCTGCGACATCTGAATCGACTCGTAATTGAACCCAATTCCAGACCAAGCCCGGTAAAAGTCAGGCAAAATGCTTGGGAAAAAGGACTTCTGGAACAAGTCTATTGACCTTCCAAACAAAATCGACGAGAATCCTGAAAGCCCGGACGAACCAAAGTCCCGGTCGAAGTCCACGGTAACCAGCCAGCCGACATCCTCTCGCCAGTTGTACCATCTCGAAACCATCGATCAACCGCATCAGGTTTTGACTACCAAATAACTTAGTAACCAAGCCTTATAACTCTCTAATCGCCTGAGACTTGTCTCAGGAGCCTGTCACCTCGAAGCTCCCCAGAAGCCCGGAACAAGGACGAATTATGGATCATTCCCTTTCAGACTCCCGCCATTCCGCAGAAGCCTTCCCGTCGTTAAATAATTCGGATAATTCTGCGCCCGGCTTTGTGTTCAGCGATGCGCCGCCGGCGCCTTCAGTCGAGTCTTTTATGAGCGACTTCGCTGAGGCCACTCATGATCTACTCATGCAAGACTCCGCGGTAAAACGCGCGGCGGCCGCTCATCGGCTGGCAAACCTGGGCAGGCCACTAGCGTCGCCCTACCTCGTTGCCGCACTTTCCGATAGTGCGCCGGACGTTCGTCAAGCGGCAGCCGAGTCGCTGGGCCAGATTGGTGAATCTGAAGCAATTGCACCTCTCGAGGATCTATTGGAACACACCCTCGACGAGGTAATGCGAGCAGCGATCTCCGACGCTATTCATGCCATCAACGTTCGTCTGGGAAATGCCTACGACACGACAAAACCAGCAAGTGCGAGCCGGCTTCACATTGAGGAAAGTGAAGTCGTTGAGAAAGTGGACAATTCGTCCTGCCACCCTGATCAGGAAAGGGTTTTACCTGGCGAACAAACTCCACTCATGCAAGCGACCCGGGAACCAGGACGCGATGACTCAGAAGGTGACTCAGAATCAGAGCGTCCCGCCGAGGAGATGCAAAGACTCGCAGCGATCGACACTGATCGCCGCCAAGCCGAAGCTGAAGCACTCGAACGGTTGGAAAAAGAAAAGCAGCTTACAGCAGAGATAGAATCGCTGCGCCAGGCGGAGTCGGACCAGCTTAAGCGCATTCAGGAGGCCAACGACCGGGCGCGCAATCGCTCTGTGGAGGAAGCTCGTCAAAGGGCCCAGAACGAAGCTCGCGGCCGCGCGGCAGAAGAAGCGAAACGATTGGTCGAGCTGGAAGTATTCCGTAGCAAAGCCGAAGCGGAGGCACGCGAACGCGCAGGAAAAGAGCAGCAACTACTGGCGGCGATCGAGATGCTGCGGGAGTCGGAGGCGGAACAACTCAAACGCATCAAGGAAGCGGAAGCTATTTTCTGTGCCCAGGAGGAGGCGAAACAGCAGGCGGAAGCGAACGCGCGTCGCCAGCAGGAAGAACACGCGCAACTTCTCGCTGAGTTGGAAGCCATTCGTACTCAAGCAGCAGCAGAAGCGCGTAACCGAGTCGGACGAGAGCAACAGCTAAGTTCCGAAATTGAGGCGTTCCGTAAGACGGAAGCGGAACAGCTAATGCGCATGAAGGACGCGGAGGCTACTTTATGTTCCCAGCATGAAGCGAAACAGCAAGCGGAAGCGAACGCGCGTCGTCAGGAACAAGAGTACGCGCAACTTCTCGCTGAACTCGAATCCATTCGTTCTCGTGCAGAAGTGGAGGCGCATAAGCGGGCGGAACGAGAACAAAGGTTAAACGCCGACATTGAGATATTGCGTCAGGCCGAAGTAGAGCACCTTAAGCGCCTAAGGGAGACGGAAACCATCTTATCTACTCAGCGGGAAGCTAAGCAGCGAGCTGAGGAAAGAGCGCGGCGCCAAAGCGATGCACACATCCAACGACTCGCGGAGTTGGAAGCCAAGCGTTCTGAAATGGCTGTTGAAGCGCGAAAGCGCGCCGAAGTGGAACAACATCTCGCGGCAGAAATCGAAGCTCTCCGGCAGGGAGAAGCAGAACAAATCAAGCGAATCGAAACCGCCACAACCTCGCGTCATGCCCAGGAAGAGGCGTGCAAGCAACTGGAGCTGGAAGTTCGACGTCGCGCTGAAGAAGATGCTGCCCAATTAGCCCAACTAGAGGCCATTCGCAATGCCGCAGAAGAAGAAGCAAAAGCGCGCGCGGCAGAAAGAGAAGAGCTCAGCGCTGAGATCAAAACTCTCAGCAAGGTGGCCGCAGATCAAATCAACATCATGGAAGCTGCAAAGGTTCGGCTGACTTCGCTCGAAGAGACGCGTCAGCGGGCTGAGGCAAAGATCCGTCAACGTGCCGAGCGAGAGATCCGGCTCCAGGCTGAAATTGAGAATCTACGTCGAGCCGAGCGGGAACAGATGAAACGCATCGAGGAAGCCGAGGCGGTAGCACGACGGTTGAGTGAGGAAGAGGCTGGTCTCCGGCTGGCTGAGGAGGCACGCCGCAAGGCAGAGGCAGAAGCTCGTGCTTTGGCGGCGGCAGAAGCGCACCAACAGGCGGAAGACGAGGCGAATCGTCGAGCTAGCGATGAAGAGCAAAGACTAAACGCGTTGGAAGCTATTCGGCACAAGTCTGAAGCAGCGGCGCTAAAGCGAGCTGAAAAAGAGCAACAGATCAACTCGAAACTTGAGACCCTGACTAAGTTGGCCATGGAACAGCTCAAAAGAATTGAACAGGCGGAATCAAATCTTAGGGAAGGCGAAGATAGAATTCGCCTGCAATCTGAAGAGGAAGCTCGGCTGCAGAGGGCGCGGATAGTGCTCGAAGAATCCGAAGCCGAAGCGCGCCGGCAAGCAGCCGAACCGAGGCAGAGGCTCGGGCGCGCACAGCAGAAGAAGAAAAACAGCTCGCACAGCTCGAAGAAATCCGCGCCAGTGCCGAACTGGAAATACGGCAAATGGCCGAAGTAAAACAACAGCTCACTGCGGGCATCGAGGTCTTGCGCAAAGCGGCGGCTGTACAAGTCAAACAGATCGAAGACGCCGAGGTCGAAACACGTGAGCGAACACAGCAGGAAGAGTGCCGCCTGGCCGAGTTGGAAGCACTGCGTAGCAAAGCAGAACTGGAGGCACAACAGCGGGCCGCGAGAGAACAGCAACTGAGCATCGAAATTGAGGAGCTGAGCAAGCTTGAGGCAGAAGAGCTCAAGCGCATCGAGGAAGCCGAATCCCGTTTCATTTCCCTGGAAGAGGCGCGGCACGAAATAGAAGCGAAGGCAATGCAAACGAGCGAAAGCGAACAGCATATCAACGCAGAGTTGGATGCTCTCCATGAAGCGGTGGCGGCACAAGTCACGCGTATTGCAGACGCGAGAGCCGAGTCACAACGGCTGGCTGAGCAGGAAGCTCGTATGAAGGCGGAAGACGAAACACGTCAACAAACCGAGGATGACGAGCGCCGGCGTGTTGCGGAAGAAACGCATGCGCAGGCAGAAGCGGCTGCTCAGCGTCGTTGCCAAGAAGAAAATCAACATTTGGCCGAGCTTGAAGCCAATCGAGCAAAAGCCGAAAGCGACTCACAACTTCGAGCTGAAACTGAACAACAGCTTAACGCCGATATCGACGCCTTGCGCGAGATTGAAGCAGCGCAGCGTCAGCGGATCTCGGAAGCTGAAATGCAAATTCGCGACGTGAAGGCGGAAGCCCGGCGCTTGGCAGAAGAACAAGTTCGTTTACGAGCAGAAGCGGAAGCGCTGCAACGGGAACAGGCGGAAGCGCGTCGAGTAGCCGCGGATGAATTGGGTCAGTGTTTGGAGGCTGAAACCCGCGAACGTGCCACGGAAGAAACACAACGACTGGCTGACCTCGAGGCTATTCGTAGTAATGCTGAAGCAGAAGCGCAGGTCCGTGCCGAGGAAGAGCAGCAGCTAAACGCCGGCCTCGAGGTCTTGCGTAAAGCTGAGGCTTTACAACTACAGCGCATGCAGCAAACTCAAGCTGAATCACAACGCCTGGATGAAGAAGAAGCATGTCTGCGAGCAGAAGCGGAAGCGCTGCGGCAGGAGCAAGCGGAAGCGCGCCGGCTAGCGGCTGCGGAACAGCTCCGCGCTGAAGAAGCTCTGGCCCAGCAACAGGCCTCTGAAGATGAACAGCATGTAAGTCAATTGGCGGCTATTCACAAGGCTGCGGAAGCCGCTGCGCAACAGCGCGCCGAAACATTGCAACGACTCAATGAAGCCATAGAGACTATTCGCCAAACGGAGCTTGAACAGGCTAATCAAATCCTGGAGGCGGAAGCGCGGTTGCGTGACGCTGAGGCAGAATTGCAACAACAAGCGGAAGCGGCGTCCAGATTAAAAGCAGAAGAAGAGGCGCGCCGACAAGCAAACGAAGAGGCACGTCGGGTAGATTTCCAGGCTGGTCTCGCTCGGGCTGAAGAAGAGGAACGTCGTGTCGCCCACGAAGAAGAAAAACGACTGACTGTGCTCGAGACTCTTCGCAGTGAGGCTGCAAACAGGTCGCAACAACGACTCGAGAGAGAAGAGCAGTTAGCTGCAGACATCACGGCGTTAGCTGCTATCGAAGCGGAACAAGTCAAGCGCGTTGAGGATGCCGAGCGCACGCTCATCGCCCGCGCCGAGGCACGTCAAGCGGCTGAAGTGGAAGCGAGC
>WNFV01009731.1_pt1 | contig 10583 bp, 8 predicted proteins | sample 5400101 | NCBI WGS metagenome assembly WNFV01 (sample SAMN13153361, study PRJNA577476) | soil metagenome | isolation source: 115 cm soil or saprolite under grassland replicate 1 | place: USA:California | collected 2016-06-15 | reverse complement strand
GTTGCGCGCTATCTGCGAGGCCATCCTCGACGAACGGCATGAGCCAGTCGAGATCGCCTCACCGCCTGGCTCCTCCATGTAGCCGTCGAGTGTGGTGTTGACCGAGGCGATGATCCTTCGCATTTCTCCTCCTTGGTCCGTGGATCACGATGTCAGGAACGAATCGGCCACGCGACAGGTCCTCGGACATGAGGGGCAGGAACATGGCCCGATCCGGGTGAGCCAGCCGACGATGAACACCTCATGCAGCCAGCGTATTGACAGCGAACAGCCTACAGTGGTTCGCTCCCGGGCGGGTTCCTGATGTCCTACAGCAGTCGAGACAGGAGACAGTGAGATGGGCCGAAGAGTGGGGCTGGTGCCGCCCGGAACGACCTCCCCGTCGACGTGATCACGCAGGTCCGAGTCCTCGATCCGTACTTCTACGAGTGAGAAGGGATCCATTCATCGAATGTCTGAGAGGAGAAGCCAGTGAGGAGAGGTCGCATCATCACGCTTGTTGCGGTCGTCGTGTGCGTCATCACGGGATCGATCGCCGCGGCACCGGCGGGCGCACGGGCTCGGAACGCCTCGACGCCTCCGATGGAGCTCACCTTACTTGCTGATGGGTTACAAGGCTCAGTCGGCGCAACCATCGGACCTGATGGCGCGCTCTACGTCGCCGAAGGAGAGCTCGGCCAGATCACGCGCATCGACCCCACGACCGGTAACGCCACGACGTTCGCCACCGGACTCCCGCCTCGGGTAATCCCGCTCGGCGGGGCGATCGACGTGGCGTTCGTCGGAACAACTATGTACGCGTTGGTGACGGTCGTCGGACCGGACGTCGGCGGGAACAGCGTCGACGGCATCTATCGGTTGGAGGGGTCGGGGAGCTTCACGGTCTTCGCCGACCTCGGTACCTGGTCCGCCGAGCACCCACCCCTCACGGCATTCGATCTAGCGATGGGTGTCCAGTTCGCGCTCCAGCCCGTCGCCGACGGATTCCTCGTCACGGACGGGCACCACAACCGGGTGCTTCACGTGTCGTCCGCGGGAGAGATCACGCAGCGGATCCAGTTTCAGAACATCGTCCCCACAGGGCTCGCGGTGACCCACGGCACGGTGTTCATGGCCGAGGCAGGGCCCGTGCCTCATGTCCCGGCGACGGGGAAGGTCGTCTCGTTCCCGTTGAACGCTGCCGGGCCGAACGCTCACGATGTTGCCTCCGGTTTCAGCCTGCTCGTCGACGTCGAGTCCGGTCCCGACGGGGCGCTCTACGCGCTCTCGCAGGGTGACTCGCCGGGCGACGTCCCCCCGGGGAGTCCAGCGGCACCGGATAGTGGCAGGCTGCTCCTCGTCAACCGGAACGGTTCGTTCTCCGTGCTGGTCGACGAGCTGGACCTGCCAACGTCGCTCGATTTCGTGGGTGGCACCGCCTTCGTCACCACCCTGAACGGGGAGGTCTGGAAGATCACGAACGTCTCGAGGTTCATCAAGCAGTAGGCCGACGGGGATGGTGCTCGCGGCCATCGTTCGAGCCAGGCATGGTGACAGAAGCGATAGAGGGAAGGTTCGTGATGAGCGTCAGGGTCGAGTCACCACCGACTCACAGCGAGTATCTCTCGTGGGGCCGCTCGTGCTCGCCGTCGTGGTCGCGTTGACGGTAGGAGCATTCACCGGCAGCGTGGTCACCCGCTCGATCGTTGCGGGAGACGACGGGACGTTGGTCTCCGCCCTCGGTGCGCTCCCATTTGAAGAAACGGCGAGGCTGGATCGCCCTGCCGATTGACGATGCCGCGGAGATCCTAAACGAGGACGTCCCCGACCGCCGCGATGAGCTGTTGGCGGCGATGTCGGGGAGGGATGCACAAGAGGTTCGAGATCTCCTGGGGTGAACCGTGCCGGCCAACAGACTCACTGGAGACGAAAGGCGACTTCTGAACCCGCCATGACCTTCCCCGTCCTCCCCGCGAATGAGCGATCGTCGCCTCGCTGGGCCTTCAGGTGGATGAGTCGCCACCTTGCGTGGACGGGACACCGGCAAACGGCAGCTCGTGCAGCAGCGGACGCGACCTAGCGGCTCGATCGGCGGTCGACCTGCGAACACACCCAGCCCTTTGACGATCGGATGTACGCCGCGGGGCCAATGCGGGGCCACCTGCTCTCGTGACCTCCGGACACGGCCTCTGACCTGCGTAGTCCTAGCTGAACGGTGCGCGAACCACGTCACCATCTCGGCAGCATCGCTGGAGATCCTTCCGCGGCTCAATCGCGAACTGCGTCAACCTGGCCATGCATCTGGATAGCGCTTGCGAAGCCACGTTTCCCACGCCGCGACTGACTACGACGCGCTTGCGTAGGCGCCGCGCGAGCGTCAGATCGTTGGGCCCGCAACACTCTCTCTCGCGCCTGCCTTGTGGCCGCGGACAAGAAGGATATGTTCGAGCGCCGCGCGGACGGGCTGCTAAAACGGAGTACAGGTATCGAGAGGAGACGGAGGAATGACCATGAATGGACGTGAGGTGAGGGCCGGGTATCCCAACGCCCATTGGCCCCTATCGGCGACCCCATGGTTTGTGTTCCTACGCGAAGCGTTTACGGTTGGGCGCCGAGTCTTAGGCGAGGGTGCGGGTCAATATCATTCCCCTAGGCTGAACTCGAAGATCCCTCCGCCAAAAGCGCCTACGTAGACCATGCCAGCGGCCGGATCAATCGCAAGCGCGTCGTAGCTACGTACGGGAAGGCCACGCCCCAAACTGCGCCAGTGATCGCCGCCATCGGCGCTCACGAAGACGCCGCTCTCGGTACTCGCGAAGACGTTCTTCGGGTGCTCGGGATTGATCGCGAGCGCAAGCACGCCCACTCCGCCAACCGGCCCCCGCAGCGCGTGCCAGCTCGCGCCGGCGTCCGTGCTCTTGAAGGCTCCGTTCTCCGTTCCCACGTAGACGTGTGTCGGCGCACTCGGATCGAGGACGACCGCATGCATCGTGGAGCCCTCGAAACCGGAAGATCGCCAGGTAAGGCCACCATCGACGCTCTTGAACAGCCCCACGGCGGCGGCCCAGACGGTCTCCGGATCCTGTGGATCGAGCGCGAGGGCAGCCGTATCTGAGGTCGCGCCGAAACTCCGACCGAATTGCCAGTGGTTGCCACCATCAGTGCTCTTGTAAAGGCCGTGCTCGCTCGCGATCGCGTAGACGATCCGCGGGTCGTGTGGGTCCACCGCCAGCGCAGAGACCTCCGTTCCCGGCGAGGCCAGGAGCTCGTGCCAGCTAGCGCCTCCGTCGGTGCTCTTGAAGACACCGCGCCCGGTCCCCATGTAGACGTTGTCGGGGTCCCGCGGGTCGATCGCGGACGCGTAGACGTTGACCCTTCCGATCCCCTCACCTGTCCGCTGCCACGCGCCGCCGGTCCGCTTGAACACGCCCCCCGGTCTGTCGTCGATCCCCGCGAAGGCGACGCCGGGGTTCTGAGGATCGACGATGAGCGTGCTGACGCGGCCCGTCGTCAGTCCGTCTTTCATGGCTCGCCAGCTGCGGCCGCCGTCGGAGCTCTTGAGGACGCCCTCGTCCCAATCACCCGCGTAGAGCGTGCTTGGGTTCAGCGGATCGATGACGAGCCCGTAGTTACCCACGCCGAGCGCGTCCCAGCTTGCGCCCCCGTCGGTGCTCTTGAACAGACCCTCGTCCCAAGTGCCTGCGTAAACGGTCTGGGGATCGTGGGGATCGACGACCAACGGTCCGATGCTGCGGCCTTGAAGGCCGGACGCCTGCCAGCTCACGCCACCGTCCGTGCTTCTAAAGAGGCCGTCCTCGTACATGCCCGCGTAGATCGTCTTTGGATCGTGCGGATCGACCGCCAGTGCGCCGACGCGCGGAAGGAGGCCGGCCGCCTGCCATGTCGTGCCGCCATCAGTCGTCTTCAGAAGCTGGCTCTGCTTCCACTTCATACCGCCGGGCCAGTCGCCACTGAAGGCGGTCACGTAGATCGTCGCCGGAGCTGTAGGGTCCAGCTCGATCACGCCAGAGAAGGTCTGATCTGGCGGGAAGCCGACGACGCCCCAGCTGGCCGCACCGTCCGTGCTCTTGTAGAGCTGATCGAACGTCCCCGCATAGACGGTCCGCGGATCGTTCGGATCCACGGTCAACGTGTAGATCCATCCCTCCAACATCCGGTGCGACTCCTCGTCGGATTCCGCATCCAGGCCGGAGTTCGCCAGCCGCCAGCTCCTGCCGCCGTCGCTCGACCTGAAGACCCCCACCGAGGTACCGGCGTAGAGGTTGTCCGGGTCCGAGGGATCAAGCGCCAGAGCATCGACGCGGCCGCTGCCCGGGGCCAGGTCCAGCGGCCGCCAGCTGCGTCCGCCGTTCGAGCTCTTGAAGATCCCCGCGTCGATCGAGGTCGCGTACAGGGTCTCCGGGTGCTGAGGGTCGATGGCAGCGACGCTGGCACGTCCTTCGAGAATGGGGACGGCCGTCCACCTGCCGGTCTTGACCTGTGCGGCGACGTTCGGCTCGCCGCGACGCTCTTGCTCGTGCGGCCTCGGCGTGTTGCCGCCCCCGGCGGTAAAGCCCGCGAAGGCGAGCAGGACGGCTGATGCTGCGACGAGGCCGATGGCTCCGTACCAGAGGCGACGCCGTCGAGCCCGGCGGCGTGCCTCTTTGATTAGCGCCTCAAGTGCCTCGGCATCCGTCGTCTGGTCGAACAGAGTTGTGTGGTCGGGTTTCTCAACTCGCATGGGCACCCTCCGATGGTGCTAGCATCACTGGCATCATGCGCGTTGTCAAGGTTGACCGCCGCGAGCCCGTCAACCTCCACGAGCAGGTGGCTGCAGACATTCGTCGCGCGATCGCCGAGGGAGAAGCGCGGCCCGGCGAGCGCCTGCCCCCGGCGCGTGATCTCGCGGCCGTCCTAGAGGTTCACACCAATACCGTATTCCGCGCTCTAAGGACGCTCCGGGACGAAGGTCTGCTCGAGTTCCGTCGCGGGCGTGGAGTGACCGTTGCGGGAACGCCTCCGCACGGAGCCGTCGTCGCGCAGGCGCGAAATCTCGTCCGCTTGGCGCGCCGACATGGTTATCGGATCGACGAACTCCTCAAGATCATCGAAAGTGTCGCATAGCACCGCGCGGCCGACGGTCCTCAGGACTGCTTCGCTCTTCCTCGCAGTCCCTCATCCCTTCGGCGGCGGGCCAGTGGGGGCGTGAACAGGCACGGAAGGTACGTACCGTCAGTAGCCCGGGGCTCGGACCCGGTTTCCCGCGAGACGAAATCGCCTCCGGCAGGCCTCCCCGATTTCTCCCCCGGCGTGGGTTCCGGGCGGTCCGGCGGTGCACAGGGTGCCATGCCGCTGTCCTCACCGAGTCCCCCGAGTCCACGAACCCTTGGAGTCTTGTCCCTGCGGAGTTCTCCTTAAGTCGGAGGGTTGTCTCCGCGAAGCCCCAGCCGGGGCGGAGTAGCGTCCGAGCGGTCGGGCGACGCAGAGGTCGGATGAGGACAATTCCAGTGGATCCTCCGGGGAGTCCCAACGTGGGTCCATCACGGTCCGCCACCAGGTGATCGGCGCCGCCCGAGCGGAACCGTCGACTGCAGTCTCGCGGTAAGTCCCTGCACACACGGGGGACAGGCCGGAACTGGACAGGAACCGGTTCGGACCCACAGGGGCGTCGGCGGGACTTCATGGGGACTCTGCGGGGACCCGGCGGGAACTCCATGGGAACCGCCGCATGGCATCCTCTGCAGCGCTGGACCGGCGGAACCGCTTCGCGTGGAGGAAACGTGGAGTCCAGCGGATGACGATATCGACGAGATCCAACCGAAGGTTGGGCCCGAACGCCGGGCCTGCAAGTGACAGGCGCCCCGCGATGACGTGGATCAGGAGATCGAGCTGGCAGACCCCAACTTCATCCCTCTCGCCCCGGAGGAGGCCGCCGAGGCCGTCCGCCTCCTCGCCGCCCTGATCCGGGCCATCCCTGCTCAGCGAACCGACTCCACGTCTTCTCCACGCGGTGGTTCCGGATCTCCCGGTGAGCTTGCCGATGGCTCGCCGTCGGCTCCGAGGGACAGAGGCAAGGCGGGGTCCGCCAAAGGCCCAGGTGGCAAGACATGAGCGAGCCTCCGGTGCGCGGCCGACGGTCCTCAGGACTGCTTCGATCCTCCTCGCAGTCCCTCATCCCTTCGGCGGGGGCCAAAGAGCGTGAGCAGGCACGGAAGGTACGTACCGTCAGTAGGCGAGCGGCGCTCGATCAGCTGTCGGCGACGGACCGGGACATCGTGGCCGTGCTCTCCGAGCATCGCGTGGCCACGACCCAGCAGATCAGCACGCTGCTCGATCTCCCCGAGCGCACGGCCCGCTACCGGCTCGATCGGCTGTGGAAGCTCGGGATGTGCGGGGGGCGCCAGCCGTACGCCGACCAGGGCTCGGCGCCGTATCACTGGTGGCCCTCCCGGCTTGCCGACGCCTTCCATCGGGGCAAGGAGCTTCCTCGGGGAGGCGAGCGGGAGGAGCCCCAGGAGCAGTTCCTGCGCCACGCCGCGGCGATCACCGGGCTGTACGTGGCACTGGTGCGCCTCGCGCCCTCGCTCGGGTGGGAGCTGCTGGCGTTCTCCCGCGAGGTTGAGGCCCGGGAGGAGTTCCGCATCGGGGAGCGTCAGGCGGCGATCGTGCCCGACGCGTTCGTGGTCATCCGAGAGGGCGAAGCCGAGTACCACGCCATGGTGGAGATCGATCGGGGGACGATGTCGATCCCGAGGCTGTCCAGAAAGCTCTCGCTGTACCTGGCGTGGGTCGACTCCGGGGTGTGGTCCCAGCGCCATCCCTACGTGCCGGCGCTGCTCGTACTGACGACCACCGCCCGCCGGGCCGAGCAGGTGGTGGCCAAGGCCGAGGAGCGGTGCCGGGCCGAATCTCGAACGGCCAAGACCCACTCCGGCGCGATGGCGATCTTGAGCATGATCATCGCGGCGACCGACTGCGTCGACCGGCAGGAGGCTGCCGTGGCCGATCCGGTGTGGAGGAAACGGGGAGGGGGCGAGGGACTGCGGCTGGCTGACCTGCTCCGAGAGCCGTGGGAGCGCTGGCAACGGGAGACGGCCGAGCGGGCGGCCGCGATCGAGGAGGCCGATCGTCGCCATGAGCAGTTCCTTCACTCCGAGGAGCTTCGGAGGACCGTCCAGGCGCTGTACCTGCGCTTTGGCGGGATCAACACCTACGACGAGCACCTCCGCGACCTGGCCCGAGGTGACCGGGCGGCGCTGGAACTGTTGCTGCATCAAACACAGGCCATGACCGGCCTGGAGCGGCGGGCCTGGGCGTTCCTCGCCCGCCGGACCGCCCTTGACGAGCTCGGCCGGCCGCACGCCGTACACGAGGAGATCCCCCTGAGTCCGGAGGAGCGGGAGGTGGTCTCTGCGCTGCACGACGCGTGGTTCGACCGGCAGCGGCAGTTCGTCGCGTCCCTTCAGGCCCGCCACCCGTACCTGCCGTGGGTCGTGCGGGCGATCCGCGAGCTCGATGCGGGCAGGCTGCTTGATCACCGGACGTGGTGGGAGCGGCACGGCAGAACGAAGAAGGACCTCGCCGAGCTGAAGCGGCTGCGGGGCCGGAGCCTCGACTACCTGAAGCGCCAGGACTACGAGGTCGGGCAGCGGTGGTGGAAGGCGAACGTGATCGCCCGGCACGCCACAAAGACCAAACGCTGGGTGGCCCGAGCGATCGACGAGGAGCAGCTCCGGGTCTGCCCGGATTGCGAGCAGCTCGTGGTCCCATCCGGGAACGACCACCGGTACCGGGTCGGCTACTGCCCGTTCTGCGGATCGAGTGCGGGGCCGATCTCGATGGCAGAGGCTGAAGCCGCCGGCCTCGTCGAGCCCGACGGCGATGGGCTCTGGCGGGTTCGTCACGGGTCGGTGCCAGGATGGGCCACCAGCCAGCCGCTGCCGCCGCTCGACCAGGACGACGGCACCGACGAGGAGGAAGCCTCGTGAGAGTCGCGATCTACACCCGCATCTCCACCGACGAGGACCGCCAGCCGTTCTCGCTCGGCGCGCAGGCCGAGCGCCTGGAGGCCTACGTCCGCTCGCAGGACGGATGGCGCATCGTCCGCCGGTTCACCGACCAGGCCTCGGGCGCCACGCTCGACCGTCCCGGGCTTCGCCAGGCGCTCGAGGAGGCCGCGGCTGGCGTCTACGAGCTGCTACTCGTCTACCGGGTGGACCGCCTGTCCCGAAGCGTTCGCCAGCTCGCGGAGATCGGCGAGAACCTCGACCACTTCGGCGTCTCGCTTCGCTCGGCAACCGAGCCGTTCGATACCTCCACCGCCGCCGGCAAGATGATGCTGCAGATGCTCGCGGTGTTCGCCGAGTTCGAGCGAACGACGATCGTCGAGCGGATCACGGCGGGGATGGAGCGTGCGGCTTCCGAAGGGCGCTGGATCGTCGGTTCCACGCCGTTCGGCTACGTCCGAGACCGAGCCAGGAAGCAGATCGTCCCCGACCCAGCACGCGCCGATATCGTCCGGCGCATCTTCCGCATGTACGCCGAGGACCGGATGGGCGCCGAGGCGATCGCGAAGGTTCTCAACGCCGAAGGGCACCGGAGCAAGAACGGCGTCCCGTTCGCGCGGCCGAACGTGCTCTGGATCCTCCGCAACCCGGTGTACGTCGGCAGGGTCGCCTTCCGCGGGAAGCTCCATCCGGGTCGGCACGAGGCCATCATCGACGTCCAGACCTTCGAGACCGTCCAGTCGATCCTCTCCGAGCGAGGGGACTCCCAGGCGCTCAAGCGCGCTCACCCGAGCGACTACATGCTCTCGGGCGTGCTTCGGTGCGGGCGCTGCCGGAAGGCCTACGTGGGGACGGCCGCTCACGGGAGGAAGAACCGCTACCGCTACTACATCTGCTCCACGCGATACCGGTACGGCACCAACGTATGCGACGGGGATCGGCTGCCGATGGAAGCGCTCGAGAATGCCGTCGTTGAGCAGATGGCGGAGGTCTTCGGCGACACGGCGCTCGTCGGCCAAGCCCTCGTCCTTTCCCAAGCGGAGGAGGCTGGAGCTTCCGAGGAGTCTGCCCGACGGCTCACCTCGATCCAGCAGCAGCTAGCTGGTGCCCGGAGGTCGCTGGATCGGTACTTCGGCGCGTTCGAGCAGGGGATCATGTCGGCGGCGGACTGCCAGGAACGCATCGAGCGCTTGCGCGACAGGATCGAGGCGTTTGAGGCCGAGGAGCGACTGATCGCCGAGGGACGTTCTGACGGGCTGTCAGTGACTCCTTCGGCCGACGACGTCGCCGAGTGGGCCCGAGACATCCAGTTGCTCTTCAAGGGCGGCACGCCGCAGCAGAAGAAGGCGCTCATCCGGCTCCTGGTGAAGGAACTCCGTGTGATGAGCCGGAAGGAGATCACGCCTACCTACAAGATTCCGGCGCTGGTTCGCGCACCGGAGGGTCAAGTAGTCCCAACGGGATTTGAACCCGTGTCTCCACCTTGAGAGGGAGAGCCGGGGGATTTCGTGAACTGCGGCGGAGGGTGGGAAAGGCAAGCTGACCTGTGGATTCGGTCCTCGTCGACCCTCGATCCTGGCCAGTCGGTGCAGCAGTTGGGTCTTGGTTGCGTATCCCCGCGCGTTTGGGTCGCCATGATCGGGCGAGCGCTACGACTTCGTCTGGACGACACGTGAGCCGGGAGATGGCTGCTGCACTGCCACATCCCGCACCACATCACCAACAACAACATCGAAGGGCAGGCCGGGGGAGTCACCATGATCATCGGGGTGATCGCCTAACAGGCGCTTGAGGCGACCGATCGTGTCCTGATCAACGTGTTAGGCGATCGCCCACGTGTCTGGCTCAGTCGAGTGGCCCTACTCGCCGGCAAGCGCCACGGCTACGGCGTAGATGAATCGACTTTGCGCGTTGACTATCCCGGTCGGGCGGCTCCGACGACCGCGTCCCAATCGATGGCCCTGTACCCGACAGGCGAGCTTGGATTGCTGGCCGCGATGGTCTGACCCCCGCCGATGTGGAGAGCGACGTGATCGATGACTCCCGAGCCGAGGCGACCGTAGCTCGAGAAGACGAGGTCGCCCGGCTGCAGAGCCGAGCTATCAATGTGCGGGAGTGAGGCGTACTGCAAGGACGACGAGTGTGGAAGCGAGATCCCCGCGTGTGCCCAAGCCCACATCGTGAGGCCCGAGCAATCGAACCCGACGGCGGGGTCGGCCGCTCCGAAGACGTACGGGGCCCCGATGACGGATTGCGCGGCGGCGATGACGGCGTCAACGCTCCCGCTGACGACCGGCACGGGGCCGGGCGTGACGCCGGTCGTGATATCTGAACCCGCCTGAGCCTCGGCCGCGGCAGCCGCCGCCGCACGCTCGGCGGCGAGGGCATCGCGGTACTTCCGGCCGAGCTCTTCGTACGTCCTTTGAGCCTGGTCGATGAGGCTTCGGATCTCGGCCTGCTTGCGCTCGATGTCTTGAAGGATCGATCGCCTTTCCTCAACGGTCTTCTCGAGCTCGTCTGCCAGCCACAACGCCTCTCTCTGCTCCTTCGAGGCGGTGGTTGCCAGGTCGGCGTCCGCCTGGGCCAGGTGCCCCATAA
>WNFV01009730.1_pt1 | contig 10583 bp, 13 predicted proteins | sample 5400101 | NCBI WGS metagenome assembly WNFV01 (sample SAMN13153361, study PRJNA577476) | soil metagenome | isolation source: 115 cm soil or saprolite under grassland replicate 1 | place: USA:California | collected 2016-06-15 | reverse complement strand
CGATCACCCACAACCTGCTCCGCGCCGCAGGCAGCCTGAGCACAGACCAGCTCGCCGTGGCCCGCGGCGCCACCCTTCGACGCCAGATCGTCAACGTCCCCGCCCGGCTGGCCCGCCCCCAACGCCGCCCCGTGCTGCACCTGCCCGAGCACTGGCCCTGGGCCCAGCGATGGCTGGCGATCTGGCACGGCGTCTTCAGGCACGCACCACCAATCACCGCCTGACCCATCCACCGCCGCACAGGCCCGACCGGACAACCTCGTGGAACAGCTGGACAGACCAGCAGCACAGCCACGCCCAGCACCGGCCCAGGCCCACGCGACCCAGCTCAGCTCGCCAGACCAAGCCAGTCCACGGATCGAGGCTTAGGACACGGTGGCCGTGCTCCTCGCCCAGGTCCTCGATGTTGCTACCGGTCGCCTCGAAGACCCGCAGGCCGAGCAGGCCCAGCATGGTGACGAGCGCGAAGTCGCAGCTGTTTGTCGACTGCTTCGCCGCGGTGAGTAGTGCTTCGAACTGCAGGTGGCTGAGCCCCAGGGTCGGCGACGCGGCCGGCACGTTCGGGCGCCTGACGTACTCGGCCGGGGAGTGCTCCAGCACGCCGTCGATCACGGGGTCGAGGAGGATCGGAACAGGATTGAACGCTAGGCCTGGGGCTCTGGGCCTCGTCAGGAGCATCGGACGGAATCCGGCGGTAGCGCCTCGTGTGGCCAGGGTGTCGGGAACGATCGTTTGCTCAGCTACGGGTCGTCTCGGGAGTAGCCGAAGAAGCGTCGGAAGTAAGAGTCACCCGTGGTGAAAGTAGTCCTGTTGGATCGCCTGTTCGTGCTGCCGCCGCTAGCCATCGATTTCCGCTGTGACCGTCTCGGCGTAGTTGCCGTCTGCTCGCAGGCGCTCGCTGGCCGACCTGAGCGTGGCCACCGCGGCAGGTTCGCGGGCCGGACGCCGCGCCAGCGCGTCCGCAACCTCAACTCGTTGGCTCGTCCAACAGCGGTACGTCAGACTGCTTGTGGTGATAGGTCAGGCGGTTACGGTCGCCGACGAAGACGGTGCGGACGTAGCTCACCGGCCGAACCTGGTGATTGGTGATCTGCATGGAGTAGAGGAGTCGGTCGTGGTCGATCACCGGCCGGTCGGGTTCGAGCGCCAGCAACGATGCTTCGTCCGGACTTGGCGTGCGGGCCGTGACAGCGTCGTGCCATCCCACACGTACGTAGCCGAGAGCGTGGAGTAGCTCGTCAAGGTCGCCAACGCCGGTTGGATCGGTGCCGGCGGCGATGTCGTGCGGGTAGTAGGAGTCCTCGAGAACTGACGGTTCGTCGTTTGCGAGCCTGACCGTTCGCCGATGAATGACCTGCTGCCCGACCTCGATCTCGAGCCGATCAGCGACTTCGAGCGACGCCGGACCGATCGTTGTTGTCTCGATTCGATGGGTGGAACTGAGGCCAACTTCGCTCGCTGCAGCACTGAACTGGTCCGCGCGACTGCGTAGTGACTTGCCAAGAGGAGCTGATACCGACATGACATGCGTCTGGGTTGGGGGCTGGCGCACAACGGCGCTGAGGTCGTCGTGTATGGCGATCAGACCGTCGGCGTCAAGGTACGCGAGAGCGAGCCGCAACTCCTTGGGCGAGGCCCGATAACGCTCAGCCAATTCGCTGGCCGGCGGCAGGGCGGCGCCAGGGCTGAACTCGCCCGCCGCGATGCTGCGTCGGATTAGGTGGGCGATGAACCGGTGCCTCGGGGGCATGGCAGCTCCTCGCGCTGGTTGCAGTCCACGGTACGTCCTTGGCGGCGAGGCGGATCGACGGCAGCGCGGATGCGGCTCCGCTGCGTTGGCTAGCCTCCTGCCGCTGGTGGTCCCGAACGTGGTGCGCCGCCGTAGTGAGCGCCCTTCTCGGCGGAGGAGGAATAGTCAAGACCTGTGGATCGGCGTGTCACGCGACTTGCTGACCTTCTTCTGATTCCGCGGGTCGCTCGACGAGTTTGCCCTTCTCGAACGTCGCTCCGGCACGGACGAGGGCGACGAGGTGGGGTGCGTTCACGGCACGCCAGCGGGCTTGTGCGGACTCGATGAGCTTGAACGCCATCGCGACGCCGGCGGTCCTCGAGCCCGGGCCCTTGGTGACTCGCTGCCGGAGCCTGACGGTGGCGAAGGTGCTCTCGATGGGGTTGGTGGTGCGCAGGTGGATCCAGTGCTCGGCGGGGTAGTCGTAGAACGCCAGCAGCACGTCGAGATGCTCGGTGATCTTCGCGACCGCCTTGGGCCACTTGGCGCCGTAGTCGGCCTCGAACGCCTTCGCGGCCTTGAGGGCGTGGTCCTTGTCCTCGGCGTTGTAGATCTCCGCCAGCGCCGCCTTCGCGCCCGGAACCTCGGCAAAGCGGCAAGAACATTGGCTTGCACGTGGAACCAACACCTCTGCTCCCGGGCTTCGGGGAACACCTCCCGCAGCGCCTTCCAGAACCCCAGCGCGCCGTCGCCGACCGCGAGCACCGGGGCCCGCATCCCGCGACGCTTGCAGTCGCGCAGCAGGTCTGCCCACGACTCCGAGGACTCCCGGAACCCGTCGGTGAGCGCGACGAGCTCCTTCTTCCCGTCGGCGCGGACGCCGATCATCACCAGCAGGCACACCTTGTCCTGCTCGAGTCGGACCTTGAGGTGGATCCCGTCGACCCATAGGTACACGTAGTCGACGTCCTTCAGCGACCGCTTGGCGAACGCCTTCGCGTCGTCTTGCCACTGGGCGGTGAGCCGGGTGATGGTCGCCGCGGACAGACCGGCGGTCGAGCCGAGGAACTGCTCCAGGGCGGGAACGAAGTCACCGCTGGACAGGCCGTGCAGGTACAGCAGCGGCAGCACCTCGGCCACGCCCGGGGACTTCCTTGCCCAGGCCGGCAGGATCGCCGAGGAGAAACGTCTCCGCTCCCGGTCACCTCGTCGATGCGCCTGTCGTTGACCCGCGGCTGCCGCACCGGCACCGCCCCCGCCGCGGTGGCCACCTCCCGCGGCTGGTGGTGCCCGTTGCGCACCACCAGCCGATGCCCCTCCTCGTCGACCAGATGCGCGTGGGCGTCGACATAGGCGGCGACCTCGGCCAGCAGAGCCGCGGCCAGCATCTGCCTCGCGCCGTCGCGAACCAGCTCGTCGAGCAGCGACCCACCCACCGCCGCCGGGGCGTGCTCGTTGGGCTGGGACTGTTCCTGGACTACCTTGAGCATGGACATGCCTTCCCGAACCGACGCGCCAACGTCGGCCCTGATCAGAGAGCTATGGAATCCAGATCTTCCTCGGGAAGGTGCGTCCTTTCACGCCACCAGGCCGAGGGCCATCCACAGGTTCTGATCATTGCTCTGCTGGTCCAGCCTCGCCTTCCAGACCCGGCTCGGCATCGATCCCTTCCCCGAACTCGACCACTGAACAGACAGATCCAGCGCGAGTTGACTGTTAGCTAACGATGATCTCGCCTACCTCCTGCGAACTCCCGGCGTTGGGGGACGTTCCGGCGGGAAGAGCGGCGGTTGCACCGCAGTCCCGGGGCTGGGCAAGCTGCGTGACGAAAAAGACGGGGTAGGCGCCAGGCTGGCCCGGCCGGAAAGTCACCGACACGCGTTGCCCGCCTGGAACGACGTCGAGCACCGGATCTCCTGCGACCAACAGGTTCTCGGGTCGAGCAACCGAGTCGACGGGCATGCGCGCAGGATCGCCAGCACCGTTGATGGTGCCGGGACGAGCGACAACGAGGTACCCGCGCACAATGCGAGTGACTGGGTCAGCTGATGTGAGCTCCACCTCGGCTCTCGCGGCAGTGCCCACCTGGGTGGTCGCGATGGTCGGCGCGCCGTCGCGGCTGCCGACCGCTGCACTGGTGAGCTTAACGTTGAACGCCCATGAACATCCTGGCCGCGCACCGGCGGCCTCCCTGGCTGTCGAGGATGGCTCTGCGACCGACGGGGCGTCGGACTTCTGGCTTGAGTATGCGGATTCGGCGACCACGCCAGCGGCAACAAGCCCGAGCGCTCCGACGCATCCAAGGATCATCCTGCGTCGTCGCGTGCGCCGGGATGCGACACGAGCGATCGCCGCCGGATCGAAGTCGTGCAGTTCAGCGGGGTCGATGCTGGTCGCGATCAGCGACTGCAGCTCCTCATCGCGGATCATCGGTCGTCTCCTTGCTGTGCCAGCTCCTGTTCCATCGTCGAGACCAGGAGAACCCTGAGATTGCGGAGGCCCTTGGCGGTCTGGCTCTTCACCGTGCCTTGGCTGCACGCCATGACCTTCGCGGTGTCGTCGACATTCAGTCCTGCATAGAAGCGCAAGACCAATGTCGCACGCTGCCGCGCCGGCAGCTCAAGCAGACAGGCCCGCACTCGTGGCCCGATGTCCTCGCCATCGACTCCCTGGTCGGCCTGGTCGGCCTGGTCGGGCAAGGATGCCGTCAGCACCTCCCGACCGGCAGACAGCTGCCGCAGGCGGCGGTGCGCGAGCCGGAGCAGAGTCTTGTATGCGTATGAGTCAACGGCAGCGTCGGCCCGAATCGAGGACCACGCTCGGAACATGCGGATCAGCGTCTCCTGAGTCAGGTCTTCGGCGACTTCGCGGTCGTGCACCAGCAACCGCGCTGCCCCTAACAGTCGCAGCGATCCACACCGGGCGAAGTCGTCGAACGACTCGTATGACATCGATTCCAACACCTCCACTTGGTAAGAGGCATGCGGCCCGACGGAGGTTGCCTCGGATCACGGCCCATATCCGTGCCCAGTGGCGCGGTCGATCACCTGAACCATGTAGAAGGGTGGATCTTGGCGGTCCACGTCCCAGAACAGGTACCACTGGACTGCCCCACCTGGCTTGTCCACCAGGTACTGGAGGGTGCTCAATGGGGAGCTAGTCCCGTAGGCGTACGCCGCCATGACCGTACAGCGGTCGTTCGATTCGCCAAGGAATCGGGCGAGGTTGTACCGGTTGTGCAGATCGATTGTCGATGTCCGGAAAACGCCGTTCAAAAAGAAGTAGAAATCGTCAACGGTACCTGCTTCCTCGTGGCGCCAGATGCTAAAGGTGTAGTAGGTGTCCCATTGCAGTGGTGACCCTGTCCGCAGGTACTCGTCATCTGGCCACGGGCCTGTCCACTCGCCGACGAAGACGTGCGGGGTGCTGACTGCGTCCAGATTACCTGTCTGCCCGAGATACCAGCCGGTCTGAACGAAATCGACCCCGCCGCCAGGCTCCAGCAGAGCGATATCGGCCCCACTGAATGATCCGGTGAGCCCGGATACCTCTCGCAGCTCAGGGGTCTTGAGGATTCCGTAGACGCCTCGTGCGACCGTCACATTCGCGGCGTCGTCCCACGCTCGGTACGGCACTCCGTCACAGAGAGTTGCCGTCGTTCCCGGCCTGGTCACGCCGGACGATGCCGGTGGAGCGGCCGCAGTGCTGGCGGCAACGACGATAGCAGCCATCACGGTGGCGACCCCGCGCCGAACGCGAACCGGTAAGTGAATCCTGACACGACTACAAGACATTGAGGTTTTCTCAGTAGTTTCCGCGTTCGAGGGTGGATAGGACGAGTGCGGCGGCGGTGATGTCGCCGATTCTTTGGGGGCACAGGCGTATGCGGGCGAGGGCTTTCCAGCGGGTTTTGAGGATGGCGTTGCCGCGTTCGCCGAGGGCTCGTATCGCGGTGAGTAGCGTGTTACGGGTGGCGGTGTCCGGGGCGAGGTTGTGGCCCTTGGCGGGAACCTGGATCCCGATCCCGGCACCGGTGTAGCCCTTGTCGGTCAGGGTCGGTAGCCCAGCTGCGGCGGCGGGGTAGAGGGCTGGCAGGGCATGGATACGGGCGGCGGTGATGTCGTGGGTCGAGCCGGGTTCGACCGGTGAGGTCCAGATCGGGAATCCTGACGGGTCGCACAGGACCTGCACGTTGCCGCCGTGCTTCTTGTGCTTTGCCGGAGTACCACGTGTCGTGGCCGCTGTCGTTCCTGGCCGCACGGCGGTTGGTCTCGATCAAGGTGCCGTCCAGGTTGACATGCGACCAGCCCTCTTCCTTGCCTCGGGCCAAGACATCGTGCAGGTCCGGGGCCTGGGCCGCGAGGACGTCGATGCCATCGTGCAGATAGCGATAGGCAGTGGAGATCCCGATCCCGGCATCGCGGGCCAGCATCCGCAACGAGGTGTCGTCGCGAAACCAGCGCAACACCAGCACCGCCTGGCGGTAGCAGCCTGCCGCACGCCGGCCTTTGCGGGTGCCCAGGCTGCGGCGATGCTCGCCCAGCCACACGGCCAGGCGCAGGGCGGTTTCAGCGGGCACGTCGAGAGTGGCACGATAGGTGATCACGTGGGGTCCTTGGCGAAGGTTTGTTCTTGGTCGAACGTGATCTTCAACCCGAGGACCCCACGCCCCTCGCCGCGACACGCTGAACCACCCCAGCCATGACCAGCAAGGTCTCCAGCCCCAGAAATCGCCATCGACCGGGGCTTCAAGCAACTACTGGGAAAACCTCATTCCTCCCCCAAAGAATTGACTGCTGATTAGAAGCTACTCCTGGGAGCTGCCGAGCGGAACAGCGCCAAGCAACTGATTCCTGCACCTCAGTGCCCGTCATCGAGTAGCTACAGTTGATGGTGGGCAGACCGAAAATCGTGCGGCAACCGAGGAATAGTCAAGACCTGTGGATCGGCGTGTCACGCGGCTTGCTGATGATCTCCTGATTCGTCGGGTCGCTCGATGAGTTTGCCCTTCTCGAACGTGGCGCCGGCGCGGACCAGGGCGACGAGGTGGGGCGCGTTCACGGCACGCCAGCGGGCTTGTGCGGACTCGATGAGCTTGAACGCCATCGCGACCCCGGCGGCCCTCGAGCCGGGACCCTTGGTGACCCGCTGCCGAAGCCGCACCGTGGCGAAGGTGGACTCGATGGGGTTGGTCGTGCGGAGGTGGATCCAGTGCTCGGCGGGGAAGTCGTAGAACGCGAGCAGCACGTCGAGGTGCTCGGTGATCTTCGCCACCGCCTTGGGCCACTTCGCGCCGTAGTCGGCCTCGAACGCCTTCACGGCTTTCAGGGCGTGCTCGCGATCCTCGGCGTTGTAGATCTCCGCGAGCGATGCCTTCGCGCCCGGGTGCGCCGACTTCGGCAGCGCCGCGAGGACGTTGCCCGAGACGTGGAACCAGCAGCGCTGCTCGTGGGTGTCGGGGAACACCTCGCGGATCGCCTTCCAGAACCCCAGCGCCCCGTCGCCGACCGCGAGCACCGGCGCCCACATCCCGCGGCGCTTGAACGAGCGGAGCAGGTCGGCCCACGACTCGCTGGACTCGCGGAACCCGTCGGCCAGTGCGACCAGCTCCTTGTGGCCGTCGACGCGGACGCCGATCATCACCAGCAGACACACCTTGTCTTGCTCCAGGCGGACCTTGAGGTGGATCCCGTCGACCCAGCAGTACACGTAGTCGGTGTCGGCCAGCGAGCGCTTGTTGAACGCAGCCGCGTCGTCTTGCCACTGGGCGGTGAGCCGGGTGATCGTGGCTGCGGACAGACCCGCACCCGAGCCGAGGAACTGCTCCAGCGCCGGACCGAAGTCGCTGGAGGACAGGCCGTGCAGGTACAGCAACGGCAGCACCTCGGCGACCTGCGGGGACTTCCGCGCCCACGCCGGCAGGATCGCCGAAGCGAACCGCTCGCGCTCCCCGGTCACCTCGTCAATGCGCTTGTCGTTGACCCGCGGCGCCCGCACCGGTACCGCACCCGCCGCCGTGGTCACCTCCCGCTGCTGGTGGTAGCCGTTGCGGACCACCAGCCGGTGACCCGCCTCGTCGACCTCGTCGGCGTGCGCGTCGACGTACGCGGCGACCTCGGCCTGCAACGCCGCGGCGAGCATCGCCCTCGCGCCGTCACGGACCAGCTCGTCGAGCAACGACCCGCCGACAGCGGCACGGACGTGTGCGTTGGACTCGGACCCTTCGTGGACTACCTTGAGCACGGGCGTACCTTCCCGAACTAGCGGCCCAACGCCGGCTCTTGATCAGAGTTCAGTTGCTTCCAGATCATCCTCGGGAAGGTGCGCTCCTTCCCGTCACCTGGCCGAGGGCCATCCACAGGTTCTGATCATTGCTCTCGGCGGAGCTGGCGCAGGTGCTGGCGCTCTCAATGTCCTCAGGTGGAGACGCGGTTCCATTAGCCCAAACTCGTTGAGTCGCACCCGAAGCTCGTCGAAGGCCTCAGCCGCGTAGAACTTGTCAAGTTTTCTGTGTAAGTAGTTGCTGTTAGCAAGGTTAGTTCAGGTGTTCGGGGAGCCGGCGCACCGTAGGGTGATTAGGGCCGAGACAAGTGCCGGTAGATGGTAGGGCGGGTGACGCCGAATTCTGACGCGATCTGGGCGACGGTGTAGCGCCGCGTCCCGTCGGCGCCGGTCTCTTCGTACATCTGGCGGGCGAGGGTGACCTGGCGGGCTCCGAGTTTTGGTTTCTGACCGCCGGTGCGGCCCCGGGCTCGCGCTGCCGCGAGTCCGTCGATCGTGCGTTCGGACATCAGCGCGTGCTCGAACTCGGCGATCGAGCCGAGGATCTGGAAGAACATGCGACCGACCGCGGTGGAGGTGTCGATGCCCTGGTCGAGCACCACCAGGTCCACCCCGCGCGCCTGCAGGTCCTTGGATAACTCGATCAGGTGCTCCAGCGATCGGCCGAGCCGGTCGAGCTTGGTGATCACCAGCTGGTCGCCCGTGCGGTGGCCGACAGCAAGGCCCGGTCCAGTTCTGGCCGGCGCGCCAGCTTCCCGGACGCCTTGTCGATGAACACGGCGTCGCAGCCGGCCGCGCGGAGCGCGTCGTGCTGGGCCTCGGGGTGCTGGTCGCGGGTGGAGACCCGCCCGTAGCCGATTCGCATGGGCTGGACTGTATCGCGAACCCCCGAGCGCGTTACGTTGCCGCGTACACGGCATCCGTTACACGTCGGCTCGCATGGCAACTTCCTGCGTTCACGGTGTCTCGTGAACGATCGTTAATGAGACACGTCCACTAAGCCGCCCTTTGCGGTCAGGAAGCCGGGCGGCCATCGCGGGGTGCGAACGTGGTCAAGGCGCTGGCGTCGCTGGAGGTGGCTCTGAGGTAGTAGTTGGCCCAGCCCTGCCGGTCGGGGTAGCCGGACTCGGCCACGACCCGGGCGATCGCGGCGTCGAGATCGACGTTGGTCCTCCGTAGCGTGACGCCTCCGTCCCGCAGGAGCGCCCACTGTCCGCCGGCCCGTCCGTATGGCATCCCGATGCTGCCGGGGTTGATGACGAGCCGTCGATCCACGAGGCGGGTGAAGGGCATGTGGGTGTGTCCGCAGACGACGGCCTGCACCGCGTCCGGCAGCTCGGCGAAGACCTCGGCCCAGCGCTCCAGCCGGGTGTCAACGAGGACGACTTCGTCGTCATCGCGTGGTGTGCCGTGGCAGAACACCACCTGGCCGAAGCCCTCGACGTCCAGGGTCACGGGATGTGGGAGGTCGGCCAGCAGCGCGACGTGCTCGGCTGACAGTTGCTGTGCCGCCCACAGGTCGATCTCGTAGGGCTCGCCAACGGTTGATTCCTTGCCTTGGGCCAGCGCGACCAGTTCACGGTCGGCGTTGCCGCGCACGAGCAGCACGCGATCGCCCAAGTCGAGCAGGCGATCAAGGACCGCGACCGGCTGCGGTCCGGCCGCGTGGTCACCGGTGACAACGATCAGGTCGGCTTCTGCGACCTCGGGCTCATCCAAGACAGCCTCGAGCACCGGTAGCACTCCGTGGATATCGGAGAGAACTGCGACGCTGCTGATCATTGGGCGAGCGTTGCAGTGCAGATCTGTGACCGCAAGACTGCGTGGCCCGTGACGCGTAACCATCAAACTGCGGCCGGCAAGACGCCTGCTATGAGAGCGCTGGATGAGCGATCTGTGAATGCTGCGCGACCAGCCTGACCTGTTTGGCCTGGTCGCCTCGACAGCAACCGCGATCAGCTCACTGGATGGTGGACACCTGACCGAAGCCCGAGACGGGGGGCCTGGTCTGACCCCTGGTGCAGCCGCCCTGGCCCTGGAACGTGAAGAGGTAGAAGACCGGGTAGTCCCCCGGTGCCGTTGCGGTGAACCGCAAGATCGCCGGCTCGCCCTGGCGGGGGGTCTGCCGGCCGACCTGGTTCTCGGCGCGGTTGACGTCGGTGGCCGGCAGCGGGGGGAACGGGCGGGTAGCCGGATCGGTGATGCGGGGCCCCATGGTGGTTCCGGGGCGCCGACGACCAGTGCTCCGTCGAGGAGGGTGCTGGCGGGATTATGTGGTACGACGGCGGGGATAGTGACCTCGGCGCCGACGCGCGTGGAAACGGTGAGGAACCCGGTCATGGGGCACCCGTGATCCGGATACCGGGTCGGGGGCAGCCAGAGCCACCCATTCGAGTGGCGTCGGCGAGCCTTTCGCTGCCGCCGAACGATGACTTCGCCTAGCGGCCCTTGGTCGCTAGGCGCTTGCGACTAGGGATCGACAATTTGTTGTTTATGCCGCTGTGTCGATCTGGAGGTCGTGGAAGAGGGTGCGCATGTCCTCGCGAAGATGTTCGTAGTCGCGGTCGATGCG
>WNFV01013263.1_pt1 | contig 10584 bp, 7 predicted proteins | sample 5400101 | NCBI WGS metagenome assembly WNFV01 (sample SAMN13153361, study PRJNA577476) | soil metagenome | isolation source: 115 cm soil or saprolite under grassland replicate 1 | place: USA:California | collected 2016-06-15 | reverse complement strand
GAAGACTATGACCGCGTACGATGGACCGGGCAAGACCTACTGTATATGCGTCGACCCGGATGTCCAGCGCGTCAGCGCCTTCATACTCGAGGCTGGCAACCCAATCATCGAGAATAACAAGGCAACCTTCAACCAGGATAACGCCGTCAAGGCGGTCCAGTGGTGGTATAACTTCAAGAAGGACGGCACCGGCGAATTCCCGAAGAACCAGGGGGCCGACTGGTGCGGCGATGCCTTTGGCAAGAAGAAATCGGCGATGGTCGTCGAGGGCGGCTGGCTGCTCCCCTTCATGGCCCAGAACGCCACGGATATCAAGTTCACGGCTATGCCGCTGCCGATTCCCACCGGTGGTAAGGAGGCGACGCTGGTGTTCACCAACGGCTTTGCTGCCTCGGCGCGCACCAAGTACCCCAATGCCGCCGCAGCGCTGGTGCTCTTCCTGACCAGTGCGGCGAACCAGAAGCCGATCCTCCAGACCGGTTTCGCGCTGCCGACGGTCAAGAGCCTGTTGACCGACCCATACTTCGAGCAGAACCCGAACGCGAAGGTGCTGGCTGAAGCGCCCTCATACGGCAAGGTCGCCGACCTTGTCTTCGGCGGGCCGGCCAAGAAGGAAGATGTGATCAAGACCCTGAAGGATCAGGCATTCGAGCCGATCTTCACGACCGGGGCAGACATCAAGTCGTCGCTCGACACGGCGGCCCAGGCGGTCGATCAAACCTTGAGTTCGTAGTCCGTGTGCGGGTGGGGTGGCGATACGTGCTGCCTCACCCGCCCTCAATAGCGGCAAAGGAGTGTACCCATGGCTGCTTCCACAGTCGCTACCGGTGGTCGGACGTCGCGTGAGCGGACACTGGCGCGCAGGGAGGCGCTGACAGCGTATGCGTTTATTGCCCCCTACCTGATCGTCGCCGGCATCTTCACCGTCGCGTTGTTGGTATATGCGTTCTACGTCAGCCTGACTGACCTAAAGGCGACCTTCGCCAGGACGTCGAATTTCGTCGGCATCGCGAACTACATCCGGGCGTTCAGTAATGCCGACTTCCTGATCGCGTTGGGCAATGTCTTCTGGTATTTCGTGATCGTCACCACATTCCAGACGATCGGCGCGATCCTACTCGCGACGCTGCTGAACGCGAAGATCAGGGGCAAACAATTCTATCGCACGATGTTCTACGCGCCGAGCGTGGCCTCGTCGGTCGTGATGTCCATGATCTTCTGGTGGCTGTTCCTGCCGACCGGCTGGATCAACGCCGTACTCGGGACCAACCTCGCATGGCTGCAGGAGCCACGCGGCCTGCTCCAGATCCTGCTCGATCCGTTGGGCATTCATCCAGCCACGCCGTTTCTTCGCGGGCCGAGCGTGGCCTGGATGGCGATCATGTTTATGGCGATCTTCAGCACCATCCCAACCTTTATGGTCATGTTCCTGGCCGCGCTGCAGGATATTCCGGGCCATCTGTACGAGGCGGCGGCGATCGACGGTTCGACAGGTGTGAGCGCGTTCTTCAACATCACGCTGCCGCTGCTGCGCCCGGTGATCCTCCTGGTGATCGTACTCGGCACGATCGGCACGTTCCAGGTCTTCGATCAGGTGGCAATCATCACACGCGGCGGGCCGCTCCGCACGACCCTCACGCCGGCCTGGTTGATCTACGCCAAGACGCTGGGCCAGGAAACCGGCGCCGAGGCCGGCTTTGGCGCGGCCATGGCCTTCATCCTGGCGGCGGTGATCTTCGGCATCACGATCATCCAGCGCCGCTATATCGAGACCGCGAGCGAGCGATACTAGACGCCGGCGAATAAGGAGGCTGTCATGGCTGTTTCAGCAGAACGCCGCCCGATCGCGGTGACAACGCCCGAGCGATCGGCGCCGCAGATGGTCGGGGTCGCCATCCGCTACATCCTGCTCACGCTCCTGGCGATCCTCGTGTTCATGCCGTTCATTCTTTCGTTCCTGGGGACGTTCAAGACCAACCGCGAAGTCACCGCCTACCCGCCGACCTTCCTGCCCCAGGAGTGGCATATCGAAAACTGGGCCGACACATGGAGTGTGGAGATCGCCGGCGCCGGCAAGAACATCTTTGCGCGCTGGTTGTTCAATAGTGCATGGCTCGCGCTCGTGAACATGACGGCGCAAGTCTTCTTCTGCTCGCTCGCAGCTTATGCCTTCGCGCGCATGCGCTTTCCGGGCAAGAACTTTATTTTCTCATTCATGCTCGCCACCATGGCCATCCCGGCCTATGTCACACTCATCCCCGGCTACGTCTTCTACGCGCGGCTCGGCTGGATCAACACCTATTTGCCCTTGATCATCCCATCGCTGGTGGTGCCGTTCGGCATCTTTATGCTGACCCAGTTCTTCAAGTCCATTCCCCATGAACTCGAAGAAGCCGCCTATATCGACGGTGCCAGCCGTTTCAGAACCTACTGGAGTGTCGCGCTGCCGCTCTCACGGCCGGCGCTGCTCACGCTGGCGATCATCCAGTTCCAGGGGTCGTGGAACGATTTCCTCAAGCCGCTGCTGTACTTGCGCGACGCCAAGCTGATGACCCTGACAGTCGGCCTGGGATATTTTCAGACGCAGTTTGCTGTGCAGTGGAACAAAATCCTGGTCGGCTCGATGTTCAACGCGCTCCCGATCCTGGTCATCTTCTTTATCTTCAGCAAATACTATATCGAAGGCGCGAGCTACAGCGGGCTGGCAGGACAGTAAAACGATAAACGATAAACGATGAACGATATAGAAAATACTACCTATTCATCGTTCATCGTTCGGAGGGGAGTATGCGCTTTGACGGCGCGATCTTCGACGTGGACGGCGTGCTGGTCGACTCGCCGCACGAGCGAGCCTGGCGCGAGGCGCTGCAACGGCTGATGCAGGGGCCGTGGCGCCATATCGCTGCGCAGACCAGCTACACGCCGGAGCGATATACGACCGAGGTGTACCAGGCCTACGTGGCCGGCAAGCCGCGTGAGGCCGGTGCACGCGCGGCGCTGGACTATTTCGGCGTCTCCGATCCGGACGGGCGGCGGCTGCGCGAGTACTGCGACACCAAACAGGCCGACCTGATCGCGCTGATCGAGCGGGGCGAGTTCGTGGCCTTCGACGACGCGCTGCGCTTCCTGCTCGCGCTGAAAGCCGCGGACGTGCGGATCGCCGCGGCTTCCTCGTCGAAGAATGCCAATCTATTCCTCAGCAAGGTGCCGCTTGGTGGTTTCGCCACGCAGTATTCGTTCGTCAAACCGGATACGACGCTCCTCGATCTGTTCGATGCGAACGTCTGCGGGCGCGACTTCGCCCATGGCAAGCCCGCGCCGGATATCTTCCTCGCCGCCGCCGCCGAGTTGCGTGTTCCGCCGGAGCGCTGCTTCGTCGTCGAGGACGCAACCTCAGGGGTGCAGGCCGCCAAAGCTGGCGGTATGGCCTGCGTCGGCGTGGCACGCCTGGGCGACGAACTGCTGTTGCGCTCGGCCGGCGCCGACTGGGTCGTGACAAGCCTGGACGAATTGCCCGTCGCGGAGCTGCTGACGGACGAACCACGAACGGCGATCGAGAAGTGAGCGCGCTCATCCTGTCATCTTGTCAGTAGTCAATCGTCGGTGATAGAGAGAGATACAAATGATGCAACACAACGTAGATCAACAATTCACGCCTAGCGGCGACTCGCGCTGGACGCTACAGGTCGATGGGTTCGACCCCGTGCTAGAGCCGACGATCGAGGCGGTGTTTGCACTGGTCAACGGCTACCAGGGGACGCGCGCGGCCGTCGAGGAGGGCAGCCTGGTGTCGCGCTCGGCGACATTTATCGCCGGGGTCTTCAACACGCCGGATCGGCCGCAGACGACCGAGCTGGAGCAGCCGATCCCCGAAATCGTCGTCGCGCCGGACTGGTCGCGGCTGCGGATCGTCGTTGAGGGCCAGGAGCTGCGGCTCGATCAGGTCGAACTGCTCGGCCAGCGGCGCGTGCTGGACATGCGCCAGGGTGTGCTACTGCGCGAATGGCGCGTGCGCGACGGCGGCGGGCGCGTCACCAGCATGCGCAGCCTGCGCTTCGCATCGCTTGACAATCGGCACGCATTGGTGCAGTTGTTGATGCTGATGCCCGAGAACTACAGCGGTCATATCGTATTGGAGAGCATGGTCGACGGACGCGTGACGAACGAGAACAACACATTGCACCTGGCTCCGACCGAGGTCGCGCCGATCGACGATCCTTCGATCCCATCGACAAGCTCAGGAAGCGGCTCGGCGCCTCAACGTGCACTGCTGACCATGCGAACGCTCCAATCGGGCTACGAGCTGGCCTTCGCTGCCCACGCCGATCTGCGGGACGCGGCCGGTGGCGAGCCGGCCAGGCTGCTGCGCGAGCTAAAGTTCTCGACTGAGGGAGCAATTGTCCATCGCTGGGAGTGGCAGGCCGAGCAGGGTCATGTCTACGAGATGCGTAAATTAGTCGCGGTCGTGACCTCGCGCGACACAGTTGAGCCGGCTGCCGAGGCGCGGCACATATTGAATCAGCTTGTCGCGATGGGCGGCGCGGCGCTGCTGAACGCGCATACCCAGGCCTGGGCGGCGCGCTGGGATGCGGCCGACGCCGAGATCGCCGGCGACGCCGAGATCCAGCGCGAGGTGCGCTTCGCGCTCTACCACCTGATCGGCGCGGCGCACCCCGGCGACGAGCGCGCCTCGGTCGGCGCGCGCGCACTGACGGGCGAGCGCTACCGCGGCCACGTCTTCTGGGATAATGAGACCTTCGTGTGGCCGTTTTATCTCTTCACCGAGCCACAGACGGCCCGCGCGCTGCTGATGTATCGCTACCACACGCTTCAAGGCGCGCGCAACAAGGCCCGCGCGACGGGCTACCGCGGCGCGCTCTACGCCTGGGAGTCGTGCGACACCGGCGAGGAGACCACCCCACCCTTCATCCGTGGTCCGCGCGGCGACCGGCTGCCGATACTGACCGGCATCGAGGAGCATCATATCGCTGCCGACATCGCCTACGCGATCGTGCAGTACCGCCTGGCAACCGGCGATGAGTCGTTTTTCCTCGACTACAGCGCGGAGATGCTGCTGGAGATCGCGCGCTTCTGGGCCAGCCGCGCGACACTCGGTGCGGACGGGCGCTACCACATCCTCAAGGTGATCGGCCCCGACGAATACCACGAGTCGGTGGACGACAACGCCTACACGAACGTGATGGCGCAGTGGACGCTGCGACGCGGTCTCGAGGCCGCGGTCGAGCTGCAAAGGGATCACCCGGCGCGCTGGGCGGCGCTCGCGTCGCGCCTGGGCCTGACTGCCGGGGAGCTGGACGAATGGCGCGTGGTCGCCGATGGCCTGGTGACCGGCTTCGACCCGCGAACCGGCCTGTTCGAGCAGTTCCGCGGCTACTTCGACCTGCGCGAGATCGACCTCTCCAGCCATGACACCGGTACGGCGACGCTCGACAAGCTGATCGAGTGGCACGAGGTACAGCGCACCAAAGCGCTGAAGCAGGCCGATGTGGTGATGCTGATGTTCCTGTTATGGGACAGCTTCCCGCCCCCGGTGCGCACGGCCAACTTCAGCTACTATGAGCCGCGCACGACCCACGACAGCTCGCTGAGCGCCAGCTTCCACGCGCTCGTCGCCGCGCGGCTGAATGATCTGCCGCTGGCCGAGCGCTTCCTTAAGCAGGCGGCGCGGATCGACCTGGACTTCACTCGCAAGGGCTGGGCCGGCGCGACCGGCGGCGTGCATATCGCGGCGCTCGGCGGCATCTGGCAGGCGCTGGCATTCGGGTTCCTGGGCATGCGCCCAGAGGCCGAGGGGCTGCGCTTCGAGCCGCACCTCCCGGCCAGGTGGGGATCGCTGCGGATGCCGATCCAGTGGCGCGGTAGCCACCTGCGCATCAGCGCCCGTCCGGACGGCGTGGAGATCGCCGTCGAGGCCGGCCCGCCGGTGATGCTCGCGGTCGGCGCGGGTCCCTGGCAGCGGGTGGCGGCGGGGGAAGCGCTGCGTGGGTAGCCTTATCGCGTTCAAGGGGCACGACATGCTGTGCCCTACGACGAACGATCGACGATGATCATTGCGTAGGGGCGAACCTGGTGTTCGCCCACATCGTAACCGCCGTTATCGTCGATATCGTTGCGTATCGTTGTATTCATTGCATTTCATCGTGGGCGAACACCAGGTTCGCCCCTACATCGATGGAATCGCCGCAATCGATGCTGTGTCGTTGGAATCATCTACGTCGATCGATGCATGCGAACACATCGACATCGATGGAATCGTCGCAATCGGTGATATTTCGATGATTAGCAACGATCTCTTACCAGAAATGCACCAGCGGCGCGTCGGCCATGCTCGCCAGCCCTGGCGCGGCACGGATGACGCTCGGCACGGCGTTGACGACGATTGCGGCGGTGGCGATGTCGCCGTGCAGCCCGCCGGCGATCGTCATGCGCACTGGTGGGTCGCCGTCGATCTCGACGGTGTCCTGCGGGTCGGGCGCGCCGACGTACATGCGCAGCTCCAGGTTCAGCGCCTCGCGCCCGCCGATGAAGCCGCGCGCGACCTGCCGCACCCCCGCGACCTGGCCCGGCTCGATATGGACAAACTCGGTCACCATCGGCCGTTCGGCGATCACCGGCTCGATCGTATCGTCGCGCCGATCGAGATTCCAGCCCAGCGAGGTCGCCAGCATATGCAGCGATTCGGGCAGGCCGACGTGGCGGATCGTGCCGTTGCGCACGCCGGCCTCGAACGCCTCTGACGTCAGGCCCGCGCCGACTTTGCGCTGGAGCGGCCCGCGCCGTTTGCCCGCATCAACAACCCGCAGGACGCGCACAGCGTGCACGGTGGCGCAGGGAGCTGTCAGCGTCAGCGGCAGTGCGTCCATCGCGTAGCCGGGGTTGATGCCAGTGCCGAGCAGCGTCACGCCCGCGCGCCGCGCGGCGGCGTCCAGCTCGGCCGCGAGCTGCGGCTGCGCCGTCCAGGGGTAAGCCAGCTCCTCGCAGGTCGAGACGACATTCACCCCGGCCTCCGTGATCAGGAGCAACTGCGTGGCGACGCGTATGAGCGTCGAGCCGGTGGCATGCAGCGCGAGCTGCGGCCGCGCGGCGCTCAGCGTCGCGGCGGCGTCGGCGGATACAGTCACGCCGATCGCGGTGCCGCCGAGCAGCTCACCCAGGTCGCGCCCGACTTTCGCCTGATCGACATCCACCGCACCGACGATCTGGATGCCGGGCCGCGCCAGCGCTAGCCGCGCGATCTCCAGACCGATCGGCCCCAATCCATAGCATACCACTCGTGTCGCCATTCTGCACTCCTTTGTACTTGCGATGGGCCGTGCTATAATAGCGCGCCGCCCTACGTGTGTCAACGACGACCGACGACCGACAGATGATCTGAGACAAGATGATAGGCGATAGGTGATAGGCGATAGGTGATAGGCGATAGGTGATAGGGTTATGCTCTCTTTTCTCTGTCCCCTGTAACCTGTCCCCTGTCCCCTGCGACCTGCGACCCGCAACTGACAACTGACAGATAGGTGTATATGCCCAAGATTCTGATCATCGATGATGACGTGGCGTTACTGGCGGGGCTAGGTACCGAGCTTCAGGATGCCGGCTACGATGTGCTGCGCGCCAGTGAGACACGCCATGCCGACCTGCTCCTCGACGAGCAGCGGCCCGATATGGTGCTGCTCGACACCGACACGAGCCGCGGCGAGGGATGGGAGCTGCTCGGGCGGATCGCCGCGCGGCTGCCGGTGATCGTCATCAGCGGGCGTGGGCTGGAAGAGGATATCGTTCGCGGCCTGGACGCCGGCGCGGTCGATTACCTGCCGAAGCCTTTTCGCAGCGGTGAGCTGTTGGCGCGGGTGCGGGCGCGGCTGCGCGATGCAGCGAACGCCGCCGCCCAGGCGCCGGCTGCGCCGGCGGTCGCGCCGCCCGATCCGCTGACGGGGCGCGCGGCGACCGCGCCACGCCAACGGCCCTCTAAAGAGGAAGAGGAGCCTGTCTTCATCCCCTATCACGAGGAGCAGCGGCTTATGCGCGAGCCGGAGCCGGTAGTCGACGACGAGACGCGGGTCGAGGAGATCGACCGGCTTCCGCTCGGCCAACGGCTGCGCGCCGCGCGGCAGCGCAAGCACATCACGCTTGTGCAGGCGGAGCTGGAGAGCAAGGTGCGGATGCATTACATCCAGGCGATGGAGGAGGAAAAGTTCTCATTGCTGCCGCGCGGCCCGATCGCCGAACAGCTGCTGCGTGCCTACGCCGGCTTCGTCGGGGTGGATGTGAGCCAGGCGCTGGACGAATACCACCGGCTGCACTATAACGCGCCGGTCGAGCCGCTGGCCGCGCTCGGCGGCGTCCCCCAGCCGCGCGTGCTGCCGCGCTGGGCGACCTGGCCCGTGGCGGTCGTCCTGGCGCTGCTGGTCGGCTTCGGCGGCATCTGGCTGATCGATCCGGGCAGTATGACGGTGCTGGCCGGCCGCGCCCGCGCGCTCGTCGCCCCCCCGACACCGACGCCGACACCGACGCCGACACGCCGAAGCGAAAGAAATAATCAGGGTAGGTGGTGTCTTAGAGGGAAGTGGATGGATGACGAGACGCAACCGGACGAGGCAAAAGCGCCCGAGCCGCCGGCGTTCGACAAAGATGCCGCGCGCCTGCGCTACCGCGCCACGATGCGCAGCCCGCTCATGCGCGCGCTCTACATCCTGCTCGCGCTGGTGATTCTGATCTCCTGGGGGCTGGGGGTCGCCGCAGCGATCGCCAAGGATGTCGAGCGCCTACCCGGCCATGATCTGACCATACCGCCACACCAGTGCGTCGCCTGCCACAGCCAGCGGATCGACAACGCGCCGGCTATGCCGCACATGGCCTTCCCAAGCTGCGGCTTCTGCCACCGGCAAGGGTCACCCGTCAGGTAAAGTACATACATCAACTGCGAAGGACGCAAAGAAAAGCACCGTTACAGTGAGGAAAAGCCTGTCCCTCATAGCGGAGAGTAAGACATGTCGTCGAAACCCGCACTGCTGTCGGCAGCGCTCCTGGCGCTGCTTCTCTCGCTGGTGCTGGTATGTATCGTCGTGTGGGCATTAGCCACTGGGCCGGGCGCGCCGCGCACGGTCACGACGCCACTGCTGCCCGGCCGCAGGCTGGAGGTCGATGTCCGGCCGTGTGAAGCGGTTCATCCGGGGCGCCTGGCGATCTGGTACGTCGACTCCAGCAGCGCCAACCGCTTCATCAGAGAACGTTTCGTGCTACTGCTGCGGGTCGCGGCCGCGCCGCCCTGTCCTAGATGAGTACCTTCCGCCGGGCTGTCAAGTGGGACGAATCCTGGCTTACAACGGCTTGCCACGATCGCAAGGACACGAAGTGTACTATGAAACGAAAACTCCAGTGGCTACTGTGTCTAAGTATGGTAGCAATTATCGTCGCGGTCGCTTGTTATATCGATCAATCTGCCAGCCAGAAACGCCAGGGCGATATGTTGCGGTTGACGCCAACGTCGTTCGACGGCTTCTATGGAGAGGAGCAGTCGACGACGCTTCCCGGTGTGCCCAACGGCGAAAGCCGCGCCTATCACTGGACGAAGCCCGAGAGCCAGTTCTTGCTGTGGCCGCGAACCGCAAATAACAGCGTCTTAGACCTGGGGTACCTCAGCCCGACCGGCTCGACGCTGCTGCAGATCGATCAGTATCCTCCGGTCTCCCTATCGGCAGATCAAAACATGCGCAGGTTGCACGCGCTGCTCCCGCCTAGCGATGCTACGACGATCAGATTAGTGCAAACGGCGCCGCAAACTGTCGGAGGGCGACAACTTGGCCTGATCGTGAGCGACGTGGAATGGTCGGCGCTTGGGGATATCGCGCACACGGGCGATATATGGGCATATGGCCGGCTGTTGTTCGGGCTACCCATCACACTTGCTCTACTCTGTGGGCTTGGATGGCTCTCGCGCCTACCAGCTCGCTGGATTATCGTGTTGCTCTTGTTCGCCCTTGCGGGTGTGGCAATCCTCACAATTCGATCGCCTTGGGACGCCCGGGCGATGCAACCGGCATTACAGTGGTTGATCGGGGCCGCAATAGTAGGAGCTGGCCTGTTTTATCTGAGAAGCCGCATATCGTTCTTTAACTGGACCGCAGTGATCGTTTGCGTATGGTGTCTCAGTCTGCTTCTATTCTTCAACCCGGACATCAGCTCCGACGGTGTCGGCTATTACGCGTACGTGCGTTCGACCTTCATCGATGGCGATCTGAATTTTACGAACGAGTTCGACCCGCGACAATCGCCGTTCGTCCATACGCCTACAATAATTCCCGCGTCGAGGCCCGGCTATCTCATCAACTCCTGGAGCGTCGGGCCTGCGCTCTTCTGGACACCGTTCTGGCTCACAGGGCACGCGATCGCCACGTTTGGGCAGCGGATCGGCCTCAACTGGCGCGCGGACGGCTATGATCCGCCGTATATCGTTCTGATCGCGCTGACTAGCGCGCTAGCCGGCCTAGCGACCATGCTCGGCTGTTTCAGGATACTTATCCGGTGGTTTACACCCGGGATCGCGGCTGTAGCGGCAATCTCGAT
>WNFV01025170.1_pt1 | contig 10586 bp, 8 predicted proteins | sample 5400101 | NCBI WGS metagenome assembly WNFV01 (sample SAMN13153361, study PRJNA577476) | soil metagenome | isolation source: 115 cm soil or saprolite under grassland replicate 1 | place: USA:California | collected 2016-06-15 | reverse complement strand
GCGACACGTCGACGGTGAGGTCCACCAGCTCGTGCCGGTCCGCGCCGCGCTGCACCCGCACCAGCCGGATGCCCGACTTGCCGTAGCGGTTGCCACCAAGGCTCGCGGTCATCTCAGGGCCCCCCGATAGGTGGAGTAGCCGTACGGGCTGAGCAGCAGCGGCACATGGTAGTGCTGGGTGGGGTCGCTGACATCGAACGCGACGCTCACCTCCGGGTAGAGGCCAGCGAGCCGGCGCTCGGCGAACCAGGCGCCGGTGTCGAACAGCAGCCGGTGCACGCCGGCCTCCAGGTGCCGGTCGGCGGGCAGCGGTCCCGCCAGCCGGCCATCAACGTCGGTCGTCCCCTGGCCGAGCCGCGTCCAGCGGCCCGCCGCGTCGCGCACCTCCAGCGCCACCGCCATCCCCACGGCCGGGCGCCCGTCGGCGAGGTCGAGCACATGCGTGGTGACGCTCATGGTCGCAGCAGCCCCTCGAGGCGGAGGCGGGTGATCTTGCGCTGCTCGGAGGCCGCGGCCCCCAGCTCGGTGCCCGGGTCGTTGCCGAGGCGGCGGCGCAGCTCGGCGAGCAGCTCGGCGGCGCCACGTCCGCTGGCGCAGACCAGGAACAGATGCCCGAAGCGCGCCTCGTAGGCACGGTTGCCCTCGGCGAGGGCCGCGAGCACCAGCTCGTCGGCGCCACCGACCCCCGCCTGCTCCCTGGCGGACAGCGGTGAGGTGGAGAGCTCGCCGATGCGCGGGTGGGCGGCGAACGCCTCCAGCCAGTCGTCCGGGCCCAGCGACTCCCAGACCTTGTCGGCCACGCCGGCCAGCTCCTCTGTGGTGGCGAAGGGGCGCGAGGCCGCCACCTTCGAGGCCCACGCATGCGAGCCGCAACAGGTCAGCAGCTCAGCCTCCGCCTGGCGGGCGGGCAGGACGTTGAGCCAGCGCAGGCCCCAGCGCCGCCAGCCGTCGTCGCTCACCCGTCCCCAGACCCGCAGCCGGCTGACGCCACCGTCGGGGTGGATGGCGAGCCGCACGTGCGTCGCGGCCGGACCGGGCGTCGCGGCGAAGACGTGGCGCGCGTGCGGGCCGAGCGGGCTCGGCGGCACGACGCTCCACCAGCCGCCCTCCGGCATCTGGAAGCCCTCAGCGCCTGGCTCCAGGCAGGCCTCCAGCTCGCAGCGCTCCGGGTAGTTGCCCTTGTAGTGGGTTGTGGCCACCTCCACCCGCTCGATGGTGGCCTCGGCCGCGAGACGGACCACCGCCCAGTCGTGCCCGGGGCTGCGGCGCCGCCGCGTCTCCCAGCCGTCACGCATGTCCACAGCGTCGCCTGGCAGCAGCAGGTTGCTGGAGGACGCGAAGGACATGTCGCTGCATGCGACCACCTCGGCGCCGTTGACCGCGGCGGCCAGGTCGGCCCTGCCGTCCGGTGCGGCGAGCCGGCGCAGGTCCGGCACGGGCTCGCCGAGGACCCTCAGCCGTGCCACCCCGCCGTCCGGGTAGATGTTCAGGCGCAGGTGGGTGACCCGCAACGGCGCCTCCACGGGGAAGCGCTGCTCCAGGTCCGGCTCGAGCGGGCTGCGCGGCAGCAGCTCGTGCCAGTCGGCCGACGAGTCGAGCGGCCCTTCGAGATGGGCAGTGGCGTCGGCGGCGAGGCCGTCGACCGAGCAGGCGGCCGGCTGGTTGCCGCTGAAGTGGGTGGTGTCCACCGCCACGGCTCGCACCATTCCGGGGAGGCCGAGGCGGACCACGGCCCAGTCGTTGCCGGGACCACGGCGGCGCCGCGTCTCCCAGCCGTCCATCCACTTGCCCCGGTCGGTGTAGTGGCCGGCGCGGAACAGCGGCGGCGCCGGCTCGAGCAGGCGCTCCTTGGGCGCGAAGAACTCGTCGCTGGCGGCGAGGACCATGCCCCCCAGCCGCTTGGCCGCCAGGTCGGCGAGCGGCGGCGGTGTCGCTCGAGTCATCCGGACGCCTCCCTTGCCAGGAGCCTTCCTCGCGGGCGGTTGGCGAAACGGCCAGGTGAGGTGGTCCCCCCTCCGGTGGCCTCCCAGACCGGATGGCCGCGGAGGTAGGTGGCCCGCACCACGCCGTGGAGCACCCGGCCAGCGTAGGGGGTGATGGGGTGCCGGTGGTAGAGGGCGGCGGGATCCACCTGGAAGGTGGCGTCCGCGTCGAAGACCACCAGGTCGGCGTCGCGGCCAGGAGCGATGGCGCCCTTGCGGTGGTCGAGCCCGACCAGGCCGGCGGGCCCTGCGGCGAGCCAGGTGGCCAGGTCGGCCACGTCGTGGCCGCGCGTGCGCGCCCACGACCAGACCACGGGGAGCGCGAGCTGCAGCGACGCGATGCCGCCCCAGGCCGCCAGGAAGTCCCCGTCCTCCAGATGCTTTCGGTCCGCTGGGCAGGGCGAGTGATCGCTGGCCACCAGCGCCAGGTCGCCGGCGGCCAGCGCCGCCCAGAGCCGCTCGCGGTTGGCGGCGGAGCGGATCGGCGGCGCGCACTTGTACTGCGTCGCGCCGTCGGGCACCTCCTCGGCCGCGAGCGCGAGGTAGTGCGGGCAGGTCTCCGCGGTGACCCGGGCGCCCGTCGCGCGGGCCCGCCGGAGCGGCTCCAGCGCCTCGGCCGACGACAGGTGCAGCACGTGCGCGCGGGCGCCGAGGCGGCCGGCGAGCCCGGCCACCAGGGCGACCGCGTCCGTCTCCGCCCGGTCGGGCCGCGACTCGAGCCAGGTGCGGTAGCGGCGCGAGTCCGCCCCGCCGATCGCCGGCGCCGCCGCGGCGATCGGCCCGGGGGCCTCGGCGTGCACCACGGTCAGCGCGTCCTGGCTGGCCATGGCCCGCATGGCCGCCTCCAGCCGTTCGCCATCGACGCTGCCGAACTCGGGCACGCCGGAGTCGACCAGGAACGCCTTGCAGCCGAGGACCCCCGCCTCGACCAACGGCTCGAGCTCTGTGAGGTTGCCGGGGACGATCCCACCCCAGAAACCGACGTCGACGTGGAGCTTCCCCGCCGCGGCGGCGCGCTTGGCCTCCAGGGCCTGGACGGAGGTGGTCGGCGGCACGCTGTTCAGCGGCATGTCGACGATCGTGGTCACGCCGCCCGCCGCGGCGGCGCGGGTGGCGCTGGAGAAGCCCTCCCATGCCGTCCGGCCGGGCTCGTTGACGTGGACGTGGGTGTCGACCAGGCCGGGCAGGACCACGGCATCGCCCGCCTCGATCAGCGGGCCGGAGGCCTTCCCCCTCCCGGACACGTCGTCGTAGTCCGCCACCCGCTCGATCACCCCGGCGGTCGCGTGCACCGCCGCCGGGCGCACGCCGTCGGGAGTCACCACCCGGCGCCCGCGGAGCACCACTCGAGGCCGGTCCGCCGCGGCCATCGCGCTCCCTTCGTCAGACCGGCCCGGCCCACCCGGGAGATGCTACCCGCATGCACCCGGCCGGTCCGGCGCTCGCCCGGCCCCCGCGCCCACACCCCTGGGTCGCGGGGCTCGTGGGATGCGGGAGGATTGGGGGGAGGTTGTACAGGGGACGAGGGTTGACACCAGTTGGGGGAGATCTAAGACTAGCGGATGTTAGTCTTACAAACATCCTTGGCGGCCCTGGTCCCGCCGCGTTCGGTCGCGAGCTGGAGGAGAGCATGAGGCACTTCACGGTTGGCCCACCGCTGACGCTGAAAGGCCGGAAGCTCAAGGGGCTGCGCGGCCCTGCCGGCAAGCCGCTCCACCCGCCGCTGACCGACGTGCCGGTCACGGCCTACCTGTTCGTGGCCGTGTTCGATGTCCTGTCGCTGGCGCTGTACTCCAGCCACGAGGAGGTCGCCACCGAGCTGTTCCACGCCGCCACCTGGGTGCTCGGCGGCGGCGCCGCGGTGTCGCTGCTCACGGCGTTCACCGGCTGGGCGGACTGGTACTACTCCAGCGAGCCGGGCACACAGGCCCGCCGCACCATCAACACCCACGCCGTCATCATGATCACCGTGACCGTGCTGGTCCTGGTGAACCTGTTCTGGCGCGTGGCCGCCGGTGACAGCGAGAGCACGCCGGCCGGCATGGTGGTGCTGTCGGTGCTCGCGGCGGCGCTTGTCACGGTCGGCGCCAGCTACGGCGGCTCCATGGTCTACGACTACGGCTTCAACGTGGAGACGTCCGGCGACCACCCGGTCTGGCACAGGGACGAGCGCGACGTGTGGCCGGGGGAGAAGGAGCCGCGCGGCAGCGGCGCGGAGGGCTCAGACACCATGACCGCCGAGCAGTCCTGACCTCCCGTGGACCCTGACCCCCCGCACGCCGCCAGCGGCAGCGGCGTGCGGGGGTCGGACCAGCGGACGAAGGGGGGCCGGCACGCGGCCGGCCCCCTCCAGATCCGGGTCAGGCGGCGCCAAGGGCGAGGCCGCCGCTGACCGTGACGGCTACGGTCGCGCCACGTTCATCAGGCCAGCGCCGTAGGCGTCAACGTTCGGGATGGGCGAGCCGGCGAGGTGGCAGAAGCCGCTCGCGCAGGCGATGCCGGACAGGTCACCCGGCGAGGTGTCGGTCTGCGAGAGCGGCGGGGTGGTGTTGCGGCCAGGGCGCACCGCGCTGCCCTTGAGCCTCGCCACCAGCCTGTCGACGTTGCCCCGCAGGTTCGGGTGCGCGCTCGCGATGAGCGCAAGCCCGGCCGCCACGTGCGGCGTGGCCATCGAGGTGCCCTGGATCGCCGTGTAGCACTGGTTGGCGGGGAACCCGCCGCCGGTGATGGTGAAGCAGGGGATCTCGACCGCCCAGTTCGAGGTCGTGCTGAAGTCCTCCCAGACGTTGGTCCCGTCAGCGTTGGTGTAGGGGAAGCCGGGCGTGCCGCCGCGGTCGTACACCGGCAGGTTGAACTTGCGCGCGCCACCGGGCGCCGCGATGTCGATCCGCGGCCCGTAGTTCGAGAAGTAGGAGAGCTGGTCCTCCTTGCCGGCGCCGAACGACTGGTGCGCGTCGCTGGCCGGCTTGCAGGTGGCGTTGGTCGCTGTCGGGGTGCCGATGGTGCCCGGCGCGCAGCTCGCCGAGGCGGCGTTCACGAGGTTGCCGGTGCGGCCCCGACGCGGGTGTGCTCGTTGCCCGCCGCCGCGGCGATCACGGTGCCATGGTTCCTGGCGTACTCCACCGCCGCCACGTAGGTGCGGTAGGTCAGGTCCTGGCTGAGGTCGCTACGGTCCAGGTAGCCGCCGAAGGAGATGTTGACCACGTCGACGCCCATGTCGGCGGCGAGAATGAACGCGCCGATCAGCTCGGAGTCGAAGGCGGAACCGCACCACTGCGAGATCTTGAGCGAGACCAGGTTCACCCGCGGCGCGATGCCGTTGATGCCCTGGCCGTCCAGGGCCGCGGCGATGTTGCCGCCGATCCACGAGCCGTGCCCGTTCCAGTCGGTCGTGACCGGCCCGCCGGTCTCGGCGGCGAGGTCCTCGTCAGAGACGCCGAAAAGAGTCTTGCAGATCGGCGGGTCCTCGGTCTGGGTGAGGTCGACCACCTGGGTGACCTTTGACGCGAGCTCTGAGTGGGTGAAGTCCAGGCCGGTGTCGGCGACGGCAACGGTGACCGCGGGGCTGCCGGCGCTCGTCCGCCAGCCCCGTGGCAGGCCGATGCGGCCGAAGTCCCACTGCAGGCCCGGGATGCCGAGGGCCGGATCGGGGGTGATCCCGGCCGCCCTGACCCGCGCGGACGCCGGCGCCCGCAGGCGTGTGGCGCTGCGCAGCCCTGGCGCTGACAGGTGTGAGACGTGCCGCTCGTCGACGGGCGCGATCTGCTGCACGTGGTCAGTGACGACCCCCATGGCGCGTGGGTCGGCCGAGAGGCTGCTGCGCACGCTGTCCGGCGCGTTGACCACGAGGGTTCCCACCTGCGGCATGTCCCTGACGACCTTGGCGCCGGCACTCAGCGCCTTGGCGCGCAGCGCGTTGTAGTCCGCGCTGTTGCGGGCGAGCACCATGTAGCGCCCGGACTTGCCTTTGGGTGCGGCAAGCGATGTTCCTGGGAGCATCGCCGCCAGCACCACGAGCGCGGCCAGCATGACCGCGGCCCGCACCATCGTGCGAGATCTCATCGGCTCTTCCCCGCTTCCTCAGGACCGTCCAGCCGCCCCAAACGGCTGGCTGCTGCTCCAGGAGCAGCGTGAACGCACAGATATCAGATCAACCCCGGCATGTGAACCCTCTGGTGACTTTTGCACACGGAAAGCTTGCTCTGCTCGAAGCGGTCCCGAAGGAACTCCAGACCGGGGATCGGCGCTGGGACGGCGTCGGCGTCAACCGTTGGGCCGCGAGTAGCCGACGACCGGGCCGGAGAAGGCCGACTGCAGCTTCACCGTGCTGCCGGTGTGGGTCGCCGCGATCTGCAGACCGTTGCCGATGTAGATCGCAACGTGCGAGATCGGGCTGTAGCGGAAGATCAGGTCGCCCGGCTGCAGCTCGGATCGGCTGACGTGCCGGCCGATGCCGTACTGGCCCGCGGCGGAGTGCGGCAGGGCGATGCCGGCCTGCCGCCAGGCCATCATCGTCAGCCCGGAGCAGTCGAACGTGCTCGGCCCGGCCGCGCCGTAGCTGTAGGCCTTGCCGACCTGGGCGTAGGCGTAGCGGACGGCGGCCGCCGCGCCACCACCGCTTGGGAGCGGCGGAGCATTGCCGATCGGCATGCCGGGGTCGATGCCGTCGACAGCGCCGGCGCCGGCGGTCTGGCGGAGCTGCCCGAGGAGGTCCTGGGTCCGCGTGAGCAGCGCGTCGACCCGCTCCTTCTTTGCCTCGAGCTGTTTCACCTGCACCTCTCGCTCGCGCTCCACCTTGCTGAGGCGCGCCAGCTCCTGCTCGTACGCCTGCTCCGCGACCCGCAGGTCGCTGAACTGCTCGTTGGTCCGCTCGGCGAGCAGGTTCAGGGTCTGGATGCGGTCGAGGGCGTCGTCCGCGTTGCCCGGGTTCAGCACCATCGCCATCTCGGCCGGACCGTACTTGTAGGCTTCGGCCGCCTGGGCCGACACCGTGCTCCGCAGCGCCTGGAGCTGGCGCGTGGCGCTGCCGAGCTGGCGCCTGAGATCGGTGAGGGAGGTACGGGTCTGCTTGAGTGCGAGCTCGGCCTCCAGGAACTGCTCCACCGCCTGGTCGGCCTGGCCGTTGAGCTGGCGGACCTGCTCCTGCAGGTCGGGCTGGCCCGGGGTGGCGAAGCCCACGGCAGCCTGCCAGAGCAGGCTCGAGGGCAACGCCAGGACGACCGCGAGCGTGCCGATGACGATGCGACGCGCCCCGCGACGGTCTGACCAGCGAAGGACCACCGGGACCTCTCCTTTTTCGGCGCCCAGGGGACGGCGGTGGGGGCTGCCGCTGCATGAGCCGCAGCATCCTACGAGGCGCGCCTTCCTTGTTGCAACTCGCCCGATCAGCCCGAAAGGCTCCGTTTCTGCGGCTCCGGTGCCTGGACGACGCCGGGTAGCCTCAGGGCTGCGCCCGCAGCACCAGGATGGCGACGTCGTCGGGCATCTTGTCGCCCTGGTGATCGAGCACGGCCAGCTCCAGCCGCCTGGCGATGCCGTCGGCCGAGCGGCCGGCACAGGTCGACAGCAGCGCCTCGAGCCGCTCGAAGCCGAACTGGCTGCCGTCGTCGTCTCGCGCCTCCACCACGCCGTCGGTGTAGAGCACCAGCGCGTCGCCCGGATACAGCACAGCGTGCTCGTCCTCCAGCTCTGGCTCGGGGAAGACGCCGAGCAGCATGCCGGGCCGCCGGTCCAGCAGCTCGACCGTCTCGTCGTCCCGCAGCACCGCGCCGGGCGGGTGACCGGCGCTGGACAGGGTCACCTCGACGCGCTCCTCGCGCGGCACCACCACTGCGTACACCGCGGTGAAGAAGCGCTCCTCCAGGTTCTGGCGCAGCATCGTCTCGTTGAGCTGGGCCAGCACCGCGCTCGGCCGGCGCTCGGTGGCCGCGATCGCGCGGATGGCGTAGCGCGCCAGGCCGGTGAGGGCCGCTGCCTCCGGGCCGAACCCGCTGACGTCCCCGAGCGCCAGGCCCCAGGTCCGCTCCGACAGCTCGAACACGTCGTAGAAATCGCCGCCGACCAGGTTGCCGGCCCCGGTCGGGCGGTAGCGCGCGGCCAGGTCCACCTCGGGGATGCTTGGCAGCAGCGGCGGCAGCAGCGTCTCCTGCAGGGCGGCGGCCACCCGCGAGCGCTCCGCGAACAGCGCGGCGTTCTCCATGGCCACGCCGAGCTGGGCGCACAGGCCGCCGAGCAGCTCCTCATGCCGTGGCGAGAAGGCGTGCGCGCGATGGTGCCCGAGGTAGATCGCGCCCATCACCGCCCCGCTGCGGCCCCGCACCGGCGCGGCCAGCCAGCTGCGCGGCAGTCGGCCGTCGGCGAGCACCCCGTAGACGCGGATGCTCTCGTCGCGCGACGCCCATGCGGCCACGTCCTCGATCCGCAGCGTCTCGCCGCGCCACAGCACCGCGGCGAGCAGGTGCGCGCGGCCGATCGTGGGCCGGACGGCGAAGGCATCGGGCTCCAGGCCCACGAAGATGCCGAAACGGGCGTCGACGAGATCACGTGCGGCCTCGGCGATCCCGCGGGCCAAGCGCTCGACGTCGAGCTCGGCGAGCAGCGCGGGCAGGCGCAGCAGGAGGCGCTCCAGCCTGTCCCGCTCGGCCTCGAGCTCCTCGATCGCCCGCTTCATGATGTCGAGCTCGTTCAGCATGCTCATCGATCCCTAGCCCGACCTCTGCCGGGCCGACCCTGCTCTGGCGACCTCGAACCAGACCGTCTTCCCGCCACTCACCATGCGGCGCGTCCCCCAGCGCCGCGCCAGCGCCTCGACCAGCGCCAGCCCGCGCCCGGAGCTGTCGTCCTCGGTGGCGACCCGCAGAGCCGGCGGCGCGGACGAGCGGTCGGTGACCTCCACCCGGGCGGCCTCCCCCGTGAGCCGAACCACCACGTCCAGCTCTGCGCCGGCGTGGACGATCGCGTTGGTCACCAGCTCGCTGGTGAGCAGCGTGACCGTCTCGAGCAGCGGGCCGAGCTGCCACTCCTGCAGGGTGCTGGCGACGAAGCGGCGGGCCTCGCCGGCGCTGCGCGGGTCACCGGCGAAGCTGGTCGATGCCTGGCACACCACTGACTCCACGGCGTCGACCAGGCCGGCGAGCGTCGCCAGCTCGGCAGCGAGCCGGCTCGGCGGGGTGTCCTTGGCGAGGAAGCCGAGCGCGCCGGCCTGGCGGGCAGCCACCTCCAGATCGGCGGTCGCGTAGCCGGAGAGCAGGATCACGCGCCCGTCCGGGCAGGCCTGGCGCAGCTCGAGCAGGCCGTCGAAGGCGTCGGCGCCTGGCATGGAGCAGTCGAGCAGGACCAGGTCGGGCCTGACCCTGGCCGCGACCGCCGCCGCCTCCTTCCCGTCCCTGGCCTCGCCCACCACCTCGAGCTCGGGCTCGGTGGCCAGCGCCAGCCGGACCAGCAGCCGGTAGTCGGGATCGTCGTCGACCAGCAGGACCCGCACGATCATGGCGGCTCCTCGGTGGCCGGCAGGGTGAACCAGACCGACGTGCCGGTCCCCGTCGCGGGATCGCAGCCGATGCTGCCGCCGTGGCGCTCGACGATGCGCCTGCAGACGGCCAGGCCGACCCCGTGGCCCGGGTGCTCGTCCTTGGTGTGCAGGCGAGCGAACACGGTGAACAGCCGCGGCATGTCGCTCGGGTCGACGCCGATGCCGTTGTCGCGGACCACCACCTTCCAGTTGCCGTTGCTGCGCTCGGCCCGCACGCGCACGCGCGGCGGCTCGCCGGAGCGGAACTTCACCGAGTTGTCCAGCAGGTTGGCCAGCAGCCGCACCAGCATCTCGCGGTCGCCCCACACCACAGGCAGCGCACCGGACACCACCGTCGCACCCTGCTCCTGGAGCCCCGCCACCTGCCGCCTGGCCTCGTCCAGCGCCTCCACCAGTGGCACCCGCTCGCGCTGCAGCGGCTCGCTGCCGGCCTTGGCGTAGTCGAGCAGCGAGCCGATCAGCGTCCTCGCCTCGTCGACGCCGGCGGCGGCGCGCTCGGCGAGCTGCGCGGCCTGGTCGCCGAGGGCGTCGCGGTGGTTGTACAGCAGCAGATCCTGGAAGCCCGCGACGTTGTGCAGCGGCTGGCGCAGCTCGTGCGCGGCGACCTCGGCGAACCGCTCCAGCGCCGCGTTGGAGCGCTCCAGCTCCACCGCCTGCCGCGCGAGGGCCTCGTTGGCGCGGTCGAGATCGGCCAGGCGGGCCTCCAGCTCGGCCCGCTGGCGCTCGATGATGGCGCCGCGCTGCCACAGCTCGATGAAGACCCGCACCTTGGCGCGCAGGATCTCGGGCGCGAAGGGCTTGTAGACGTAGTCGACCGCGCCAACCTCGTAGCCGCGCAGGTAGTGCTCGGGCTCGCCGCTGATGGCGGTGAGGAAGACGATCGGGATGTGGCGGGTCCGCTCGCGCTGCTTGATCAGGCGCGCGGTCTCGAAGCCGTCGAGCACCGGCATCTGCACGTCGAGCACGATCACGGCGAACTCCTCGCCGAGCAGGTGCCGCAGTGCCTCTTCACCGGAGCGCGCTGTCACCAGGTCGGCGCCGAGCGACTCCAGCACAGCCGTGAGCGCGAGCAG
>WNFV01016086.1_pt1 | contig 10593 bp, 12 predicted proteins | sample 5400101 | NCBI WGS metagenome assembly WNFV01 (sample SAMN13153361, study PRJNA577476) | soil metagenome | isolation source: 115 cm soil or saprolite under grassland replicate 1 | place: USA:California | collected 2016-06-15 | reverse complement strand
CCAGTCACGCGTGTGCACGACCTCGCGCACGAATTCCTCCTTGCGCGCGGCGTCGGCTTCGTCATACGACGTCGTCGCGCTGTAGCCCGACCACGCGGTCGAGCCGGGTTTCCAGTCGAGCCCGCGCACGAGCTTCTCCAGCCGCCGCACGTTGGCGACGATCAGCTCCTTCTTGAAGCCCGCACGCCGCAGCTCGGTCTTCACGTCGCGCTGGGAGTCATCGTGCTTGCGCTCGAGCCGCGCGTGCAGCGCGACGTTCGTCAGCACGCCGCGGCGGAAGACGTCGCGGAACGAGAAGACGCGGCGCGCGTCGACCGGCGTGATGCCGTCGAGGCTCCCGCGCAGCCACGGCCGGAAGTCGACCCCTTTGTACGCCTGCAGCAGCAGCGGATTCAGGTACAGCATGCAGAACTGGCGGTAGCCGGCCCACGGCTCGCCGGGGCGCAGCCGCTCGAACGAGCCGATGTCGATGAACTGGGGCCGCGCGCCCAGCCACTGCACGTTGTACGACGAGGAGTCCTTGAGGATCAGGTCTTCGTCGAGGGCGCGGCGCAGCAACTCGAGCTGCAGCAGCGCCGCATCGCGCAGCATCGCGAACGTCCACTCGTAGGGATAGGAGACGAACGGAATCGGCTCGTGCTCGAGGACGGCGGCCGCGTCCGCGATCGCCGTCTCGTCGAGGCGGGAGGTCCGACAGCGCGAGCCAGTCGGCCAGCCCGTCCTCGGAGAGCGCGCGCAGGATGCGGCCGTCGTCGTAGAAGACGCGGCTGTCCCAGTCGCGAAAGGACCCCGGCTCGAGTGAAGGCGCCGCGGCGGGCGGCTCAGCGCTTCCCGGCAGGCTCACGGACGGGATCGAGCGTCTCGCTCTCGTGTGCGGCCGAGACCGGCTCCGCCGACTCGTCGTCTTCGGGCTTGCGGATGTGCAGGATGCGAAGCACCCGCCGCCACCACATCTTCAAAGCCACCGCAACAGCGGCGACGCCTCCGAGGAGGATCTGGAGGAGCATGCTGCCGCTGGCCGGGTCGATGTAACCGAGACTCATGTGTGGTGGCTCTCCTTTGCGCTCTGGGGTTGGGCCTGCCAGGCCGAAGTATGTTACTGGCTGGTGACGACACGGGATCGGGGGCGTAAAGACAGGCATTGGCGCGAATTCGTGCGCCGCAGCGCCCACCTCGCCGCCCTCTGCGCGCTCGCGTTCGCGCAGCCGCTTTTCGACATCCTCGGCAAGAATCCGGCCTTCTTCGCGGTGCGCGGATCGTCCAGCAGTGAGATCGTGCTCTTCGCGCTTGCGCTCACACTGCTGCCACCGCTGGTGCTCATCGCGCTCGAGCTCGTCGTCGGGCTCATCAGCGCGGCCGCCGCATGGGCGCTCCACCTCGTCCTCGTCGCAGGGCTCGTCGGGCTGATCGTCCTGCAGGCGCTCACGAAGAGCGATGCGCTCGACGGACTCGGCGCACTGGTGGCTGCGGGATTGCTCGGAGTGGCAGGCGCGCTCGTCTACATGCGCGCGAATGTCGTGCGCACGTTCCTCACCGTTCTCGTAGCCGCACCGATCGTGTTCCTCGCACTCTTCCTCTTCAACTCGCCCGTGTCGAAGCTGGTCTTCCCGGAAGAGGCGCACGCGAAGACGGTCGCAGTTACGTCGCGGACGTCCGTGGTCGTGATCGTCTTCGACGAGCTCTCGACGGGCTCCTTGCTGGACAGGCGCGGTCACGTCGACCCCAAGCGCTTTCCGAACATCGCGTCGCTCGCCCGCGACTCGACCTGGTTCCGCAGCGCAACGACGGTGCACCCGCACACGGAGCACGCGGTGCCGTCGCTCCTCGACGGGAAGCTGCCGAATCCGGGGCAGCTGCCCGTGTTCGCCGACCATCCGAACAATGCCTTCACGCTGCTCGGCCGCTCCCACCGGCTGCGGGTCATCGAGGCGCTCACGCACCTGTGCCCGCCCAAGCTCTGCAAGGCGACCCGGAAGACGCAGGCCTTCGACGCCGGCGGTAGCGACGAAACGGGCTCGCTCGCCTCGGACGCCGGGATCGTCTACCTCCACCTGCTGCTGCCCAACCCCTACGCGGCCCACCTGCCGCCGATCAGCAACACGTGGGGCAACTTCGGCGGCAAGGAATCCGAGGACGAAGAGCAACGCGGCGGCGGAGAGCCGCGCACGACCTTCCCGGCCTGCGGCCGCAACATCTGCCGCTTCGCCTCAATGATCACGGCCGACCGCAAGCCGACCTTCTACTACCTGCACACCGTCCAGCCGCACGTCCCGTACCTCTTCCTGCCTTCGGGCAAGCGGTACGCGGGTGACGTGCGCGTGATCCCGGGCTCGATCAACGGCTACTGGTCGAACGACCGATGGCTGACGACGCAGGCGCAGCAGCGCTACCTGCTGCAGCTCGCGTACGCCGACCGCGCGCTCGGCATCCTCCTCCAGCGACTGCGCTCGACGCGCGTGTACGACCGCTCGCTCGTGATCCTGGCGGGCGACGAGGGAGAGACGTTCCTGCCCGGTGGCCCGCGGCGCAACGTGACGCGGCGGAATCTGGCGGACATCGCGTTCATCCCGCTCTTCGTCAAGCTGCCGGGTCAGCACCGCGCCCGGATCGACGACGCCTATGCGACGAACATGGACGTGCTGCCGACGATCGCGCACGTTTTGCACGCGACGCTCCCGTGGCACGTCGACGGGAAGTCGCTCACGGGCGTGAAGCTGCCGCGCGACGCGACGGTGAGCTTGCTCGACTCGAACAACCGCCCCATTCAGGCGCCTCTCAGCGCGCTCCGCGCCGAGCGTGCGCGGGAGGTCGAGCAGCGGATCGACGTCTTCGGGACGGGCTCGGTCGACAGGGTCTATCGCATCGGCCCGCACCGCGAGCTGCTCGGCCGCAGCGTGAGCGGCCTCGACGTCCGGCCAAGCGCGAGCGAGGGCGTGCACCTGAGCGGCCGGGAGCTGCTCGCAGCCGTCGATCTATCGCTCGACGTCCTCCCCAGCTACATCACCGGAACGCTGACGGGGCGCCGTCCGGCGCGTCACGAAGCGGTCACACGCAGCTACACCGAGTTCGGACAGACGAAGTTCGCAGCGCTCGTTCCGGAGCGGTCGATCCGTCAAGGCGCAAACGAGGTGAGCGTCTACGCGGTCAACGGGACCAAGCTCGCTGAGCTCAAGGGCAGCGATCTCACGTACTCGCTCCAGTCCGGCGCGCTGCAGGCATCCGACGGCACCACCGTTCCGGTAGGCCCGGCGGTGTCGGGCGAGGTGCGCGGGTCACGCAGCACGTCGGGCTCGACGCTGGGAGGCTGGGCCGCGAACCTGAAAACGCGCAAGCCGGCCGACTCGATCGTCGTCTTCGTCGACGGGCAGTCGGTCTTCGTCGGCGAGAACGGAAACATCACGCGCAAGGACATCCTCGAGCGCTACGGCGTCGACAAGGCCGGATTCATCTTCCGGCTGCCGGGAGCGCTGCTTCCCGAGGCCGGTGCGGGCCATCAGGTGCGCGTGTTCGCGATCGCAGGGAAGGCTGCCGCGGAGCTCCGCTACCTGCGCGGCTATCCGTGGGCGACCACAGGGTGATCGCCGTGCTCGGCTACTCGCCGAGCCGCAGCAACCGGCTCCACCCCGTCTGTTCTGCGCGCGTCGGCCGCGCCTGCGCGATCGCACGGACGGGCGACCTGGTCGTTCTGTCGGGATGGTCGCGGCATCCCGGCGTCGTGCCCGAAGCCGAGCTGATGGCTCGTGCGTGGCGCGGTCCTCAGGTCGAACTGGTGACGGAGACGGATGCGCGCCACACAGCCGGCAACGCCGCGGCCGTCGCGGACGTGGCACGAGCCTCGGCAGCGGTGGAGCTCGTGCTCGTAACCTCCTGGTGGCATATTCCGCGGGCGACCGTGCTCATCCGCGCCGCCCTTCGCGGCAGCCGCGTGCAAGTGACGGCGGTACGCGCGCCCTCGCGCGCCTCCCTCGGGCTCCTCTTGCGGGAGCTGTGTTGCCTGGCGGCCCTGCCCGTTCAGCTGCTCGGGCTGAGGCGAGCGGGCCTTTAGGGAAGAGCGGCGACCGTTGCGTCGCCGGCGGCGACGTTCGCGCGCACCTGCTCGGGCGTCGTCGCACCGGCGATCACCGAGACGACCGCGTGCTGCGACGCGAGCGCGCCGATCGCCAGCTCGAGCAAGGTGAGCCCGCGCTCCGCGGCGTCGCGCTCGAGCTCCTCCACGCGGTCGAACGTCTCGTCGTCGATCTCCCGGTCCGCGAGGCGCGTGCCTGCCGGCGCGGGCTCACCGCGGCGGTACTTGCCGGTCAGCAGGCCGCTGGCGAGCGGGAAGTACGGCACGAAGCCGACGCCGAGCTCCTCGCAGAGCGACAGCACGTCGGCCTCCGCGCCGCGCTCGAGCAGGCTGTACTCGTTCTGCACGACGGCGAGCGGCGCGGTCGCGGCGGCCTCGCGCAGCTGCGCCGCGTCGACGTTCGACACGCCGAGGTAGCGGACCTTCCCCGCGCCGACGAGCTCCTGCATCGCGCCGACCGTCTCCGCGATCGGCGTCACACCGTCGGGACGGTGGTAGTAGAAGAGATCGACGTAGTCGGTCCGCAGCCGCTCGAGCGAAGCGTCGATCGCGCGGTGCACGTACTCCGGCGAGCCGTTGCCGCCTCCGCCGAACTTCGTTGCGACGACGGCGGCGCCGCGCCGGCCCTCGAGAATCTCGCCGATGAAGCGCTCGCTGTCGCCGCCGCCGTAGACGTCCGCCGTGTCGAGATGCGTGGCTCCGGCCGAGAGCGCCGCGTCGACGACCGCGCGGCTTTGCTCGAGGGCGAGGCGCCGGCCGAAGTTGTTCGTCCCGAGGCCGACGCGGGAGAGCTCGATCACTGCGGAAGCCGGCCGAGCAGAGCCGCCAGCGTCTCGAGCTCCTCCTCGGTGTAGCGCTCCTCGAAGAGCGCACGCACCGAGCCGACGTGCGAGCACGACGCGCGTTCCAGCCGCTCGGCGCCTGCGTCGGTGAGGACCGCGTACGTGACCCGGGCATCCTTGTCGCACGTCCCTTTCGCGACGAGGCCGTCGCGCTCGAGGCCGTCGAGCAGGCGCGTGACCCCGGAGGGGGTCAGTCCGAGCTCCCGGGCGAGGTCGACGCGCCGCAGAGCCCGTTCCTCCGCCTGTGACAGCAGGGCCAGCGCCTCGTAGCCGACCACGGTGAGGCCGTGTGCCGCCTGAAGCTCGGGGTCCAGCGCCCGGCGCGCGGCCGCCTGGCCACGCAGGAGCCGGATCCACGCCGTGAGGGCGGGTTTAGGAGTTAGTTGAGATGTCAATACTTGACTAGGCAATGTTCTCTGCTACAGTTGCTTGCGGAGTCAAGTATACACCATCCAAGGAGGACCCTTTGAGCACGATCACCGCAACAGAGACCCAGCTCCCGACGGGGACCTGGAACGTCGATCCCGTCCATTCGCAGGTCGGCTTCGCCGTCGACTACCTGGTCGGGACGTTCCGCGGCAGCTTCTCGCCCGTCACGGGCACGCTCGCCGTCGCCCAGGACGGCGCCGCGGAGCTGAAGGGCTCCGCGCAGGCCTCGAGCATCAAGGTGCAGGACGAGAACCTCTCGACGCACCTGCTCTCCCCCGACTTCTTCGACGCCGAGCGCACGCCGGAGATCGGCTTCTCCGCCGCCGACGTCCGCCGCTCGGGCGACGACGTGACGGTGAACGGCGAGCTGACGATCAAGGGCATCACGCAGCCGGTCGAGCTGACCGGCACGATCAAGGACCCGGCCGAGGACGCGTACGGCAACGACCGCATCGGCCTCACGCTCGGGACGACCGTCGACCGCACCCGGTTCGGCCTGAACTGGAACGTGCCGCTCCCGAACGGCAAGCCCGCGCTCGCCAACGACGTGTCGCTGACCGCCGAGCTGTACCTGGTGAAGGCGTAACGGAAATGAAGATCCTCGGAATCTCGGGCAGCCTGCGGCGCGACTCGTACAACACTGCGCTGGTGCACAACGCTCCGCTCGAGCTCGAGGTGTGGGACGGCTTGAAGGCCGTCCCGCCCTATGACGAGGACGACGACGTCGATCCGGCGCCGCCGGCGGTCGCGCGGATGCGCGCGGCCGTCGCCGGCGCCGACGCGGTTCTCTTCGCGACGCCCGAGTACAACGCGTCGGTGCCCGGTCAGCTGAAGAACGCGATCGACTGGCTGTCGCGCCCGTACGCGACGAGCGTCCTACGCAACAAGCCCGTCGCAGTCGTGGGAGCGAGCACCGGGGCGTTCGGCGCCGTCTGGGCGCAGGCCGAGCTGCGCAAGGTGCTTGCGACGGCCGGCGCGCGGGTGGTCGAGGGCGATGTCGCGGTCGGCCATGCGCAGGAGCGCTTCGACAACGGCGTCCTCACGGACGACGACCTGCGCGAGCAGCTGCAAGAAGTCGCCGACGAGCTGGTCGCCGCGGTGGTGCTGCGCCAGCCTGTCGCCGCGTAGACGCCGCGTCTGGTACGGATTCCGCGTGGCCGACGACTGGCGCCTGACCGCGACCCTGAAGCCCGACGGCATCCGGCATCTGCTCCAGCGGCTGCGCGAGCACGAGGTCGAGGACGACGCACGCGACCGGCTGGGCGGAACGGTGGCCGTCAGCGCGGAGGGGGACAACGTGTACGCCTACGCCGACAGTCCCGAGGCTGTCCACGAGGCCGAGAGGATCATCGCCGAGCTGCTCCGCGAGCGAGGTCTCGAGGCGGAGACGGCGATCCATCGCTGGCACGAGCTGGAGCAGCGCTGGGAGGACGAAGCTGTCCCTCTCCCGCAGACGGAGGCCGAGCGGCGCGCCGAGCACGAGCGACTCGAGGCGACGGAGGCCGCCGAGGCGCGCCAACGCGGTCGCGCCCTGTGGGAGGTGCGGCTCGAGCTGCCCTCACACGAGGAGACACGCGCACTCGCGCGGCGGCTCGAGGACGAGGGCGTGCCCGTGATCTCGCGCTGGACATACCTGCTCGTCGGCGCGGAAAACGAGGACGACACGCGGGCGCTCGCGGAGCGCCTCAGCGACGAGGCCCCGAACGCGACCGTTCAGGTCGAGCCGAGCGGTGAGATGGCCGCGGAAGTTGCGCCTGCGAACCCCTTCGCCGTCTTCGGCGGGCTCGGGTCCTAGCTCGCCGCCGCGTCGCCCGGGCGCGGCTCGCGCACGCCGGTCTCCGCCGGCCCGACCGGCATGGGCGCGAGCGGGCGGAGGTAGAGCCACTCGTAGGCGACCGCCGCGACGACCGCGCCGACGATCGGCCCGACGTACCAGACCCAGCCGTCCGCCCAGTGGTTGCCGGTGAGCTGCGGGCCGAACGCGCGGGCAGGGTTCATCGCCGCGCCGGTGAGCCGGCCGCCGGCGTAGACGTCCATCGTGATCGTGAGCCCGATCGCCAGCCCGGCGATCGACTTGAACGCGCCGCGCGGGTCGACCGCGGTCGCGAAGATCACGAAGACGAGGAAGAACGTCAGGATCCCCTCGAGCACGACCGCTTCGCCCGAGCCGATCGCGTTGTTGACCGCCGGGACGCCAACCGCGAGCGCATCGCCCGGGAACAGCCACTTGACGAGCAGCGAGGCGGTGACGGCGCCCGCGAGCTGCGCCGCCCAGTAGACGACCGCCAGCGCCCGACGCCATGACCCCGATCGCGACCCCATGCGCGAGCGCGACACCGGTCAGGTCGGCCTGGAGGGCGATCGCGCCCATCCCGATGAACAGGAGGGCGAAGGCGCCGACGAACTCGGCCGCCGCGCGATGTCCCCACTCTGGGCTCACGGCGCGGAACGCTAAGGCGCGGTGCGGACGATGCTCGTGGCTACCCTGGAGCAGTGGCCGAGGCGACGCACCAGGACGACGAGTTCGACGTCGAGTGCCCGCATTGCCACAGGCGCTTCCGCTCGAAGCTGCTCGCGGCGCAGACCGAGCGCCACGTGGGCTTCAAGTGCCCGCACTGCAGGCTCTTCGTCGCGTACGAGCGCACGGGCGACACCGACACTGACTAGCCCCGCGGTTTAGACGCAGTCCTTTAAGCCTTGCGCTTCGGGAAGGCTCTCGAGCTTCTTCAGCGTGTTGTTCTCGATCTGGCGGATCCGCTCGCGCGTGACGCCGAAGGCGCGGCCGACCTCCTCGAGCGTGCACGGTTGCTCGCCGAGCAGCCCGAAGCGGAGCTCGATCACCTGCCGCTCGCGCTCCGGCAACGCGTCGAGGGCCCGCTTGATGTCCTCTCGCCGTAGCTGCACCTGCGCGGTGTCGTACGGCGACTCCGCCGAGTCGTCAGGCACGAAGTCCCCGAGCGACGACTCCTCCTCCTCGCCGATCGGCTTCTCGAGCGAGACGGGCAGCTGCGACATCCGCAGGATGTCGCGCACCTCGAACACCGTGATCTCGAGCTCCTCCGCGATCTCCTCCGGCAGCGGCTCTCTCCCCAGCCGTTGCACGAGCTGGCGCTCGATGTGCACGACCTTGTTCAGCTTCTCGACCATGTGCACCGGGATCCGGATCGTGCGCGCCTTGTCCGCGATCGCGCGCGTGACCGCCTGGCGGATCCACCACGTGGCGTACGTCGAGAACTTGTAGCCCTTGCGGTAGTCGAACTTCTCCACGGCGCGGATCAGGCCCAGCGACCCTTCCTGGATCAGGTCGAGGAACGACAGGCCGCGGCCGAGGTACGACTTCGCGATCGAGACGACGAGGCGCAGGTTCGCCTCGATCATCTGCGTCTTCGCGTACATGTCGCCGCGCTCGATCCGCTTCGCGAGATAGACCTCCTGGTCGGCGGTGAGCAGCGGCACCTTGCCGATCTCGCGCAGGTAGAGGCGCAGCGAGTCGAGCGAGGGCTCGACGGTCAGATCGAGCTTGGCGTTCGCTTCCTTCGCGGCTGCCTTCTCGTCCTCCGGGCTGATCTGCTCGTGCGGCGGCGTCTTGTGCATCTCGCCCGCCATCAACTCGACGCCGTGGTCGATCAGGTACGTGTAGAAGTCTTCGACCTGTTCCTTCGAGAGCTCGACCTCCTCCAGCCCCGCGACGATCTCGTCATAGGTGAGAAACCCCTTCTCCTGCCCATCCTGGACGAGCTTGTGCAACTCATCGACGTCGGGGAGAGAGATGTCGACCGTCAGCAAGAGTGGACCTCCCGGCTATTCGCGTTACGTGGACACCAACAGGGTTCTAGGTCGGACGACGAACGCAAAACGAGCCGGTAGACGAAAACCCAGCGCCTCCCGGCTCCCCCTCACACCGGCCGGATATTACACCGGTACCCGACAATTTCCACGACGATTTTTCGAGGGCTCGTCGACGGCGATCGTGCCGACACGTTCGCCGCGACTATTCGTGAGCGGTAGCTCGGCGAGCGCGGGAAGCTCGGCGCCGAGCGACCCGAGAAACGCCGCAACCGCCGGACCGAGCGCGCGCGCCGCCCCGTCGGCGGTCTTCAGCGCGAACCCCGTCCCGTCCGCGAGCACTCCGCAGAGCAGGCCCTCGGCACCGCCCTTCGCGACGGCGCCGGGGAGCGTCTGCATCAGCACCGTGTCCGTCGCACCGGGCCCGCGGATCAGCTCGGGGTGCGCTCGCATCGCGTCCGCGACCCGCTGCCCCTCCGGCATTTGCTCGAGGCGGGCGAACAGCGCCGCCATCCGCTCGAGCGAGAGCCCGAACGTGACCACGCCGCAGCCGTCTACGGCAGTGGGGATCGCGTCCTCGTCGAGGCCGGCTGCGCGTGCCACGTCCTGCAGGTTCGCCCGCTGCATGCGGTGATGCGCGTGGCGGTAGCCCTCGGTGCGCCAGCCGTGCGCGCGGCAGACGGCGAGCATGCCGGCGTGCTTGCCGGAGCAGTTGTGCTTGAGCCGCGACGGCGGATGGCCCTCGGCGCCGCACTCGAGGTCCTGCTCGCCCGCGTGGGCGCGCGCCAGCAGCATCCGGACGGCCGCGAGCTGTTCGGATCCGGCCAGATGCGAGGCCGAGGCGATCGCGAGCTCGCGCGGATCGAGGTCGTCGTATGCCCGCGCGAGCGGCAGCGCCTGGAACGGCTTGGCGGACGAGCGCAGGAGCGTGACGAGCTCGGCGTCTCCCGCCTCCGCCACGGTTCGTCCGTCGCGCACAGCGACCGCGTGGACGAGGTGCGTCGCCTCGACGACCTCGCCACGGCGCACGATTACCCTGATGGGTTCGGCCATGGAGGACGGACGTTAGATGCCCGAGCTACCCGAGATGGAGGCCTTGCGGCGCCAGCTCGACGAGCCGGTGCGGGCTTTTCCGATCGTGAAGGCCGGCCCCGCGCACGTCGCCACGCTGAAGACGTTCGATCCGCCGCTCGCCACGCTCGAGGGACGCCGGCTCGCGGGCGCGCGCCGGCGGGCGAAGCGGCTCCTGTTCCCGACCGAGGACGGCGAGCTCGTCGTGCTCGTGCATTTGATGACCGCTGGCCGGCTGCGCTACCTGCGCGCCGGTGAAAAGGGCCCGAAGGTGCCCGCCTTCCGACTCGAGTTCGAGGGCGGCTCGCAGCTCGTGCTCACCGAGGCCGGCTCGAAGAAGCGGGCCGGCGTCTGGCTGCTCACGCCCGAGGCTGCGGAAGCGGAGCTCGCGCATCTCGG